>JAABUK010005796.1_pt1 | contig 18917 bp, 23 predicted proteins | sample 5559141 | NCBI WGS metagenome assembly JAABUK01 (sample SAMN10711869, study PRJNA513367) | rock metagenome | isolation source: Antarctica rocks | place: Antarctica: Victoria Land, Pudding Butte nord | collected 2016-01-03 | reverse complement strand
CCGCTTCCTGCTGCGCCTGCACCTGCGCCAGTTCGACGCGCTCGACGCCGCCATGGCCGAGATCGACGCGGAGGTGGACCGCGACCTCGACCCTTTCCGCCAGGCGGTCCGCCTGTTGCGGACCATCCCGGGCGTTAGTGACCTGACCGCACAGGTGATCGTCTCCGAGATCGGCACCGACATGGGCCGCTTCCCCACCGCCGGGCATCTGATCTCCTGGGCAGGACTGTGCCCCCGCAACGACGAGAGTGCCGGCAAACGGCGCTCCAACCGGTTGCGCAAGGGGGCGGCCTGGCTGAAGACCACGCTGGTGCAATGCGCCTGGGCGGCGAGCCGCAAGAAGGCCAGCTCCCTGCAAGCGCAATTCCAACACCTGCGTCACCGTCGCGGGCTGCGACCAGGCGAGCCGGATCATCGGACGGCTCACCGAGCGAGGTGCTTCGGAAGTGATCCCGTCCACCTTGGCCAAGGAACCGGCACCGAAAAGGTTTCGGCGAGGGTCACCTGCCAGGCGCTCCGGCTCGAGTCAGTTGAAGGCGCCGACGCCGCGAGGCCGGATCGAGCCAGCTCTCGGCCCCGACGCCGTCTCTCCTCCCACAGCTCGCGCCCCTGTAACGCAGCGGCGCTCAACGCCATCCTTTGCTGCCGGTGCCACGAAGTCCGACGCCGACCGCACTCAAGCGGGGCCGACGGGCAGGGCGGCGAGGGAACGCGGAGCCGAACAAATTCGAACGGCGGGCAGCCTACCCGGCCGGTGACAAACAGCAGTGACGACGTGTTGGATGGCGACACGCCGTTGCGGATCCCTTACGGCAACAAGGAGACGGCACAGGCACTGGGCGCGCGTTACTGGTTGCAGATCATCATACCTACCGAAGCTTTGCCGCGAGGTCCCGATCCGGGACGTTGGTGAAGTCCTTGCTCATGCTTTTCGTGATCGCGCCGGCTGTCGCCTTGTCCAGATTTTCGCGGATGTCGTGCAGTATGTGTGCCGGCGCCGCGAGCACGACAGCGTCCACCTCTCCGGCTTGGACGGCCCGGCTGAGATAAGCGGCAACCACCTTGGCGAACCCGGTTTTGGACTGTTCTTTGGGATTGGTGTGCGGCGCCTTGAGCTGGTTGGGACCGGCGCTCGCGCTCTCGTCCACGTCGCCGTGCCCGTCCGCGTCAAAACTGTGGATCGTGCGCACGTGCTCGCCCTCTTCGATCAGAACGCGGGCCTTGCCTCCGTCCGCCACGACGTACCAGGTAGTGCCTTGCTTGCTCATCAATGTGTCCTGCTGGTTGGACGGGCTGGAACGCCCACGTTCTTGCCTAGCTATGCCGCCATCGAGCCGTAGCAGGCCCACAGGCGTGCGGCATCGTGTAGTCACGGATCACAAAGCCGTAAAGGTGCTGTTCTGGAGGCTGCTCATTCCGGCCGACCAGATGAGCAACGTGACCCGATAGCACATCCATGGATCATGCAGCGTATCCAGGCTGCAGCAGTGTAGGTTGCCCATGAAACGTGATCCAGCCTCCCGCGCAACCCGAGAAGGACCGTGACGCCCGCAGTGCGATCAAGGCCGATGAGGTCGCGCAGCGTGACGCGTCGACGCATGAGGGCTGTGCGCTGGCGATAATGCAATCGTGGGGCGTTGTTGCAGGGATCGGCGTGGTGGTGTCCGAGCCCTGGCCGGGGTAGCAGGTTCATCCCTGTCTGACCCTGGATGCCATCTGGCCCTTTAAGCTGAATGCCGACCGCCGCCACCACATCCCCGAGCAGATGTTCAAGGCCACGAACTGGCGCGACTACGAGGCGAGCCTGCGCCAGCGCGGCAGCTTGACGGTCTGGGTTACCGAGGACGGCCATGGCCCGGAGCGCCAGGTGCAGACCGGCATCGGCCCGGTTACCGTTCAGCGGGCCAGGCTGCGCGACCGCGGCGCGAGCGAGGCCGCCGAGCGGATCCGGTTCACGTCGGCCATCCTGCCGCGCTGGGCCCGGCGGACGCGGAGCCTCGATGCTTTGCTGCCGATCCTCTACCTGCGCGGGGTCTCGATGGGCGACTTACAGGAGACGCGAGCCGGCAACGGTGGTGGAAGCCAGGGAGGTATTTCAGCTCTCAACTCCGTAGGGCGCTGGCGCAAGCTGGGGTCGTAGGCCGCCCAGTTCGTCACCTTAGTAGTTTCTGCTTGGGAGTGTGCCGACGGCGGTCAACGTTGAGCTCGAACGGCAAGATGGGTGTCCAAGGTCAGCGCGGAACCTCCTACGCCGGTCCGGTTCCGGGCGCGCTTGGGCGGGTCCGTGCGACAAGGTTGCGAAATGCGTTGCGACACATGCCTCGATGCGAGCGTGGCCGCCGTTTAGGGGCTGCTGAAGATCCGGTTCGGCAGCCACATCACCACCTCCGGGAATGCGAGCGACAGCAACGTCGCCCCGAACATGACCATAAAGAACGGCGGCAAGTGCCGGCACGTTTCCTCGAAGCTGCACTTGGCCATGGCCGAGCACAGGAACAGGCCGACGCCATGCGGGGGCATGATTCCGGCAAGGTTGATCGTGAGCACCATCACGAGGCCCCAATGGACCGGGTCATACCCGAGCGACACGCCGATAGGCGTCAGCACCGAGGCGAGTGCGACCATCACCGCCAAGCCGTCGATCGCGGCGCCGAGCACCATGACGACGAGCACAACGATGATGGCGCCCAGCGTCGCATTGCCGCCGGAAAGGGTCAGCAGCCCATGCACGGCATAGGTGCCGAACCGGGTCAGCGCCAGCAACCACCCGAACAGCGCCGCCGCGGCCACCGGGAACAGCACGGTGACCGTGGTCATCGTTGAGTCCCGCAGATCCCGCCAAAACACCGGAATGCTAAAATCCCGCAGCAACACCCCGGCTATCATGGCATAACCGACCGCGATCGCCCCCGCCTCGCTGGGCGTGAAGGCGCCGGAGGCGATGCCGCCCACGATGATCATCGGAATGACCAGGGTGGGCCAAGCCTCCCGCGTGGTCGCCCACACTTCGCGCGCAGACGGCCAGCCGCCCTCTGAGGGCTCCCACCCGGCCTGCAGGTTCATGACCTGCAGCACCGCGATCAGCCCGAAGCCGGTGACCAAGCCAGGCACTATGCCACTGAGGAACAAGCGGCCGACCGAGAGATCAGTCAGGCCGGCGTAGATGATCATCAGCAAACCGGAGAAGTTCGTGATGAGCCACTCAGCTCGCCAGGCGCCCGACAGGAGGACAGTTCCCTTTGGAGCCGAGATGTCCAGTGCCGTTCAAAGCCGGGGCTGACTGCCGCCACCACATCGCACGGCAACAGCGGCGGGTGGCGAACTGGCGCGACTACGATGCCAGCCTGCGCCAGCGTGGCAGCTTGACGGTCTGGTTCACCGACGATGCGATTGCGGCGGGGCGGCCGAACCACGCATGACACCGGGCGGGCAGCCCTGGTACTCGCCCCTGGCCATCCTCACGCAGCAAGCCGTTGGTGTGCTCAACCGCATGCTCGAGCTTGGACGCCCGAACTACGTCCGCACTGCCTAACACCAGTCAGGGCGGGGGTGATTGCGTCCATCTCACAGCTCCGTGCAACACGCTTAGTGCCCGGTGATCAGTTCGCTCTCATCGGCGGCGACGCGCGTGACGAGAGGCTACCTCGAACATTCGGTTTCCGCACCGTCATGCTCCACTCCCTAATCTCCACCGCAGCCATCTCGGCACCCGGCCCGCATAGTCCCGCCACGCTGCACCGAAGGTCTCACCCATGTGCCGCTCCTCCCGCCGAATAGCGAGGCGGGTGACGGCGCCAACGGCGAAGGGCGCCACGACCAGGAACCATGCGTTCGCAAAAGTGGCAGCCGCACCCAGCAGCATCACCGTGTTGCCGAGGTAGATGGGGTTGCGGGATAGCGAGAACGGCCCGGTCGTGACCAGGCTGGTGGCCGCCCGGTGCGGCAGGATATTGGCGTGTTGCCGCCGCATGGTGAGCATGGCGGAGCAGTCGAGTGCGAACCCGGCCGCCATGACGGCAAGGCCCGCTGCCCGGTACGCCCAGGGCGGAGTGCCCCCGAGCGGCCGTACCTGGTTCAGTATGACCGCCGCTGCCGTCGCGGCGACGTAGATGATCGGGGGCCAAGGGATGGAGTTGGGCGCGCTGCCCTTCGGCTTCCCGGGGCCTCCGGCCGCACCCACCGCTTCGGATGTAGAACGGCGCCTCGGGTTCATCGTCGCGTTGGGGCTTCGTCAGGCTGCAACGACGCCGCCTGCATTTCAAGATATACGCGGTAGGCGTTACCCCGATTGCTCGATGCGAAGGCGGGCATGGCCTGGTAGGCGGACCAGTCGGTCTGCTGGTAGGCGGCATCGAACTCGACCCAGTCGGCGACCGCCTGGGCCATTGCCGCGCGGACATGGTCGATGTAGCCCCGGGTGAACGCGATGGCTGCGGCCGGGCCGGATGAGAGCGGGCCGTGCCCCGGCAGGACGAAGCGGGGACGCATGGCGCCGACCTCTTCGAGCCCGCGCAGCCAATTCTTCGTATCGACCGCGGCGCTGGCCATGAACGGGATTCGCCCAGCCTGAACGATGTCGCCGGCGAACAGGATGCCGGCGGGTTCGACCAGCATCATCGCATCGCTCGAGGAGTGCGCCGGTCCCGCATAGACGATCCGGAACCGCTGTCCGCCCAGCTCGAACCCGGCCTCGCGGTCGAAGGTCCGGGATGGTTCGACGATCCGTGTCGCCTTGTTCACCCAGGGGGCCAAGGCCGTGCGACGTTGCTCAAGCCGCGGGGCCGCCAATTCGTCGTTGTTGGCCGGGTCGGTGTAGCGGCGTGCGCTATCCTGGGCCAGAACGACGGCGTCGGTGTGGTCGCGGAACGCCTGGAGGCCATAGATGTGGTCAGCGTGGTAATGGCTGAGGACGACATACCGGACCGGCTGGTCCGTGACCAACCGGATCTTCTGCAGCAGCGCCCATCCCAGGCTCGGCGTGCCCAGGGCGTCGAACACGACCACGCCCCCGGATGTCACGACGAAGCCGGCATTGGAAGTGTGGCCTTCGTTGCGCTGGTCCGGCACCGCGTAGTGGCCGACCGTGTAGTAGACGTCCGTGCCCGGCACCCGCTCCAGCACGATGTCCTCGAGCAGCGCGGGATAGGCCGTGCGGATTTCGCCCCGGGCCGTGCCGGTCGAGGTGGCGGCCACCAGGGCCGTGCAGGCGGGCGACGGTCCCCGCCTTCCAAGACGCAGGAAGCTACGGCGGCCCCCCCGACCGGCCCCGATCTCCGGTCCGCAACATCCGTCCATGCTTCCGTCCCGGCTCAGGGCGCCGTCTTGCCGTCGGCGTCGAACTGCTTGAGGGAGGCCGTCAGGTCGGCGATCTGCTTGTCGTCCTTCAGCCCGGCAAACGCCATCTTGGTCGCGGGGATCTTGGCCTTCGGGTTGCGGATGTATTCGGCGAACACGGCCTCGCCCCAGGTGATCCCACTATTCTTGTTGGCATCGGAGTAGTTGAACCCCGCCACGGTCCCAGACGTCCTGCCGAATAGCCCGTTCAACTCCCGACCGACCCCGCTCTTCGCGGTCGGTCCCACGAGATGACAGGACCGGCACTGGTTCAACACCTTCTGCCCCGCCGCCGCATCTTGCGCGCGCGTTGCGGCGGGCAAGGATAGGACTACGGCAGTGACGACATATCGAAGCATGGACGTTCCTCGGACGTGTGTCGGCCGGATCAGCCGATCTTGATATAGGCGAACCCTTTGCCCTGTAGCGCCGCGACGGTCGCGATGCCGGAGGGGACCGACTGGATCCAGGGCTCGGATCGTGCCTGGTCGAGCGGGATCTTGTTCTTCTCGAAGGTGAACCGGCATAGCAGGACTTGCAGCCCGAAGGCGGCGATGCCGTTGAGCCGGGCCGTAAGATCGGGGTCGAGCGTCTCGCCGGCCCAGGGCGTGCCTTCAAGGGTCTTGAGAAAATATTTGATGCCCGCTGCGTGCGCCACGAACACGAGGCGGAGCGCCATAGTGTCGTAATTATAAGCGGCCATGTGGTTGCGGGCGTTGTCCAGTAGCTGCGAATACCGTCGGGGGTCGCCGAAGTCGACGTGATAGGCGGCAGCGGCGTCGGCCTCTTTCTCGATGGCTGCGACCTTCACCTCCTTCGGTGCGGCACGAACCGTGCCCGCGACGATCGCTCCGCCTGTTGCGAGCAGCCCCGCGATACCACGACATCCCAGCTGGTTCATGGCATTACTCCACCTTCGGGCCGGACTTGATGTCCGGCGTGACGTCAAGGGCCTTCGCGCGGCTGGTCACCTGGGGCGTGCCGGGCTTGCAGTCCTTCATGCAGGCGGTCTGGTTCCAGAACGCCCGCTCGGTCTTCTCGCGATCGTCGTCGTAGAAATTTGCCTCGTTCGGCAGATGGATGCTGGCCAGGTTGCGCTCGTTCAACTTGCTTTCCTGGTTGGAGACGACGTCGTTGAGGCTCAAAAGATAGGCTGTAATCGCGTAGACCTCGTTGGGCTCCAACGACTGCGCGTTGCCGTACGGCATGGCCCGGCGGATATAGTCGAACACCGTGCTGACGTTGGGCCAGAACGAGCCGATCGTCTTTTCCGGCCGTTCGCTGCGCAACGATCCCTGGCCGCCCGCCAGCACGGGCCAACGCCCGGCGCCCTCGCCGAACTCCCCATGGCAGGCGGCACAGCGTTCCTGGAAGAGGGCTTCTCCCTCGCGCGCCGTGCCATGCCCCACCGGTAGGCCTTCGCCATCGGGGCGGATGTCGATGTTCCACGCGCCGATCTCGGCCGGCAGGGCAGGGCGGCCGACGCCCAGAACCGCAGGCTTTTCGCCCGCGGCCCACGCCGCACCTGCGATGGCCAACACGCCGAGGGCGCCGACTGCCAAAGCCCTACGAAATCTCGACATTCTCGCAGCCTCCGTCACCGCGCACGAGCCAGGTCTGAATCCCGTTATTGTGGTAGATCGAGTTCACGCCGCGGATGCGCCGTAGCTCCTCCTTGGTGGGCTGCAGGTAGCCCGTGCTGTCATGCGCGCGCGACTGCACCATCATCTCGCGCCCGTCCCAGTCGAGGTCGACGTAGAACCGCGTCATCGCCATGGGCGTCACCGGACCGTCGATCCGGGCTTCCTGCCAATTGCGGCCGCCGTCCAGGGTCACATCAACCCGGGTGATCGCGCCGCGCCCGGACCAGGCGATGCCGGTCAGCACGTTGCGACCGCGCTCCTTCAAGGGCATCTGCGGACTGGGGCTGGTGATGACGGACTTGGCGTCCATCTGGAAGGTGAAGCGGCGCGAGCGGCCATCCTCCAGAAGGCTGGTGTACTTGCTCGTCTCCTCGTGGGTCATGAACGGCTCGTCGCCGACCTTAATGCGGCGCAGCCACTTGATCCACATGTTGCCCTGCCAGCCCGGCACTACCAGGCGCAGCGGGTAGCCCTGTTCAGGCCGCAGCGCCTCGCCATTCATGCCGAACGCCACCAGGCAGTCGTCCATCGCCTTGTGCAATGGCAGCGACCGGGTCATGGCGGCGGCGTCTGCGCCCTCAACCAGCAGCCACTTCGCGCGGGCATCGAGCCCGGCGGCCTCAAGCAAAGTGCGCAGGGTGACGCCGGTGTACATGACATTGTGGATCATGCCATGGGTGAACTGGCAGCCATTAAGCTGGGCCCCGCGCCACTCCATGCCAGAGTTGGCGGCGCATTCCAAAAAGTAGGTGCGGTTCACCCGCGGCAACCGCTTCAGGTCCTCCATCGTCAATACCAGCGGCTTATCCACCAGGCCGTGGATCATCAACCGGTGCTTACTGGGATCGACCTCGGCGACGCCGCCATGGTGCCGCTCGAAACACAGGCCCGAAGGCGTGATGGTGCCGTCGAGCGCGTGGATCGGGGTGAAGTTGACGCTGCTCTGCTCGCTGGCCGTGAGCCACGAGACGTCCTGTCGGATGATGCCTTTCTCGAACGGGCTGGGGTGCCCGTAGGGACGCTGCTGCACCCCGTCGCCTAGCACGCGGGTCCAGTCCGGCAGTTCCGTGATCGCCGGGTCGGGGGTGGGCGTGGCGGGGCTCGGGTTTGCGGCTTGGACGGTACCGGCTGCGAGAACCGCCCCGCCGATCAGGCCACGGCGCGAGAGCCGCGCCAGGTGTTCGTTGGCTACCATCGTCTAGGCCTCCACCATCCGCACGTTCCCAGCCGGGGCCGCTTGCACCGTTCCGTGCCGTTTGAGCCAGCCCTCGACCACGTCCCAGATGGGCGGCCCCTCGGTCCCCTGGTTGACGCTCGCCCACCCCGCAACCTGGTATTCGCGGGCGGCCTCGATCGGTGCGCCGGTCTTCAAAAGGCGCAAGTCCTGGACGCGGCGGCCCATCGGTGCCGTGGGGTCGAGCGCGTAGCCGATGCCGCCGACACGGACCATGTCGCCGCCCTGCTGATAATAGGGATCGGGGTTGAACAGATTATCGGCCACATCCTCCAGCACCTCGCGCAGGCGGGCACCGGTCAGCGGCGTGCGATAGCAGGCCGGGTAGGTCATGGCGGTGGCGTTGTAGAGGTCGTCCGCATGGATCGCTTGGCCCGGGAGCAGGCTCGGCCCCCAGCGGAAGCCTGGCGACAGCGCGATCTCAGCGTCGCGTCCTTCCAGCATGGCGGTGCAGATCAGGTCGTCGAGCGTGCCACCCAGGTTGCCGCGCCGATAGAGTAGCCCCTCCGTGCGGCCGAGCTCACGCGACAGCTCGGCCATGTAGGGCGCGCGCACCGCCTCGATGGCGGCGGCCATGGCCGGGTCGGGCGTGATGGCGTCGCTAAACACGGGGATCAGCCGGTGCCGCCAGCCCTTTACCTGGCCGCCCTGCACATCGAGGTCGAGCCGCGCCAGGAACTTTCCGGAACAACCGGAGGCGAGCACGAGGGTGCGGCCAACCACGGTGGGGCGGGGCAGGGCGTCATGCGTGTGGCCACCCAGGATCACGTCGATCCCCTCGACCCGGCCGGCTAACTTGCAATCCACATCGTAACCGTTGTGCGACAGCAGCACGATCACCTGCGCCCCCGCGGCCCGCGCCGCGGCGACGTTGGCGCGGACCAGCTCCTCCTGAATGCCGAAGGTCCAGTCTGGAAACATCCAGCGGGGGTTCGCGACAGGGGTGAAGGGAAAGGCCTGGCCAACCACGCCGACCCTGACGCCACCGCGCTCGATCACTTGCCACGGTGTGAACACCGGCTCCTTCCATTCATCAAGGACGTTGCCGGCCATGAACTTGTAGGGCCGGGCATCGGCCAGCTCCTTCATGCGCTCGGCGCCCAGGGTGAACTCGAAATGCCCGGTCGTGCCGTCGATCTTCAGGAGGTCCATCAGCCCGACCATGTCGGCGCCCTTGGTCTGCAGCGCGGTCCAACTGCCGTGCCACGTGTCGCCGCCATCCAGGAACAGGACGCGGGCATCGCCCCGCTTGGCCCGGATCGCTGACACCAAGGTGGCAATGCGGTCCAATCCACCCATGCGCCCGTATTCGCGGGCAAGCGTGGTAAAACCCTCCGCAGTCAGCGCATACGCGTCCGGTGACCCGGCGGCGATGTCGAAGGCCCGGCGGAATGCCGCTTCCGTCAGATGCGGCGGCCGCCCCTTCGCGTCGCCCACACCCAGGTTGAGCGAGGGCTCCCGGAAATACATCGGGACAAGCTGCGCGTGCAGGTCGGTCAGGTGCAGCAGCGTGACCTGGCCCACGGGATCGAAGGCCAGGAGCTGGTCCTGCGTTATTGCCTGCGCCGCAGCCGCGCGCCCCACGGAGATGCCCAGGGACGCGGCCGCAGCCGCCGCCTGGAGGAAGTGCCGGCGATGGATCACGAAATCATCCTATGCGAATACGTGCATATGTAGCCGAAATGCCAACTCACGTCAGCGGCCGGGTCTAGGCGACGATGATCTTCGATGTCGACTTGTAGATGCTGCCGTCTTCGTCGATCCACGCACAATCGAGCGTTCCGCTGTCCTGCGCGCGGAAAAAGAACGACTGGTAGGGATTGGCCGAGACCGACGTGTTCCAGTCGGCCTCGAAGACGTTCTTGCCGTTGTACTTGGCCTCGAAGCGCTTGATGATCTTGCGCGGAATGACGGCGCCGGCGCTGTCCTTGCGCTGACCGCTCTCCATCTCATGTGAAATCAGTGTCTTCGCTTCGACCAGTTCGCCCTTCTTAACGGAGGCGGGAACACGGACGCGGGGGACGGGATTTGCCATGATCGTTCTCCTAGCCGCCGCAACCGCCGATGGTCACCTTCACTTCGCTCTGTGCCCGAAACAGCCCGCCGGTGCTGGTCTCTGCAATGGCGACGACGTTCTGCGTCTGCGCGAGCCGGATGCGGGTGCTGGCGGCCGCCTTGCCGCTGTCGGGCGTGAAGCGGAAGGTCGCCACGGAGGGCACGGGGTTGCCGTCCGCAAAAATGTGGATTGCGATGACGTGATCCGCCTCGGTCATCGGGCTGTCCATCTCGACCGCCAGGGGAACGACCAGGCCGTTCTCGGCGATGCTAGGAATGTCGAGCTTCAGCGGGCCGCCTTCCTTGGGCGTACGTCCTGCGAGCACGTTCGCCATGTCGCTGTCAGCCTGCGCCGAAGCGTGTGCCGCCGCGATCGGTAGCACTGACAATACGGCGCCGGCGGCAAGCATCAAACGCCGGGTTAGCGGGATGTGGATCGGGCGTGGGCTAATACTCGGCATCAGACTTCCTCCCTGGCCCCCGCATTGGCTGCGTGGTGACTTCGAATAGATATTGATTTACGAATATCTGAATGTAAAGTCCTTTCCGGAGCGAGGCCGCAAGAGCCGCCCCGGGAGGAAACAGCATGCGCCGCCTGAACCCGATCGCTTTAGTGCTGGCCGGTCTGGTCGCGGCTGCAGCCGCAGTCGCGCAGTCGTCGGACCCTGCTGCCAGTGAGCGCGAGGTCGAACGCTACCGTGCGATGATCAGCGATCCCATGGCCAACCCCGGGTACCTCGCCGTCGATCGTGGCGAGATCCTATGGGCAGAGAAGCGCGGCGCCAAGGCCGCGTCGCTCGAAGCCTGCGACCTCGGCCGCGGACCGGGTGTGCTGGAGGGCGCCTACGCTGGGTTGCCCCGCTATTTCGCCGATGGTGACCGGGTCATGGACCTCGAACAGCGCCTGCTCTGGTGCATGCGCACGCATCAGGGCCTCGACACCGGCGAGGTCCTACGCCGCCGTTTCGGGGAGCCCGGCAAGACTTCCGACATGGAAGACCTCACCGCCTTCATTGCCAATAGGAGCAACGGCATGCCGCTGCATGCGCCCATGAGCGCGCCGCAGGAAAAGCAGATGTTCTCGGTCGGCGAGGCCATGTTCAACCGCCGGTCCGCCGTCAACGACTTCTCCTGCGCCACCTGTCACGGCGAAGCCGGCAAGCGTATCCGCCTGCAAGGGTTGCCGGACCTGGCCCACCCCGGCACGCCTGCGCAGGATAGTGTCGCCTCCTGGCCCGCCTACCGGGTCAGCCAGAGCCAGACTCGCACGATGCAGCACCGGCTTTGGGATTGTTACCGCCAGATGCGCATGCCGGTGCCCGAATACGGCTCCGACGGGATCACGGCACTGCAGGTCTACATGGCGCAGCAGGCAGATGGCGGCGAGATCGTCGCCCCGTCCATCAAGCGGTAAGAGGAGCGGGTCATGCGCATCATCACAGCCATTGCCATCCTCCTCCCGCTGGTCGCATCCGCACAGCCCGCGCCCCAGACCGAGGCCGCCCGTGTGGACGCGATCGTCGCCGCCACTTTCCCAACCAAGGACCCGGCCTGGCAGAGCCGGGTCACGCAGGACGAGACGCAACGGCAGTGCAGCATCGCCCGCAACGAGCCTCCGACCGCCATGTTCGAGGCCATCCGCGCCCGCGAGCTGGCGACCCTCCGGTTCCCGGCCGACGGTCAGGTGCTCGGCGATTGGAAGCGGGGCGAGGATATCGCGCAGAACGGCCGCGGGAACCAGTTCTCCGACGCGCCAAACACGATCGCGGGCGGCAACTGCTACGCTTGCCACCAGATGGCGCCGACGGAACTGAGTTACGGGACGCTTGGCCCGGGTCTGGTCGGCTATGGTCGAGACCGCCAATTTGCCGCCGTCGAGGCCCGCGCCTCCTACGCCAAAATATGGAACGCGCAGTCGGTGATGCCGTGCTCGATGATGCCGCGCTTCGGCCATAACGGCGTGCTAACCGAGCAGCAGATCAAGGACACCGTGTCCTATCTGTTCGACCCGGCCTCGCCCGTGAACAAGTAGGTGCGCTGGCGCAGCATCCTTTTCGTGGTGGCATTCGCGGTCGCCACGCTATGCCCCATGCCGGGGCAGGCCGCTGAGCTGCTGATGGTCACGACGGCGGGGTGCCCCTGGTGTGCGAAATGGGAGCGGGAACTCGGACGCATCTATCCGCGCACGCCGGAGGGGCGTCGCGCTCCGCTCCGCCGGGTCGAAATGCGGGGCTTCGCCGAGTCATTGGTGCTGGTTGACCGCTTGCGCTACACGCCCACCTTCGTGCTGGTCGATCAAGGCCGGGAGATCGGACGCATCACCGGCTATCAAAGTGAGGACGCGTTCTGGGGGCTCCTCGACCGACTTATGGCCCAACTCGACGATCGGAGCCCGCATTGACCGCCATTCTGCCCGCCGCAATCGAGCGCGAGTTACGCGGCTCGGACTCGGCACCGCCCGAGCTGGAGCGCCTGATGCGCAAGGCGCGCAAGGCGACCGACTTCCTCAAGGCGCTCTCGAACGAGAGCCGACTGCTGCTGCTTTGCCTGCTGGTGGAGCGGGAGCGATCGGTCGGTGAACTCGAAGAGCTGATGTCGCTGCGCCAGCCGAACGTGTCCCAGCAACTGGCCCGGCTCCGTCTCGATGGCCTCGTCGATACCCGCCGCGACGGGAAGACCATCTACTACCGGCTCGCCAGCGATGACGTCCTGCGGATGATCGGCGTCATCTACGACATATTCTGCCGCGATCAACCGGACATGGATGCGCGGCGGTAAGGAAGAGGGGTCATGCCGGGACCAGATTGGCTTCCCTTTGTGGCCGGCTTCCTGGGCGGCGGCGCGGCGGGGTTCTGCGTGCGACGGGCGAATTTGTGCTCGTTCGGCGCCATCGAATCGATGTGGCTCGCAGGCGACGCATTGCGGCTTCGGGTTTATGGACTTGCGCTGGCCGTTGCGATCGCCGGGACCCAGGCACTGATCGTGCTTGGCTGGATCGACTTGACTGGGGTTCGTATGCTGCCGGCCGTCTTGCCTGTCGGATCCGCACTGCTGGGGGGATTGCTGTTCGGGCTCGGTATGGCGTTGGCTGGCACGTGTGCGTTCGGAATGCTGCTGCGGTTGGGTGGTGGCGATCTACGGGCAATGGTCGTTTTGCTGGTGTTTGGAGCCGTTGCCTGGTCGGCGCTGGCCGGTGTGCTAGCGCCGGCCGGGGCGGCGGTGTTTAGGCTCGCGCCCGTGCCGCTGCCGGCGCTCGATCTGCCCGGCCTGCTCGACGGGGCCAGGACGGGTGGCCGAAGCCTCGTCGCCGGCGGCGTCGTCCTCGCGCTATCGGCCTGGATCGTCGCAGATCCGCGGCTGCGCCGGTCGCCCCGGCTACTGCTGGCGGGGGGCGTGCTCGGGGCGGTGGTCGTGCTCGGCTGGGCCGCCACCGGCACCGCCGCAGACCCGTTCTCGAGCCAGACCCGGCCGCCGCACAGCCTGTCGTTCGTGGCGCCGGTCGCACGCGCCATCTATGCGCTGCTGCTAGCGCCGGGATCGGCGGTAGGACTCGGCGAAGGCTCCGTGATTGGCGCCGTCCTTGGGGCGTTGGTGGCCGCCAAGGCCCGCGACGAGTTCAGGTGGGACGCGTTCGACGACCCGCGCGAGATGGGCCGCCACATGGTGGGAGCTTGCCTCATGGCGGTGGGCGGCGTGTGGGCGAGCGGATGCACGATCGGACAGGGATTGACGGCGGGATCGGTGCTGGCGCCAAGTTGGCCCTTCGTGGTAGGCGGCATCATTGTGGGTGCCAGGATCGGTATCGCGATCCTTGTGGAAGGCGGTGTCGTGCCCGCCTTCCGGTATGCTTGGTCGATTTGGCCGGGCACTCGAGCACCACGTGAATGATCAGACTTTGCCTCCTGGTTCCAACCCCTGGATTGTTGCATAGGTTGCAAGGCTCCGAGGCGCTCTCCGTGCTCCACCGCGAGCAGCTCGACGAACTCCATCAAATTACCGGGCGATGTATCGGAAACCGCCCTGAGCACCTTCACCTCCACACGCCTTACCATTCCTCCTTGAGATGCGGATCCAACCCTCCGTAGGACTGCACGGGCCAGGTTTACGAGCTCCATCATCTAGCCCTCCTCAAATCGCAACGATTTAAATGGTCTGCGCGTCGCAGATTGTCGATGGGCGACTGTAAAGTTAGCGGCCTTGCGCAATTGAGCCAGCACGGAGCCACGGAAGGGGCGGCCGTCTGCCCCCGCAATCAGAGCCGTTTCGGCCGCGCCGGCGCCGTTCTCGTAGTGAAAGGGGCAGACAAGCCTCGGAGGCCGAATTGGGCCGCCTCGCGATAAATCAAATCCCACCCTTCCACGACCTGACATACTCGCGTCCACGGGTCGTGAGGCTTCGGGACAGCGTCTCGACATCGATCTGCGCGATCTCGATTTCGATAGTGCCTAGCCGTTCGCCGACGTACCAATGTCCTTGGGCGGAGAGCCGCGTCCTGCGGTCTTTTCGTCTTCGCCTGTATCCGCCATTTCCTTGAGGCGACGCCCGCCCGGTGCCCAGCGCCAGCACGCGCACTGCGATGCCGGTCTGCGCCGTGAACACCGGCAGGATGCGCCCGAGCAGCCCGCTGTTATCCACGGATGTTGTGGATGCTAGCACGACCGTAGGGCTTTCGGCCGCGGTAGCCTGGGCAACCTGGGCAACCAGGAGCAGCCCGAGCAGCACCGCCCGGCGGGGTAGGGGAGCGCTCATGCCGGTGCCTAGGGCACGGCGCGCCCTTGCCGGGCAGCGAGGGCAAAGGCGGTGGCGCTCACGGCCAGGCTGATGCTGACCAGCACGCCGCCCAGCGCCAAGGCGAAGGCCAGGTTACCCTGGCCGGTTTCGAGCACGATGGAGGTCGTCATCGTGCGCGTGTAGCCCGCGATGTTGCCCCCCTACCACCAGGACCGCTCCCACCTCGGACACCGTGCGCCCGAAGCCTGCCAGCACTGTCGTCAGCCTCTCCGCCCGCCCGATTGCCAGCACCGTCCGAATGGCCTGAACCCGGGCGGCTCCATTGATCCGCAGGTCGTTGCCATAGGTATGCCAGATCCCGTCCGCGTCGCGGTGGGCGAGGGCGGCGACGATCGGCAGCGCCAGCAGCACCTGCGCAGTACCATGGCCGCCGGGGTGAATAGCAGGCCCAAGCCTCCCAGCGGCCCCGACCGGGACAGCAATAGGTAGAGCGCCAGGTCCACCACGACCGGCGGCAGGCCGAGCAGGGCGTTGGCCAGCAGGATCAGCCCGCGCCGGCCCGGCACGCGCAGCACTGCCAGCGCTGTTCCTGCCGGCAAGCCCAGCACGGATGGCCGGAGACAGGCTATGAAAAGGATGCATAAAGCCGGCCTGATGCGGCCCTATGCGTCCTTCCTGCCCTACTCCGTCCATCCGTGGCCGCGAGTTGGCAATCTCGCAACACGCTCCAAAGTGTCGGGGGTTTTTACGTCTCTCGAAACTTCCAGATCTAACCTATTGAAATAGCGGCGTGGCACGACACTTGCTTCCTCTGGCTTTGCGGGAATAGACCGTTGCCCTCGTTATCCCTTGATGGAGAAATCAAATGCGTAAACTCCTGCTTTTGTCCACCCTGCTCGTTGCTCCGCTGCTAGGGGTCTCGACCGCCGACGCCGGGCCGCTGTCGGTTCAGGTTGTGGCTGGCGGTATCACCCAGAACTTTGGCCCGACCTCCACCGGCATCATCAACTTTGTTGCCGCGCCGATTGATGGTTTCGCAATCGTCAGCGGGACTGCTACCTCGGCGCCTCTCGGCAACAATCCCACGCTCATCGACCTGAGCTCGCTGCAAGTTGCAGCAGGGGCAGGTGGAACGGTGACGATTTCCATCACCGAGACGGGGCTGACCTCCCTCGGCGACGGCTTCTTCAGCGCCATCGGCGGAACCTTGGGTGCCGCAAGCACGCTCAGTTTCCAGACCTTCATCGATAGCACGAACACCGCGTTTGGAAGGCAGCAGCTTCTCGGAACCAACAACTTCTCCAACACGATTCCCTTCTCGAACTCGTTCACGTCAAACGGTAACCCAGGCACTGGCCTGTTCTCGGAAACCGAGGTGTTCACCATCGTGGCGGGAGCGAATAGCACAACCAGCTTCGACGGCCGCTTGAACCAGAACCAGGGCCAGAACATCCCAGAGCCGGCATCCATGGCGCTGCTCGGGGTTGGTTTGGCCGCAATTGGCGTCACCCGCCGCCGCAGCCGCAAGGCAGCCTAAACTACGGCGTATCGGAGTAGGCGGGACATCTGTCCCGCCTACCCCTCACCGTTTCAGATAGCCTGTTCAGATAGCCCACATGTTTTAAGGTCCGCGGACCCCTTGGGCCGCAACTGGGTCGTTTTCAGTGCAGCCCGAACTCTCGCGCAATGTAAGAAGCTACTCCGTTTGATTGGGCCGGCGTTTACAGACCGACACACACACGGACTCCAGCGCATATGGCTGCCAGGAACGCCTGCGGCCCCCCCCCCACAATCCGCAGGTCCAAGGGGACCCCCCAAAGGTCTCCGACACCGGCCTGGGTGCCGGGCAGCGGGAACGCCGTCTGGTGGTTGCCGCTGGGGCAAGGCGTTTCATCCCTATTCTATCCGGCGGATGCCGCGTGTCTCCCTCTCTGGGCCTGGTCATCCCCCGAAACGGATGAGCACGGGTATCCCCTGCGCCGCATCGATGCCGGACCGAGAAACGGGGCGCGCAGCGGACGGCGGATGAGCGGGAAGAGACTTGCCCTGTTTGCTGACGCCAGACGAGTTTTGGCCGAGTGGCGGATGGCGGTAGCATGGCGCTAATCCGGCGCGGTCCGTGCCGCGGGGGTCGCGACGTTGTTCGAGGGTCAGCGGTTCCGGCAGGTGCTGGACTTAGGCGGAGTGGTGGGGCAGGGGGGCAACAGGCTTCTTCGAGCCCCATGGCGAGGGCGGGGCAGGCGACGTTGGCAAGCTCCGGCCACTTCGCGGGGCAGGCGTTCACCCTGGCCGGGACCGTGGCCGTGCCCAAGCACCCGGACAAGCGCGTCAGCGTCCCTTTGGACCTCAAGTTGCGGGCGGCGCCGGGCAACAAGGGTGCGGTCGGCTCCCTGGACCTGAAGGGCAAGCTGGTGCTTGTCGCCTTGAGCTTCTTGGGGCTGGGCGCGGTCGCCGCCTTGAGCACGCCGGCGTTGGCCGGATTGCGCCCAATGCTGACGGCGGGGCTGCCGGTGCTCACGGGGGTGCCCGCCTCCGCGAGATGCGCCTCGGTCGCCCCCAGCTTCAAGTGGACCCGGTCGCCGAGGTCTGCGTTGTCGAACCGCAGCCGGGTCGTGCCGATAATTGGCAGGTCGCCCGGCCGCTTGCCGTTGGTCAGATGGGTCGAAACCGCGGCCTGGCTGATCGCGGGCAGCCGTATTTCGGGCAGCAGGGCGTTCAGCTTGGCGAACGCACCCGCCTTGCCCTCGACCTGCAGATCGTATTGGCCGGCTACATCCATCGTCCTGGTCGCCAAGGCGGTGGTTTCGTAGGCGGCGAACTTCAGCTGCTTGAGCGCGGTTTGGAGTTCCGGTAGCAGCGGACCTGAAAGTTCGTTCGAGCAAGACGCTTCAGCCCCACTCGTTGAGATTATTAGGTTGTGCAGAAAACCCACGTTTAATACCGGCCCGCGTAAATCCTGACCTGGCTGAGGTAGGGGTAGCTGGTTAGGGTCTAGAGGCGCTCTGGGGTGAGTTGGTTCCAGGCTGAGCAGAGCGCGTCCACGATGGCGTCGTATCAGCACTCGGTGGCTGAGGTGGCGCTCTCGCAGGTAGAGCCGCCGCTGCGCAAAATACGCCCGCCGTATATCGCCGATCAGGTCCACACCAACCATCCCCAAAACGCCCTTCCCAGTCGACAACGACCACAAGGAAAGAAAGCTGACACAACCTCAGACGGGGTCAGTTTTGGACGCGAAAAACGCCCCTCAGGGGGTCACTATTGCTCGCGATTTTACAGATTCGGCTCGCGCCTTACCGTGCGCGTCTCGCGCGACCACTACGGGCCCGCCGTCCACGAGGCCGAGCGGGGCACGCGCACTTGGCAGCCTACGTGGACGGCCTCGCTTGGCTCTATCGCTCCGGGTTTGAGGTCCATGTCGCCGCGCGCCTGCTCTCGGGCGAGGCCGAAGGCGATTTACGCGCCGGGTTCGCGCAGCTGTTCGCCGGGCTTGGCATCGGCCTCGACGCCTCGGACCCGGCCCGGCTGATGTTATCCCCAGATGGACGCAGGCCGGGACGTCCCGGAGATCACCGAGGCATGCTGGGCCATCCTGGGGCGTTTGCCCGACGAGGTCATGTGCTCGGGCTCACGCATGGTGGTGAAGCGCAAGGGGGCGTCATCGCCCGCCGTGGTCGTCTGCACCCTGCTGCCCTACGACATGCGCTTCGAGTTCGGCGCGACGCTGGCGGAGGCAAACCGCCCGGTCGCGCCGAACCACCCGCATTGCGCTTCCTTTTGCGTGCTCGGCGGGGCGGCCTGCAGTCGGGCGTAGGACGGCCGCTCGCCTAGCCCAGGGCGGAACTCCGCGCCAACCGGGACAGGACGCGGCGCCCGAGGGCGCCCTCAAGCGCTACCAGCAGCGCGGCCACGCCCAGGTTCCA
>JAABUK010005794.1_pt1:5000-18922 | contig 18922 bp, 11 predicted proteins | sample 5559141 | NCBI WGS metagenome assembly JAABUK01 (sample SAMN10711869, study PRJNA513367) | rock metagenome | isolation source: Antarctica rocks | place: Antarctica: Victoria Land, Pudding Butte nord | collected 2016-01-03 | reverse complement strand
ACTTCGGCGATGACTTGCAGCTTGAATTCTTTGGTAAACTCCCGGCGTTTGAGACTCTTCTTCATGGCTACTCTCCTTCACGAGTATAGCCTTAACTGTTTGTCTCAATCAGGGGTTCACCTCAAACCATCGCCTTCGAGCCAGACTACGCGACCATGCTCGCCGATCTCGACAGTGCTGACCGGGCGCAAGCCCTCTCGATCAGGGTTCACGTTGCGGTTGGACTTCAGCCTGGTGAGCCAGACCCAGCCGCAAGAGCGAACCAACTTCAAGTTATCAAGCCCCGAATACCAACTGTCAAAGACCACGCATTGAGGTTGAAAGCCTCGCTCACGGGCAGCTTTGACCATCGCTTGAAAGTGCTCGTTCTTGGTCAGAGAGTCCTGCTTTTTATCAAAGATGCGATAATCGCAGGGCACATGACGGTCGCCATCAGTCCACAGCAAAGTAATCAGGTTGATGCCGGAAACAACTCGGTGATGTTTGCCAGACCAGTGGCGCACCACCAAATCAATCTTCTTCGCATAGGGCAAGTCCTTAGTCGAGTCGTCTATGACAAGGATGCCTTGGTTCAAGCTGATTTGTGTGCGAGCCTCCGCCCACAAGCTCTCAGCATCTGGTTCAAGCCGATGCTGAAGGCGTGTGAAAGCATCATGGGCTGGGGCTTTCTCATCTTCGCTTTGCACGCGCGCGGCTTCGGTGGCGCTCACCGAGCGCGGCGTGGCGATCAAAAAGTTGATGTAGTCTTCGTCAGAGCATTTCGGCGGATTCATTCCGCTTTTTTAACACATTGCTCTTCAACTGCGTAACTTCTAAGAGTATTGATAACCGCCGGAAGCCGTGAAGAAGCGGTGCGCCTCGCGGAGATGCTGGTCAATTCGCGCCTCGCCGCGTGTGTGCAGATTCTGCCGGAGATCGAATCGCTTTATTTCTGGAAGGATAAGGTGGAGCGTCAGCCGGAAACGCTGCTCATCGCTAAAACCGTCGAAGCAAATTTCGATGAACTGCGCAAGGAAGTCACTGCGCTTCACAGTTATGAGATGCCAGAGATTATTGCTCTGCCGATCATAAATGCTTCCACTCCGTATCTTGAGTGGCTCGCTTCGATTATAAAATCGCCACCGCAACCGACGAATAACACTGCGTAATCCGGTGCGACAAATTTAACAAACGCATCGTCGCGGAATTGCAGAAGACTGCGATTGCCATGAGCTATTTTATTTCAGTATTCGGTTGAAATGCTCTTGTCCAACTTGCGTAGGCTGTCCTGACTTCGGACGACGATTTCGACGGCTTCGGCGGGCGAGTCCGTCATGTACAGCAAGTTCAAATCGACATCGTTGATCTTACCTTCGGCGAGCATCACGTTTTTGATCCACTCCATCATTCCGCCCCAGAATTTAGTTCCGAACAGCACGACTGGAAAGTTTCTGATCTTGCGCGTTTGAATCAAAGTCAAAGACTCGAAGAGTTCATCGAGCGTGCCGTAACCGCCGGGAAAAATAATGAAGGCCGTGCTGTATTTGACGAACATCGTTTTGCGCACAAAGAAATATTTGAAGGTCAAGGAACGCGTTTGATACCGGTTCGGGCGCTGCTCGAAGGGAAGTTCGATGTTGCAGCCGATGGAGAGGCCGCCCGCCTCGAACGCGCCGCGATTAGCCGCTTCCATAATGCCGGGGCCGCCGCCTGTGATAACGGCAAAGCCTGCGCGGGCGAGGAGCGCGGCGGTTTCCTGCGCTTCTTTGTATTGAGGATGATCGGGCGGCGTGCGCGCCGAGCCGAAGATGGAGACGGCGCGCGAAACCGTCGCTAAATCGTCGAAGCCTTCGACGAATTCGCCCATGATGCGAAAGACGCGCCATGTGTCCGAGCGCGTGAACTCGTCCTGCTTCGGTGTTTCGAGTAATTGTTCGTCCTGCGTGACGTGAGGAACGGAATGCGCCTCTTGCTCTTCGTTCGGTTTAGTATCCGCCATGTTCTATTCTTAAAATTCTTTCTTCAAATCGCCATGATGTTATAGCCGCAGTCCACGTGAATCACTTCGCCTGTGATGCCGGAAGCAAGCGGGCTGCATAAAAAGAGCGCGGTGTTGCCGACCTCGCGCGCTTCGACGTTGCGGCCAAGCGGCGCGCGTTCGGCGTGTGTCTTTAACATCAAACTCAAATTGCGCACACCGCGCGCCGAAAGCGTATTGATCGGCCCGGCGCTGATCGCGTTGACACGTATATTCCTTTTGCCTAAATCGGCAGCGAGGTAACGCGTGCTCGCTTCAAGCGCGGCCTTTGCAACGCCCATCACGTTGTAGTTCGGCGCGACTTTCTCCGCGCCGTAATAACTCATCGTGACGATGCTGCCGCCATCCGTCATCAAAGGCGCCGCCGCGCGCGAAAGCGACGCGAGCGAGTACGCGCTGATTTCCAGCGCGAGCAGAAAACCATCGCGCGAGGTGTCCAGATATTCGCCTTCCAATTCTTCCTTCGGCGCGTAAGCGATGCTGTGAATCATAAAATCGAGGCGCTCGAATTCTTCGCCGACGCGCGCGAACGTCGCCTCGATTTCCTCTGCCTTCGCCACATCGCACGGCACGACGATTGATCCTGCCATGTCCTTCGTCAAATCTTCGACGTTCTCTTTAAGGCGTTCGCCCTGATACGTGAAGGCGAGGCGCGCGCCCGCTTCGCTCAAAGCCTGCGCCGTCGCCCACGCAATCGAGCGTTTATTAGCGACGCCGAAGATGATGCCGTTCTTGCCCTGCAACATATTATTATTTTCCTTTGAACAAAAAATTCAAGGACGAACAAACGAAATGCAGCGACGCGGGATGCAAGCGTTCGCTGCATGAATTCAATTAAGCAGCCGTAAAGAATGTCTCGAACGAAGTTGATCGCTAGCCATTTATGCGCGGCGGTTCGAGTGCGGCGACGCGTTCTTCCAGCTTGAAATGATCTGCGCGCATTTGCAGCACATCGTTGCCGAGCACAGTCATGCGCCGGTCGAGGCTGTCCATGCGTTTATCGAGTTCCTTCATTTGCTTGCTAAGATTGATTAACTCAGCAAGCGCTCGCTCCCAAATCGGCTTCGTATCGTAAGCACGCGCTTCGAGCCTCTCAATACGATTCTCCATAGAATCAAGCCGCGTTTCGATGTTATCAAGGCGGGTTTCGATTCTGTCAAATCGCGCTTCCATTTTATCGAGCCGCGCGAGAATAAGGCTGACGCCGTCTTCCGGTAATCTTTGTGTAATGTCTTCGCTCATGGCTATCCTCCTTCGATGATTATGAATCCACTTGCGACGGCGCACAAGGTTAATTGAACATGCGCGCGAACGTGATTAGCCACCGTTATGCCGCGACGCTTTGTGCTTCATCGTTCATCAAGCGTTTGTATTCGCCGCTCTCCACCCATTTGAGAATTTCGGAGACGCGCCAGACGGGAAAGGGATGCGACATGCCGGACGAGATAATGTCCGCCCAGAAACGATCAAGGGCTTTCTCGTCGTAGTTCTTTTGAAAGTCGCGCGCCTGTGCGAGAAATTGTTCGTAATCAACTTTCGACGCGAACGTGCCGCCGCAGAGTTTCATCATCGTGCGCCCGATCACATCCGCGTCTTGCGTGACAAGCAGCGCCGCGCGATCACAGGAAAGTTCCGCTCGTCTCGCCCATGCGAGCAGAGCGGCACGCATTGAGCCGGACAAAAGCTGCGTGATAATTGCGGCAATGGGCGCGGCGGCGAGCGCGACGCTGGCGACGGCTTCGAGAAGGCGCGCCGCCGTTAAGTAAAGCACATGCTCGGCGTGTATGTGACCGACTTCGTGCGCGATGACGGCAAGCACTTCTTCATCGGAGAGCCGTTCGATTAAAGATGAATGAAGCACAATCACGGGACGTTCGACGCCGCCCGTAAAGGCGTTGACAATCGGATTCTGTTGCACGAAGAGTTCCGGCATATCTACGCCGAGAGTGGTACAGGCAATTTGAAGTTTAGCGTGCAAGTCGGGGCATTGCTGCGGCGTGACTTTGACGGCGCTCGCGGTAAAGATTACGCGAATGGCGGATTCGCCCGTCACGGCCAGAAGCTTTTTGAGCGCGGAATCAATGCCGGGAATCATGCGCAAGGCGGCAAGCGCGCGGCTGTCCGACGGATGCACATATTCATGCTTGTCCAATTCGGCAAACTTTTTGTGCGGCTTGTCGGAAAGCGGCAGGCGGCAACGCCCGCATTTTGCTGCTCCGTTATCGTCTGCGCGAGTCTGGTTGCGTTGCCCGCAGTAACGGCAGCGTGTCGAGTTGCCATCATTCAGGTTGGACGTAAATTCATTGTCTGCCATGTGTTTGATTCCTTCGTTCTAAATCTCGAATAATTTGTGAAAGCGGTGCGGTCAACAGAGAAAGTGCTTTCCGATTTTCAAGTATAACAGGATTACCTTGCTGATTCATTTGCCCATGAGCCAACTCATTTGCTTACGAAAGCAGCGAACGGATCGGCTTAATGTTTGAAATGGCGAACGCCCGTTAAGACCATCGCGAGGTTATGTTCGTTTGCCGCGGCGATTACTTCTTCATCGCGCACGGAGCCGCCGGGTTGAATAATGGCTGTGATGCCGTGTCGCGCGGCTTCGTCAATGCCGTCTCGAAATGGAAAGAAAGCGTCGGAAGCAAGCACGGAACCTTCGACGGGCAATTGCGCGCGCATTGCGCCGAGCTTGACCGAATCCACGCGCGACATCTGGCCTGCGCCGACGCCGACGGTTTGTTCGTCGCGCGCGTAAACAATCGCGTTCGACTTCGTATGCTTGCAGACCGTCCATGCGAAAAGCAGCGAGCTGATTTCTTCATCGGACGGCGCGCGTTTGCTGACGACTGTGAGATCGTCAGGCGTCAGGCGTCGCACATCGCGTGTCTGCGCCAGCACTCCGCCGGAGATGGTTCTAAATTCTAAACTTTCATCGCGGCTTAGTTTTGCTGCACGAAGCACACGCAAATTCTTTTTCGCGCGCAATGTTTCCAGCGCGGCAGCTTCGTAATCCGGTGCGATGACGACTTCTGTGAAAATCTCTGCCACAGCGCGCGCCGCTGCTTCGTCAATTGTGTGATTGAAAGCGACGATGCCGCCGAAGGCGGAAACAGGGTCGGTAGCAAGCGCGCGGCGGTAAGCTTCTTCTGCTGTCACGCCCGAAGCGACGCCCGCCGGATTCGTGTGCTTGATGATGGCGCAGACGGGTTCGTCAAAATCACAGACGAGTTGCCATGCCGCGTCCGCATCAATGTAGTTGTTAAAGGACATCTCTTTGCCGTTGAGCAGTTCGGCGGCGGCGATGCCTGCCCTCTCGCTCGCCTCCTGTTCTTTCGTCAATAAATTCTCGCGCGCGTAAGCAAGCGTCACGATTCGGTCTTCGTATTTTTTATAGAGCGCGGCGAATTGATGCGGGTTTTCGCCATAACGTAGATCAAACGCTTTCTTCAGTTTCAACGCTAGAGAAGGCCACAGCGCGTTATGCGGACTGTCTTCTGCGAGATCGTAATCGTCAATGTGCTCTATCTTTTCGTAACTTTCCCTATCTAGTTTCGGATGGAGATACCTTGATACGTAAGAATCATAAGCAGCGGTGCGTTGGAATGCCTGCACTGCTAAACGCCCGCGCGTGGCGAGCGAGAGCGCGCACGCGTTTTCGCGCATCTCTCGAATAATTTCTGCGTATGCTGTTGGTGAAACGACGACTGCAACATCCCGAAAATTCTTTGCGGCGGAACGAATCATCGCGGGGCCGCCGATGTCTATTTGCTCGATGGCTTCTTCGAGCGTGACGCCCTTGCGTGCGATGGTCTGCTCGAACGGATAGAGATTGATGACGAGCATATCAATCATCTCGATGCCATGCTCGCGCGCCGCCGCCATGTGCGATTCGTCGTCGCGTAAAGCGAGCAGCGCGCCGTGAATGCGTGGGTGCAGAGTTTTGACGCGCCCGTTCATCATTTCGGGAAAGCCTGTTATGTCGGAAACATCGCGCACTTCGATTCCGGCGTCGCGTAGTGCCTGCGCCGTGCCGCCGGTGCTGATGAGTTCGACATTCATGCGTGAGAGTTCGCGCGCAAAGTCAACGATGCCTGTTTTGTCGGAAACGCTTAACAGCGCGCGGCGTATGATGCGTAATCCTTGTTTGTTTTGTTCAGTCATTGATGATGGGTCTCTCGTTGATGACACGCGGTTGTTAATTATTCAGGACGTAGCTTTCACGTAAGAGCCGTACGCGAAACTTGCGACGGTCACGATTGTTTAATCCGACTTCGATGCGGTGAAGACCTTTATCGCGCGTCGCTTCCGTCGCGTAGTAGCCGAGCACATACTGGCTCGCTAAATCTTCTTCAATCGAGCGAAAGACTGGCGCGAGATCGTAAGTGGCGCGCGGGTCGAGCGCTGTGTCGGCATCGCCCGCGCGGAAATAATTGCCGCCGGTTTGCGTGGCTAATTCACGGAAATTTTTCGACGGCGGGCGCGGCTGGAGCGTGCCGTCGCGCGGCGTGTAAAGCGGGAAATGAATAATATAAAAAGAGACGCCGAGCCGCTGCGCTTCGTCGATGACAGTTGCAGGATTCGTGCGGCTTGCGGTGTCTAGTCCGTCGCTCATCAGTATGACGATGTGGCGCGTGGTCGGGTCAATCGCGCGCGTATCGAAGGCGCGAACGGCGGCGAGCGCGGCATCGAAGATCGCTGTGTGGCGATTCAATTGAGTTGGAAAATCGAAGGCCGCGCGGACGTGGCTTGTATCGTTTGTGAAGGGAACTGCGAGTTCGGGTTTGTCGTTGAAGCGCAGCACGGCGATGCCGGAGTTTTTGCCGAAGCGTGAAAATAAATTGAGCGCCGCGTTCGTTTGTCTGGCGGCGTAATCGCGCGCGCTGCCCGACGTGTCGAGCGCGAAGAGAAGCGCGACGCGGGTTGTGCCTGCCGCGAAATACTGCGTTGCGACAATATGATTGTTGTCCTGTACTTGAAAATCGGATTGCGTGAGGCCGCGTATGCGCCGCTTGTTTTTGTCTGCGACAGAGAACGGCACGACGATCAAATCCGTGCGAACGCGAATTACGTCTTCGTCGGCAGCCGGATTCGTCGAAGTGCGTTGCGCAAGAATGTTTTTCGGAAAAACGAAAAGTAGGAAGAGAAATATCGAGAGAGAAAAGAAAGTCAAAGCGTGCGGCAGACGGCGCTCGGGCAAGCTGCTTCGTGAAAGGCTTTGGTAGAGACTGCGTGCGGGCGGTGCGTAAAGATTCATCGTGCCGCGAAGTGCTCGATCATTAAAACAGAAAGCGCCCGAAGAACAGTATGCTGAGAATCAAGGCGATGGTGATGACGATGATCTTGACCAGACTCATAGCCGAAACTCCGAAGGTTAGCAACAGAAGTGTTCGTGACGCTGAAAGACATGCGAGCGAAGCGATATTCTACGGGCGATGCGCGCAGACTGTCAACGTAAAGAATTAAATACAAACAATCCGCGCAATGCACATAACCACTCAGCTTGTTAGAGTAGTAGTACGCCGCGCGGATTGCGGAAGTTTAAGCAAGATTAGACGTGTGACGATGAAACGCAAAAGAAACGGGTAGATGCGAAGATAATCGCGGCCTACTTGTTAAAAGTCCACGCCGATTCGTCCCTGAAAACTGCGCGGCGTGACAAAGTGCGTGCCGCTGAAAGTTGAAAGGAAATTGTAAAGCACCTGCCGGTTAGTGATATTGACGCCCGTCAGTCGCAATGTCACGCGCATACGTTCCGTGCGAAAGAGATTGTCCGTGCCGACGCTGAAATCAAAGAGGTTACGCGGCGCGACGCGCGGCGGATTGTGGTCGTCGTTCTCCGTGCCATCCGCCGGGATTCTCACGCGGAGTGCGCCGCGACGGGCATCGCTGCAAGTCGTGATCGGCGCGGTCAATGTGGCGAAAGTGTTACCGCAGAAAAGGCCGACTTGCTGCTGCTGATCCGGCGTAAAGCCGAGCGCCGTCGCGTAGTCGGTTACAGCGCCGGAGACAACACCGCTGTCATAGCGCCAAGTTAATGCCGCGTAAGGCGCGATGCCTTTGAGTTGATTGAATTGATATTGCAGTTGCGTGGTTTGCTGAAATGCTTGATCGTGGTCAATGCGAAAGACACCGGCGGGCAAGTCAGAGTTGAAGAAGAGGCCGCCGGATTCGGGCGGGAAAAAGCGCGCGCGTGAATGACCGCCGACGAAAAAGGCAGAGAAGTTTTTGTAGTTCGTTAGATTGACGCGCAGGGAAAGCCCGTCGATCTTCGCTTTGCTCCAAGAAATCGGAAACGTCAAAGGCGTGTTCAGAAGCGCATTGAAGTCGAAAGCGTTGTTGGTGAACTTAAAGAAATAATCTGCGTCAACGACGACGTACTTGCCTACGCCCTGTTGAAGGCCGAAGTTGAATTGGTTGCGGCGTCCCGGTTGCAAGCTTTGATTGCTCGCGTCGCCGAGAATGCCGTTGGCTAAACCGCCAGCGCCGGTTGCGCTCGATAACACAAGATTTTCGTTGTAAGGCGTCTCGAACGTGCGCGTGTAGGAAGCACGAAGCACCGTCTTCGTCGGGTTGAAAAGATACGATGCGCCGAGACGTGGTTCGAGCGCATGTCCGTGCGTGAGGCCGTCGTAGTTGTCGAAACGCAAGCCCAGACTAAGCGTTAAATTGCGCAAAGTGATCGCGTCCTGTGCAAACAGCGCTTCCTGCTTAACGTCAGTATGACCGCGAAACTTAAATAATTGACCGCCGCGCGTTAAATCGAACGGCACAAGGCCGGGCAGAAAATTCGGGTTGTCAATACGGTTGCCATTGCCGTCATCGATCTTTGCCGGATTGAAATTCGGATCGGTAATGCCGAATTTGAAATCTTCCGTCAAAAACGTGTGCTGAAATTGCACGCCGAACTTAGCGTTGTGGCGGCCTTTCACATACGCGACATCGGCTTTGATGCCGGTGCTGTTAAGTCGTCTGGATTGATCGAAGGTTTGCGGCGAGTCGTTGAAGCGATTGCCGCTCGGATAGTATTTGACGTTGTCGAGGCGGTAAAAAGGATTGAGCGTGAGCACCGTCGTCGGGCTAAAGACATGCACGAGGCCGGGCGCGACGTTGACGGTATGCACGAGTTGGCGCTGGTCTTGCCCTGCGGCTTGCTGGTCGAACTGATTGGCAATCTCGAACTTGTTGCGCGCCAGAAACAAATTCAAGTGAAGCGTGTCATTGCCAGATAGTTGATAGTCAAAGCGATTGAAGATGCTGCCGGACGTGCCGCGATCATGCAGCACGGCGAGTTCGGGAGCATCCAGAAAGCGTCCCGAACGCTCGAAATTAAAGGCTGAAAAATTCCCGGCGTGGGCATTGCCGAAGGCGAGCGCGGCTTCGTTGTGCGTCGTGCCGAACGTGCCGTATTCGGTGGCGAAATTACCCGTCGGCTTCTTTTGATTAAGGCCGGAGCGCGTGATAGCTGTAATGACGAGACTCGTTTTGTCGCCGAATTCGGCAGGCGTCGCGCCCGTCGTGACTTCGAGCGATTGAATGATGTTAGTGGGAACCTGTGTCGAGAAGGCTTTGCTTTGCTGATCGGAAATCGGTTGATTATCGAGCGAGATGGTTGATTGCGCGTGATCGCCCAAAGGGTGAAAGAAGCCGTTTGAATCTGCGACGACGCCGGGCGCAGCGAGCGTTACGACATCGCTCAAGCCGTTGCCGGGAGAACTGGTCGGCAGGCGATTGATCTGCGTGCGGTCAATGTTCGTGTGCGCCGTCGGAATGTTTTCGAGCACGTCGGAAGCGCCGATGTCCGTGACGTTGACGGTTTCATTGGCAACGCCGCTGATTGAGAGCGGAATGTTTAAGTTGATCGGCACGGATGTGCGAACGGAAACGCTTTGCTGCGAGGCAGTGAATCCATTAGCGGAAACCATTAGTTGATAATTGTTAGGCGGAATGTCTGCGAGACGAAAAGCTCCTGTGTCGTCTGCCGCCGCAGTGCGTTTGTAGCCCGTAATAGGATTCGAGATTGTAATGCTGGCGTTAGGAACAACCGCGCCGTTCGGGTCTGTCACAACGCCGTTAATTGTGCCTGCCGAGCCGAGCGATTGCGCGTGTGTGTGTATATTGGAAAATGAAGCGACGATTGCCAGCAGCAAAGCGAACTGTATGGCAGCCAGATAAATACTTCTGCGGATCATTGAATTTAACCTCTCTGTGTACAACTGCAAGAATGAATCGCCAGACGCCTGTGTTGCACTATCACCGTGCATAAAACATGCACGATTCGGAAAACAACAAAGGGCTTTGGCAATAGTCGGCGCGCACGATTTATGCGCCCGATGGCTTGTTGTGGTTTATGACAGAGAGTTTGCGGGCGGCGCTCGTCCGCGTCGTGAGGTGGATGTTTGAGAGAGAAGGGGGACTGCTGCGGCCAATGAGATTGCCGGTTGTTTTTGGGGCAGCGCAACGCGCGGTGAGTCCGTAAAAAGGCCGCCGGAGAGATGCCCTTGAAGCTGGCAGATTAAGCAATCGTCGCCGTTGAACTGTTTTCTTAAAGAAGAGCTGTCGTCGTTCGATTTAACGAAGTCGATAGCACCGACAAAACGCGAAGAGGTTGGCGTATTGCCGCCATGCGTATGCACTGCGCCGATTGTCGCCGTGTAAGCGACGAGCGTCAAAAGCGCGAACGCCAACATGCGCGCGAATGGCGCCTGCGTGCGGCGCTGATGTGCAGAGTAAAGTATGCTGGTCACGTTGCGAAGCGATATGCTAAAGTCCCGATGGTTAGATGCACTATAAGCGCCTGTATGTGTGTGTGTCAAACAAGCCTGTCAACAACATTCGCTCTCGACTTTTCCCCGTAAATCAACAATGATATTGAGTCAGACGCATCTCTCACTTCGCCAGATGCCTTTTGCTTCTTCTAAATTTTTCATCGGTTTTCCCGTATGTATGCGCGGTTTTTGTCTTCTGCTTGTGTGTCTTGCGCCGGGAATTTATACCGCACACGCGCAAGCGATTGACGCGCGTATCTCCGTCGTTTCGCTACAGCCTGCGCGCGCGCGTATCGAAGGCAAAAGAGCTGTCGGCACGCGCGATTGGTCTTTCCGCAATTCATACGCAGGCGTTGTTAATCTCGGCGAAAGAATCGAAAATCTATCGTTGACGAACGACAGCGGCGCGCTCGTTGCGGTGAGCAAGCTTGCGCCGGGAGAGTTTCGGGCTAAAGAGCCGTGCGCGCGTTTTAGTTATGAAGTCAGATTGGACGCGCCGGAAAATGTTGCCGACGCTGCGTATGTTTCATGGATTTCGGAAACGCGCGCCGTCTTGATGCTGAACGATCTTTTGCCGCGCCTGCCGGAAGAAAGGGATGCGAACTCTGTTGCGGTGCATTTCTCGCTTCCGTCGAATTGGCAAATCGTTTCGCTCGAAACTCAAAAGGGAAACGATTCATTTATTGTTAAAGATGCGGCACGCGCCGTTTTTTTCGTCGGGCAGAATCTGCGCACGCGTGAGCAGCGCATCGGCGCGATGATTTTTACTTTAGCAACAGCGGACGAGTGGGCGTTTACGGATGAAGACGCGATGCGTTCGATTACGGACGTATTGCGCGAACACATAAAAACAAACAACGGTGTGCCGCGTGAAAATGCGATGCTGATGCTTACTGCGTTTCCGCGAGCGGTTGGAGCCACGCGCTGGAGTGGGTTGACGCGCGGCGGAACGACATTATTACTGCTCGGACAAGCATCTTCGAGACCGGCGGCGATTGCCGGATTGAGCATTCCGCTCGCGCACGAATTATTTCACTTGTGGATACCGAACGGCATCGCGCTGGACGGAAATTACGATTGGTTTTACGAAGGCTTCACGCAGTATCAAGCCCTACGCGCATGTGTGCGGCTCGGCACGCTGACGTTTCAGGAATTCCTCAATGCGATTGGTGCAGCGTTCGATGCTTATCGCGCAGTGATTGAACGCGATAAATTTTCTTTGGTCGAGGCATCGGAAAGGCGTTGGACGGGCGCGCCGGGAATCGTTTATCACAAAGGACTATTGACGGCATTTTTGTACGACCTTACGCTCAGAGAAAAGACAGGTGGCAAGCGTTCGTTGGAAGATGTATATCGAGAGTTGTTTCGTGTCTACAGGCGGACAGAAGCGCGAACGGATGGCAACGCTGCGGTGATTAAAACTCTAAGTGATGAGTTGGAAACACCGTCTTTCGCGCGACAGTATGTGACGAGCGCAAGCACGATTGATTTATTGTCAGTCATCGCGCCGTTCGGACTGAAGATTGAGCCGGGAGGCGTTCGCACGCGGCTTGCGGTCTCCGATTCATTAACACGCAAGCAGCGCGATTTGCTGCGTCAACTCGGATACAATACAGAAACGCACTTGAAGTCTCCGCGTGTAACGCAAAAAGTGAAGTGATAAGACTAATGTACAGATTGCGAGGAGTTGTTAATACTAAGAAGATGAACCGTCGAAGACACATTCAAATATCGCTTGCCTTAACGGTTTGTGCTCTCTTAATCACACTTGCCGGTTGCAGCACTCTGGCGAAAAAGGAAGAAACAGGCGTCGTCATCGCACGCCATGCGCAGGTGCGCAGCTCAACCGCAGTCGTCGCTGCCGATCTTGTGGAAGTGAATCGCGGCGATGCCGTTGATATTTTAGATACCGCAGATGTTCAAGACCCGAGCGTAGGTGAAAACAAAGAACGCTGGTATCGCGTGCGCGCCCACGATGAAAGCAATACAGAGGGCTGGATCGAAGCGCGTAACGTGATGTCTGAAGACGTGCTTGAACGCTCGCGCAAACTCTCCGATGAAGATAAGAGCACTCAGACGCAGGCCAGCGGGCAATTACGCGCCAGCACAAACTTGCGTCTGATGCCGGATCGTAGCGGCAACGACAATATAATTTTGAAACTCGATAGCGGCGCGAAATTCGATATCGTCGGATGGAAGCGCGTGCCGAAACCGAAGGCTTCCGAGACGACGGAGAGCGACGATGCGCCGAAGGCCGGAAGCGCGCAGCAGAATTCTCGCAAAGGGAAATCCGACGCGCCGAAGGAGCCGGAGGAACAAAATGAATTGTGGTACAAAGTGCGCCTTAATCCGTCTGTTTCGCCCGCGCCTGCCGGATGGCTATACGGCAAACAAGTTGAATTAACTGTGCCGAGCGACATTATTTTCTATCGCACAGGACGCGAGTTTGTCGCATGGCAACGATTGGATGGGGGCGTTGCAGGCATAGTTCCGGCGAACGCACCGAAGGATAAAGATGAAGGTAAGGAAACGAGTCCCGGCAGTTGGGTGATTCTGGAAAAGAGTAGTGTCGGCGATACGCAAAAAGCCAATCAACCGGATTTTGATCGCATCTATGTGCTCGGTTATAATCAAGAAACGCAAGAACACTATACGGCCTACCGCAGCCCGGATATAAAAGGCTTTCTGCCGCTTCGTGTCGAAGGCAATGGTGATAATAAACTTTTCAACGTTAGAGTGCAGGATGCGGACGGACAGATGAGAGACGCACAGTATAAAGTGTCGAAAGACGAAAAGGGACTCCTGAAAATCGATGCTCCGAGCGAGCCTTTGAAGAGTAAGAAAAAGAAATAATCGCATAAAAGCGAAAAAGTTCGGCTCGGCGCTTGACAAAAATCGACGGATGTCTATAATCCCATTTTGCCCGACGTATCGGCAGTTGAAATCATAATCATAAACAAGCAGTTCGCTTACGCCCGCTTCGCTCTTAAGATCGAAAGTGTTGATCGAGGAGAAGCGGTTGTTTTGTCGCCGGAAAACGGCGGTGAAAGAAAAGTTAGCGAGTACGCTTGACAATGAAAAGCAGATCGGTTATTCTCTCGGTTTGCTTGGGACGAGAAAAAGTCGTCTGAGGGTAAGCT
>JAABUK010005793.1_pt1 | contig 18924 bp, 6 predicted proteins | sample 5559141 | NCBI WGS metagenome assembly JAABUK01 (sample SAMN10711869, study PRJNA513367) | rock metagenome | isolation source: Antarctica rocks | place: Antarctica: Victoria Land, Pudding Butte nord | collected 2016-01-03 | reverse complement strand
ATCTTATATAAATTAATCACTTCTTAAAGATTACTACTCTGATAATAATAAATTTATTCTTAATTTTAATCTGAACAGCTCTTTATATAATATATTCTTAATTATAATTTTAACTTAATTCTTTATAATATTTTTTCGGGCGCATACACTTTATATTAATATTAAAACTTCAACTTACAGTTTATATTCATATATAATATTAATTCTCAGAACTTAATAATCATTTTCACGTAATCTTTATTATACTTAAAATTGTTTAATATTCATTTCTAAAATATCTTAAAGATAATACTTAACAACTATTAAGCTTTCTTCTATTTAAATTTCTTGAAATATTATCTCATGTTATTCTTATTTATTCTATAAATAACGCATTAATTATTATAATAAGCAGTTTAGAATATATAAATATAAAATGATTCTATAAGTTTTTAATTGTAAATCTACTCAAGCGGTTTAATAATCATTTCTAATATCGATGTTATAATATTAGCGCAGCTGATATTTTATATATTATCTAGTTTTTCTATTATCTTTTCTTCTAATTTGCTTGAGATAATATGTAATTATTACTTATTTAAATAATTATTGACTCAGTATTCAGATTTTCTATAATAGAGATATAAATTCTTTTTTATTCTCTCTTCTTATTAAGTCGGAAAGAGTTTATCTCAATTAGATTTCTTTTCGAATCTTTTATAATTTGTAATATTTAAATTTATTTCTTGCGAGTAATAAATTTATTTTACTTAATATCCGCTTTTTCAATATTTATTAAAAATAAAGATCTGAGAGCGTTCTTATTCTTTTTTCATTTATCTTTTATATAAATGATTATCTATTTTAATAGAAATATTAATCAGACTTTCTAATTTATCTAATCTTTCGATTTGAGTCAGTTCATTCTTAACTAAATCTTTTAATTCTAGATAATATTTTATCATAAATACTGCGTTATTTTATTCAATTCTTAATATAATCTATTGAAACTTAAACATATATTCTATTATTAAGTCTATCTATTAAAATTTCTAAACTTCTCATTCAGTAATTCATTCTTCGTCTACTTCTTTATACACCCGTCTAATACACTTCTTAAAATAGAAGTAATTAACGAAGATTCTTTTTATTTTCACTTTCTTATCTTTAATCATCTTCTTTAAGTAATCTATTAGATGTGATTCGAATTAATTAAAGACTTCATCTCGAAAATACGTGACTGCGAACATTATTTTAACTTCAATTATTCTTAGCTTCTGAATATTAAATTAAATATATATATTAATTTAAATTAAGAAGATCTGAAGTTTCTTTCTATCTTTATAAAATATATTGAAAATATTGACTTTTAAGAAGATATAATCTATATTAGCGATCTCTTCTTAGAATTATTCTTGTTTAGAGTATAATATATTTACTTTAATAAGACTTATTATAATAAAGTGATTGATATTTAATAATAGATAGTTAAAGTGTTAAGAACTGTCTAAACTAATCACAATAAGATTTAAATATTAAAGAGTTATGAATAGAAATCACTGTTCTTATAAAAGAAATTTAAAGATAGATTGTAATTAATAATATAAGTTGATTATAAAAGAGAAATAAGATTATAAAATTATAAGATAAATAATTATTTATATAGTTATTATTAATAAGTTGTGCACAGTACTTCTAAATGCTTCTCTTAAGCATCTTTAAACACTTGCTTTTAAGTACTCTTCTTAAGTACTTTTAAGTACTTATCTTAGCGTTCATCTTTAATTATCTTAATTAAATGTAGCTTTCTGAGTCTGCTTTATCGTAGTTTTAGAAGATGTTTATCTGCGGAACTTTCTATTATATTCTCGATAATTAGAGTCAAGTCTATCAGCTACTGATTTGTAGCTGTAATAAAAGTGTTTATTATAGATTAACTTCATTATTTATTTATTATTAATAACGATAATATTATAAATTCTTTATTCTAAAGAATCAATTATCTTAATAAAAACTTATAACTTATTAAGCAATATAATATACTTTAAACATATTAATATTAGATTAATTATATATTAACTCTTAAATCAAAGTATAAAAGTTTATATAAATGAAATTCATTATCATAAATAATAATAACTGTCTATTTAATAAATTTTATATATGAATATTAAGATTCTACAAAATAAAATAATAAATAGTATAATGAAAATTTTATTATAAATAGAATAGCTTAATAATTATAAAGTAATATTTGCGTTACTTGAAGATTAAGTAAGTGAGATATTAAATAATCGAAAGATCAACTTAACAACAGAAATTAAGTAGATAAGATACTATTACGGAACCTTCCGAAACAGAAAGATTAGCCGGGTCACGTGATTTAAGACTTGGCGCCAAGTCAGTGCTCATCCAGACTCACGAGTGAGTAGTTATGAGTAACAAGTCAGTGCTCATTCAGGCTCACGAGTGAGCAGTTGTGAGTAATCAGTTAGTGCTCATTTAGACTCACGAGTGAGTAGTCGTAAGTAATAATTCCTCTTGAGTATATAAATAACGCTATATCTTATAGTTTTATAGTTCTGTTCTTCTTTTATAATTAATTTATGTTATTAATTGCACTTTACTCTTAATTCTTTTATGTGAGAATAATAATTTCTATTTATAATCTTCTAATATCTGAATCTTATTATAACTAATCTTAACAGTTCTTAATACTTTAACTATCTATTATCGAATATTAGTCACTCTATTATAATAGAAATTATTAAGATAAATATATTATATTTTAAATAAGAATAATCTTAAGAAGAGATTGCTAATATAAATCATATCTTTTTAAAAGTTAATATTCTTAACACGTTTTATAAAGATAGAAAGAAACTTCGGACCTTCTTAATTTAAGTTGATATATATATTTAATTTAATATTCAGAGATTAAGAATAATCGAAATTAAGATAATGTTCGCAGTCACTTATCTCAGAAATAAAGTCTTTAATTAATTCAAATCTCATTTAATAAATCACTTAAAAAAGTCGATTGAAGATAAGAAAAAGAAAATAAAAAGAATCTTCATCAACTATTCTTATTTTAAGAAGTGTATCAGATAAATATATAAAGAAGTGAACGAAGAACGAATTACTAAATAAGAAGTTTAGAAACTTTAATAAATAGACTTAGTAATAGAGTATGTATTTAAGTTTCAGTAGATTATATTATAGATTAAGTAAGATAATGCAGCGCTTATAATAAAATACTATTTAAGACTGAAGGATTTAATCAAGAATAAGCTGACTTGAATTAAGAGACTAGATAAACTAAAGAGTTTAATTAATATATTTATTAAGATAAACAATTATTTATATAAAAGATAAATAAAAAAAGAATAAGAACGCACTTAAGCATTTATTCTAAGTAAGTATTAGAAGAGAGAACATCAATCTAAATAAGTTCAATATCCTCGAGAAATGAATTTGAATATTATAAATCAAAGAAAGTTTAAAAAGAAATTTAATTAAAATAAACTCTCTTCAATTCAGTAAGAGAAGCGGATAAAAAAGAACTTATATCTCTATTATAAGAAATCTGAATATCAAGTTAATAATTACCTTAATAAACAATAGTTACACGCGATCTTAAAAGAACTGACGAAATAGAAGACAAACAAATTAAATAATATATAAGATGTCAGCTGCGCTGACATTAAAATACTGATATCAGAAATAGTTATTAAACCACTTAAATATACTCGCGATTAAAAACTCACAGAATCATCTCACATCTGCTTATTCTGAACTGTTTATTATAATAATTAATGCGTTATTCATAAATTAAATAAGAATGACTTAGAATAATATCTTAAGAAACTTAGATAGAAGAAGGCGAGATAATTATTAAGTGTTATCTTTAAAGTATTTTAGAAGTAAGTATTAAGCAATCTTAAATATAATAAGAATTATATGAAAATAATTATTAAGTTCTAAAAGTCAGCGTTATATATAAATATAGATTGCGAGTTGAAATCTCAATATTAGTATAAGATATATACACCCGAAAAGACATCTTAAAGAATTAAGTTAAAACTATAATTAAAAATATATTATATAGAAGATTGTTCAAATTGAAATTAGAAATAGATTTATTATTATTAAGATAGCAATATTCAAGAAATAGTTAACTTATATAAAATTGATATTTTCACTTATCTTAAAGAAATATAAAGCGTAAGTATAACGCAAATTAGAGAACTTAAAAAATCAGAGATAATAAGAGTGATTTATAATAAAGAGTATCGCATCTCTTATAAGTTATACACACACTTCTCGTGCAATAATCTTAATTATTACTTTATAAAGAAAGAACATACTCATTTCTAGAACTATTAATTTAAAAAGTCAAAAAACAAGAAGACTCTTTATATTTAAGACTTAATAAAGAATCTAATCTCGAGTCTTAAAAACTAGTAGTAATTAATACTAATTATATATGATATATAATCTTATAAGATAATATTAAATAATAAAAAGTCAAGATTATAATAGATTCTGAAGTTATCGGAAACTACACTTCTTTAGTATACGTGACTCACTCATATCTATTAACTCGAGAAAAGAATAAACTTTATCACTTAATATTAATAGATGAAAGCTCTATAAAGCAAAATCAAGAATGAATTAAGATAGAGATTTATCTGCTCAATCTAATCATATAATAACATATTAAAAAGATGATATTAAATATTATGAAAATCAAATACAATATTATTCTGAGAATTTTATAATTAAAAACTTATAATTCGAAAGTAAGTTGAAAATAATGAATTATCAGCTTTCTCAACTGCGCCTGCGAAATAATTATAGTGATAATATTATTCACTAAAACAATATAAATAAAACTTAATAATAGATACTTAATAGAAATAACAGAAAAATCTTCTAAATATTCATCTAAATATAATGAATTTAAACATTTATTTATTAAGAATAAAAGCGCATCTGCATTATCTAAATATCAACTCTAAAATTATAAGATTTCGTTAAAACTTAATAAGAAACTTATGTATAAATCTATCTATTCTCTTTCTAAGAAAGAACTTAAAATTTTATAAGAATATCTTAATAAGAATTAAAAGAAAGAATTTATTTAATTCTCAACTTTATTTGTAAAATATTCAGTTCTATTCATTTCGAAGTTAAATAAAGAAATACGTCTGTGTGTTAATTATTAATAATTAAATAATATAATCATAAAAAATCGTTATATATTATCTCTCATCTCTAAATTACACGATTATATTCATGAAGTTAAGTGATTTATAACACTTAATTTATAAGAAGCGTATAATTTAGTGAGAATGAAAAAAGAAGAGAAATAAAAAATAGTATTTCGAACTTATTATAATTATTACGAGTATCTAATCATATTATTTAAATTAATAAACGCTCCGATCTTCTTTCAATCTTTAATAAATAATATTCTTAAGAAATATCTAAATCAGTTCTATATTACTTATCTTAATAATATTCTTATATACTCTGAAATCAAAGAACAATATATTAAACATATTCGAAAGATGTTTCGCGCTCTTTAAATAAAAAATTTATTAATAAAGATTAAGAAATGCGAGTTTCATAAGCAAAGTATTAAGTTTCTTGAATTTATTTTAATAATTATAAAGATTTAGATAAATAAATTCAAAATCATAATTATACTTAAATGATCATAATTTATATCAGTAAAGAAATTATAATCATTTCTTGAATTCATTAACTTCTATTAAAGATTCATTACAAGTTACTTAAAAATAACCGCCTTATTAATATAAATGACTAGAAAGAAAGTATTCTTTATCTAAAAAATAGAAGTAGAGTCTTTATTTTAGAAGCTGAAATAGAAATTCATAACAGCTTTTATTCTCATAACATTTAATTCTAAGAAATAGATTGTGCTCGAGATAAATATATTAGATTATATTATTAATATATATATAAGTCAATTTAATAACAAAGAACGATTAAGACTTATTATCTTTTATTCTAAAAAAATGATTTCTGCGGAACTTAATTACGAGATTCACAATAAGAAACTTCTAATTATAATTGTCGCGTTTAATAAATAATAAGTATACTTAAAAGAATTTAAGTATTCTGTGAAAATTTATACAGACTATAAAAATCTGTTATACTTCATCACTATTAAGATATTAAATAGATGTCAGATATAATAATCTGAGCTGTTATTAATATACAACTTTAAGATATTCTATTGAAAAGAAAATAATAATATTAAAGTCAATGCTTTGAGCTATTAAGCAGATCACGCCCGAGATATCAAACCCGCTTTATAATCAGTTTTACGTAAGAACTTAAATGAGTTCATAATATATAATCATGCTGTAATCACTTCGATATTTCGAATCTTTAATTAAGATTAGAAACGTCAAATTATTAGATTATACTTAAACAATTATTTATTCTGTGAAATTCAAAAGAATTCCGAAAAATATTCAGTCTTTTAAAAATAAGACAGCGGGCTGATCTTATATAAAGAACTAATATACATTATAAATTAAGCGAAAGAGATAATTCTCTGATAATATTATAAGAAGATCTCTTATAAGTATTAAGAAATAGAAAAAACTTTAAAACATATTTTCAGATTCTACTATTTTTCTAAGATAAACAAAGCAGTTCAGCAGTGAATTATTAACTGTAATATCTATTAAAAAACAAAGCACTCCCGATATAAATTATATAGGAAGATGCAGTTATTAAAGATATTAGAAGAAGCTTAGAAACTTATAATATTAAACTTTATCATCAAGTTATTCTTATCTAAAGATTTAATAATAAATGTTAATTATAATAACATTTTAATTATTACTAATAGACTAATGAAATATATATACTTTATTAACTATTTGAAAGTATTTAATGCGAAGAATCTGATCTACACGTTTTTGCGAACAATATTCGCAAATTATAATATGTTAGCGAAAATTCTCTTTAATTAAGATAAACTATTCACTTTTAAATTTTAGAAATTATTAATAAACTAGCTTAAGATTAAGTATAAACTATTAATCGTCTATCACTCGCAGATAAATAAACAAACTGAAAGAATTAATCAGATACTGAAATAATATCTATAATATTACGTGAACTATCGTCAGAATAATTAAGTAGTACTTCTATTATTAACGCAGTTCGCGTATAATAATATATCAGCAGCGATCGAAGTGTTATTATTCTATACGAATTATAAATATGAATTTGTTTTGTATAGATAATCAAGAGAAGTAGAATAACTTACATAAAAATCAGTTATTAATATATAACTGTTAATTAGTTTACATTAAGAATTAACAAAAGATCTTGAATTTATTAATTAAAGATCTGAGATCTATTATAACTTTAAGAGAATTAATAAATTAAATCTTAAAGAGAGAAATTCAGTATATCTACTTTATTAAAATATTAAAATCAAAAGATTTAATGCAAAATTAAATCACACGAAACTCAATCTTTACTCAATTTAAAGAGTCTTAAATAAGTTAATTTATAGACTTAAACTCTCAGATATTATAAGAATTCATTTTATATTTAATATTTCTCTTTTAAAATCTATATTAAAGAACGCTAAACAGACTTTAATTTATTTAAATAATTAGAATTAGAAGTATAAAATAGAATGAGTGCTGAACAATTAAGAGATTAAAGATAAAACTCATTATTTAATAAAATGATCAGAATATAATACGTTAGAAAATATATAAGAATTAAAAACGAATCTCAATTCCGCGATTCTTAAGAATTATTATTATTGGAACTCTTGACGTAAGAAGAATTAAAGAAGAAAGTTAACTGCGTCTTATTAGAGATAATATTCAATTTTATATTAATTAATAATTCTCTCTTCTTTAAATATCTCTCTTTTTAATTAAGCTCGTTTAAAGACTTAATTTTCTGAGATATTATAATCTTCCGCGTCTTTTTTAGAGACTTAATTTATCTTTAAAGATTTATAATCTCCGCAGTCTTCTTTAGAAATCTTTTATAAGAAGCATGAAAAGTTAATTACAATTTCTTCTTCTCTTAATTTAGCTTATCGAAGTTGTTATCAGAAAAGTTTTTATTATAATAACGGTCGCGATAGATGCATTCAGAGTATTTAGAAGATTGCGCAGAAAAGATATATAGAATATCTGCGAGAGTATAATTAGAGTAGAGTATCTTAATAAAAGAACTCAGCTCTAATACTCTCTTTATTAAAGTCTGATGATGATAGAAAGAAGACTTACTTACTTAATAAATAAGTATAATAAGAAGAAAGAATAATAAAGAACTTCTCTTATAGAAGCTCTTAACTCTAACTCTTAGTCTTTAAGATAAAGATTAGCTAAGAGGAGAATAATATTACGAAATCTTTCGGAATAGAAAGATTAGTCGGATCACGTGACTTAAGATTTAACGTTAAGTTAGTGCTCACTCAGACTCACGAGTAAGCAGTTATAAGTAATAAGTCAGTACTTATTCAGACTTACGAGTGAGCAGTTATAAGCAATCAGTCAGTACTTATTCAGACTTACAAGTGAGCAGTCGTAAGTAACGATTTCTCTTAAATATATAAATAATGCTACATCTCATAATTTCATAATTCTGTTCTTCTTTCATAGTCAACTCATATTATTAATTGCACTCTACTCTTAACTCTTCTATATAAGAATAATGATTTCTATTCATAATTCTCTGATATCTGAACCTTGCTATAGCTAGCCTTAGTAGTCCTTAACAGATACTCAATAATTAAGAGATTAACTTAATTATAGAAATCGAATAAGCAAGATACTAAATAATTAAGAAGTTAATTTAATTATAAATATTAAAAAAGCGAGATGCTAGATAATTAAGAGATCATTTTAATATAAAATATTATTCTCTTTTTCTATAGAAGTAATAAGATATTACAAGAGATTTTAATATCACGCTAAATAACTCTAATAATTATATTTTACGCATATGAATATATTATTAAATAGCTGCAAGCTTATAAAGATGGTCAGAATCTTAAGAATAAGATCTCTAAGAAGAAGAGTAATATCAGAAAGTATTAAGACTCAGTTTTAATACGCAGATATAAGCTAACTGCAGAAGTAAATTTCTACAGATCAGTGATCTATTCTTATAACACAAGAGAACCGCTATTATACATTTATTATACACGCTCTTAACATATCTTTCGTATATTACTCACATGCTCATAAACTTCTATATCTCGGATTTCTATATACACGTGAAGAATGTTTATTATTCGTCTGATCTCGAACAGTTCTCTTGACATTAATCTTCTTATTTAAGAAGGCGGCGATAATATTTATCTATTAAATATCTCAGCTATTTTCTATAATTAAAGTAAAGAGAATTCGCGTTATTTAAGTTTTGATGATTAAGACTGTTAATTCATTAAAATTTATATTCTCATCTTTCTACTTAAATCCGCGAATCATTTATTAAGCTTTTTATATTTTAAATCCGATTTTCTACTCTTTTTCTATAAATACTCATCTATCTAATAATATATTACTATTCTTAAGCACAGAATTATTGTTAATGATCAATCAGATCTTATTCTCTTTAAGAATCTTGATTTAAATATTTATAATCTTATATTATACTCTTAATTTAAGATTATTTCGAGTCTTATTAAAGAATTTAAGATATCAATTTAAAGATCTCTTTAAAATGCGCGTAAAAGTCGCAATATAGAATGTATTTATATTCTTAAATACTTAGTTAGATCTAAGTAAATTTAGAGCATTTTAAGTTATTTCTAACAGCTCTATCTCTCTCTATTTTATATAATATTTCTCCTCTTTAATTTCGATTATTTCAGAGAAAGAAGAAGACTTATTAATTGAAATTTAAGACTCTTAAATTTGCTTTAAGAGATCTAAATTAACTATAAAATTATATAAAGAATTAAGCTCAGCTATTTCGTCTGATCTCAAATTTTACTCATTAAATTTAATATCTCTGTAGAATATTAATTTCCTACTTTTTGAATTCTAGAGACGATAAATTCGCGTAGAATTGTAGCTAATAAGCCTCATTTTCTGTTCTCTTGAGAAGAGCTTATCATAACTATTTGCGTAAGAAATTCGCGCGTAAATTATGCAGTTAAAAATGCGAAAATGAAGAATGAATAATTTATAATTATAAAACGTCTTAAAGAACATTATTTTATAACTTAAGAATCTTATTAAACTGTAATTTAAGAGCTGAGTAACTATATTTACAGCTTCTACTTATAAAGAGATAGAGAGGTCTATTATTATTAATATGAATCTAGCTTTTAAGCAAACTAAACTAACTAATCTCTTAAAGAGATTATTCTGCTCGAGAATATATAGAGCTAAATTCTCCTCGCGAATTCCTCTTAATTTAAGTTATTTTATGAATTTTCGACTTTTAAATTCAGATTCTTCATTCTTATAAATAGTCTTTATTTTATAATCTTTTACATTAAGCTTAAGAATTCATTCTTAAATAGCTTTTTCAATCTCATTTTTGCGCTTAAAAGAAATAATTCTTCGAAATCGACTGAATTTATTAATCATAATTATGAAGAATTTAGCTCTGCCCTCACTAATAAATAATTTATCAAAATTCTTAATTATTTAAGCTTCTTTAAAGATAAAAGTATATTCTCCTCCACATAAATTAATATGAATTTGCTAGTTAGAATGAATAGTTCTTGAAGATATTATAGACTCTTAATTTGATCTTCTACGCTATTTTTCGAATATATAAAATTCGCAGAATTCTCTCTTTTTGAATTTGAGCTCAAATTAATGTCTAAAGATCTCAGATAACTGACGTATAAATTCGGAATTTAAATGACTTATTCACTAATAAATTAGCTGTTTTAACAGCTTTGAAATGTCTTTTTAACTCTCGATTTTCGAGGATTTCATTAATTCTACTTATTCTACTTAAAATACTTCATTTTTCAAAAGAATAGAGATTTTAAGTCTATTTTTCGTCAGAATTGTTCTTCTCTATTATTCTGCTTTAAAGCTAATTATCTAATTATTAATTAGTAGAGTGTTTATTAACAGCAAATTTATATTCAAGTTATGAACGAAATAGATATTAAGCAGCTTAATCTTATTCTCTAGATAAATAAATCCTGTTCCTTTGATTTTCAGCTTATTATTATTGTTCATCCTGATCTTTTAAGACTTAATAGACATTATATTTATAAGGAATTTTCTGGAATTAGCTATATAAAATAAGATTGTAGAATTAAGTAATCAGCTATTCTCTTATAAAACGCAGGCGTTTACAGTAGATCTAGATATTAGCTAACTTATAATTACTTCTTTCTTCGTGAATTCTTTATATCTATCTCTATTCTGATCTGAAGAATTAGTAAATCGTTTTTCGAGATATTTAGATCAGTAATCACTGATTAAATATCTATTATAATTATAATGAGTGTATAATGATTTCTCGTCTTTTTCAGAATCGAAATTTTGCTTATTTCACTCATTTTATTTAATAACAGATTTTAATACATTTAAATAACGAAATTCGCGTTAATTCTTCTTAAAAATTAATACGCGAATTAAAGTCTATTTAAAACTCTTAAAATCAGAAACATTACTTTATCTAATCAGCTTAAGAAACGCTTCTCGACTTAATTAGAATTGTAAATCTATTATAAAGATATTTATTAACAGATCTATATCTATTTAATCTTTAGAAGACTTAAATTAAGCTCTTAAGTTATTAAATTTTAAAATATAATTCTAAATAATTTGCTCGAATATTTATCTTAATAAACTTAGCTTTATTATTAGCATGATATAAACTATTATATTTAAATTTAAGTATCTAATTAATAGAATTAAATATGTCTTATTTATAGATTTATTCTTAAATTTAAATCTTATTATTATTAATAATAATGTTAGAATTAGCTCTTAAAAAGCTATATTTATACTTTTAAATAGATTAGACTTAATACTCTTTAAGTAGCTCTTTAAAATACTTAAAATATATAATTCGCGTGTTTTTCATTTAAGTTAACTATTCTATTAAGAATATATCTTTGATTCTATTAGAATTATAATTATTTTAATTTTATAGAAGATTAGATTCTTTTAAAACTTCTTTACTGAAATCGATATTATATATTAAAGTCTTATAAGTGATAATAAGAATGATGATTGACTATTTATAATTATATTTATCGGAATTTGCTCAATATCATTTAATTAATTATGATTTTATTTAATTATTATTAATTCATCTAATTAGATGATTTAAGGAGGGATTTGAGAGCTATTTCGAGATTCTAATATAGATAATATCAGGGTTGAAGGTGTCTGTTACTCACCCCCAGAACTCTGCATTTTTAAGCGTGAGAAGGATCTCATATCCGCAGGCATTAATAAAAGAGGATATAACAGTTACGTTATAACAATACAGCTCTGTTTGCGCTTATTTTAAAGCGTTAAGGGCTCATAATCTGATAAATGAGTGTATGAAGAAGAAGCTATCTACGCAGACTAGCAAGGAAGAAGGAAATAGGTCTCTGCTGAGTAAGCCGCCAAGGAGGACCTACAACATAATCACGGACGATACGGTAAGTACCTTAAATTGCAAGGCCACCATATCAAACAGGCGTCCCAGAATCTTCACAATCACAGGTCAATCCTTCTTCAGAACACAGTGATTGTCGAAGCGGGTACAAGAGGACTTCAATCGCGATCCTGCTATGCCGACTTTGCCTACTCGGCCAAACGAGCGACACGCGACCTTCAACAGCTCCTTGGTAATTCGCTTCGTGTACCGGGGATGCGCGAAAGGTGGGTTCAAGGAACTGTTTGATTTTGGCATGCCCAGCACTGGAACCTGCATGGCTTCATTGACCTGCTTACCGTATGTGGCAAGCAGGAGGAGGTTGATTGGATGTCCCCAGAAAGCTGTCTCAGCCTCCCTGCGCACGATACGAAAATCCGAGTGCAGGGACAGGAACACGAGGTAACAAATATAGTTTTCGGGAACGCATCTTCGTCATTGGCTGTTTGTTTACGAAGCTCGCACTGCAGCTTGAAGAAGGTGCTGCTGTGGAAATGTACAAAAGATAAGGACGTGCCTTCTCGACCGAGAGCTATTCACGTTTCTTCAAGTACCACTCGCTCGTTCCTTGCTTCGACCAACCTTTGCGACATCAGTCAACTCTACCAAAATGCATTCCGCGTTGGCAAACTCGTGCGCCCTGCTCCTCACCCTACTCGCCCTCACCCAAGCTGCACCAAGAGGTCCAGGCGGTCCAGTTCACAAACCCAACTGCCCCTATGCCTTCAGCGAACAGGGTAATACCCGTCTCCTCCTCCGCTTCTGGTACGATCCAACCGGCCTCATCGAATCCAATGGAGGCTATCGAGCCTACACCCAAAACCACTTCTTCGACGACTTCACCATCACCGACAATACGCCAGACTACCCCAGTCCAATCAAGGGCCTGAAGTTCCCTCCACCAGGAACTTATGCTCGGTCGCGGACGCAGTTTGCCGATATACACTCTGTCGTCGTGCCCCAGGCGGAGGCTGTTTTCGGAAAGCCAATCACTGATCCCAACTACCCCGGCGGTGGGAGCATGGATGACAATGATTGCTTGAAATTTCACTGGAACCATCATATCCTGGCGACACTGCAGAAGCCGTACGGGTGAGTTCTTCCTCTTGATCCTGCTCCCATCTTCCAATGGTTGTCGGAGGTCTGCTTCAATCCTAGTGGCTGACACATATCTCACAGTGGCAAGCCTGCTGGCACAAATGTGTCTTGGTATGACGCTCGCACCATCACGTTCCAGAACTACACTGCAACAGACAATGGACAAGATTACTGGATCAAAAGTGCGACGGTCAAGATGGATTGGTCAGATTGGTACAAGACCTAGTCGTGTGAATCATAGCATGAGCAATGGGGCTGGCATTCTCACTTCAGCAAGATCAAGCCATCGGCTTGCAAGCATTCAAGGTGGTGTTATTGCATGAACCTGGTCAGATACTAAAGAAGAGTTACAAATAAGCGGACGCATTCTTGAATGGAAATGGAGGATAGTGTTATCAAATCGTGTAATCAGTGCCACGACCTACCACGACCTACCACGACCTACCAACCTACCTCCTCGTAATGGTACCAGGAGACATTACTGCATCCCTACTAACCAGTGACCGTACGATCTGAACCTTCGCTGCAAAGATATTCCGAGAGACGGCGCCAAGCCTCAGCCCGGCCACTTCAAATGCTAACCTGTAAAAGGAAAGCCGAGCGGGTTGCCTGTTCGGGAGCTCCTCCAACTTCTCACCCCGCATCGTGTCACCCTTTCTGGAGCTGGTCGCCAGAGCTTCACCACCTTGAGAGGTTGCGGAATACTAGTTTTGGCAACGTAGAGAGTGCTCGTCAAAGGAGCTTTCCGCACAGCTTCCCTTCCTCGGTACGCTTGGGTGATGTATCCAAGTCGCACGAAGGCTCCCGAGTTTTCTCTTTGTCGTCCTGGTTGAAGGCTCCAGATTGTCGCAGACCTCACAGCAGCCGTGTATGTACAAACAGCACGAGGTCGGATCCCGAGGTGCTAGATCTGGATGAATTGGCTCCCGGGGTAGTGGTTCTCTTGCAGTCTCATGAGCATCTATCCGCCTCTTCACCTTGTTTGTGTTCCACTTTCCCGAACGACTGATGAATCTCCGCGAGGCAGAGGATACATCTTTTGCGTCTCTTTGAAAGCCAAAAGAAAACTGTTCAGAAGAGACGCGTTCGGAGACCACATCAAAGATGGCTTCTTCTCTACGCGGGTTGCCACGAGGAGCTAGAACAATACTCCGTCCCCCCGCTTTTCGAGCGACACTCCCCCTTCTTCTAGGATCACACAGCACCCGCGCCTTCTCAGCAGGCCCGACCACCCACAACAACGACAACGACAAGACCTCCCAGTACCGTAGTCCACCACTTGGCAATGAGCCGCAAAAACCTTCTCGATCCGCCCCGAGTCCGCCCTCGGACGAAAACTCTACCTTACAGATAACTGCATCCGCGGCCACCAACCTCGGCACGACCAAACGCCTGCCCGAATTCGACCTGACTGACCACGTCGTCCTCGTCAGCGGCGCGGCCCGTGGCCTCGGCCTCACGCAAGCGGAAGCCCTCCTCGAAGCTGGCGCCACCGTCTATGCTTTGGATCGCCTCCCCACCCCATCTGACGCTTTCTACCGTATTCAAGAACGCACCGCCTCCGAGCTCGGCACAACCCTCCACTACCGTCAAATCGACGTACGCGATGTCGAGGCCCTGAGCGCCACCGTCAGCAAGATCGGGGATGAGGAAAGGCGAATGGACGGTCTGATTGCAGCCGCAGGTATCCAGCAGGAAACCTCAGCTTTAGAGTACACAGCCACGGACGCAGATCGCATGTTCGCCACCAACATCACCGGCGTCTTCATGACCGCTCAAGCCGTCGCGAAACAGATGCTCCGCTTCAAGACGCAGGGTTCAATCGTCCTCATCGCGTCCATGTCCGGCTCCGTGGCCAACAGGGGGCTTATCTGCCCGGCCTACAACGCGAGTAAAGCGGGCGTAATGCAGTTAGCCCGCAACCTCGCCAGTGAGTGGGGTGAACACGGGATCAGGGTTAATACGATTAGTCCTGGGTATATTGTCACGGCGATGGTGGAGGAGCTGTTTAAACAATTTCCGGAGCGTAGGGAGGAGTGGCCGCGGCAGAATATGTTGGGGAGGCTAAGTGCACCGGAGGAGTACAGGGGTGCCGCGGTGTTTTTGATTAGTCGGGCGAGCAGTTTTATGACGGGGGCAGATTTGAGGATGGATGGCGGGCATAGTGCTTGGTAGTAGCGGGAGGTCGTCCTGAGAGTTAAGGAGGGATGGTATAAGAGCCGTGTTCCTCATGCCAAGGCTCAAAGGTAGCATTGGAACAGGCTGAGGGGTGAGATATTCAGAAGGATGTTGGATGTTTCCGTGGTAGGTGGATCCTCACCGAGGCAGGGTGTTTTACTCCGTATGGGAGTCGCGCCACCAGACTGGCAACGACGCCGACTGCAATGCTCGTATTGTGGTCGCTCAAACATGCGCCATAACAACAGCTTCGCAGATGCTGCACGATGACAATTCTACCGATCGGTTTACTTGGGCGGGATGTTCGCTGTGGCGTGGGTGCTATTTGGGGGCTAATCTGCAGCCTCATCCTCAGGGAGCCGGTCTCGAAACCACTGCAGTGTTAGAGTAGGAGTATCGACACCAACCTTGGTACATCGACGGCATCAAGAGTCTGCAGATCCAGAATGATCACTTCTGACGCCGGTTGGACACCACCTCTTCATCCAATATGTTCACCGTGTCTACTTATGGTAACTTGGTAATTAGCAATGACCCGATGAGGCAACTCGAAGCTGTTCTTGGCAGGAGTGTGGCTGGGTGCCAGATCTGATGTCAGACAATCATTGTGCCACAAGATCACCAACCTCCTCCCGAGGTGGCTAACCTCTCCAAACGGTTGGCATTTCATCAAAAAATGAACGTCTGTGGTCATGGCACCTCTTTGCAATCCCCACTCATCTCCATGCCTACTCGTACATCTTAGCAACCATCCGTTGAGCCATCACAATTGACGATGAAAGTATCAATCAGCGCGCCGGTCGCCCTCTGCGCTGTTCTCTCTCAAGGTAGGTCGCTCGCGTGACCGCGATCTTACCCTGCTTAATTTACGTGTACAGCACTCGCCCACGATTGCAGCGTGGACCGCTCACCAGCTCTTCGAAGAGCACTTCCCAACTCTCCAAACGGATATACACCCGCCGCGATAACATGCCCTAGCGGTCAAAGACCGTCCGTTCGCGGTGCCTCTGCCTTGGGCCCAGATGAGACAGCATGGCTAGAGAAACGGAGAAAAAGTACGATCGAACCCATGCGAGATCTTCTGACCAGACTGAACATTTCGGGATTTGACGTCAACAACTTCATCAGGAATCACGCGAACAATGCGTCAGCACTACCCAATATCGCGATATCCTTCTCCGGCGGAGGTTACAGAGCTCTACAAAATGGCGCCGGGAGTATGGCAGCTTTTGACAGCCGCACCGATAATTCAACGCGTCCAGGACACATAGGTGGTTTGCTGCAGTCAGCTACCTATGTGTCCGGTCTCAGCGGCGGCGGCTGGCTTACCGGCTCCATCTTCATCAACAACTTCACCACTGTGACTGCGTTGCGCGATGACAATACAGGTTCCGTATGGGACTTCAGCAATTCCATTCTAGCCGGCCCTAGACAAGAAGGCATTCAAATTTTCAACACCGCACAATATTACCAGCATATTGAAGACGCTGTGTCCGGCAAGACGGGTGCAGGATTCAAAACAACAGTCACGGATTACTGGGGTCGCGCACTTTCCTTCCAGCTGGTCAATGCCACTGAAGGTGGTCCGGCGTATACGTGGTCGTCGATCGCTTTGACGGCGGACTTCCAGGACGGAAACACGCCAATGCCCATCCTGGTGGCAGACGAACGTGCTCCGGGTCAAACTCTGATTCCTCGAAACACGACCGTCTATGAATTCAACCCCTTCGAGATGGGATCTTGGGATCCTACCACGTTTGGTTTTGCACCAACGCAGTACTTGGGGTCAAACTTTAGTGGCGGCAGCCTTCCTGACAACGGATCGTGCGTGGTTGGGTTTGACAACGCGGGGTTCATCATGGGCACCTCTTCGTCACTGTTCAACGCTGTCGTCGCATCGGCTAATTCGGCGAATATTCCTCAAGCACTGAAGGACACACTCGCCCGGACATTGGACGGCCTCGGCGTCAACAACGAGGATATTGCGGACTATCCGAATCCTTTCTTCCAATACAACAATGCCACCAACCCGTCCGCAAACTCGAGCACCCTGACACTGGTGGATGGTGGCCTGGACTTCCAAAACATCCCCCTCCATCCCGTGATCCAACCTGGTCGAAAGGTGGATGTCATCTTTGCCGTAGACTCCTCGGCAGACACCACGTTCAACTACCCCAACGGCACCGCTCTTGTCGCCACGTTCGAACGTAGTCAGCCGGGTGTCGGTATCGCCAACGGGACCGCATTTGCATCCATCCCCGATGTCAACACCATGGTCAACCTCGGTCTCAACACCAAACCAACATTCTTCGGCTGCAACTCGAGCAACATCACCAGCGGCTACGTAGCACCACTCATCGTGTACATCCCCCTCAGCCCGTACATCACCCACAGCAACGTCAGCACCTTCGATCCGCAAGCATTCAACGAGACCCTCCGCAATGCCATCATCGAGAACGGCTACGATGTTGCCACCATGGGCAACGGCACCGTCAATGCAGAATGGCCAACGTGTGTTGGATGCGCGGTCATAAGTCGCAGCTTGGAGAGAGCTGGAGCTCAAGTTCCTGATGTGTGCGCGAAATGCTTCCGAGACTTCTGCTGGGACGGGACGCTCAATTCGACGCAGCCGGCAAACTACAATCCTCCGATGAAACTGCAGGAGGTCAAAATCACCGGTGATGCTGCGACTAGACGACGGCCTGACTCGATGTTATTTGCGGCGCTGGTTGCGGTGACAACATCGATCGCTATCTTCCAATGACACGGCTGCGTCTGGATCCGCAGTCGCTTTCTAGCGTGTTTACAAGTACATATTTTGTTTAGCTTGGGCAGGGATCTGTCAGCATTTGGGAGCTTCTTGGATAGAAGTGCATAGCTTGGCGTTCATCATATCGGGACGAATGACACGATGGTCAGAATCTAGACTGTTTCTTTTGTACATTCCAACGCTCCGACCATCTGTGCTTGTCAGTGACTTCTCTTGCCCCCTTCAACCGGTTTCCTTCTCATCATCAAATCGGC
>JAABUK010005792.1_pt1 | contig 18924 bp, 29 predicted proteins | sample 5559141 | NCBI WGS metagenome assembly JAABUK01 (sample SAMN10711869, study PRJNA513367) | rock metagenome | isolation source: Antarctica rocks | place: Antarctica: Victoria Land, Pudding Butte nord | collected 2016-01-03 | reverse complement strand
CTCAGACAAATGTTTGGCCCTGCAGTCCTAGTACTGTGATCGATGCCACACGCACAGGCAATGATGCCCGCTATATGGCCCACTCACAAGATCCTAACTGTCAGTGTCAGAAATGGGTGGTTGATAATCAGCCACGTGCTTTCATGGTGGCATTGCGGGACATTGCACCAGGGGAGGAGTTGACCTATAACTACTATCGGCAGTGCAGCTTGGGTGAACAAGTCAGGTCAGCATAAGTGCTCTGATATCTTACATCGCGTATTGGACAGCATCAGTTCACATTGTCTTCTTCACACACAGAAGAGCATCGGTTTGAATACAGCAAGTTGTGTTTCTACGCGAGCATCTGCTCTGAAACAGCCAAACTCGATTGCATGAAGACACCCACTTGCGTTTACATATTGTGATAATGGGACTTCACAGTCAATTCTGGACGCTATTACTGAGGGGCATTATGTTGCAATAGCAAACACAGCAAAGCGTTGCAACTCTGCATGCGTTTGATGGGCATACCTCAGCGTGAGCATGAGCAGCCTCAAGCTGTTACCTCTTTTTCTGCAGCAAGCAGCGTCGCAATTGGCACACACACTGCATACACTGTTGCAGATCTGTGTTTTGTGGCCTCAATCAACTTATCATTTGGTTTACAGGTGCCTCTGTGGGGCAGCAAGGTGTCACAGCAATCAGGGAACCCCTGTGTTGCAATCACAGTCTGAAACAGAGCGCATGGCAGATGCTGTTCTCAAATGCATACAGGTGCAGATCTCAACTTGCTTTTCATGCTGCCAAACAGGCATTGTGTGTATGCTCAGGCTTTGCAGCTAAGACGCCAGTATGTATATACTACCTTGCGTTGCATCTCAAGCTAAAGTACAGAACCTGCAGTGATCAATCCCACGTGTCCTGTAAGCATGCATGACCAAACCAGCACATGCTACTCTGGCTGCATTTGTTTAGCATGACCTCATTGTGCACATCACAGCAGCAGCATTATAAAGCCATCCGGCAGCAGCCATGCAGTGTGCACTGCAGGAAACCACCTTTGGCTCGGTGCAGGATTTGCAGGCTAATGACCAGACAGCCCCCCCAGCCAGGTCTCAGGTCTCTACCCCTCCTTACGCCAAGCAGCTACCCCTCTGCACTGTCTCCCCCTCAGCCTTCTGCAGCCCCCCTCCAGCCACTCGGGAAGATATCAATGCCCTAGGTCTTGACAGTCCAGACTCATTCCTTGATCAGCTTCACAGAACGTCCGCCAAACCTGTCGCCCTTCAAGTCATCGCAGCTAGGTGCCGCACACTTCTCACTCAGCTTCCAGATGCATCTGCAGCGCAGCAGCATGCCACCACGAGCCAACAGCCTGGGGTAGACCATGTCAGCAAAGCAAGGCATGCTGACTCAGGCGCTGTGTTGGCATCAGCAGCTGATGTTGTCAAGCCAGCGTCCAAGAAGCTTATGAATGATCCCCCTGCACAGCAACATCTTCCCGGCAGGCTGTCAAACTTCACAGACACTCAGCAGGCAGCACCGCAGGTCAGCCAGTCCCCTAGCAGGCAAGCTGCGTATCAGCTGGCGGCCTACCTAGCTCAACACAAAGATGTCATTGTTGGAGGCTACGCTGTGGCTCTTCAAGATAGACAGCTTCAGAAGCCTGCACCTTCCTACAGACGCATGCAATCCCTCAAGTCTGTCCTGGCGGCCAGGTTGCAAGCTGGAACCTCTCTGCCAACAGACCCTGCTTCCTTGCTTGAGGAAGCTGGCTGGCAGCCGCATTTGCTTCTGTTGGGTCGTCAGCCAAAAGGCAGCCCTGTGTTTGGTGCTGGCCAGATGCCAAGCCCCCCAAATAGGAGCCCAGCATTTGGCTCTTCCCCTCTAGGTCCTGCTGCACTGTTGCCTCAGCCCAAGAACGGCACTCAGCTTGTTGCTGTGGGGGCACGTCAGTTGGCTGCCATGCAAGCGCCTGCAGGCATCAGGAAGAATGGTCCACATGGCAGCACGTCCCTGTCACCGCCATCAACAGCAACAACTGTCTCAGGGCAACAGCAGTCAGGAGAGGCTCCAGCAGTGCCTCCTGTGGATGCTGTGCTGGGCACTCTTCCACCCCCAAACACCCCAGAGGGGCTGCAGAGCTGTCAAGCTGGGGTCAATAGTACTCTCAAAACGCTGGGCTTGTCACAAGATCAGATACATCAGATTTTGAGGAATGCTGAGGCGTTGACTACTGAGTTTGGGTTGAAAGTGCCTGTGCTATGATTATTCATGTATAATAGTTGCATGTTAAGGTTGAAAATAAAGATGTTGCAATAATTGATTGTGTTTTCCAAGCAGCACCTGACCTTTGGTTAGTCAGCTTGAGTCAGCTGACTCATCCTGCATGAGTGCAGCAATCAATGTGTCCTCAGCTCGTCAGTTCTAGGTAGCAATGCTTTGCGACATTAGTGCGATGTCCAGACTGTTCTTCTGATGGGTTTTTGTGTGTGAGTAGACAAACAGCACCGTACTGCTGCTGTTCTACCTGATCTTATACGCTTTGCAGCCAATATCCATTTCTGTTGGTAATTTACATTAAATTTATAAATGCTTGCTGAAAAATTGCATCTCAACTCATCGTGTACAGTGGAGTGATGTGAAAGCAAGTGGTAGAATCGTTCTGTTATGCATCACACTGCCAGCATGAACACTTGAAAATTTGTTTCAATGAGGCTGATTGCAACACGAGGGAAGGTGAAGTGCCACGCAATTACTAAGAAACCGTTGTCTCTCTTCTTGGTACCTCAAAGCAATGAGGTGCCGCAGACAGGCCTGGCAGAATCATCCTATGGAAGTATTTGAAGGCCACGACTCCTGAACACCAACTACCAGGCAAGTCGTTCGAGGAGACAATTGCTAACAGGCTGCAGACACTTGGCTCGTGCCAAGGTAACAATCAACATCGCAGGGAGGAAGAACACACTCAGTTCCCTCAGTTCTTGTTCTGATTTGGGCACTAAATGGTGAATTTGACCGCCCCAGTACACAGCACTTGCAAATGCAGAAGCTGTCTTTTTTCAGATACTGATGCAGAAAGCACAAATGGAGTGCACTCAATGGGGTCTGAGCAGTGAATGGTAAAGCTGCAGCAGTGGCGTGCTGAGAAACAATTTTCATGCTGTCAAACAGGTGATGAGGACAATGCTGTAGCGCGAAACAGAGGTGAGATCACTATCTATCTATAGAATAGGCAGGGCAGCTGTGCCCAATTTATCTGCTAGCGCTACATGCGCCCGTACTAGGTTGGCTAGGTACATGACCAGAAGCGCATCTTGTGTGTTGTCCTGCAAGAGCTGCTCGAAGTCTTCTTTCCTTATGTATGGCACTGCTGCACATGTATCTGCAATATATCTGCCCACGTTGATATCTCCTTTTCGTCGGCCACTCTGCATTTCCATGACATACCATTAACCGCAGGCATACCACATGGATTCGTTGCTCATGGCATGCATCATTTTGCAGTCATCACTCAAGAAGCATGTACAAGATGTAGGTACAAAATGAGCATCAAGCAGCTTACCACAACATCATCTACATACTGAGATGCCTTGTTGAGAGCTGATTGTAACCGACCAATAGCAGTTTGCAGGTTCTCTGCTTCGCTGGGAAGCTTCTCTGTTACCTCGTTCTGAAGGAGCTCAACTGCAAACCAGGGAATCCATTAGGTGTGTGTCTGAAGACATACGGGCCAAATAGCATATAAAACTGGAGTCATTTGCCTTCAGTTGGTCTGCTGCACCATTATAGCATGCAGCCTGATGCGCTGTAAGCAGAGCAACATGCTTGAAAGTGGTGACTGACACACTCACTTCCTAGTCGCTCAACTTCGACAGTTCTGACTTCACAAGGAACCTGCTGGAACTCTTGTGCCAGGGATGTGGACCTGTCCCCGAGAGTCAGGTGCCGTGCAACATATGCAACAACATCCAGTTTGTTGTTTGTCAATGTGGTGTCAACTCTCAAGTGCACCTGCAAGGGCAGTTCGGTTGACAATCAGCATATGTTGCAGCACAGCCCTGCATCAAGAAATGTCCAGCTAGATTTGCTGTCAGTTTCTAGCAAACTTACTGGGTTTTGACATTGTGTCTCATAGTACATTTGAAACCTAGCATCACTGCCAGAGACACCTTGCCCTGTAGAGTACCTGCAAAGCATGCTATTGTGTTCAGCCCACACCATTTGGGTTGATCCGGACTTGGTGTCTGTAAGGCACCAGTTTCCAGAAATGTGTGCAAGGTTAGCAGAGCAGGCTTACCAGCCCACTATTCTTTCTTTGCTGTTGACTCTGCGCCGCAAGTCCGAAAGCGTCCTGTGATGTACAATATCCATCTCGACCTGCTCATACCGCACACATGTCATGCATGAACTATGTGCATGGTTTGTTCAGAGAAGCTGTGTAAGACTATGCAGCACCTGATCCATACTCTCGTTGTGAGGCACAGCATAGCACTCCCTGATATCGACAACACCGTCTGAGATAGATCCCAGCAAAGTTCCTATCACTCTGTCTTTGCCTTCATTGCGTCTGATGTAGGCATCACATATGGAGAACAGCACAACAGGCTGCACTCTAACTGTGATGCTGGTCTGACCGACTGGCAAATTAAGAGGTGCCATCCTGTATTGTATTTCCTGCTGTGGCGACCAGGTTTCAGAGACTGCAATTCATTGCGAAATGCGCTGATCACGGTCAAACAGTACTTAGGCCGCCTGATTGCAGCATTGTTGTTAGGGTTTCCCTGCTTATGGTAGGGCTGGAGGCAGATTGATCGCAGAGCCACAATGCAAATATCGTAGCCCGAGCAACCCCTAGCAGGCTCATTTTGGCGAGCATCATGTCTTGCAATCTGTGCGGTGCGATGAACAACATGTCCCTTAGGACAGCTTCTTCTCAGACGTCGACAGGATCTCTGCATATGCGGTCTGGTTTCACTTCCACTATGCGTGGTCAGGCTCTAGTGGGTAGGTATTTGACCTGAATATCATGCCACAGATAATGTTGACACGATTCTCATGGGTCTTTTGACGTGAGCAGGCAGAAGCTTCAACAGCGTCGCTGCTAGAGCAACTTTCCAAGTTGTGGCCAAACAAAATTCGCTCAAACGGCAGAGGACTTCGGAGAAGGCCCGTCAGTACAACAAGGCACACAAGTCAGCTATTGCAACAAGAATGAAGAAGGTGATTGTGTTGCGTCAATGATGCAAACCCACAAAAGTACAACACTTGCCTGTTCGTATGTGGCTTGGGTTTATTGACACCTTCATGTCACCATGTGTAGTAGCATGACAACTGGTCTAAGCAGGCTGTGTTGCGATAAGGCTCATGGCATGCCTGCTTTTGTTGACAGCCTGGTGTCTGTACATATAGGTGATAACTGCAGTAGACAGCTTCATGACTGATCTGCCATCATCAGAAGATGCCATCAAGCCTGTAGAAAAGCTAATGTCAGAAGCATACCAAGAAATTGACAAGGCAGTGAGCAAAGGCATCCTGCACACCAACACTGGAGCTAGGCGAAAGGCAAAACTGGCAGCTGCCAAGCGACATCTACTTACAGAAGCTGGCCTGTACTCCCCCCAATAGCCATTGTCAGCAGTAAAGCTGAACAGATGTAGATGTTCACAGCATTTTTTGTTGTCTTGGGCACCTGGCCTGCTTTCCTTTTGTCTGCAGTAGAAAGAGGTTCCATGTGTTCGCTTGACCTTTGATATATTGCTTGCGTATTACCTTCTGCTACATGCAAACCTGGTGCAGATGTCCTGGGCATGCTTTTGTGCAGGCTGCAGTTTCTGTTAGCCTCAATGCAGCTGGCCCAGCTGCTTGTTCAATTTTGACTTCGGGATTTGAAGTACACGTGTTTTGCACTTCGTATGTCATTGCAATGGCCCTTCAAATGCTACACATCTTCAAGATGCATGGTTGCGTGTGTCTAAGTGTTGACGTGCAGCGTCCCAGGACCCGGCATGTGTGTAGTGTCTCAGAACTGATGGTAGCAAGATTTGTGCATGCGTTGCGTGTGAATCTGCCCAGCAAAGCTAACACTGCAGCAGGTGGCTTATTGTTCTTCATGTCTGTGCATGGTACTGTCCATGTAGGTGAAACGTTTCTTTCCTGGCGTAGTATTTGGATGAACTCATTGGAGGAGAAACCAATCTACTAGGCTAAAAGCTGCTGAGCTACAGTAACTGTGGTACTTCCTATGAGGTAGTTATCTGACTGTCATGCAGCAGAATCAGTGCACGTCTCTTTGAGTTGGAACCTAAAAGAACCCTAGGGGTTCTGACCGAACACGTGTTAACATATGACTACACAAGACACAACCTGCGGAGTCCATCAAAGCAGCACTACAGTGCTATGATGGTCCATCAAATCAGCATTACTGTGCTCTGATGACTTCCAAAGTTTGTTGCGCTATAGACAGCTCCTCATCTGTAGGAATGACCAATACCTTGACACGTGAGTCATCTGTTTGAATTTCTCCAGGCTTGCCTATGTGCTGCTTATTCTTGCTCTCGTCAATAGACACCCCAAAGTTCTGCATTAGCACACAAAGGCATTCAATTCCTACTCATCTCAGCAGACCAATGCTCTCACATGCCGGCAAGAAGATGTATGCTGCACAAGTCAGGCATGACATTCATTGGCGGCCGGGATGTCAGGTCTGTGTTGCTGTTTCATGCCAGATCCAGCCAGATGTTGCATTTGCATATTGCACTACACAAAACACAAAGTTCCTGCAATGTAGCTACACACAACGCAAAAGTCAACCCATGCCTTGGCAAGCAGTACAGAGACAGCAAAGTTAGTATAGTGTTATGTTCCACAGCAAGCAACAACATTACAAACACACCAATGCCTTTCTTACCTCAAGATCTGCAAGAAGCAGCTTGCGAACAGGTGGAGAGTTTTCTCCCACACCGGCTGACATGACAATGGCATCCACTTTGCCCTTCAGATGCACCATGTATGCTCCAATGTACTTCCTAATTCGGTGCACATACACCTGCAGACACTGACTGTTGAGCCCCTTACACTACAGCAGAGCAGCAAAGCTTGAACTAGAGTGTTGTGAGCACATGCTCTGCACTGGTGCAAAAGTGGAGGTTTTGTTGTGGTGCACTCGATGCAAGGTATGTGTTACTTGCTGTGTCAATGCTGAGTGGGCTCAAATGCAGAAGTTCAAGAGCAAAGCACAGCACATGCGGACAGAGTGCAGTGCAACATGAACACTGACAGGAGTTGCAACACAGTTCTACTATTAGCCTGTTGTGCACTTTTGCATGAAGCAAGGTAGAAAAGAGCGCGCTTCACAACCTAGTACTGTAAATTCAGGCAGAGACGGGTAAGACTCCAATCAAGCGGCAAGAGTTCAAGTTCTTATGGTGAATCGGAATCTATGGCAGACATGTCAATATGGTATGCCGGATAGTCAGTCATTAATCAATGTCATGGCTGGCTAATACAATTTCATGTCATGGCTGGCTTTGCTCACACTGCACTCATCTCAACACCTGTGGCAAACTCTGCCACCAACACAGGCACTCATGAAACCACACACATTGAACACTGCCAGCAACAACTTTGTCACAATAGCAGCAACTAGCCTTCTTAGTGAGTTTGCTAGCTTTGCAGCTTAGTGACTCAAACATGTTGCGAAGGATGACTAGTTTGTTCAATGCGCATGATTGCATGTCGCTAAATGCTAACATGCAGCGTGCCTGGAAACAGCATGCTGTGTTTAATGTCTACAGATCTGCAAGTACTTGCACCCACATCTACCTTTTCGGCGAGGCGTCCAGGAGAATGGCTTACATTCATGGCAAGGTTGGCTCTCTCGTTTCCTTGTGCGGATTCCTCCAAGATAGCTCTGACATCGCTCTTGCCTGCCATCCCTAGCAGCCCACTCTCCTTGTTGAACAGCTTATCCATCTCCTTAGGGCCTCTGCCAGTCGCATTCTGGATATACAGCACAACAGCAGGATCCAAGTCTCCACACCTTGTTCCCATCACCAGCCTATCAAGCAGAGCCGAAACAATCAGAACTGACACATCAGCGTGAACAAGCTGGAATGAGCAGTTAATCTGAATTGGCAGTTGTTCAGCTCAGATGTATGACGTGTACTAGTGCTTTGTAGGCAGCCTTGCTCGGTGTGCTGCTTCACAGGCATTTTGCTATACACACGCATGTCACCAGACAGCACGAGCAGAGAACATGGCATGTTCACATTTGGCTATCACATCAGAACCGCCTGCATCAGCTAGCACCTCTGGACACACACAAGCACATCCTTAGCTATTAAGAACAGACATCTGTGAATGCTTTCATAAAGCTTATTACAGTTGGCTTCAGTCTTATATCAAATCATACAAAATTTGCCATACAGTCATGCTTACCCTTCAAGAGGCGTGAGGCCCATACTTGTGTCAATGCATTTGCCATTCTCAATTGCACACATGCTGGCACCTGCGCCTACATGACAGCACACAAACACGGTCAATGGTGTGACCAGTACTTCATGGCACCACAGTTGTTACAGCCTTGCATGCATTGACCATCCATGCATACAGCCCTGTCTGTTGTATGACATGTATGCAGAGAGCCCATCTTATGAAGTCTTATCAGATGTTGCTGTCATAAGCCAGGAGTGCATGCAGCAAACATGTCACATTGAGGTGGTGGGTTTACCTATATGACATGCTATGATGTTGAGTTCGTTTTCTGGCTTGTTCAGCATTTTGCTGGCTTGGCGCACAAGGTAGAGGTAGCTGGTGCCATGAAAGCCGTACTTGCGTACTGCATTCTGCTCGTACAGCTCGTAAGGCAGCGCATACATGTAGGCATGAGGCGACATGCTCTGATGGAAGGCTGTGTCAAAGACTGCTACCTGCGTGGGCGCAATGCAGACTCAGTATGCCAGGTTCACAAGCAACCCATACATCTGCTATTATTGATGGCTGGGAGAGATTGCTGCATAACACATAAATTATATTGCAGACAAGCTGGATATCACTGTCAAGCAGCAAGCTATGTTTCAGTAACAACAGGCTGCCAACATGAGAGATGTGCACCTGCGGTTGTCCAGGGAAGATTGATTTGGCTGCTGAAATGCCCTGCATGTTGGCAGGGTTGTGCAATGGTGCCAGGTCTGCAGCATCCTTGATTAGCTTCTCAATCTCTGCTGTGACTAGCATGGCTTTGCCCACATCCTTGCCATGCACTACTCGGTGACCAATGGCATGGACTTGTTCCCTGACTGACTTGGAGTATGAATCTTGGAGATAGTTCATGGCCACATCCAGTGCTGCTGTGTGATCTTTGATGTCCTCTTTGTGTGTGGACTTGCCTTTGTTGTCCCCTGACAGAATGTTGCCCACCAACTGCAAAGCAGCAGGCATAGGTGTCCTGCTATATATGTAGTTGGCATTCTTATGTAGCATGAGTGTGCATTTGTAGTGTGTTCAAATTTGACTGACGGTGGATACATGAGGGATGGCACCAACAGCACTGGAAGGAGCGGAAATGAAGCTGTGTTGCAATAACTTGTCACAGCATACACGTGGAATCGTTGCGCATGCGGAATCACCTGTGAATTTGATGTGTCTCCGATACGCTCGATCAAGCCGCTAACGGACGCAACAAGCTTGTTTTTGGCCTCATCGAACAGCTTGAATTTCAATGACGAGCTACCGGCATTCAGCACGAGCACCTTTTTTGATGCCATGTGGATCGAGCGTCGCCCAGATTTGAACAACACGCGATGTCCACAGCGCTAGCCAGCACAGCTGCTCACCTGCACCGGCCAAACGACTCGCGTTTTGACGCGACACGCTCGACCGCGACACCAAAGAGCAAATGCTGTGATAGCTTAGTCAATTCATGCATGCAGATCAGAGCCATGTCGTAAATTGCTGACATGTCGGTACTAATCAGATGCAGACTGCTCAGCGCTGACTTGTTTTGCGCATCAAAGTACCGTACGCGCAAATAGCCATCGACGCGAGCATCGATCAAGCAGGATGGCCTCGTCAACGGGTGTTGCTTGCTGCACCTGACTTGCTCTTTACCGTTTGGTGTCAATGTCAACATCGACTTGAAAACTGCACTGTTGACCGGCACACTTGTCAGCCAGTGTACTCTTGCCGCTTTTTAGTATGCTCTTGTTCGCCTTGCGCCGGTCGAGACCCGGAGCAGCACCCTTTTGTATCAGGTGAGCTTTACGATCGTAAGATGTGCTGCAAGCTCCACACGACGGCCCAACAGCATTCACAGAAGCATTTGCAAAAAATGCAGCTGCAATCGAATGGCCATGTAGCAGGTCAGATCATGCGTTAAAACATGTGTATGACACAGGAGGCTCGGTTACCAGCATGCAGAGGCTGCATCCTTTGGTTGTGTGCGATGCTTCTCTCAGACAAGCGCCCTGAAGGAAGCAAAGAGTGTTCCCGGCATCTACGTCGCCAACGTGGAAGGCAGGCAAAACAGCTCTCCCATCCTTCTGGGTCTGGCTGACTACTTTGAGAGACACCTCAGCAGCGTTGGATTTTTCCAGCCAGTACGCTTCTACATGGCGTGTCATGTCAATGCAACATGCAATACCAGACCCTGCTGCAAATGACTCAGCGCTGTTTTGCAGGTGGCTGGGGAGCCATTTCCAAATTCAACTACCGGACTTTCACGACATATTGACCTGTAAGCATGTGATCTGCGCCCTCCTGCCACAAGCTTTGCCATTCAGTCTCAATCACCCAGCTTGCAGTGCAACGCCAGCACAGCTTGACAGCCTGCATGATGCCTGACAAGTCACCACTGCTCTCTATCTGTGCTAAGCAGCACACATACAAAGTCACAGCTTGTATCATGTGGCCTCATTTAGCCACATGATACAAGCTGTGACTTTGTGAAAAGCACTCAATCATCACGCCCAGTGTGCCAGCCAACTGGATCACACCCACAAGCTGGACCTGGCCACAGTCATTGCAAATACAACAAACTTGACTGCGCTCCTCCTTCCAAATCATCGTTGTCTATGCAGAATGAGGTCAGCCTTCAACATGAAACAGGAGGCAAGCCAACAATCTGGCATCTCTGCAAAAGAAGCTGCCAAGCTGCTCTCAACTGGCCAGACAGACGAACTGATGGACGTCATATACAACAAGTATGTGGAGTACAGAAAGCAGCATGACCTGGTCATCATTGAAGGGCTCACTGGCTTTGAGCCTGGCTTGGGTAATGTGAATGAGCTGAATGCTAAAGTTGCAGCAACGCTTGAGACGCCTGTGCTGTTGGTGCTGGACAGCCGCACCAAAGATGGTTTCAGCTCTGCAAACGACTTGGCAAACTCAGTGGTGAGCCCTGCATTGCCAAAACTCCCACACCCAGTTTGCTCCTGTGTCTGTGAATGCTGGCAATCATGCATGCACTTACAAAACTTAAACCGAATTGCCAGCCTGCTCCTGTGTCTGTGAATGCTGGCCATTGAGCATGCGTGCACAAACCCTAAACCTATCTGCCAGTTTGCTCCTGTGTCTGTGAATGCTGGCAATCATGCATGCACTTACAAACCCTAAACTCAATTGCCAGCCTGCTCCTATGCCTGTGAATGCTGGCCATTGAGCATGCATGCACAACCCTTAAGCCCATCTACCAGCTTGCTCCTGTGTCTGTGAATGCTGGCAATGATGCTGCATGCACAAGTGTGTGCCATCTGATGAAAGATTGCAGCAGCATGATGCTTACAAGACTGTTGGCGTACGCATACCATGTTCATCAGAATAGCATGTGTGCTGACATTGCAGTCTGCCTTGTTCTGATCAATATTGGGTTCGCTTATGCAGTGGATATGCAGCTGCTTGAGACAGTACGCAGCTTTGGTGATTGCTGCATGTTCCTGTGCAGCTGATTTGCCATCAGACATGCCTGTATGCACAACATTTACATGCTTGCCAGATGCACACATGCTGATTGCACCAGAGCAGAACAGCAGCTGCGCTAGCACTGAAGCCGGCACTGTTCCTGATGGGTGTTGAGTGTGCTCATGCACCAGACCAGATTGCATTTAAGCCTGCATTGTACTGATTAGCAGTGTTGAAATGCCTGTGCATTGGATTAGTAAGCGCATAGGCACTTATGCCATTGCAATGTACCATGTCAATATTGACACCCGGGCTATTTTGATCAACAGTTTTGGACATGCTTGTGCAGCTGATTGGCAAGCAGAGCTACAGCCACAACAATGCAGCTCTGCTGGGGGTGGTGCTGAACAAGGTCAACCCCAAGGAGCACAGCATCATCAGCCAACAGGTGAAGAGCAAGGTGCACAGCGACAACTTCGCCTTTGCTGGAGCCATTCCCTTCAACCCACTACTAAACACTGTCAGGTAAGGTGTGAGATTCCCTCTGGTTTTGATATCATGATTGGCCAGCATGATTATCACCTGCATTGATGCCAATCTGACGGTGTTTGAGGGCAGAAGTTGCAGTAAAGACTTGCCCTGTTTTGGTGAGCCTCTCGCTGTTCCGCTGAAAGTATGTGCGACACCCACATGCATCTTCTGCACTTGTGCTCATTTTGGTAAGAGAAACAGTGTACTGCTGCTAAGATTGCCTGGCCAATCTGCAGGTTGAATGAGATGAAAGCTGCTCTGGGCTCCAAGCTGCTGTACGGTGAGAATGACAGCCTGGACGCAGAGGTGAACGAAGTCCTGGTGGCCTCCGAGGGCATCAATGAGCTTCTGGATCATCTGCACAAGATGGATGCCCGGCCTCTAGTGATTACCAGCAGGGATAGGACTGACGTGCTGTGGACGCTGCTGACTGCGCACAGCAACCCTGTGGGGCCCAGAGTGGCTGGCATCCTGCTGACATCTGAGGGTACCGGCCCGACGTGGGTCTCTGTCTGTCTGCCTGCCTGCCTGCGCCTGCCTGCCTGCCTGCCTGCCTGCCTGCCTGCCTGCCTGCCTGCCTGCCTGCCTGCCTGCCTGCCTGCCTGTCTGTCTGTCTGTCTGTCTGTCTGTCTGCTGTCCTATGCAGTCCACCAGCAAGGTCTGGCATTGCTGAGGCATTGCTGGCATACATCTGTGCGTCAGTCCGATGGCCTGCCTGCCTGTCTGTCTCTCTGTCTGTCGCTGCAGTCCATGCATATCACATACTACGCTTGTAGGCAGACAGCCAGTTGTGGCACATCCTTCTTGCAGTCTAGCAAGTCCACAGCAACGCCGACACCAACAACAAGTGCATTCTGCGTCACTGCAGATGTCTGTACACTTACTGGTGAGACATGAATGAATGCCTGGATGAGTGCTTGCTCATGGTGCAGAGGCTTGATAGACTGGGTAACACATTTACAACAAGTGCACAAGTGCTAGGGGCTTGATACATTGGATGACATATCTACAACAAGTGAATGAGTCCTAGCTGATGGTGCAGGGGCTTAATAGACCGCATGACACATACACAACATGTGTCTGTGCCATTGTGCACACTATTATGTATATTATACTGTGGTCTTTTCTGTGCATGGACTCTGCATATGCCAATGAAGCATTCGGCAAGTGAATGAGTGCTAGCTGCTGGTGCAGGGGGTTGATAGACCGCATGCTGAGCAGCGCGTATGGCAAGCATGGTAGGCTGGAAGGGGCCGCAGGTGCCCCCGTCATGATAGTGGACAAGCCCATGTACCAGGTCTGCCAGACTCTGGGCCAGATCCAAGCCAGTGTCTTGCCCACTTCTGCTCTCAAGATCGACCACGCTAAGGTATGCTTGCGATAGAAGCACGGGTGACCAACCTAAGAACAGACATGTATAGATGGCAAAGATTTGGTTCTTCTGCTCGCGACATTGACCATGCCAAGGTATGGTTGCAACAGCAGCATGGGTGACCCACCCAGGTCCGGTGAGAACAGACATGTATAGATGGTAAAGAGTTACTGGGTCAGACTCAAGCTAGGTTGGTTGATAGGCAACACTGCACTTGCAACATCAGAGGGGTATGTCAACGTTCAAGCTCACCCTGTAGCTCACTGTCACCCTCGCTCACACCTCACCCTCAAGTCAACTCGCAAGCTCAGTCTTGAGCTCGGTGTCAAGCTCAAAGGGACTTCCCTGCATGACTTGCACATTGCCAAATGGCTGCTGTATAGAGTTAAATATAGCAAGTCCTTGCCAAGTCTCTGATGTGGCATGCGTCACACCCATCATGACCATTGCTGTACATTGTTATACAGTCCTGTATGCGCAGGAAGCATTTGCCAAGTATGTGGATGTGAACAGTGTGGCCGAGAGCCTGGCAGCCCCCAAAGCAGCCCGCCTCACCCCCAAGGCCTTCATGCACTCCATCACCCAGAAGTGCCAAGCTAACCCCCAACACATCGTCCTGCCTGAGGTACACCACACCCCCCAAACCTCATTGTGCTCTCACTAGACGACATCCAGCCTCAAGCACATTCTTGTGCGCAGACCTGGACCTTTGATGTAAGACATGATGCGGTGTCCTGATGAGTGTATGTATTGTATGTGCGATGCCTGTGGTGTGATGCTCATGGCACTCACCACAGCTCTGACGCGCACTCATCACTCCTGCTGTTGAGTTCACGTCTAGTGACTATCCTTCTGCGGGGTCATGCCTGTTAAACCAGTTCCATGGCAGCTGCTCTGTCCTCATTCATGGAAATGACTTGCACAACCAACCTTACACATCATGCTGACCCCACGTGGCACGGGGACATGTCAAGGGCTGTTCCTGTGTAGTTCACACACATCAGGCTTGACTGTAACTGCCTGTTGAGCTGCCAGGACATGATCCCATGGAAGGGTGGGGGTGGGGCAGGGGGCTTGTACCACTGGGTAGCAGTGTCAAGGCATGGCGAATAGCTCAGCAGCAATCTTTGCCAGACAACTTTGAGTGCTGGCCAAATTATGCATGTTCTAGCATACGATGCAATACTATTGAGTGTCACGTATGAGGTAACACTGTTGTTTGGTATGATGCAGTCCAGCGACAAGAGGGTGCTGACAGCAGCAACACAGATTGTGCGCAAAGGGCTGGCTAAGATCACACTGCTGGGAGACCCTGAGTCAGTGAGCCAGGATGCAGACAGACTCGGTCTGGACCTCACAGGCATCAACGTCGTTGATCATATGGTAAGACTTCACATGTACTTGGCACAAACTAAGCAATTGAGCATATCTGTGTATGTACACATGTATCCTAGTCTTCTTGTGAATGAGGGACGTTCTGTAGGCATGGCTGGCAGGCATGTGCTGGATCACACTGTGCAGCTTTGAGATGCATGGTGTGGAATCAGACCACCTTGCAAATCCAGCTTTGCAACTTCACCTCAGTGGCGCACAATGATGGCCTGTGTGTGATTACAATCATGATTATGCAACAACAATAGTAATGATGAGGATAACAACAGTCGTAAAAATGGTAACAATAACAATAACAGTGATGACAGTAACAATGACAATAACAATAACAATAACAATAATAGTAATCACAATAATAACGACAATCATAACGCATGCTTAGCCAGCAGGCATCAGTTGTGTGCGATGCAAGTCAGCTGCAACCAAACAAGCTTGTTCAGAGCATCATACGTGTAGCGGTGCAACTTCGACATGTGAATATCAGACAGGACAACATTGCTCCAAACAGTTTCATGTTCACCACGACTCCTGTGTATGATGCAGAAAACCATTGACAAGTATGTCGGTGTGCTGTGCGAAGCCAGGAAGAAGAAGGGTCTGACAGAGCAGCAGGCCCGGGACAACCTGCAGGACATCAATGTGTATGGCACTCTCATGGTGCTTGCTGGGGATGCTGATGGCATGGTCTCAGGAGCCACCACAACCACTGCCAACACCATCAGACCAGCTCTACAGGTCTGCATGGCATATCATTTTTGTCTGAGATTGCATATGGCTTGTTGACAGACATACTCTCATTACTCTTGGTGACCTTGTTCACATTTTCAGCCTTTGTGTTTTGGTATCTTTGCATGGCTGCTGAGGTTACTCATGTCTGCAACTGGTCTTGCCAACTAATTTGGTGATGGAGTGGAGCCATCTCACCCAAGGCTAACACAACCAGAACAGCTCTCCAGGCTTGAGTCATTTCAGGTTTGACAGCATTGTGCAGCATGTCTTGGCTGCCCTTCCAGCCCTGATGACAGAGAGAGAAAGAACTGTTTTACATGGAGAAAGGTTTTCAGAGATGTAGTGTAAGGCATCGTAGGCTGACACATGTTTGCGCTCTGCAGGTACTGAAGTCAAAGGACCGGCCGCTGGTGTCCAGCGTCTTCTTCATGTGCCTTCCTGACAAGGTATGCATCTTCTTCTCATCACCTTGCCATCGCAGACCCTCCCTATTTTCCTTGTATCATGCGCTCTGCATATGGTGCACATCCCCCCCAGGGGTCCCTCCCCCCCCCCTCCCCCCCACCCCAACACAAATTCCCACACTAAGTCATTTTTCTCTGAATGAACATTTCCTGACACCCTCTTCAAGACCGGCTGACAGCTGCACAAACTTGTTCTTGTGCCGACACAGTATATGCACACCCACAAGCTCAACATACCATCCTGTGCCATGCAACTCAGAGCGGTGTGCCCTACCTTGATGTGTCACTCCAGGTGTTGGTGTACGGCGACTGTGCAGTGAATGTGGAACCCAGTGCGGAAGAGCTAGCACTCATAGCAGTCACCAGCGCTGAAACTGCTGCAGCCTTTGGGGTGACTCCCCGGGTAGCCATGCTCTCCTACTCCACTGGAGTCTCAGGTGCTGGCCCTCAGGTATGCCCAGCTCACCTCTTCATGAAATTGCAGTTTCGTTTTTTGGTCTGTTGGAAAAGAAAAAAGGAAAATGTGGTTAGGAATCAGTGCTGCTGGCCTGACCTGTACTGAGGCTGCAAGAGCCGACTGGGGTGACCCCCTGGGGTGGTGACCCTCTGCAGCTCTGCATGGGTCTCGGCATTTGGTATGCCTGAGTACAATATGCCCTCAACATAAGCATGTCAAGGCATCATGTGTCATTGTGTACAGTGTATGTGGATGACAGCTCTGGAGTGCACTTTAGCCTTGTCAGCTAAGTGGCTGCTTCTGTTTAGCCTCACAAGTCTGCTGCATCAGCGGTCAAGCTATTACACCACTCGTGACTGATGATCCGACCCCCCACCGTACACAGAAACATAAATCTCTTTGATATGTATGGGCAGTCAGTGTTAGACCAGCTTCACATGCAGTTTGCATTGATCGTGCATTTTGCATAAGGGTCTGCAGCTGCTGCAGCAGTCACATCAACATACAGTATGGGACGTGCAGCTATCAGCGTGACCTACAGCAGTCTGTGAACACACAGTCCGGGATGTTGCATGCTTCTTGGGATGCTTCATGCAGCTGGGATGTGCCTGCAGGTTGAGAAAGTCAAGAAAGCAGTGGAAACTGCCAAAGCCATGCGATCAGATCTCTTCCTTGAAGGTCAGTGCTGCTGCATTGGCTACAAATGCCTTTGTGTTTTGCACTTGTCGCATCCCAAGTTACCCATCTTAGCTAGCCTTGACACCAGACTTGGCATGCGCGACGATGTTACTCACATGATGAGCAAGGTGCATGTCCAATGGCTGTCATACGAAGCTGTTACACACCAGTCATGCACACAACCTATGTTCTCTGTGGCAAGGGTGCTGTTTGGTAACCTCACATGAATTCATATGCTGACAAGATATTGATTTTTGACTGCAGGACCCATCCAGTATGATGCTGCGGTGGACCCAGAAATTGCAAAGCAGAAGATCAAGACACACAGCGAAGTGGCTGGCCAGGCCAACGTGTGCATCTTCCCAGACCTCAACACTGGAAACAACACCTACAAGGTTTTCTTCTTCCTTTGAGCTGCTGCAATTCCGCACAAGTCTTGCTGGCGTATTCAATCACTGTATGAGTGCAGACTAATGCCCATTGTTAGTGGTATGCTGTTGCATGAAACCATATCAGCAGCTGAAGCAATGCTAGCGTTCACTGACTGACTCATCAGGCTTTTGAAACAGCAATCTGTGCATGCAGCCATTGAAATTGGCCCAGTGTTTACCATCAATCAGAAACCGGCCTGCATGTCTATGTTGCCAGTCCATACATACAGTATGTACGACGTAAATACCATACTGTACATACATACCTGACTGCACGTACTGACCATGACACATGTGTGGGTGCAGGCTGTGCAACAATCCACAGGGGCCATTGCAATGGGACCAGTCATGCAGGGGCTCACCAAGCCAGTCAATGACTTGAGCAGAGGCTGCACGGTAGCTGACATCATCAACACGGTCGCCTGCACCTCAGTCCAGGCCTTGGGTTTGAAGAGTGCACCAATCAAGTAGTCACCAAGTGTGCGTATCACTTAGGGTACTGCCATATAGGGTAGCAGATTGCCATATAGGGTCTTGTATGGCAGCATCCGTATCTTGCTGTAGAACACTTTGGCACAGATAGCTGTGTATGCTCTTGTTCATCTTCTTCTGACCTTACACTCGCCAGTCAAGTGCTATAGATCACGCCACGCTTCTTATGCACATTGAACCAAGCGCCAAGCAGGTGCTCTGAATATAGCCTGTGGCAAATTGGTCAGCCTGACATGGACAGCACCTGCAGGCAATGTTGCACAATGTTCTGTGGATTGAAACTTCTGTGGATCAAGATGTCCATAGATCTGCAGACAGAGTCAAAGCACTTCACTTGTTTCTGCCAGTGCTGCCTTGGTGACTCAGCTGCCGCACCTTTGTCGAGGCAAGTTCTGCTCACCCTAGACCTGAAAAGACGCAGAGGCAATGTCAGACAAAGTTGCCAAGTTGCATGCAGACAACACTATTGAGGCACTATGTTGGGGGCAATACGTGCGT
>JAABUK010005791.1_pt1 | contig 18924 bp, 26 predicted proteins | sample 5559141 | NCBI WGS metagenome assembly JAABUK01 (sample SAMN10711869, study PRJNA513367) | rock metagenome | isolation source: Antarctica rocks | place: Antarctica: Victoria Land, Pudding Butte nord | collected 2016-01-03 | reverse complement strand
GCAAAGCCCGCCACAGATGCTGACTTGCCAGGCCACAGCCCAGATCAAGGTTCCCAGACACAGAAAGGCAAGGATGACCATGGCAGCGCACAGGCTGATGTTGGCATGTTGTCAGCCTCACAGGACATCAAACCAGTCAGCAAGTGAAATGCAAATTTGATTTAGATGTACCTGTCCATCCTCTCCATGTTTGGTGTCAATGCCAGAAAGTGAGGTTGATCACACCATCTGCCTTGTGCCCGGTGTAGCTAAAGCAAGAGAAACATGCATCGGCCTGATGATGTCGTGCTACTTGAAAGGCGATGCGGTGCATGACCACAAGTTGATGATGACAAAAATTAGGTGTGGTCCTCGTTCGTCATAGGTGACATTTGCATTTATTTTAATGCCGATATTTTTTCACTACAAAACGCCGACTGTGCAGCAGCGACGGCAGATCCTTCCAGAGAACTCTGTTCTCAGGTTTTACAATATGATGAGAGGATATGCATCCATTCTGGATGACCGGTGTGCGCCCCAACATCCTTGTTACATTGGCACACCTATCCGATCTGACCCCAAACCTATCTACAGAATCGACTTTGGCTCGAGCTTGGAGTCAAAGCCGTCTTTGGAAGGATACACATCACATGCTAGCTTTGCAAGTTGGTCCGTTCTCTGTGCATTTTCACGCCTGAGTGCAACTTTGCTTCACCGTAAAATAGCAGCCGCCATGACAGCAGAAACATAGCGTTTTGCACTTGTTGCGAAATTCTGCGGCTCACTGCAGCAGTACTGCAACCTGAACCGATCATCTTCGAGACGCCACTGCAGCAACAACAGATCTGGTGTCATGGCTTGCAGTGCGTGTACTACATGTTCTGGGTAACTTAAATCGCTAACTTGAAGTTTGCTGAAAAGACGGTCAAGCAGTCACTCAGGTCACTAAGGCAGCACTGAGGTCCGTTGATGTAGATACAAGGTGACATCATACCAACACGCAAGTGTTGCCAGAGTCTGTGAAAGCAATTACTGGGAGGCTATCATTGCAAACAGCACAGATCAGTCTAAACACCATAACAAGCATGAGCTGAAACCATGTACTGCATACTTGTCAGTACTGCAAAAGGATGGGCACACAGCTGCAGTTGGCCTCAGGGCCCACTGCACTGTCGCGCCAATAGTAGTGCGGGCGCACATGCTCAGATTGCACACACTCATTATTGGAACATTCACAGCAAATTGTGCATGCAAACAGCCATTGACCGTGCCAATCGAATGGCAATCAGAAAAGAGCCTGATTCTTAGACACTTGCGGTTCATGAACACATGTGTATAGTGTAATGGAAGGCCTAAGTGTCATCACAGTGACTTAAAGCTGTACAGAATCTTGTGCATCTCAAAAATCTGCTGCAGTGCTGAAGTGTTATTAGTGAACGGCTTGCCCACCCTTGCAAGCTGGTAAGTGCAAATGCAGGGGAAGATCCTTGGCGTTGCTGGTCAATCAATGCGACTGTCTTGTTGCCAATTAAACATTTCTTATCCAGCAAAAAGCGAATAAACTCACTGTCACGCATACTACTCGTACAGGCCGGCTGAACGGAATCGCTGATCGACGACTCGCTCACAACAGCCCGCTCAATCAGTCAGCAGGATACGAGTCAGCTTTGCCAAACCCCAGTGGCAATCGCTTTTGCACCTTCAGTTGGGCAGTACCAGCTGGCTCCTACATTGCTGTGAGCACTTGTGCTTGTGCGAAGGTACGGCAGAAACACGACATGTACCTTGCAAACTACCTACAACATGCTGTACACCCTTTACAGCTTGTTTGCACAATATACGCTCGCCTTATCTGCTGAGTGTCACGGTAATAAGGATTGCAGTAGCATGTACAAGTTGTGACATATGCAGGCTTGACCGCCTGTTGATGACCATTCCTGGTCATAAGCGCATTCAGTGGACCGCCCAGTGATGCCAAGCCTCTACACGTCTTCTCAGGTGAGCTGTTGTGGCAAAAAGGTTTTAACCTATGCAGTGCTGTGTGTTAAATTTTATTTTGCTGAGATATTTTGCATACTGCAGCCTCACTGCAGTGGGCTACAGAACTACAAGTTTGGCGGCAGCGCACGCACTGGCCGAGTGGCCCTGAGATCAGCTGTCAAGCGACGCAAATCTGCTTTTCTCGAGCAAAGCCATATTTCTCCCTGCTTGCACCGTTCCAACATCTGCAGGCAAGAGCTGTGTCAGCTTGGCAACTAGCCAGTCCCTCTCTGTCTGTTGACATACATCAGCATAAGCCTGGTCTGTGCGCTGTACTTGTCTCAGTGACAAAATTTCAAAGCTCACAGTGTCCTGCTCCGACAGCTTCACTTGCAGCTATGCATTGTTTCAAGACACTGCACTTCCTTGCACATCACTCAAGCACCTCATGACCACGTCCAGATCACCATGCAGGTGTCAAGCCTCAGACAGCAATGGCAAGCCGGGCATGCTTTTTGGCCTCAAGAACCCATTTCGTGGCTTGAAGTTTGGCAACCAGGCTTCAGATGAAGAGACCACCAAAGCAGAGCAGGAGTCACAGCAGCAGCAAGCTGCTGAAAAGGCCCAGCCCATCGGCAATGGCATGCCATGGAGAGCTTGGAAGCAGGTGCTACACCTCTGATCCGTCTGTCAACGTTGCTTTTCGCACCTGTCATGCATTTCTCAGCACAGTGTTGCAGAGGGTGTTGCAGTTCCAGCTGTTCATTATGCACATTTGCTGTGTCTGCCTTACAGACAGTCTAAGCTCAACCCCTTGTCCTGAAAACAATCAGCATCTCGTTGGTTGTGCCTGTGTAGCACTTTCACCTCAAGGAAGCTCGCATTAGCTCTCAAGATGCATTGTCCAGCTCAACGCTTGTGACAGCTGCTCAAGTGGTTGTATCAGCAAAATGGCCAAGCTGTGCTAGCTGCTGGAGCTTAACAAAAAAGGGCTGTGATGTGGTGTTGCAATATGCAAGCTTCCCTTGGCATCAGCCTATCCAGCCCTTTTGGAATGTGGCAAGTAGCTGACATTATACGCTTGCTCTGGTCAGGAACGTGTCAATCAGCTGACATGCGCTCAATCTGGTCAGGACAAAGCCCAGCCCAGTTGTGGTTTTGTGGGACTCCGCCTTAACTCTGCATGTTGCACTTGCAGCACTTGGACGCCAAGAGACGTAGTCTTTTCTTTTTCTTTTTCTTTTCTTTTCTTGACCGCACGTTGTACTTGCAGCATTTTGATGCAATGGACCACTCAGCCCAGCAGCTGTCAGAGTTGGATGTATCCCTGGGCCAGGCCACAGCTTTTGAACGGTATCAGGAAGCTGCTGAGCTAAAGAAGAAGCTGGACGACCTCAATGGTACTGATGTGGTGGAAGAGGTCATGGAGGTATGAGCCCACTTACCATATGTGCAAGTTACCGTATGTGCAAGTTACCTTATGTGCAAGTTTTCATTCACTCAGCACATTGTGAGGACTTGCCTCCTGAGTAACAGCCCAGCTACTGAGTTTGAGCCCGATCACCTTGGTTGCTGGTATTTGTGCACTCAGCACATTATGGGAATTGTAGTGTATGGGGCATGTGCTCTGACTGGTAGCTAGGGCTTATCAGAACGTATCAGGGTTTCCTGCTGGGTGAATATGCGTTGCAACTGACTAGATAGGAGACATGCTATCATTGCGCTCTGGTTGGTGCCTTACAGCATCAAGCCAATACCTTTGTACCTACATTGCTAGCTTTGCTCTGCCTACTATAGTTGGCTTCAGAGCTAGTAGGCTGAGCTAAGCTAGCAACGTAGGTACAAAGGTATTGGCTTGATGCCGTAAGGCACCAACCAGAGCGCAACAATGTTGTGTCTCCTCTCTAGTCAGTTGTGCATGCCTAACATGCATGCCTTTGCATATTCACCCGGCAGGGAACCCTGATATGTTCTGATACGCCCTAGCTATCAGTCAGAGCACGTGCCTCGCTACATTTAGCTCCCAAAACCCACCTTCAGCTTCAGGGTGAGATGCCCATTTGCTGTTCATCATGAAACATCATCACCTTTCTCTGCTGTACACCTGTGCCATAGTGTGCATCTTACCTCAACAATCCTGGGGACTAGGATCAGGTGTTTCTACATTTGTGAAGAAACCTTATTTCTTTACGTGTGTGGTGCTGCTGGCTGTATAGCAAGACCTCTGTAAGCCCAGCTGTTTGTTATTTGTCTCATCTGCACACTCCCAGTGGCGCAAAATGCCAGCAACAACCATTTTGTTCAGATTCTAAAGGCCTGCATGTAGTCTGGCAACCCTAGCACAGTTGCCATCCTCAGCGCTCTGGGCTGGCTGTCACTTGCACACAATTTCAGGCTGACCACACACACACTCTTGATCCCAAACTGTCGATGAGAACTCTATCACTACTGCTTTCCCCTATTTTTGTTGTCTCATCAAGACATCATCAACTGCAGAGCTGTGATGAAGCTGTTGGAAGTCTGAAGCACAGCATGAATCATATGATTGCCAGCATTGCAACAGTGCATGCAGCATTCACTCACTCACGCATGTGACTTTTACTCACTGCAGAGCTACCGTGTTGCAACAGTGCATGCAGCATTCACTCACCCACTCACTCAAGGATCTGACGTTTTCTTACCGCAGAGCTATGGTGTTGCAACAGTGCAATGCAGCATTCACTCACTCGCTCACTATGTGACGTTTCCTCACTGCAGAGCTACCGCGTCGCAACAGTGCATGCAGCAGTCACTCACTCACCATGTGACGTTTCCTCACTGCAGAGCTACCGCGAGGCGTTGGACTCAGAGGACTACAGTACAGCTGCCAGGCTAAGGGATGAGGGGGCAACAGGGCTCCCCGGCTGGTGGGTGGCTGACAACAAGGATGACCCCAAGGGTCACCTGCTGCGCATCTCCACTGGCTTCGGCCGATATGTGGGCTATGCTTACACCCCCCAGGACCTGGCTCAAGCTGAGGTGGGTGCATGCAAAACGGCTCCTGTGTAGATTGTCAAATTGCTGCATTTGCATGTGCTGTGCTGTCACACTGTTAGTAATCAAAGATAGAACGCTTTCCAGCATGATGAGCTGCATGATGAGCTGAGTACGTGCAAGACACATTTCATCTTTGCTGTGCTGTGCAGTCTTTGCATCATGCTGTGCTTGACTATGCTACTTCCGTGTTTCAAGCTGCCTTTGCTGCTGCGCTGAGCCTGAAGCAAAACCAGCAGGCGTAGTTGGTGGCAGCCTGTAGTAGAATTGCTGTTGTCATCAATGCGCCTCACCACAACTGTGAATCCAAGCTCAGTCGCTCGAATGGTCCAGCACCAAAGCATACAGCTTGTGTTGGTCATCAGGACACTCAGTCACAAACTTTGATGGCGCTTGCATCAGACTCGGTCTGTGCATGAGTATGCCTGAAATCCAACACTCCTTCAGAAATCAGACAGCAAGAAAAATATTAAGTTCACCAAACTTCAACGTTTTTGCTTCTTTTGGCAGGGTCTGCCCTTGGATGAAGCAGCATCCATGCTGCACCAGTTTGAGGAGGTGCAGCAGTGTCCCATTGATGAGGTTGGTACTCCAGTGCTGGAGCTGTTCCTGAAGAAGGACGCTAAAGGAGAGCTGCAGCAGCAGGGCACTGTCCTGTCCATCCCTCCTGAAATGCTGTCCCAGGCGCAAGCCAAAATGGGTGAGTGTCACAGCCCTTTTCAATTCAGAAACATCTATGTCAATTCAGGAATGTCATCCCTATACTGTCTATGTCAGTTCAGGAATGTCATCCCTACACTGGAAGTCTTACCTCAGAACACCTGGGGACAGTTGAAACACGTTTCTACATTGGGGAGATGTTTCAGTTGCATGCCTGACAGGACTGACAGAACTTGCCTTGCACACTTGTAAGGGTGCAGCCGGGCACCCACATGCAGTGCATGTCTGCATTGCATCTGCATTCAGTAGCAATGTTGCCAGGGATAGCTGTATGTATGGCAGGCGTTGGCCTTGCGTGCATGCTGAGCGTCATGCTTGCATGCCATTGACTGCATTCTTGACAAAGATGCTGAGTCAAGCTTTGTTGACTACGCAGTGATGAGCTAGGGCCATGTACTCGTCTGCCTGGCTTGTCAGCAGGCACTCTATCTTGTTGCTGGCCGATCAAGTCATGTACGTTGGCCAGGTTGCATGCACAGGAAGCTGTTTTATGTCTCCACCATGCTCAAACAAAGCGCAAGTGATACTGGGTAGTATTGTATCTAATCAGATCTTTCATGGCGCTTGCAGTCCAGATCACAGACCTGTCATCAGACAAGGTGTGGGTGGATGACAACGGCACTGAGAACGGTCCCGTCATCAACATCTCGGTCACAGTGCCAGTGCAAATCCCCAAGTCCAATTCAGCCCAAGCCAGCTGGCCGCCGACTGCCCAAGGCTTGTGGTCCGGCAAGTCATCCGGCAGCAGCCCTGCTTTAGATGGCCCAATTCTGGCCCCTTTTGATGGGTCAGATTTGGGGGATTCTGGCCCTGGGGAAGTCATCGACCTGGAACGGCATCCTGCAACCATTGTGCAGACTGGGAGAGACCAGCTGGAGGTCACTGTGCACCCTCAGTCCCTCACGCAGACTGTCAACCAGGAGTGGGGGACCGAAGATGCTGATGAGTCAGACTCTGACGAGGATGACACCAGTGGTGATGATGAAAGCGACAACCCATTCAAGATACTGCAGTCGGTGTCCAGCACCTCTGATGAGAACACAGACACGGACACGGAACAGGCACTAGTGTATAGTAAGCTGTACCCTGGCCGCATCATCAGCGCGTCAGATCTGTCTAATGAGCAAGCACGTGTTCAAGCCCTTCTCAGGCAAAATTTGTCAGACAGTGGGGAAGCAGTCTCACTCAGCGGCACATGCATTGAGCACGAGGACGGTACGATTGAGTTCCGAGTGGACGATGTCCAGCTGGCGAGCACCAGTGGCTCGGATGAGGAATCTAGCAGCAGAGAAGAAGAGGGGCAGGAGGAGGTTCCCAGTTGGGAGACTGTGGTCAACAACGTGCTGCAAGTGGTGCAACAGCTCAAGCACTTTGCGCCAAAGCCCGGGGAAAGCAAAGAAGATCAGGCCAAGCATGCAGATCTGATGAAGAAGCTGAATGAGGTATGCATCATGTACACGGTCATGCCGGTCATTGTATGGCTGCCTAGCATTGGGTCTGCCTGCTACGTTTGATGCTGCTGAGTAAGATCGTGCTACCATGCCTGCATGTGCCTGCTGTGCTGAGCTGTGCTGCGCTGGGCTGGCCTGTGCTGTGCTGTGCTGGGCTGGGCTGGGCTGGGCTTTGCTGGACTGTTCTCTGTGCACTTTTGTGTGACACTGTACACAGAGTCCTTACATGGCTTGCTTAACATGTGATTTCCCTAGGCATCAGGCAGCATCTCAACGTATGCTATAGCCTCATGCTCCTGCATCAGTATATCTGCAGCTGTCAACATCAACACACATTGGAACCTCACATGAGCTGCTGAAGCGCTCTCACATGGCTGAGGGCCTCAGCGCTCAAGTAAATTTATGAGTACAGCATCTTGAGTGTGATGTGGCTCCAAGCTTGAATGTGAATGTCTTCTCTGGGTCTTTGTTCAGGCGGAGAAAGCTCTCACTGTTAAGCCAGAGCCCACTGCCAACCCCACTCCCAAGGCGGAGGTCAAGAGCACCAAGACTCAAGCAGAGCTGATGGATGCCCTTCGAAAGGCACATGCCAATGGGCAGCTTGAAGGGGTGGTGCCTATCGATGCTGATGGGAACACTGTCCAGGAGTACATGCAGCAGCTGGCTGGTAGTGTTCTGAATCAGGCCATGCCAGAGCTGATGCAGCAAATGGGCGACAGGAACCCCATCATGCAGGCTGCCTCAGGTTTGTTCCAAAACTTTTTGCTTTATTTTCATCAGTTTTTTTTTTTTTTTGGCTAGTCTGTTGTTCTGCCTTGGCTGCACCCCCCCCCTCCCCCCCCCGGGGGGTTGTGTCTTACCCCTCCAAGAGCAATGTGAACAATTGCAAAGGACTCTGTGCTGTAACAAACACACACACACATTGCATGTGTTGGGAATCTGTGATGCAGAAGTCCTCCAAGTGCCCTGTTAGGTGTAAGGCTACTGCTTGCATGGTTTTCGGATGTATGGTAGTCGTGCATCAGACACAAAACCTAAGGGAGTCAACTTTCCTGCTTAGTGAGACTGTTGCCTGTGCATCAATATTGAGTTGCTTCAAGCGCACATTACAACCCACTTTTTGAGGTTGCATGTGCAATACATCAAATTTCATGTACACTCAAACACACTTGACGCCATGAAGCTGAGTGTCTCTCCAAGAACAGACTGCTTTGAAGAGACAGGAGTTGTCCAGCACCTAGCTCATCATGAGCTGGAAAGCGGATTTATTATTGTTGTTATGGTGGTTATTCTTATTATAATTGCTATTATTATTGTTGTTAATTGTGAATTATTATGCTGAGAGTGGTTGCCTGTGCTCAGGAGAGGGAGAGGGAGAGGGATCCCTGAAGACAATGAAGTACAGGAGGCTCAACACAGACTTTGTGAGCACAGACCCCTTCACAGGGCTGTACCTGGCAGCCTTTGGAAGCCATGGCCCCGAGGTCCTCCAGCTACAACGGGAACCAGATGCTGTTGACGTGCGCTCACCCCCCTGCTTGCCCAGTTCTTGCATTGTGTTTACCTTTGCCTGCATTGCATTTACCCTTGCCAGCATTGCATCTACTCTTGCCGGCGTTCTGGTTCTGCCAGCATTGCAATCAGTTTTGGGTGCAGTAATGTGTTGCTTTGGTACTCATATGCCTACCTGCATGTCAAGCAGCTGACATGAGCCTCATGCTAGCTGACTCTCATGTGCATGATGATGTTGCATGATGTGTCACAAGCAGGGCATGAAATAGCTAGCTGCATACTGTACATACAAGTGAGACATCCCTTGTGCCAATCGACAACCACTGTCAGCGGCCCAGAATCAATCTGTTCGTTTCATGTATGAATGTTTGACATTTGACAAAGCACAGCAATGACATAGTTGCTTCCTATTTCAGGATGGCGTTGAGTGGGTGACAGGCACCAAGCTGACTGGGGACAGCAATGTTCCAGCTGGTGAAATCAGCTTCAAGGCAAAGATAGGCAGGGGTAGCAGGCTGGGCACCCCAGACATGTACCCCCCCGAGATGGGGGTCATTGCTCGCTACAGGGGCTCAGGCTGTGTTGCGCAGAGTGGCTTTCAGCAACCATCGTAAGCATCTTGGTCTCTGGGCTGTCAAGTTTGCTCAATTGCATTCAGTAATACGTTGTGAAAAGAAGATGTACATATGCTGCAGCCTGTTGCAAATGCTGCAGGCAAAACAATGCGGTTGAACACCTGCTAAGGCATAATGTATATGTCAATTGACAGTATGTCATTGAGTGTTAGCTAATGCACAGCATCACGCACAGCACCTCTTCATGGGAAGCTATTCCCAAATGGGATTGCAATGAATCAAGTTGAAGGTGCTGGCTGTAACCTTGCTCCTGTGTGTGCAGATGGGTGGATGGTGAGCTGCTGCATTTCAGTGGGGCTGGAGCCACAACAAGAGGCGCTGAACTGGGCTTTGTCTGGACTGGCAACCAGAATCACTTCCTGGTCATCCTCAAGAGAATCAACCTGTCAGAAGAAGAAGATGATGAATAAACAGCCAATTTGCTGGTCCTGTCAGGATGGGCAGCTGCGCAGGTGGCAGCACCAGCGGAGAGATCTTGCATGAAATGTAGCAAGGTTTCAGCACAGCCAGAAGCATCCTTTTTGCAGATGATGTAGACAATGTGCCCTTCCATGTACACTAAGTGCTCTTTTCGCAGCTTTTGACCTTCCGAATTCCAGCTCGCAATATGTGGAATCTTTTTGCTGCTGGCAGAGTTGTAGACAGGATTCCGTCGCCTTGATTGGTTTTTAAGTTGATATCATATGAACATGAAGCACAGCTCAGGGTACAACATGAGGGCATGACAAGCGCTGAATCTGAATGTAATTTGACCGCTGTCTGCTTTTACAGCATGCTCAAAAAGGTAGTCTTGCATATGACGTCGTAACCAGATGCGACGTCGGGGAATCGAACCCCGCCCAATTGCTTGGAAGGCAATTATGCTAACCACTACACCAACGCCGCTGTTCAGCGGAAATCAGGATGCAAGTCGATGTCAATGAGGCCAAATTTGCAATAATGACCACCTAGCTGGCCTTTTCAAATATACAGATACATAAATCCAGATGTACAAGGATTGCTCACCAAGCAAGTCTATTGTATAAAGCCACCTATGGGGTGCATCTCAGGAAACACTGGATCATACCACTCATGACTGCAAGCTTCATCAACACTAGATCGCCTGTCCACATGCATGCTGCAACATGCCCCGAGATGTCCAGGCAGGACATCACATCACTCAACAGTCCCCCATGAAGCCGATCACAAGACGCGTGTCATAGTGCACAAGCCACGCTCAGCTCCTTTGCACAGGAAGGCATGAGCCAGCCTGATCTGTGCTAATGTCTGCTGGCTTGCTTGGCTTTCTGTGCGGCTTGCTGAAGTAGAGCTGTGGAGCTGAGGCACTAGAGGGGCTGCCACTGTTGATTCAATGTGCTGCTGCCACAGATACAGCTGAAGCTGATGCTGCAGCCTGCAGCACCACACTGCACCTTCAGATCGCATGCCAAGCAATGAATTGAGACATGGTGCTGACGTATGATGATTTGCTCAGAGGAACATGCAAGCAACAAAATTCGAGGCATCATTGGTTGCCGCCACACTAAATAGCGCTGTGCGTGACATGAAGCTCACAAATCTGCACAATTGCAGCTGTAATGTACGGAAAAAAAACTTGCTATTCGCGCAAATGGGTTCTAGGCTGACCCTAGGCACAAGCCATGGGGCAGGCAGTGCCTCATCTGTAGGTGATGTCTGATTGCTGCCTGTCAGCTGTGCTTTGATTCTTGTGTGACGAACGTACCTGTGCCATCATCAGCACACCGGACAGCACCTGACTTACATCCCTGGTGCATCAAGCCTTTCTATTTTGACCCAATCAGCTTAGCCACCTCAATGCATCAGTACCCATTGCAGGTTGTGCATTGCACTCCTGCAATAAGATTTCAAGGCGCACTGTACAGCTGTAGGTAGCAGACCTACCTAGATACAGTTTGCAGCTGTGACAGACTTGTGTATGAGATGGTGGCTGCCTCGCCTGTCTCTCCCCCTCTGCCGCCCGGCAGAAGAATGCTACTGGGGTCGTGGTCTGCAGCTGTCCGGGTTAAGCTGCTTGCAGATGGTACTAGGGAGGCCGGAAGTCCCTTCCAGCAAGCTTCAGGTAACCATGCCTCGGCAGGTTTGTTGGCAGCAAAGCCTGCACCCACGCAAATGCCTTGTGTTGCGTTGTCGGCCCCTTGGAAATGGTGGCAGCAAGTTCAAATGCCTTGTGTTGTTGGCCCTTTAAAACAGTGGCAGCAAAGACTGCACCCACTCAAATGCCTTGTGTTGTTGGCTCTTTTGAAATGGTGGCAGCAGAGCTTGCACCCACTCAAATGCCTTGTGTTGTTGGTCCCTTTCAAATGGTGGCAGCAAAGCCTGCACCCAGGCAAATGCCTTGTGTTGTTGGTCTTTTTGACATGTTGGCAGCAAAGTTTGCACCCACTCAAATGCCTTGTGTTGTTGACCCTTTGACATGTGGGCAGCAAAGCCTGCACCCAGTCAAATGCCTTGTGTTGCTGGGCCCTGTGAGATGTTGACACGATGATCAGTGTGGATGCAAGCCTTCACTTGGCTTTTTGTTGTGCACACCCCGGGCTGCGGCCCATGGTATCTGAGTCATCAGCAGCGTGTGCCATTCAGTATGATAGCAGCAACCGTGCTACCTCATGCTGCATTGCAGTGGTCTGCACCAGACATTTGCATCAACTGCAAGGACAGCAGTTCCACCTGTTGGGTAGAAAATCTGCTCATGGAAAAACAGCATTGCATGATGTGAGCAGCAGCTACAGCATGCCGCTGTATAAGCTTTATGAGACAGACATGCATAACAAGCTGCTGGTCGTTTCTTAAACTGCCGCACATCCTCACCTTCACTCTGGTTGCCAGCAGCAGGCTTGCGTACAACATCAGGGGCATTCGAATTTGAAGGCAGTGCAAAGCGTAAGGCCCTGTTACGCCAGCGATTGACAGCATCAGGGTCAGCAGCAGGTGTCTCAAACAGCACGTGGTACTCCTGTTGCACCTGCACAGTAGCCAATCACTTGATGCCATGCATGAAGTATTCAAGCTGCAACATCGGCATGATCACTGCTGGTATGCATGCATCTTTCATAAAATTGACGCCTGCTTGTTGGAGTGCTCACACTCCATCTCACACTCTGTTATTAATGCAACAGCACAAACATCACTACAAAAATAGGCATTCTTGCAACTGTTTTGAAGGCCTACAGAGCACATGCCCAGAACTGAGAGGTAGAGGGTAAGAGCAAAGAGCAGTTGGGCATAGCTGAAGGGCAACCACACAGAGCTGAAGGGCAACCCAAAGCGTCTGAAGGGCAGACCTCTTTCCAAAGCTGGAGTGTATCCTGGTCTGCATCTGCAGAGCTGCTGGCCAGGTTTTCATCTCTGCCAGGCTGCTGAGCATCTAGCCTAGCTGTGAGGCGCTGCATGAGCAGCAGCTGAGCTTGTACCAATGCGCTGTGCCTCAGCCAGCTGCATCAGCCAGCCACGGTCAGACCAGGCAAGCAGCTTCCAAGGGTCAGTGCACAGCAGCAATGACACGATTCCAGTCTTAGTTGGCTTGTGCTGCACTTGTGTCCACTATGATTGATCTGTTTCTTTGTTCATTCATTCAGAATCCAGTGTTGTTTGGTCATCGGTTTGTTTGTTCATGAATCATTGCACACATCCATTCATCCATACATTGTGCATGCATTCACTTATCCATGGATGCATTTCACTCACTTCCTAATCCACTCACTCGTTCGTGTAGTCAGTCGCTCATGCACTCACTCATTCACTCATTCAAAATTCACACGTCTTCCCCTGACCTGTGCAAATTGTGTACGCATAGTCAGGATGAGGTCATGTACTTGTGCATCTTGCTGGAAAGCAACTCAGCGGAGCCATCAGCCAAGTCCACAAGGATTGTATGCATCACCAGCATGACAGACAGGCATCTCTGTACTTATTCTCAACCACAACAACATGGCTTGTTTCTTGACTCTGCATCCACATGCTGCATTACCTCTGTGCTTCAGGGTTGGCCCAGCTCTGTTTGGCCTGTTCCTGGGGTGTGTCTGCAGCAGTTACAGCATCCTGGAAGGCCTTGCCCGCATGTGCAATGGATGCCAAGGATTCATTGTAGGTGTCTGTCAGATTGATGAAAGGACCGCAGGAGCTTGATGCTGCTGCAGTGGCACTGGCTGGTGACTGAGCCTGTTGCTGTGAAGATGGTCGCCTGCAAGCACAGCAAGCTCTGGTGCCTTTTGATAATGAGTAGCAGTGACAATACCTGCTCAGAAGCTAGTTGGCATGCAAAACACTGTGTGTGGTGCATGTTGCTGTGAAGATGGTCGCCTGAAAGCACAGCACGCTGTAAGTAACTCAGTGGAGATCTAAATTCAAAAATGCGTGATGTACAAAAAGAAAACGTTTCTATATTGGGAGGATGTTTTAGGTGTTTGAATTCACCAAGGCTGCAGTTAGCCCAGTCGGCACAGTTCATTCTTGAAACTGCAATGTTGACGGAAGAATTTGGGAAGTCTCGGTGATGTGTTGCTCTGCAGACTTTGAGGAATGAGCTGCAGCACAAGTTCAAAGCCGGACAGTGGTCGCAGAACGCTTATGCATGTTTTTTTGTTAAATCATATCGTGAAAGACACAGAAGAAGGGTTAGGCGAGCAATGTGGTCCTCTCTCTTCCTGCATGCTGCCTCAAGCAAGGAATATACCTGAAGGCATTCAGAGCTTTTCTGAAGTAAGCTGGCAGCTGCAGGGGCATGGTCTGTGTCCATTGTGACTCCATGCTCTGCGACTGTGCAGATTCTGCTGGTGCGCTCTGCGACGCTGAGCTGCCAGACCCCAGCTTGTGCTGCAAGACCTGCTGTTGCACCTCCATTGACGTTGCAGCTGCCGTCTCTCTGTGTGGCAGAGAGCTCGACGGTGGATGCTGCTCGGGAGGTTTGTGATGCTTTGAGAGCGTAGTGTTGTCCCTCTTCGGCTGTGCTGATGCAGGCTCCCCCCTGCTGCTTCTGCCAGACATGCTGCTGCTAAGCTTTGCATGCGGCTGCAGTCTGTTGGTGCGGTCAGGCACGAAGCGTTGTGCAGCAGCGCCTGTGCCTGTGCCTGTGGCTGTGCCTGTGCCTGTGCCTGTGCCTGTTGTTTTCTTCGGCATGGTCTTCCTTGCATGAGACATGGGTTGAGGATTGGAGCCAATTGATGCTTGTGGCTTGTCCTGGCCTCGGATGGCCCTTGCTTGAGCCAGAACAGCCTGCAGCTTGTCATGCTGTGTAGATCGGGCTGAGGCTGGACCACTTACATCTGTAGCACTAGCAGCGACGGGCGTAGGTGACTCTTCTGCCTCTGCGCTGTGGACAGGGTTGCCTGCACATTGAGAGCATGCTACCTGTGCGGCATTGCAGGCTGCACCATCTTGCAGAGGCTCAATCACTCGTGTGCAGGCTGATATGCTCACCTGAGGTTGGCATCTGCCCAACTTGTGAAAAGGCTGGGAGGCTGGGCGCATCAGATTGATCAGCAAACACATTGTTTCGTTGGGACACGGCTGCCTGCAGCTCTTGTACAATTCGCATGTTGCTCTGCACTGCGTACTCTGTGCGTGCCACTTCTTCACAGGTTGTTATATACGTCTGCAAAGCATATATAGTTATGGCCGTTGTCTTGTTATTGCATCTCAAACTTTGTTAAACACGATTTGCACGGAATGTGATTTGCACCTTTCCCAGAAAGTCTATTAGCTCTTGCAAGGTGATTTGCAACCGTTGAGTCTCTGTGGCAGCTTCCATGGCCATGTTTGTAATAGGGGCCAAAGAATGCACAGATAAATGCTTTGAGACCGGTCAAATATGTGCAGGCCGAGGAAGCAGCTGCTATCGCGTTGATCACTAGCTCTTGGTCAGAGATCAAACGGCCGTGGGTGTTCCTACGTGCGTAAATAATGGTGTAAATAATAGGCCTGCATCTTACACGGATTAGCTAGGCTCTCACGGGGCAGCGTTCGCTCTCTGAGTGACAGTGGCAATCAGGTCCTAAAGGCTTCCTAACTCTCGCACATTCTCACATACGCAATCTGGTGATCACAAGCATCCCCAGAGCAACAATTTTTCCAGGACGAGGGGTGACGAGGCTTTCTTGAACGCAAAAAGCTATCCTTTGCAAGCGCAACGTTGCCCGGAAGTCTGGTCCTCATCAGCTCTGCATGAACCCAAGGACAAGGCTCAAAGCGCCAACTTGAAGTGTGAAACAAGCTGGTCCGGTACCTGCGTAATCTCGCTTGACCGTCTTAGACTTCGAGAGGTATGCGTGCAAAGGTCCAGCCGGATGATGCTTGACCTGCAAAGCTTCCTGTTTGTTCGAGCTCGTAACTCGGCTAGAGAGCTTTGTTATGTTCTCTCTCCATAGCTGTTCCGCAAAATTGCGTGCCCATGTCAAGGCTACCTGTTGAAAACGCTGTACAAATTCTTGCTTGTTGTGATGATGACCTTCGCAATTTGCTTCACGTAGACAGCAATATGCAAGCGCAGGATGGTGAGACTGGGAATATGGTCCGGTCCGTCCACCACCTCCGCTCCTTCTAAGATCACCGGTCCTGCTGGCAAGGTATGCGGCCTGCGATCACATCACAGTGACCTCTTCTATATTTTTGCACATGACGACGTATCACCGCGTTTTCTCTGCAGAAGTCAGAAAAAGAGTCTGTGGGAGTGCAGGAGTCTAACACAAGTAGCAGTGACCAAAGGTGGGTCTTTTGACAATTCATGCAAACACTCACCTTCTGCTCTTCTTGTGCTTACCATCTGTCTACATTGCAGCAGCAGTAGCCTGACAGGCTCAACCTTTGAGCCGGCTGGTGACATTGCGGATGAGGAGAGTGAAATGATCACAGCAGACTCAGACCTGCAGGATAGCATGCAGGATGATGAGTGGGAAGACTTGGCTGATGCAAAGGCAAGTTGCACACCAGCCTGCATGTTCAAACAGGTCTTAGCAGCAAGATGTGTTATGGGCCACCTGCGTACTGGTTAGCTTCGGCAGAGTTTTCTTCAACAGCCAAATCTGACACTGGTTTCACTGTGCAGATGACACCAAACTCCAGCATCCACATTCTGGCCAAGTCTGATGAGAACGTACCTGCAAACTCCCAAACAGGGGTTCTCAATGACTGGGTAGACCTGAAGGAGAAGCCTGCAGAAGAAGCCATCAATCCCACAAAGGAGAGACTGCCTACCGCACAAGCCAACAAAGTACAGCATGAGGTTGCAGCACTGAAGATGGCTCAAGGCCTCTTGAAAGGTAAATTGGATTGCAACTATGGCCTCAAGGCTTGTGCACTGAAAGCTGGGGTGACGGTACATAGCAACACTTGAAAACAATGCATACCCATGCAGCCAATGCATGCACAGGCTTCAGCTGCTGTCTAAAATTTCTTCTTGTTTTTATTGTTAGGCATCTCCTGCCAATCTGGCTACATTCAGATGTCATGTATACCGCCATGGAGCTGAGATGTATGCTAAAACAAATATACCAGTCAATGGGCATGTCTGCATCAAATAGACTAGCAATCATTTCACTGTTGCCATAGGAGAGCTGGATGCAACAAAGGCCAATGCTGCCAATCTGGTGGCGCAGCTGCAAGTGGAGACTGCTGACAAGCAACAGCTCAGCACCAAGCTGGCAGACTCAGAGACCATCAAGAATGAGCTAGAAGCCAAGGTGCGCTTTTGCTAGCAAGTTCAGTCTGAATAAAAATTTTCTCTGACCATCCCCTTTCTGTTTGGCAAGTGACTAATCAAATGTTGATGAGCAGCAATTCAATGTTAGCAAAGCTCGCGGCAGTATCTGCATGTATGGCATCTGGGCGCTGCATTGCTCCTACAAAACAGTCGCAGGCTTGTTGTTGGGAGTTGCACCGCCCCTATGCGCACAAGTGCATCCCTTCCCCATGGCATCACTGCCCCATGGCATCACTGAAGGTTGTGGCTGCTGCTCTGTGCTGCAGATTGCTGCTCTGATGAAGGACAAAGCAGCTCTAGAGGTCAAGGTCAGCCAGGCTGCTGTGGCTCCACTGGAGATGTACCAGCAGATTGACACGTCGCCCAAGTATGGCTGCAAGGCGTGCGGGTAAGCAGCACTGTCAACTGAAGTGAATTCGATGGGCTTTTGGACGCTCACATCATTTCAGCTCTTGTAACGCCCGGCCTGGTGACACGTAGAGTAAGCACATGATCCTCAGGGCTATATCAGGCCTCACACGTATTCTGCATACCCTGTTTATCATACTGTTCATGTGTGGCTGGCACACTCCATTCAGTGTATGTGCTGCATGCTTCAACCCCGGCGCGATCATCAGCAAGCAGCAGTGCATGAGCAAGTGATGCGCTTCCCACAAGGCGACATAGAATGCTTTCTTTTGCCATATACAGAGCTGTTGGTTGTTGCAGGCTGGACATTGCGTCAGCCAAGGCTGTTGTCTGGAGCGACTGCAAGATGGGCAGGAACAATGAGTCAGGCATGCTGTTTGCAGCCACTGTCAATCTTGAACGGTGAGTGGTCTGGTGTCTGTCAAAATCCATGCATGTAACTCTCTGTACCCAAGTCCTATTTAGCATATTTGAGCATGATGTTGTCGGTGTTGATGTGCATAATAACAATAATAATAATTATTACGCTTTCCAGCTCATGATGAGCTAGGTACATGCAGGACAAGTCTTGTCTTTCCAAAGCAGTCTGTCTTGCGCATCTCTATACGGTCTATTAATCTCACGGGCTTGGCAATCTTGCAAAGCAACAGCATTGAAACTAGACCTGTGCATATTTTGCACCAACTGTGTGCATCATGACAGCGTGTGGTCTGCTTATTGGCCTGTTTGCAGCAAGACATACACCATACTGTGCCCCCTCAATTACCATACCTGTGCTTTGGTGTCTGCTCTCTGGTCTGTCATTGCACCTCTTTCTAAAACGGCCTTGCAAAAGCACGATTTGAGATTTTGTACACCAGTGTCCTCATGTGGTGCAGGATTGGCAAGGTGACAGTGACCCATCTGGCCACTGGTGACTATGAGGTACAGGACGTGAGGTGCCGCAAGTGCAGTACCAGCCTGGGCTGGACCTACCTCAAGGCATTCAATGAGGTACATCAGCGCCTCTGTGTTGGTCATTGTCTGGTGGTTGCCATAGAGCACTGGTCTGCAATTGGCTAAGCATGTGAGGCAATGCTACAGCATTCTGACTGTCATTCTGGCAATGAGCTGGTATGGATCTGTTGTTGTGTGCGTTCCTCAGCTGTACACAGAGCTATTCTGTTGTCCTGTGCAATCATGCTAGGTGATGTGAACCCATGCAGCTGTCAAGGCATGTGTTGTCACCTGCGGCATGTTGGATGGAGGCCTTAGGATTTGATGTCTTGATGCATGCTGACCAGTTGTGGCGACTGCCTGCAGAAGAACAAGTTCAAGGAGGGGAGCACCATCCTGTACAAAAGGCTGCTGGCCAACACCTCAAAGTGAGATGACCGTCGTCCACATGTATGCAATGAATATGCAGGGCTGAAAGCAAAGCAAATGCTTGCATTGCACAGCGCCACTGAGATTGATGACTTGCACAAGCTGACTGTTTGGATTTCAGATTGTA
>JAABUK010005790.1_pt1 | contig 18935 bp, 19 predicted proteins | sample 5559141 | NCBI WGS metagenome assembly JAABUK01 (sample SAMN10711869, study PRJNA513367) | rock metagenome | isolation source: Antarctica rocks | place: Antarctica: Victoria Land, Pudding Butte nord | collected 2016-01-03 | reverse complement strand
AGCTTGTCCCCTCCCCCCCTCAGTCTGCCAAACATCTCGCTTGACCATCGACTGCGTGGCTGCGAGACCCATTGACAAGGAGGAGGTACATTCAGCCGAGTGTCTTCAAACCATGCCTGCCAAGCTTCGCTTGCCCCTGGAGCGACTTGCTCGCCATGAAGATAATCAGTCTGCCATTGGTTGGGTCAATGTTAGAGGGTAGCCCCCAAGCAACCAAGGCCGTAGGGCAATACCTGATATAATTCGGGTATGGAGAGCCTCAAACATCATGTTCCCTGGTGATCGGTCTTTACTGTTTCTCTCGACCCCACTTCTTGACACGAGAAGAAACGATGTAGAGAGAGGCCAGTAAAGGAAGAGTTCAGCGGCAAGGTCCTTCGGGCCATGACAGAAGCTATTTCTGTTATTCCCCAAGTATCCCCAGAGACATCAACTCCCCAGGGCCGTGACGGTAAAAGTCTAACCTACCGACAGCCTCCCTCCTCCTCCACCCAAAATGGTCCTCCGGTCTGAGCCCTCCGTACTCCGGGGGGATGCCAAGGCCTCAGGAGAGCTGCGTGGGTCTCATGCGAAGCAAGTACCCCCTCCCCCTAACCCTCCCCACTCCAGTCTTCCCAGGGGATTAGAGGCGCTGGGAGATCAGTTTCACACCAAGCCATCTTCTCTACGGCACTGGGAGGATCTGACTATCAGCACTGTCGCGTGCAGGACTACGGAGTCGTGGGAATAGCCAGCTATCGCTGCCGGAGGTCGCAGCCTTACCTCCGCCAACCATATTCCCAATGGCCTTCCAGGGTCGAACGTTCGAAGGATATCTCGAATATATACTCTGGAGAGGAAGGCTCGATTATTATGGAAGCTAGGTTCTATCTACTGCGAGCAGCCAGAACGTAAAGCTCTAAGTCAGACGAATTTGAAAGGGTGCACCCAGATTAAGTGTTCAACGACACACCTCTTTTTCACTAGCCCTTGAGGTTTCATAAACTTCCAAAGACGTTTCTTGCCAGAAAATGCCCAGCGAGATTGAGCGTGAGACAGTAGTCCGCAGGCGAGGTGGCTTGGTGTAAGTGTTGGAAGTCCTCCTTGGCGGCTTACTCAGCCTGCGCCCTGTATTTAGCTTCTGCAGAGTTTTCTCAGCTAGTTTCCTCCTTCATGCCACTCCTCCATCAATAAGGGCATGGCCAGATCTGCCCAGGAGCTTGAATGCCCAGGGTGTTGCCCAGCCTGACCCACAGGAACGTGGACACCGACGTTGGATCGTTCTCGGGGTTTGCCCAGACGAGATGAGGAGGTTGATGGACAAGAGGACAATGGCAAACGTAGGGAAGGACGGAGGATGCTTATCCCGTATATCACTGGGTGGTTGATGTTTGCAGCCTTGGCACGAAGAACACCCAAAATCGGACGTTTGATGTTGTGCGTGCCAAGACTGCAGCAAAATCCCTGCCAAGCCACCATCCTCAAATAGGAACGTTAACCATTCAGTGACACCCAGGGATACTAAGGCTGATTATCGATGCTGAGACTGCGCACCAGGCTCTGACAGGCTCTTCAACCCCACATCAATCACTTCCTGCCCGCCGTTGGCCATTCGCCAGCCGTGCTTCTCAAGCCATCTCATACTGCTTTCGCGACATGGCGGCTGTCACTTCACATATTCGAGGTTTCGAAAATGTGGACGAGGCCACCGCTGACCTAATTGTTTCATTGCAACTAGCAGACATTGACACCCTGCAGTCACATCGGACCGGAGACGATCGGGACGGGGAGCTCACGGATGTCCAGCTTGCTTTCGAGTTGCTTCAGCAAAACCTGAAGGAAATCAGCTCGATCGTCTCCGATCGGCGCATGACCGAGAGCATCGCTGCAGCGATAGTAAGCGATGGCGGCCTAGTTGCAGCAACGACAAGTGAGGAACAAAGTGCTTGTGAAGACCACGTTTTGGCTCAACCACTCAATGGAAGTAATGTTGTTTCGGAGATCGATCTACAGCCGGAGGAGCTTGATGATAACTTACTTGCAAAGCTCGCCGGCGCCTACAATTCTGAAGAATCCGGTTTAGATTTCTACAGACTGTGTGAAGAGGATGATAACTATGGCGAGGGATCAAGCTCATCTCAGAACCGCGGTGAAGAGCGGCCACCTCTCAATCGTCACTGTGAAGCTTGCCGAGAGACCAAGAAATACTTCGACACCATCACAACTCCATGTAAGCACGATTATTGTCGTGATTGTCTGCGCGAACTCTTCGAGGCATCCCTTACAGATGAAACGCTATTCCCGCCGCGTTGCTGCCGTCAACCCATCACACTCAACAGTGTTGGATTATTCCTGACCGGAGATCTGAAGCGACGATTCGAACAGAAGAAGGTAGAATTCAGTACTCCGAACAGGACATACTGTTCGCAGCGATCTTGCTCCGCATTTATTCCGATCGATCAGCATCATGGAGATGCTGGGACTTGTGCAAACTGTGGGACAAGAACTTGCTTAATTTGCAAGTCAGCAGCGCATTTAGAAGAATGCCCGCAAGATACTGCCTTGCAAGCTCTGGTTGATCTTGCAAGTGAGCAAGGTTGGCAGCGATGCTTCGCCTGTCGACGAGTAATTGAGCTGGAAATGGGTTGCAACCACATCACGTAACTTTCCCGGGCACGATTTGTTTGAACTGAACTGACTGTTTGCAGATGTCGGTGCGGAGCTCAGTTCTGTTATGTATGCAGCGCCCCGTGGAGGACATGTGCTTGTGTCCAGTGGCACGAAAACCGCCTCTACGCTCGAGCAAACGTACTGGTCGACCGTGGACCGGTACCGGAGGATGTTGTCGAGAGGCAAGTTCAAGTGGAACGAGCAGCGCAAATGCTCCGAGAGCGCCATAACTGTGCACACGCAAGCTGGAGATACGTTGCCGGGTCGCACCAATGTGAAGAGTGTCATGATCAGCTCCCACAGTTTATCTTCGAGTGTCGACATTGTCAGATTCAAACTTGCAAGCGATGCAGGAGACATAGAGAGTAAGAGACTCTAGGTGGCCGCAGTGCCACCGCATGCATTCGGGGGCGGTGACCTGGTCGGGCTGTCACGTAAATCGCTAGAACCGCTCGAAATAGCTAGAAATGCTTGCAATGAATCGAATTGAATTGATTGGATCAACTGCCTAGAATCTATGTAGAATTGCTCTTGCAAGGGAGCTAAATATGAAGAAAAAGAGGCGCAAAATGGGGCCGGAGAGTGGCTCAAATAGATACTTCGCACCAATACGGCAGACGGACGGGAACCAATCATACGCCAGAAAGGAGCGGGACTACCCGGATAGTAGGCCTCAGGCCAGTAACTGTCTCGTCTTATTTTATTTAATTACACCCCTTGCGATTCATACTCCACGAAACTCTCGCCAGGCGTGCAGCAGCGGTGGCCGCCCGCTGGGTACTAGCTGATCTCGCCACAACTCGTGGCCGCAAGTTGTCGCGCACAGAGTACAGGACGCTTCTTCATCAGTCTCCTCGTTGGATCATCATTCTGGCTTCAGACAAAACTATGGGCCCACGACTCCTCCTTCTCCACCTGGCGAGTTGTACCTTTCAAGCAACCTTCTGAAGCACCAGCCCCCAACTCCCCTCATCACTCTGCAACTTCACCTACGCAGATATTGGGCCCTGGTCCATAGTTAATGATGACTTTGACATTCAATATCCTTGAAGGCCTGAACTCGGAGTATGAACCTGTGATTGACGATGTTGCTGAACTGGTTCCAGGCAACTTTAGAAACGACATTGACTATACCTCATATCTATGCGAAATAGCCAAACAGACAACTACTGAAGGAAAACAAAAGGCTTGGAAAAATCGGTCCCTTGCCCGTTGCCTATATCTTGCTGCACCTAGTCTGCCCTCACTTATAACCCAAGCTGGCGTACCTGAAGTGTCAACTGCTTATACTACACGGCGTCGCTGGGCTAAAATTGCTTCCTTGCTCAATTCTATTGTGGCTGATCTTCTAAAATTCTGGGGCAACGAGGCTTATCGTGTATATAAAGCCCTGGTCGGTGAGTTGGGAGCCCGTGCAAACTTATAGCAGCCACCCGTAATCAGGGACGTCAACCATTTCTATCCACAACATATTGATCAAGCTCAATCATAAGCACGTGGCGTCTAAAGTCGTTACGAGGTTATCCAACCAAGAACCTAAACAACAAGGACCTAAACGTGAATGGTTCAATCCGGAGAAGCATTTGTGTAAATTGCTAGCCAAGGAGTACTGCAACGTCTATCATCTATCCAGCTCAGCCGCTAACACTTCCAGACCTTCTCTGATGCGGTCCATCCTCTTTCCTGCCAGCGGCCAGACACCGTCGACAAGGAACAGCGATCAACTCGCATGGCAGCATGAAGATCCTTCTTCGGGAGTTCATAACTCGAATGCAACACCCCAGCGACCGCCATCACACGCTCAGAGTCGTCCACTACCTCCAAACCAATGTCCTTCCTACGAGTCAGTGATAGCGAGTGGGAATAGCGGCACTGGCCAACGGAGAGATCCCGCCCTTCCAAACACAATGATGGATCCTACTTTATTTGACCCCTCCAACAGGGATTTAGACGAAATGATGGATCCTACTCTCGTCGACCTCTCTACCAGATATTTAGACGGAATGATGGACCTTGGTTCGCCTCGTCCAAATGGAGAGCTGGCAGGGATCTATCCCCATAATTCCCCGTGGTTGATTCTTTATTCTTCAACCCCAGTGAAATGCACACGATCTTGCCCGAACCACTTATTCCAAGCCTACACGATCCCGGCATCATAAAGACGCAGTCACGACTCGCTTCAACATTTTCTAGACCTTCTGCGTCTTGTACCTCTAATGTTAGACAGTCTCCAAAATCTATTATCTTTATTCAATATAAATGTGGACTTGAGATTTGATTGCTGCAAATTCTGAGACTCTGATTATATCAAAAAAGCTGCCTGTGATAAATTAAGGTTGATATCAGATGGCAAGTCATCGATGACTGAGCAGATTCTCTTGAGGTGAATCGGCATCCAATTAGCGTAAAGAGTCTCCGTGAACTTGTATCCGATCCAATTTTCTTCGGTGAAGCTGAAGTCACGAATAGAATGACGATAGAAGGGAAAGCCGTCTGGGAGGAAAGAGAAAAGGGGGGAAGAAGCAGGAAACAGAGACGAAGGGACGTCGGAGAGGAGAGGATCGAGGAGCAGTAGGATCTATCCCTTGTGTCACTGAATTGGCATCATTAGGTTGTTAGGAATGGCCTTTCCGCGTTTTAGCGCAGCAAAATTCTGACGATGAAACGCGGAAAGGCTATTCCTAACAACCTAACGATGCCATTCCAGTGGATAGATGGCGATTTTATCAAGAGTCATAGTAAAGGAAAGGATAACGGCGACCTCTGTGGGCAGGTAGTTCGCCAGATCGGGCGTTGATGTTGGTGCTCTGCTGGCATCCCTGTCCAGCGTAAGTGCAGAGGGTGCCAAAAGCAGCGTCCAAAGGGTGATGAATGAGTGTATGAAGGAAGAAGCTATCTACGCAAACTAGCAAGGAAGAAGGAAATAGGCCTGTGCTGAGTAAGCCGCCAAGGAGGACCTACAACAAAGGGTCCCTCACAGCCTTTCTCTTCGTCGATCTTCGTCGATTCTTGCACGATTGGCCTTGACCTGAACAAGACTCAGCAGGCACCAGTGTGCTCTTGATCTTTCTATGGTCGTCATGGACATTGACAGCCCCGCGCCCAAGCGTAGAAGAACCTCTAGCCACTCCTCGATCGCCTCGTCTGGGGAAGCGTCCTCCAACCGACAACGATCAACGCACAGCTCTTCCGTGGAATCAAGAAGAGCAGTACACAGAAGAGAATACTCCAGATCAGCCAGCAGAAGCGAGAGCGATGAACGGGATGGCCGCCGGAGATCGTGGGAGGCACCCACGGCCTTACGAGGCCGACGAAAGAGCAGGGACGACACCTCTAGCAATGGTGGTACACCACGCTCTGAATCCTCAAGCTCTAACTCCCCTCCACTACGTCCGCCACCCGCGTTGACGCCCACTCCTCCTCCATTCTCGTCAAAACACCTAAAATTCAAACCAATCCCTAACGGCACCCTCCGCTCCCATGCCCGGGGCATAACCTGCGTCCGCTTCTCCCCTTGCAGCGAACACCTCGCCTCCGCCTCCGCTGATGCCACGATCAACATCCACTCCACCGCCTCCCCCTTCCCCCTTCTCAAGACCCTCACCGGCCACCTCGCGGGCATCAACGTCCTGGCCTGGTCACCCGACAGCCGCACCATCGCCTCCGGCTCCGACGACAAATCCATCCGGCTTTGGGACGTTGGGACCGGAAAAGCCCATCCCGTCCCGCTATTAGGCCACCACAACTACGTCCACAGTCTAGCCTTCAGTCCTAAGGGAAACATGCTCGTCTCAGGCTCCTACGACGAGGCCGTCTTCCTCTGGGATATCCGGCCAACAGGCGGAATTGTGATGCGCTCTCTACCCGCACACTCAGATCCAGTTAGCGGTGTCGACTTCCTGCGAGATGGAACAATGGTATGCAGCTGTGCTGGGGATGGGCTGATCAGGATATGGGACACGATGACGGGCCAGTGTCTCAAGACGCTTGTCGATGAGGACAGGAAACCGGTCGCGAGTGTACGGTGGACGGCAAACGGGAAATTTGTGCTGGCTTGGACGCTGGATGGGTGTGTGAGGCTATGGGATTACAGAGAGGGCAGGTGCGTGAAGACCTATCAAGGCCATGTCAATACTCAATACTCTCTGAGTGGCACGATGGGGACGTATGCGCTAGCAGGAAGGAGGGAGGCTTTCGTGGCGAGTGGAAGTGAGGATGGGGAGATTTTGGCTTGGGACGTTTCTACGAAAGAGGTTCTATGGAGGGGAAAGGGGCATAGGAAAGTGGTTTTGAGTCTGGATTTTCAGAGAGGGAAGGATGGGAAAGGGATGCTGGTTAGTGCTGGTTTGGATCGGACCATAAGGTTTTGGGAAGAGTGTGACGAGGTTGATGATGATGATGATGATGATGATGAGCAGCCTGAATTGCTAGATGGTGATGCGTACGTTGACGCGGCCGATGAGAACATCAAGCGATTGAGGCTCGATGAGAAGGAAGATGTGGTGATGAATGGGGTGGAGCCCAAGATAGAGCCAGAAGAATCATGAGATTGTTCGTGACTAAAAAGAGCGTGGATCGGAGTTTCCCTGGTAGTCCCCATTGAACGCTTCCTGGCCTAACCATTCAACCATCATCCTGCCTTCAATATTTCTCCCACACCGTATGACAAGATGAACGAAGGTAGGTTGTCCCAATTCCAGCCAAGTATCACGGTTTCGTCTTGGGGTTTGAACCCTGCCCGCAAATCTTTTATCACACTGGTGAACATCTCCTGTACAATCTCATGCGTAGCGGCGAATACGGCCTCCCAGAAGTCAAGTCCCTTGACCGAACTGCAATACGCGCAGACTCTCTCTTCCGCCTTGCTTCCGCAGAGATCCCAATCTGTGCCCTGGATGAGCCAGGCGCAAAGGCCCGGTCGGGAGACTTTGTGGCAGGAGTAGCAGGGGAATAGTCGACGCGTTCCTACGATAAGGTAACGGTTAGACACGACTTGTCTTTGGGCGGCTTGAACGTGAGTCATTTCTTCTAGGAAGAGTTCAATCACTGTTTTGCTCCGGTTGTTCTTGTGGTCCCACAAGGTCGACTCATGGTTGGCTTTCCAGTGGTCAAAGAGGACGATTTCATGTGCTAGAAGGGCTTTGTGTCGAATGTCGTCCTTCAGTAGGGTGTGAAAGTACTTGTTTGTGGAGGTTGTTCTCAAAAGACTTTGGAGGTCAAGACAACCAACAATTCGAAGATGCAATTCGGTTGGTAGGGTGACCAAGGACATGGTCACGGTCTAGTCTGGTATCGCCCAAATAACATGCTGAACCGAAGATCAGCATTTTGCGAAGTTTATGCCAACTTGGCTGGATGCAAAAGGATAACGTACGGTATGCTCGGTGCGAGCCCCCAAGATTACTTGAGTAAACAAGTGTCGAGAAAGATGCAGAAATTGTTTTCGTGTGTAGTCCCAATTCTCGTGAGGAGTTTTGAACGTGTCGCCACCACTACGTGATGCTTCAGAGAGATGATCAAATTCTTCCCGCTTTCTGCCAATGGCTTATCAACCACCTTTCTTGCGTAACTGACTTCAGATCCACCGGTCGGGTCTTTCTCGGGCATAGGGAGCTGCAACGTTCACAATGCTGTCAACGCAGATTCATAGCTCTCCCATTCCTTTTGTTCTTCCGCCGATATTCATTTATCACTCTCATAACGAAGGGCTCTGCCACCGGAGATACGAGAACATCACAATGAATGCAAAGACGTTCTTCAGCCCTGTCGCCGCAAAGTCTCCACTCAGTGCCCTCCACATACTCATGGAAATTGTTTCTCAGATCCTTGATTCTGAGACAGTTGTAGCAGGGCAAACAAGCTACATCCATACGGATCCTCCTCTTGTCATGTTCATTCATCGTCTGACGCGCGTTGTTCATTAGTCGCATCTGGCGGGCTTCTCTTGCTTCTAGGATACTCGGTTCGTGGGCAAGCAGGGCATTCTTCAAGAGCCTAGTGCTGAGGAGGTCATGAAAGTAGTGGTTTATCGTGGCGGTTTTGAGGAGAGATACCAGATCAAGGTATGCCAGGATGTGAACGTGTATTTCAGAAGGCAGCGAAGTAAATGACATGCTGTTAAGGAAGAGATGCCTAAGAGACCGGTTGTCATTCAGGCCTTGGATATCATTAAGACAACGATGCAGAACTATCAAGCAACACGAACTGGTCTAGATAGCAAGAAAATCAGGGTGGAGAAAGGGTAAGTATGAAAGCAGGTAAACGCAACGCAACCTACTACATGGAATCAGAGTACTGGGCTCGACTTGTGCCCCGCCATGGATTTGAGGCGTGCAGCTCGGAATGGAGGCTGATGGACATGGATGGGGGCCAGCTGTCGATGCAAATGAAATTGTCGAGTTCGTTGCTTCAAGCGAAGGTTTCGAGACAGATTTGAACGCACGAACACGTTTGCAGTGCCAAATCTGAAGCTCGCAGATTGACGTATGTGGTGCCGTGCCTAACCACCAACGCAGTCACGACCGAGTTTCGCGCTTCGAAGTTAGATACATGAAACTCTGAATCGCATGAAGTTCGCAGTTCATATAACGACATCAAGCAGACATGTGGCAGGACGACGAGGACAACAATCCGTATGGGTCGTTCAATCCAGATTCAAACAATCCCGCCCTCGACACATCCTGTGAGTTCCTGTTGCACTGGTGCAGATTGTTTGATGTCCTCGGGCTGACCGCGCTCAAGACCACAATCAGCCATCAAGCTCACCGCCGTCACATTCTCCCGAAAATGAGCCCCCCGAGTTTTTGTCAAATCCCCGAGATCTGAGCGATGACGAGGAGGCAGACTACTCAAAGAGCCAGAGTCAAAGTTTTCTTCAGAAGAAGGGGGCGTACGATAGCAGGATACAGCAATTGCTCTACGAGAATCCAGAGCTTGAGATCATCATAGCCGATGCAGGAAAGAGCTCCGATGGCGGATTTATTGTTTACAGGATCCGGACAGGAGTACTTTTGACAATGTCCAAACATATGGTCCTCGCTGATCAGGTATAGGACATTGAAGTACCTCGGCGATATTCCGAGTTCAGCTCACTCCGAGCAGCGCTGGTCAATCTACATCCGACTCTTGTCATTCCCCCAATACCGGAGAAGCACTCAATGGCGGATTACGCTGCGAAGCCAAGAAAGGCCAAAGAAGACACGAGCATAATAGACCTGCGAAAGAGAATGCTTGGGGTATTTCTGAACAGGTGTCGAAAGATGAAAGACGTGGTTGAGGACGGGGTATGGTGGAGGTTTCTGGACCCAAACTCAAGCTGGGTAGAGCCGCCCTTTGCTCAAGAAATATGGGTGGACTGACCGCAGCTCAGAGCGAAGTGCTACACTCTCATCCCGTATGCTCAATACCGAAGAGTAACCTAAGGGCTCCTCCGCTGGATCCAGCAAATCCAACGCCTGCTCATGCCTGGCTCCCTGTTCCCTCCTCATCCGCGAAATTGAAGTCCTCGTCTTCCACATCAGAGACCGGTACGCCCACATCCCCTCCTGCTCAATCCGTCATGCCTTCCACAGCTGCTCACACAATACCTGGACCACAAATTTTCAATCGATTTCCGCCCGCGTCACAAAATCTGAGCGAGGAGGAGCTTGACCCGTACTTCATCAACTTTGAAGCGTCAACTCGGGAACTCGAAATTTTGATGCAGGGCAACATTGAGAAAATCAACAGAAGAACTCTTGAGCATTATTCCAAACTCTCTGCGGACTTGGCAGAGCTGGGAGCACGATATAATGGTTTCTCCTTGTCAGAATCATCATCTACCGTAGCGGCAGCGATCGAGAGGATCGGGCAGGCCGTGGACACAACTTATCTTGACACCGAGGAACTGTCCTCGAATCTTGGCGCTGGCTTCGCAGAGCCAATGCGTGAGAGTGCTCAATTCGCTGGTGTTGTGCGAAGCGTACTGCGCTACCGCGTGCTTAAACGAGTGCAGCAGGAAATGACAAGGGACGAACTGGAAAAAAGGAAGACACTGCTAGATTCATTGGAGAGAAGTGAACTGGAGGCCAAGAGGATAGACCAATATTTGAGCAATAGCATGATAGCTCAGAGTCCACCAAAGCGATCTACGTCCTCCGCCTCAGCCAGGAGCAACCCAGAACGACCGGCCCACGAGCGCCGAGAAGCAAGCAATGAAGAAACTGCTTCAATCGATTCTGACTTCCCACCTACGCATGGGCAAACGCCCTCCTCGCCTCCATCAGCAACCCAGGGGAGCCCTCAGAGAAACCCAGGATCGCCTCCACCGCATCAGAAGACGCAGAGTGGCAATTTCGTGACCAACAAAATCTTTGGAAGGATCAGTCATGCAGTTCATGGATTGGTGGACGTGGACCCCGAGCGAACAAGAAGAGATCAGATTGGGAAGACGAAGGAAAGCCTCGTGCAACTTGATCAAGCTCTGGATGTATCCGAAAAGGATGTCAAAGATGCTAGCGCTGGTGTACTGAAAGACCTGAAAAGGTTTCAAAAGGAGAAAGAGGATGACCTGCAGCGGTATATGGTAAGTTCCCCCACAGCCTCGGATCTTCGGTGTACTTCCTGCTGACCGCTATAGATTGCTTACGCAAGGTGTCATATTGACTGGGCAAGAAAGAACTTAGAGACCTGGACCGAGGCTCGAGAAGAAGTTGACAAGATCGTGGCCAGATAGTGCAGCAAATCTCAGAGTCCACAAGACATTCTGATGGCATTTCGTGGCGTTCCTCGTGGATCAAGTACACCCTACCTACCATGTCTTCGACATGTATCTTTGTTTCGCATATCTGCCTGGCCACATTGCGCTTAATGGCACCAATAGCGAGCTTCGTACATAAAGTAAAACAGGAAGAGGTAGATAATTGCGCAATGCGGCAGGTTTGCCAGGATCTGGTGTGTTGCTTTTCTGCATGATTGAATGCCAGCAGGCTAAAAAGCCCCGGCTCACTGCGTAACAATAATTACAGAAACAGTTTATGAACGAGAATCATAGCCTCAGCATCGCTACAAGGTCATCTTCACGAAAGAACTGTGAAGTACTCCGTAGTCATGTATTGACTAACGGGTTTGCGTGCCTCGATTCCGCCCCTCTAAACTCACTTTGGGGCTGTTTGTGGCCCGGCCACTGCCTTTCGACCCCCGGGCTGCGGACGAGCTGCCACGCATTGTGGTCAGCTCTTCTTCACCACGTCTTCCATCAAGAAACGCAAGGCTGCAGGGTCAAAGACTGCGGTTTACAGCAAGAGCTCTTCTCCTCCGGCTCGAGCAAATTCTGTGGATCAAGAGGTTTGTTACCGAGCTTCACCTTTCCTCCCCGCGGAACATTCATTGCAGACCTTCTCGCCCTCTCCACCTAGGTTTCTGCCGCCACATCTGCATGACGAAATCAAAGCTGCTCCCCTAAGACAGCTGAGAGGAAACTCCGTGGCTCCCGAAGTTCGGTCTTCAATTCCTAGCTCGCCGAGCGACGCTTACGCAAATCTCACTTCAGACAGCAGTCCCGCTTGGGACATGTCAAGGTCGGACCAAGCAGCTACAGAATCCGAAGAAAGTACCACGAGTCTACAATCGATAGCAAGAAATGATAGTGATCGGCCTCTGAGATCGTTGTCACCTGCCGTGAAGCGTCCTGCGTCCGACATGGGAGCCCAAGAGCGTGAAGATCATACGTCAGATGTTGACATGGACAAATCTTCAGTCTCGGGTCAAACACCTGAAGCCATGACCGAAGCAACATCTAAAGCCAAACAGCAAGACACAGGGTCTCGGCATGAGCAGATACCCTTATTCGAAGTGGCCGCCCACCACAGCAACCCCAAGGCATTTTCTCAAAACCCGTCCGAGGACAACGCCAGTGCCTTTTCCGACCAAACAATGCCTCCTTCCTCCGTAATTCCTACAGCAGCGACTTCAATAGCTCCTACGGTTGCGTCCGCCAACCTACCTTCCATCGATGAGCAAATATCACAAGTGACATTACTGACGCAGAAGCCGTTGAAAGACAAGCAGAAGGGTTATGCCGTGTCAGTCAGATGGCTGAATCGGGTTCGAGCACGCGGCTCGACGAAGGTTGAGAGTGGCAAGATGGACAAGGCAGCGACTGAAGGAGAGATTGGTCCAATCGACAACTCAGACTTGGCAGTTGTGATTGAAGGGTCTGGGCAATTTGAAGACGAGAATGGAGAACCATACGTGCCCTTCAAGCCAGGACTGCAGCTGGATGAAGATTATGTCATCCTTCCGGAGGAGGCATGGGATTTGATCGTCCAATGGTATGGAATACTTTCCAACTCTCCGATCATCACCCGCTACGTTCACAATACAAGCACCGGAGAAATCGAAAATTGTCAGTTCGAGCTCAACCCGCCCATCTTCTCCGTTTTGAAACTACCAAGCACCCACGCCACTTCTCCTCAAATCCTGAGGGAGAAGGGCCTGCCACCAGTCAAATTCCTTGCCAGCAGACATACGTCCTTCAACAATTGGCTTAAAAAGGCAAAACAACTGGTCGGCATAGAATTGGGCACTAAGGTTCGAGTGTGGAAAGTCCTTGGCGGGCTCAAAAGCTCGGCAGGATCAGGGGTCATGACTCCCATAGCATCACGCAGTGCTTCACCTGCTCCGGGTGCTAACATCGTGGCCAGCGCTGGCGACAATATGGTTCTGGATGTCAACACTTTTCTGACGCTTGACAAGGGGTCCGATCGAGAACTCGTGGAGGCGAAGGACCAAACAATGAATGAGAACTACAATGGCCACTCCAGCATATTGCTTGCTGGACTGAGTCGTGATGAAGTAATCGTTCTCGAAGAGCAAACCGGAGGCCCAGCTGGTGGAGAATGGGTGTCAGACAGTCTCAAAACGCAGGTCACCAGGTCGCAGGCGTCGAAAAGTGGAGCTGTTGCCGACAAGGCAATGGCCAAGGCTGGTGCATCAAGTGGGAGGTCAAGTCCAGCACCAGGTATGACGACACGAGGGCGACAGCGACGAGATGGCAAAGTGCGAGGCATCACCGGCTTAGGCAACCTCGGCAACACCTGCTACATGAATTCTGCTTTACAGTGTATCCGAAGTGTCGAAGAGCTGACTCTCTACTTCTTAAGTACGGCGCTAGATCTTAACAAATGACGCTCTTGCTAACAAGACTAGATGATCGCTACAAGGCAGATTTAAACCCAAACAATCCGATAGGCTTTGGTGGAGAAGTCGCGAGAGCCTACGCGACTCTCCTAAGCCAGATCTATTCGGACACTTCGTCAGGTACCTTCTCCCCAACGCAATTCAAGCGACTTATCGCCAGGTATGCACCTAGCTTCTCTGGCTATGGCCAGCAAGACTCGCAAGAGTTTCTGCTTTTCCTACTTGATGGCCTTCAGGAAGATCTCAATCGAGTCAAGAACAAACCATCTGTTCAAAGACCTGACTCTACGGACGAGATGGTGCAGAATCCCATCGCACTCAAGGAATTGGCCGATAAGTCTTGGGAGATTCACAAGGTCCGCACCGATTCAGTAATCTCCAATCTTTTTGAGGGCATGTACAAGTCTACCGTGATTTGTCCCGTCTGCAATAAAGTATCCATAGTCTTCGAAGTCTTCAAGGACTTGACCCTGCAGCTGCCGATTGAAAACAATTGGAGCAAACGCATTGTCTATTTTCCACTCCGGGGGTCGCCTATTATGGTTGACGTCGACATTGACAAGAATTCCAGCTTCATGGCTCTGAAAGAATACGTTGCCAAAAGAATGGGCTCGGATCCAGCGAGACTGATCGGGGCCGAAATCTACAAAGAGAAGTTCTATAAGATGTTCGATAATGTTACAGCAATTGTTGACCACGCTATACAAGGCAACGACGAGGTTGGCATCTACGAAGTGGAGGCTGTGCCGACCAACTACGATCCCAACAGACCGAAAAAAGGCAGCGGTTTGTCATTGTCGAACAATACGAAAAATGAGATACCAGATCTTGACATGCCAGGAGCTGACAGAGTCCTCATACCTCTATTCCACAGACTGACGAAAATTGGCAATTCACGTCGCGGAAGTTTCTTCGGTCCTCCTTCTTACATTATTCTCACTCGACACGAAGCCAAGTCGTATGATGAAGTCCTTCGAAAAGTTCTCGGCAATGTTGCAAATATGACCACTATGTCAATTCTCAGGGAAAATGGAGATAACAGTTCGAATATGACCACGCCAGAAGATTCTGATACAGTTGTCATGAACGATGACGACACTATCAGCTCCGATTCTCACGTTAAAGTCGAATCCGTAGAAGGCGAGGATGGACTCGTTGACGTGTCAATGAAGGATGCCAGTGACGCTACCCAGCCAATTGTAGAGCGCTCACAGTCCAGTGTCCCGTCTGTTCTCAAACACGGCAGATTCATCCCAGCCGAGCTGCAGAATATGTTTGACATGAAGATCTTCAAGTATGACAACGATGCTATTCCATTAGGCTGGAATAGTCTTGAAGAGAACAAAGAACTTGTCAGCATCTCGGAGCGGGTAGTGAGACGTGAACGGCGCAGAGCAAAATACGAGGCTGGCAGTGGATCAACAAGCAGCGATGACGCTCTACCGAGTCGGATCAAGAATGACGACTTTGACGGCCGCTCTGACCAGCAAGCCTCGGAATCGGGGTCCGAATCAGACTTACCGTCGGCGCAGAAGATCCTCTCAAGCGCTAGGGGGGACGCCTTTCACCGCAAAGCCAGGCAAACGTATTCTAAGAAGGGCAGGAATTCCGCTACCAATGGTGCAGTCACTCCTCCACCTGATGAGGAAGGCTGGTTGGTAAGACCCGGAGAGGCAATCGTCCTAGATTGGCACGACCAAGCCCACGACGCGTTGTTTGAAGGGAGCGACAGTGAAAGCGACGCGATGCGAGGCACTGGGACTTGGAAGCAGATCGATACGTGGCCGGATGAAGAATTGGCCGCCAAGCGGGCTCAACGCCAAGCACGAAGAAAGAACGGGGCCACGCTTGAGGAATGTCTCGATGAATTCGGTAAGATGGAGACGCTATCGGAGAGCAATTCGTGGTATTGTCCAAGGTGCAAGGAGCATCGCCAGGCAAATAAACGGTTTGAGCTGTGGAAGGTGCCGGACATACTTGTCATCCATCTCAAACGATTTCTATCGAATCGCAACTTTAGGGACAAGCTTGAATTACCTGTTGACTATCCGATTGAAGGACTGGACCTCTCTGAACGTGTGATCTCGAAAGAACAGGGAAAGTCCATGGTATATGACTTGATCGCGGTCGACAATCACTACGGTGGCTTAGGTGGTGGACATTATACCGCAGTCGCACAGAACTTCTTCAACAAGGAGTGGTACGACTACAACGGTAAGGATTTGTCGTTGTCTCTTCTCCATACCGAGCTAAACTACGGTAGATTCCCATGTCTCGACTAGGAATACCCCGTCCGCTATCGTCACACCCAATGCTTATTTGCTCTTCTACCGTCGCCGATCAGACCACCCCTTAGGCGGCCCTCTGCTGTCGGAAATTGTCACCTCGACACACTCCCAAGACGCAGGATCTGACTCGGTGTCGGGCTCCCGAGAGCCATCACCGTCGGGCCCGGGGGAAGGTCCGCTCGGCGGCTCCTCCCTCAATGGGTCGTCGAGCGCTTTCCGTTCTACCGAAGCCGGAGCAATTCGCCACATGGGAGGTGGTGGTCTGGCACAGCGTCAAGGAGTGTCTCAAGAAGCCGACATGAAGGGGACGACGAGTCACATGGAGGATGATGGACTACCTGAATATTCTGAGATTGTCCCAGATGAAGGAATCAACATGCAGGATGGCGATATGCAGATGTATGGCCCAAATGTGGAGCAGTCATGGAGCTTTTCCCATATGGGGAGTATGGGCGCACCACACTCGCAGATGACTGCCGTGCCTCCATCGAGCTTGGATGGAGAGGGAACCGACTTCTACACACAGGAGGAAGACTTGTTCGCTGCAGATGATAATGCCAGCACCCAGGCCGAGGGCGGTGATCGCAGTTCAGTGGAGATGAGCGACCGGGACGAAGACTTTGTCGATGCTCCAATATTGGAGTCGTCAGAGCAACGAGGGATGAGGGAGAGTGCACCGCCTCCACTTGTTGATGAGGCAGGAGATCTTCCGGTTGCTGAAATCAGGGTTGATGACGAAAACGAGGAGAGCCGTTAAGGGGCTGACATAGAGCATCTCTAAAATGACACCGCGTCCCACGGTTCTTCTGTCTCCTCGGCAGTGAAAAGCAAGTGGATTCGGATAGCATTGAGCAGGGGAGGGTTCTAGGCAGAGCTCTTCGGCCGGCAAGGCATTGGGCACAAAGTTAAGGAATCTGCAACCTCTCTAACCATGCGAAATGAGCGATAGAGCAAGGGATGCACATCAATAGAGGCTAAAACCAAAAGAGCCTTTGGGCATGAAATTGATAAGGGCCTCATCTCCCTCCGTCTCGCACGTTCTTCGTCATCCTCTTCATCACTACTTCATGATTGCTAGAGCTGCTCCCAGTCGAACTCAGCAACAGCCTCCATAGACGGGTCTACGACGGCCGTCACAGTGGCCTTTTCCAAAAAACCCGCCTGTGCAACAACTCCTCGTAAGAAGATGCTGGTAAATCAGATCAAGGCTTCACAATTGAAAAATGACTCTACAATACCGCTTTTCCAAACACCTCGGCTTGCATCCTCCTTTCTCCCGTCTCCCTATCGCTCGAAGCTGGCTACCGGTACCAAACTTGCGAATCCTCCAAGCTAACAGACATCAGCTACCATGCTGTCAGACAAATTCGGCTTGAATAGGGCCGAAGTGTCTGTAGAATTGAATTGAGTGCAATTAAATGGATGGAATTGACTGTCTAAATCTATGTAGAATGGGACATTGAATGAGTGTTATATACTCAAGAAATGCGCTTAAAATAGTCTTATTGGACAGGGCGTTAGATAGAGCGCAGGCTAGCTAAAACCCTGACTAATGAACGCCCTGAGGCCTAGGCTGTTTAACACACCCCCTCAGCTTTTATTTCAGGAGAAATTGAAGCTGGATATGAGCCGAAATAACGCGAAATAGTGTTAAGTGAGTAGATCAGATCTCAAAGGATTAAAAACGCGTTTTGTTATGAAGATTGAGAATGAAAAAATGCGTAGAATTATTAAAAGCAGATCATTTGTAAGCTATTTATTATTCTTATAATTCTTATCTCTTTATTTGTGTATTTTAAGCTCTGCAGATAATATATCTTTATATAGATCTTCTCTTTTATTGAATTATTCTTATATAGAGATTGAGAAGATAAAGGCAGAGAAGATAGAGATTAAGAAGATGAAGATAGTAAGCGTTAAGCTCTAAGTAAGAATTATAACGTAGATTATATAGAATATAATTTTTTGAGGGCGATTTTAAGTGTATTTTAAGTCTTTTAAGTATATATTTTGAGTGTTAAATTAAGAAATCGCAGAATCAGACGTAAACAGCTCGAAATTTGAGATAGAAAACGTAGATAGCTTGGAATTTAAGATAGAAGATATAGACAGCTCGAAATTTAAAGCAGAAGATGATTCAGGCGTAAATGACTGATTTAATGTTAAATTTAATATTATATTTAAGTAGATTGAGTGGATTGAGAGCGTTAAAGTTATAGAAGATTATTTTGATTTCGAATTTAATTTAATTGAGTGAGTTAAGAGTGTTAAAGTTATAGAAGACTGTTTTGACTTCAAATTTAATTTGATTAATGATATTAAGATTGTAGAAGATTGTTTTAATGTTAGAATTGATTTAATTGAGTTAATTAAGAGTGTTAAAGTCGTAGAAAACTGTTTTGATATTAAATTTAATTTGATTAATAATATCAAGATTATAAAAGATTATTTTAATGTTAGAATTGATTTAATTAAGTTGATTAAGAATATTAAAGTTATAGAAGACTGTTTTGACGTCGAAATTAATAATGAAGTTGAGATTAAGTAGAAATCTGATATTAATATTGATTTTAATATTGATTATAATTTTAATGCTAATATTAATATTAATATTAATATTAATGCTGATGTTAATACTAACGCTAATATTAATACTAATACTGATGCTAATACTGATGTTGATACTAATACTGATGCTGATGCTAATACTGATGCTGATGCTGATACTGATGTAGATTTGTGAGTTGATTGAATGAAAAGCGTGAGAATGAATTAGAAATGAGTGTTATCTTGCAGGAAACAACTCCGGGCTCATAACTA
>JAABUK010005789.1_pt1 | contig 18938 bp, 15 predicted proteins | sample 5559141 | NCBI WGS metagenome assembly JAABUK01 (sample SAMN10711869, study PRJNA513367) | rock metagenome | isolation source: Antarctica rocks | place: Antarctica: Victoria Land, Pudding Butte nord | collected 2016-01-03 | reverse complement strand
TTCCCTGGGAAAACGACCTGCCTTTCTTTTTGGGTGATATGACGCAGAGCGAACATAAGTCCAACTTCGTTTGTCCTAGGCAGTTACTAAAGAAGATAATTGCTGAAATAGAGAAAGAAGGAATAGCGCCGTTTTTTTCACAGGAATTTGAATGGTATAATTTTACTGAAACGCCCCAATCGGCGCAGGAAAAACAATTCAGGAACCTTATACCGCTTACTCCCGGTATGTTCGGGTATTCTATTTTACGTAGTACGCTTAAGAATGAATTCTTCACAGATCTTTTTGAATTATTGCGAAAGTTTGATGTGCCTATAGAAGGACTTCATACTGAAACAGGTCCGGGAGTTTATGAAGCTGCAATTAGGTATTCAGAAATTCTGGAAGCAGCAGACCGGGCAGTACTATTTAAAACAGCAGTAAAGGAAATTGCTTATAAACACAATGCCATAGCCTGTTTCATGGCCAAGGTGGATGAAAACCTGCCAGGCTGCGGCGGACATATTCACCAGAGCCTTTGGGACACCTCCACTAAAAAAAATCTTTTCTATGATGATGCTGATAGTATGAAAATGAGTGAGGTTATGAAAAGTTATATTGCCGGCCAATTATTCTGCCTGCCATTTATCCTTCCTATGTTTGCACCCACTATCAACAGCTATAAACGTTTGGTAGAAGGCGCCTGGGCCCCTACTACCCTTACCTGGGGAATTGATAACAGAACCGTTGCATTACGTGCATTGCCTTATGGCAGTAAATCCAGCAGGCTGGAGACACGGGTAATCGGTTCTGATGTAAATCCTTACCTTGCCATGGCTGCTTCTCTTGCTTCCGGATGGTATGGTGTTAGCCATAAAATGGAATTGAATCAACCGGCAACTGCTGGAAATGGTTATAAAGAATCTTCTTACGGATCGCTACCCCGTGATTTGCATGAAGCAACTGATATGATGAAAGCATCTGAAATTTCAAAAGAATTATTCGGTTCCGGTTTTGTTGATCATTTCACCCAAACCCGCGAATGGGAATGGAAGCAGCATCTTAAAGCTGTCACTGACTGGGAACTGAAAAGATATTTTGAAATTATATAGAAACCCTCTGTTATGTTTTTTATAACTATACAAACTATTAACCACTACCCGTTAATAATTAACCATTAACAATTAACCATTAACCATTAAATAATGCGTTTCGATAAAATATATCAATATAATTTTCCCACCACCATCCGCTTTGGAGCAGGATCGAGTAATGAACTGGGAGATTATCTTAAACACAATAATCTTAAAAACCCTTTGATAGTAACAGATGCTACAGTAGCACAGCTATCCTTTTTCAAAACAATTATCAACAATCTTACAACTAATAATATTTCAGCAGAAGTATTTCACGACATACATAAAAACCCGGTGAAATCTGATGTTTATAAAGGTACAGATGCTTATGATGCTACAGGCAGAGACAGCATCATTGGCATTGGCGGCGGCGCAGCATTGGATGTTGCAAGAGCGATAACCCTTCGTGTAAATCATCGCGAAGATCTCTTTAAATATGATGATCTTATTGGCGGTGATGTTTATGTGGTGAACGATGTGCCGCATTTTATTACGATCCCTACAACGGCCGGCACAGGAAGTGAAGTAGGCAGAAGCGCCATCATTGCCGATAATGAAACCCATCAGAAAAAAATACTCTTCTCGCCAAAATTACTGGCTACAATCATTTTTGCTGATCCCATGCTTACTATGGAACTTCCGGCGTTTATTACCGCGGCAACCGGCATGGATGCACTTACCCATAATATGGAAGCCTACCTTGCTAAGATGCCTCATCCCATGTGCGAAGGAATTGCGCTGGAAGGAATATCGCTGATAGCAAAATCATTGGAAACTGCCGTCAATAAGCCAGACCTGGAATCACGAAGCAATATGCTGATTGCCTCACTGATGGGTGCGGTGGCATTTCAAAAAGGACTAGGTATAGTGCATTCGTTGGCGCATCCATTATCATCCCTGCTCGATACACATCATGGACTTGCGAATGCGGTTAATATCCCTTACGGCATGCGATTCAATATAAAAGGGTTTGAAGATAAATTTAAACGCATTGCACGTACCCTGGAATTGTCTGACGAATCGGGAGAAGCTGTGGTTCAATACCTTTTCGATCTTAACTCAAAAATTAATATTCCGCATCAACTACATGAGATTGGTGTAAAGCCGGAACACATTGAAATTCTGGCAGATCTTGCCATTGCTGATTTCGCTCACCCAAATAATCCCAAACCGGTTAGTCGTGATGATTTCAAAGCCTTGTACCTGGATGCATTATAAGTTTTGATGTAATTTTACTATTCTTACTACTGTTTTGTTTACTACGAATTGACGCAGAAATTTAATGGCATTGATTCCATGAAGGCTGATAGTTGACAACTGATGGCTATTAATACGGAAATTTACAGTTAACATAACACTATAATATTATTCACATGGATCGGATCACTATAGGAATTACAGATTGCGGCAGGTATAGCAATTATGCAAACTGGATTAAAACTGTTCAGGGTGTTGATGTGGTTAAGCTTAGCTATCATGAAAATAACTCTTCGGTTATAGATCAATGTAATGGCATCGTATTAACAGGAGGACAGGATGTACATCCCCGTTATTATAACAAGATGGAATACATGGATTTTTATAAAGGCACCATTCCTGATATAGATGAAAAAAGAGATGCGTTTGAATTCAGCGTGCTGGAATATACACAAAAAAATAAGTTGCCTGTTCTTGGCATTTGCAGGGGCTTACAACTAGCCAATGTATTCTTTGGCGGAACACTTTTACTTGATATACCTGCTATGGTTAAGCGCAATCATTCTAAAATCAGGGAAGGGGAAGACAGGTATCATACTATCGCAGTAACGCCTGGTTCTGCACTTTTTAAAATTGCAGGCACAGATACGGGGGTCGTTAACAGCGCTCATCATCAGAGCGCATTGATGGTGGCGGAGGATCTGACTGTTACGGCTGTTTCTGAGGATGGCATAATCGAAGCATTAGAAAGACAAGACTTTTATACCCATTCTTACCTGATGCTTGTACAGTGGCATCCTGAAAGAATGAATGACCTGCAAAGTGAATTTTCTCTAAGCATAAAAAATAGTTTCCTGGAAGCCGGGAAAAGACCAGCCATTCAGAATAAAATTAAGAACACATTCAAGCCTTAAAAATATTAAATGCAAATTATAAATCCTGCTACAGAAGAAATTATAAAAGAGATAAAGGATGATAATGTGGAATCATTAACATCAAAATTTAAAAAATTATTATCAGCACAAATGCTATGGAGCAAACGGAAGCTGGAAGAAAGGATTGCTATTCTTAAAAAGTTTAATGACCTGCTGGAAGAAAACAAGGAACAGCTGGTGCTTGTACTTACTTCCGAAGTTGGCAAACCTTTACAACAATCCCGAAATGAAATCAATGGCGCACGGGCCAGGATAAAATGGATCACTGAAAACGCAGACAGGTATTTGTCAGAAGAAATCATGTCTGCTTCAAACGGAATGGAAGAAAAAATTCGTTATGAGCCGCTTGGCGTGGTTTGTAATATTTCAGCATGGAACTATCCCTACCTGGTAGGTGTAAATGTTTTTGTACCTGCACTGGTAGCCGGCAATGCAGTTATGTACAAGCCATCTGAATATGCCACCCTCACCGGTATTGAAATTGAAAAATTACTAAAACAGGCCGGTGTTCCCGAAAATATCTTTCATGTTGCCATTGGTGATGGAGCTGTTGGTGCCCTTTTACTGGACATGCCTTTCAACGGATATTTTTTTACAGGATCGCATAAAACGGGAAAGTATATTTATGAAAAGCTGGCGACAAAGATGGTTCCCTGTCACCTGGAGCTGGGAGGGAAAGATCCTTTGTATGTAACGGATGATGTAGCTGATATAGTAAACGTTGCAGCAGCAACCGCAGACGGCGCCTTCTATAATAATGGACAGAGTTGCTGTGCTGTTGAAAGAATTTATGTACAGGAAAAAGTGTATGATGAATATGTACAGGAGCTGGTGAAAGAAGTAAAGTCCTGGAAAACAGGCTCTCCTCTTGAAGACGGCGTTTATATTGGGCCGTTAACCCGTAAAGAGCAACCTGCTTTTTTACTGCAACAAATTGAAGATGCCACATCAAAGGGTGCGAAAATATTAACTGGCGGCCACCAGGTCAATAAAAAGGGATATTATTTTGAACCCACTGTTTTAGTAAACGTTACTCATGAGATGAGCGTAATGAAAGATGAATCTTTTGGTCCAGTTATAGGAATCATGAAAGTGAAAGATGATGAACAAGCTATCGCACTAATGCAGGAAACTGAATTCGGACTTACCGCTTCTGTATATAGCTCTGACCAGAACCGGGCGGAAAATATTTTGCGCGAAATTAATACAGGTACTGGTTACTGGAACTGCTGCGACCGTGTAAGCGCTGCACTTCCCTGGAGTGGCCGCAATCATTCAGGCTTTGGTGTGGCCCTCTCACATGCCGGCTTACGATCATTTTTAAAACCTAAGGCATACCATTTAAGAAGAACATGATCTGGCAGTTTTTTTAACTACAAAAGGGAAGCCGGAGGGGAAGATTTTAAGTATGAAATTACGTATGGAATTGAAATCAGCTATCAGGAAATTAATACCATTAATCCTCCTGACAGCTGATAACAAATGTATCAGTATATAGTTGACATAACCCTGGTTTAAAAATCTTATTTATTCATTGTTAAGCCAGCCCCGAGGAATTCACCGTTTAAGCGTGCTATATTATTAATTGAAATTTCTTTCGGGCAAACAGCTTCACATGCGCCGGTATTGGTACAGGCACCAAAACCTTCCTTATCCATTTGCGCTACCATATTGATAGCTCGGGTTTTTCTTTCTGGTCCGCCCTGGGGCAACAATGCAAGATGTGAAACTTTAGCCGATAAGAAGAGCATTGCAGAACTATTCTTGCAGGCTGCAACACAGGCTCCGCAACCAATACAGGCTGCATTAGCAAATGCAAGATCAGCCTTATCCTTATCCACTGCAACTGCATTAGCATCTACCGCATTACCGGTGTTTACAGAAATATAACCACCTGCCTGGATAATACGGTCAAAAGCACTCCTGTCTACCACCAGGTCTTTAATTACAGGGAAACCTCTGGATCTCCATGGCTCTACAACAATGGTATCTCCATCTTTAAAAGCCCTCATGTGTAACTGGCAAACAGTAGTACCTTTCCAGGGTCCGTGAGGCCGGCCATTAATGTGCATAGCGCAGCTTCCGCATATACCTTCACGGCAATCGTGGTCAAAGGCAATGGGTTCTTTTCCCTCACTGATAAGCCTTTCATTCAGCACATCAAACATTTCAAGGAAAGACATTTCAGAGGAGATATCGGTAACCTTATAGGTTTCAAAGCCACCGGAGGCTTTGTTACTTCTTTGTCTCCAAACTTTTAAGGTAAGGCTCATGTTGTAATGTTCCATAACTTCAGGCCAGTTGATTTTTCTGTAAAAATTTTATATAATCGTTTTCATCAATTCTATTCTTACCATTCACTGCAAAATTATACCAGTATATCCATGCTTCTACATTTGTCCCATCTTCCATACTGAACCATTCTTTACTGCGACAATATTCTGAAGCCTGCACGTCTTTAACGTCATAACCTTCATAATTATCTAAATATTTAAACACTTTACCCGGGGCTTTAATTTTAATGATTTCTCCTTTTATAAACAATTCACCCGAATCATCAGGTACTGCACCGGGATATTTTCCTATATCGTATAACTTTCCTTTTACCTTTGAATAGCCGACCCATTCAACATCCAAAGCAATTTTTTCGGGAATCAATAAAGCAAATCCCTTTCTTAAAGTTCCGTATACGAATAGGTATGTTTCTTCCATAATGGTTAATTGCTAATGATTAATTGTTAACGGATAGTGGATAATTATTACTGATGCATCTTTCCGTTAACAATTAACCATTAACCATTATTTGTAGCTGCGCTGGCTTGGCTTGGCAATTTCAAAAGTCAGGTCTTCTTTAGTTAACTGCCATTCGCTTTCATTTTTATATTCCCATGCCGCTACGTAAGTATAATTCTCATCATCTCTTTTTGCTTCTCCTTCCTCTGTTTGCATTTCCTCTCTAAAATGGCCGCCGCAACTTTCTTTTCTGTTTAATGCATCGATGCACATAAGTTCACCCAGCTCAATAAAATCAGCTACCCTGTTGGCCTTGTCCAGTTCAGGATTCATTTCTTTTATTTCTCCTGGTATCTTAACATCTTTCCAGAATGCTGTTTTTAATGCTTTTATTTCAGTAATAGCTTCTTTAAGGCCAGTTTCATTTCTTGCCATGCCGCATTTGTCCCACATGATTTTTCCAAGCTTCTTATGAAAACTTTCAACAGTTTGCGATCCTTTTATATTCATTAATTTTTCTATCCTGTTCCTTACCCCTGCTTCAGCTTGTTCAAAAGCGGGGTGTGTAACGGGAATAGATGGGGTACGGATTTCATCTGCCAGGTAATTGCCCATTGTATAAGGAATAACAAAATATCCATCCGCAAGTCCCTGCATCAGCGCCGAAGCTCCTAAACGGTTTGCACCATGATCACTGAAGTTAGCTTCACCAAGAGAATATAAACCTGGAATCGTTGTCATCAATTCATAATCCACCCAAAGTCCGCCCATGGTGTAATGCACGGCAGGATAGATGCGCATAGGCATCTCGTATGGGTTCTCTCCTGTAATTTTTTCATACATATCAAGCAGGTTGCCATATTTTTCTTTAACAACCTCCTTCCCCATTTTTATCAACTCTTCTTCACCTGCGTTATCCAGTCCATGTTTACTGGCTTCAATTCTACCATATCTTTCTATAGCAAATTTATAATCGAGGTATACGGCCATCTTAGAACCTCCCACTCCATAACCGGCATCACATCTTTCTTTGGCTGCACGGCTTGCAACGTCGCGGGGTACAAGATTTCCAAAAGCAGGATACCTTCTTTCCAAATAATAATCCCTTTCAGTTTCCGGGATATCAACAGCCTTGCGGGTATCATTCTTTTTCAAAGGAACCCATATACGTCCATCGTTTCGTAATGATTCTGACATTAACGTAAGCTTACTCTGGTGGTCGCCACTAACGGGGATACATGTAGGATGAATTTGTGTGAAGCAGGGATTGGCAAAGAATGCACCTTTTTTATGGGCTTTCCAGGCAGCAGTAACATTACAGCCCATGGCATTAGTACTCAGATAGAATACGTTTCCATAACCGCCAGAGCAAATTAATACCGAATGCCCAAAAAACCGTTCTAGTTCACCCGTAACCAGGTTACGGCAAATGATGCCCCGGGCTTTTCCATCTATAATAACTACTTCAAGCATTTCATGACGGGAATACATTTTTACGTTACCCAATGCCACCTGTCTTTCCAGCGCCTGGTAAGCGCCAATCAACAACTGCTGACCAGTTTGTCCGGCAGCATAAAACGTCCGTTGAACCTGTGTTCCACCAAAAGACCTGTTACTGAGTAAGCCACCATATTCTCTCGCGAATGGAACTCCCTGTGCCACGCACTGATCTATGATGCTGACGCTCACTTCTGCCAAACGATGCACATTGCCTTCACGTGAACGATAGTCTCCACCTTTAATAGTATCGTAAAAAAGCCTGAATGTAGAGTCACCATCATTTTGATAATTCTTTGAAGCGTTGATACCACCTTGTGCGGCTATACTATGAGCGCGCCGGGGAGAATCCTGGAAGCAAAATGATTTAACCTTATATCCCAATTCCCCTAATGCAGCGGCTGCAGAAGCGCCGGCCAGACCGGTTCCTACAATAATAACTTCGAGGTTTCTTTTATTGGTGGGGTTCACTAGCTTAACATGCCCTTTGTAATCGTTCCATTTGTTTTCCAAAGGGCCTGGCGGAATTTTTGAATTGAGCATACTGTTAAGTGTTTACGTTTCTTATTGATGGCTATCGGCTAACAGCCTTCGGCTATCAGCGGGTATTCCTTACTTTATTGTATATTATGAGATACCTAAGTTTAAAAAAAGCACTTCATTTTCCACAAATTTTTTTCCTCCTGACGGCTGATAGCCCAATTAACTTATCCAATGTAAATAAAAAGATACCGGCATCATAGCAAAAGCTATGGACACTATAATGGAGAAGCCTTTACCAAAGTTTCTTAGTATTGTTAAATAACGATTATTATATACACCAAGAGTTCTGAAAGCACTCTGGAAACCGTGCATGAGGTGGTAGCAAAGTGAAATGCAACCTAATATGTACAATACTACCACAAATGGGCTTTTAAACACTGCTTCCATCTGTGCATATAAGTTATGATACATTTTCCCATCATATTCTACTTCCGGAAGAGGTTGGATATTAGCCATTCCACCAAAGCGAGAAGAGATCCAGAAATGATCGATATGAATAATAAGAAACAGCAATAATAAAGTGCCCAACAAACCCATGGTACGGCTATACCACTTACTCCCCTTTTCACCAATAGAAATTGCATAACCTTGTCCCCGCCTGCTTAAATTTTTAGCTTCCAGCACATAGCCTTGTATGATATGTATAAAAAAACCAAGAAACAGCCCCCATTCCATGATACGGATAACGATAGTAGTTCCCATAAAATGGGCCGATTTATTAAACATTTCACCGCTATCATTTGCCCAGATACAGGCATTCAACCCTACATGAATCACTAAAAATGAGATCAGAAATAAACCTGTTAAACTCATTACCAGTTTTTTGCCAACCGAAGAAGTAAAAAATTGAGACCATTTCATTGTATCAAGTTTGGTTTTAGCTGTTAAGAAACCAATCCGCTAAGGCTTATTGTTCATGGGATGCTGTGAGACGCACAAAAATAACACAGGATTCGCTTAAAAGTTTTTTTCGTGGATTTATTTTATTGAAAATCAGGTATGAGGTATGAGCAACAATACCATTTGGAAGTGACATTATTATTTCTTCCGTTTATGATTGTCTTCCTCAAACCTCATACCTCATACCTTTCTTTCAATTAACCTTTTTTTTCTCCCGCACTTCATTACCTTAGCCGCCTAAACTTTTTGAAGATGAAACAAGAAGAGGACTTTTATGCAAACCTTGTTGGAGAGGATGGCCCAGTAGAAGAATCGAAAACGAGCTGGTTTAAACGCATAAAAAAAGGCATCACTACCAGCACTGCGGAAAAAAAAGAAACTCCTGAAGGTCTATGGGCCAAATGCCCCGAGTGTAATTATATATGTACCGTTACAGACCTGAAGGAACAATTGTTTGTTTGCCCTAAATGCAATTATCACCACAGAATTGGCAGTGAACAGTATTTTGAAATTTTATTCGATAGTGAATATACAGTAATGTTCGAGAACATACGTTCACATGACTTCCTGAACTTTACTGATTTAAAATCTTATCGTAAACGACTGCATGAAGCATGGAAGAACACAGAGATCAGTGACTCTATACGTGTTGCAGCAGGATATATAAATGAGCTCCCCTTAGTTATAGCCAGTATGGATTTTGAGTTTATAGGCGGCTCGCTCGGAAGTGTAATGGGCGAACGCATTTCACGCGCTATTGATTATTGCATTGAAAACGATACCCCGCTATTGATTATTTGCAAAAGCGGCGGTGCCCGTATGATGGAAAGCGCTTTTTCGCTGATGCAGCTTGCAAAGGTTTCAGGCAAGCTATCACAATTAACTGATGCCAGGCTTCCCTATATATCTTTATTGACTGATCCTTCATTCGGTGGAATCTCGGCTTCTTTTGGTATGTTAGGTGATCTTAATATTGCAGAGCCCGGTGCCCTGATTGGCTTTGCCGGTCCCCGTGTTATTAAGGAAACTATTAAACGTGATCTGCCAAATGGATTTCAGCGCAGCGAGTTTTTACTGGAACACGGCTTTTTAGATTTTATTGTTGAAAGGAAAAATCTAAAAGAAAAACTGGCGACGGTGTTGTATCTGCTGAAGAATTAAATGGCTATTAGCTTTCAGCCGTCAGCTGTCGGCTATCAGGAGAACAGCTAATAATAGAGAAAGAGTTTGCATTCTTGGAACCGGTTTATTAAGTGATTAAGATATATAATGCATAAGCCTTTCCTAACGGCTGATAGGAAAACCATTAAAATGAAGATGTACCAACACAAACAATGGCAGACAAAACAAAAATAGAAATAAGGAACAGATCAGCTTTCCATGACTTTTTTATAGAAGATACTTATACCGCCGGTATGGTACTGGTAGGAACTGAAGTAAAAGCTATACGATCCGGTAAAGTGAGCTTTAATGACAGCTATTGCATTTTTCACCAGGGTGAGCTGTTTGTTAAAAGTCTTCATATATCTGAATATTCTTTTGGTACTACCCAAAGGCATGAACCGATGCAGGAACGTAAATTATTGCTTACCAAAAGAGAACTGAAGAAAATGGAAACTAAAATGACCGAGAAGGGTTATACCATTGTGCCGTTAAAAATTTTTTTTAATGATAAGAACTTTGCAAAAATTGAAATAGGTCTTGGTAAAGGAAAGAAGCTTCATGACAAACGGGAAACCATTAAGAAACGAGATGTTGAGAAAGAAATTAAAAGATATTTAAAGTAAATTTTGAAAAAGCCTGACTATAAAATATTCTATTACCTTCATTACATGAGACTAACAGCCCTTTTTGTTTTCCTTTTGATATTGAATGACTCTTATTCTCAAAGCATCAGTGGTAGCTGGTATGGAAAGGCGGATGCTATGATGATGGGCAGCAATAATAATTATCTCACTGAACTGATCATTAAACAAAAGGGGGATGAATTTGAAGGTCTTTTCGGCTATTATTTTAAGGATGGTTATAAAAGCCTTTTTGTACGCGGAAAGATTGATAAGAAAACAAAAACATTTGCGATCAGGAAAATTCCCGTTACCTATTTCAGATCTGTCAATATTGACGGTGTTGATTGCCTGATGGATTTCCTGGGAACCATTCTGGCATCTAAAGTTCAAACTTCCATTATTGGCAGGCTCACAGTTGATCCTAAATATTCTTACACATGTCCGGAGATGAAAGTAATTTATACACTTGATAACAATGAATATGGCCAGGATAGCCTGATAAAGAACAGTATCGCTAGAAAGCTCTGGTCGCCACGAAAGGATGAGATCATCGTCAACAATGAGCCTGTTGTAAATCCAACTCCTGCAAGGAAAGATACTATTGCAGTAGAAGATGTTTCTTTAAAGATGCTGAAAGAAAATTTTGAAAAACGTTCCACTATTGTAAATAAGGTAATTGAAATAGAATCCGATTCTGTGCGTATTAGTTTTTATGATAATGGCGATATTGATGGTGACAGCATCAGCGTATTTTTGAATAAAGCACCGATACTCATTAAACAGGAGCTCACCGCCCAGGCTTTGAATATCTATATCAGGCTTGATCCTAAAATAGACATCAATGAGGTTACCATGTTTGCCGAGAACCTGGGCAAATATCCACCTAATACAGCTTTGATGGTGGTGAATGATGGCGAGCACAGGTATGAGGTATATTTATCAAGTAGTTTGTCGCAGAATGCCTCAGTGAGGCTGAGGCGCAAGAAGAAGTAGTCTGAACTGTGATTGAGCTGATTTAATGATGAACTATGATTACAATAATTCATAGTCCATCATAAAATCAGCTAAATCATAGTTTAAAACAACTCCGTCTGCGGATTGCTTTTATCTGTTTTTACCATCCATTCTATTTCGGTACTTTTTGTAAAATCAGCAAGCTTGCTGCCGACAGCTTTCCAGCCCATCACTTCAACAATTTTTGACACTTTAAACTTTTGTTCTTTCGCTTGTGCTCCCCTGCCCGTTCTGATTATTATTGAAGGATCTTCTGAAGTGGTAATAGCCTCGAGATAATTTTCTGTGCCTTCTTTAATAAATAAAAACTTATTGTGCAGCGTGGTGGTTTCTATTTTAAAACGCTTGATATTAAATTGCAGCTTATCATTATAAACTGCGGTTACTGTTTTATCAGGAACAAATTTTTCAATCAGCAAAATGTTATCTGCATCAAAACGCTGGGTTAACTCCTGGTCTGTTATTTCGTATGTGCCATCTTTGTATATGGTCAGCAGCTTATCATCTCCTTCGAACATTCCCAGGTAATCACCTTTTTCTTCTGTATTCAGCCTTCCGAACTGGTCGTCAAACCAGAGTTTGCGGCCGTTGAGGGTGGACCGGCCAGCCTCTTTAAATTTTACATTTTTTATGGGATATTTGGTAACCTGGTTGCCAAAGCTGCTGCGGCCTTTGATATCAAGCTCTTCAAAATAAAAGTCAAATTCTTTAATCCGCGCCGTACAATTCGGACTTAATATGATCTTTACCACTTCCGCTTCACCATTTTGATTAACGGACAAATAGTGCACTTTACTTTTATCTTCAGCTTTTGTGAGGTCATATTCTTTATCCCTTGTAATACCAGTTACATTGAAACGTTTTCCAAAACTTACACCTGATTTGCCATCCAGGTAAATCATGTTATAAGTAGTACGTTCATCATTTTTCTGAAAGACGGCTACATGAATGATGTCCTTGCCTATAAAAGTTTTCTCCGCTACTTTTACTACTTTCATTTTACCTGATTTAGTGAAAGCAATGATATCATCAAGGTCTGAACAATCTGCAACGAACTCATCCTTCTTTAATCCGGTTCCTATAAACCCATCCGATCTGTTCACATATACTTTGGCGTTCGCTATCGCCACATGCCTGGCCTGGATGGTGTCGAATAAACGGATCTCAGTTTTTCGTTCACGTTCCTTACCATATTTTTTAAGCAGGTTCTCATAATATGCTACAGCGAAATCAACCAGGTTGGCTATATCATGTTTTACCTGTTTTATTTCTACATCCAGACCTTTGATTTGGCGGACCAGGTCTTCAATATCAAGCTTATAGATCCGCCGCACAGGCTTCTCCGTTAGTTTAATGATATCATCTCTGCCGATCTCTCTTCGTAATAAATTTTTAAACGGTCCGAAAGCCTTGTCAATACCATCTAAAACCTTATCCCAGGTCTCATGTTTTTTCTCCAGTTCTTTATATATTTTTTCTTCAAAGAAGATTTTCTCCAGGGAAGTAAAATGCCACTTGTCCTGAAGCTCTGCAAGTCTGATCTCCAGTTCCCTTCGCAATAACTCCTTAGTATTATCGGCTGAGGTTCTTAGTAGTTCATAAACACCCATGAACCTTGGCTTATCCCCAACTATTACACAAGTGTTAGGCGATATGCTTACCTCACAATCAGTAAATGCGTAAAGCGCATCAATAGTAATATCCGGTGAAATGCCGGGGGCAAGGTCAATCTGCAATTCAACTTCAGCAGCCGTATTATCCGTAACTTTTTTAATCTTAATTTTTCCCTGGTCGTTAGCTTTGATGATCGAGTCTATAAGCTGCGGGGTAGTCACTCCATATGGAACATCTTTTATTACCAATGTTTTTTTATCCAGCTCTTCAATATGCACTCTTATTCTTACTTTTCCGCCACGTCTTCCTTCGTTATAAGTGGTAACATCAATCATTCCTCCCGTTTGAAAGTCGGGGTAGAATTCGATTTTCTTTCCGCGCAGGTACTTGATAGAGGCATCAATCAATTCACAAAAGTTATGAGAAAGAATTTTTGTAGCCAATCCAACAGCGATGCCCTCCGCTCCCTGTGCCAGCAATAAAGGAAACTTCATAGGGAGGGTTACAGGTTCGCTTTTTCTTCCGTCGTAACTGATTGCCCAGTCGGTTGTTTTAGCATTAAAAGCAATGTCAAGTGCAAACTTTGAAAGTCTTGCCTCTATATAACGAGACGCAGCAGCCGAAGCGCCGGTTCTTACATCACCCCAGTTACCCTGGGTATCAATCAAAAGATCTTTTTGTCCGAGGTTAACTAGTGCATCGCCAATGCTTACATCACCGTGAGGGTGATATTGCATAGACTGACCGATAATATTCGCCACCTTATTAAAACGGCCATCGTCCATTTCTTTCATTGCATGAAGAATGCGGCGTTGCACAGGTTTCAATCCATCTTCTAAGGCAGGAACAGCACGTTCCAGTATCACGTAAGATGCATACTCAAGGAACCATGTCTGGTACTGTCCGGATACGCCCGATTTATCGTCCGTTAAATGATGTGGTTTGTTGTCTTCACTCATTGCTGTCTATTGAACATCAAAAATTGATTATTAAATATTTCCTTCATAATCTCTGCAACGTTTTAGGTAACATCAGGAAATTAATGCAGCTTGCATTGAATTTAATTTCACTTCGAAATCCTTCATATTTTTCAATTCTCCCTGAGCGTCCAATTGTCCTGATGCTACCATATTCTTAATTCTCCACAACAGGTAAGCATCCCCGGTAGTATGGCTTGCTTTATTTAAAAATGAACTGATAAGTTTACTCGTTTTTATCCAGTCTGTATTAATAAATTGGAGCAGTTCTTTATCATAGAAATCATCCTCATATTGCTGTAGTTTCTTTCCGCCTTCCAATATCCTAACACCTTTGTTTGCTTCACATAATTTTTGCCATTCGTCCGTGTCTATCTCAAATTCGCCGGGTGATATTAGCCTGGCCAGTTTTCTTGCTTTTAAAAATTCTTTGGGTTGAATGTTGAACAGGTTTACCGGATAAAAAATGTGACCTTTCTCGTTTATAAAGGGAAGATTGTTAAGGTAAAGAATAAATACTCGTCCCTGAAATTCTTTCAGCTGGCACATGAGCCAGTAGTATCCGCTTACATCGTGTTTGTTTTGTGCCACCCATATCCAGACAATTTGTTCCGGATTGTTTTTTAACTGATTAATTAAATCGCTAACAGTTTTGTTATCATCTATCGAATCTTTATCTACCAGTCCTTCATAATCGCCTCCGGCTAACACTTGCCGCCACCATTGTTTGCGAGTTTCGATGCCTCCTTCAGTATAGATATCTTGAATTGGTCCAACAGCGAAGTCATCTTTGATTTGGATGATTGCACCTTGCAGAGTGCCATCTAAATCAAAACTTTTTTTTAACACTTCAACATCCGCTTGCTGAAAAACTATATGGATCATGTTAGATTAAATTACCTGGTTTACTTTTGCAGCTATCTTTAACCACAGAGGAAGGAATAGGTATCACGGAGGTCCACGGAGAAGATCCTCTGTGGACCTCCGTGTTACCTATTCCTCCACTCCGTGGTTATAAAAAACTGTCAAATTATTTTAATTCGAATCGTGACCCGCTACATCATTCAAAAGGTCTACCTCCACTTTTAAATTACCGATGATAAAATCCTGGCGCTGCTGTGTATTCTTACCCATATAATATTCCAGTAACTGCTGGATGTGCGTGTCAGGCATCATCAGCACAGGTTGCACCCGCATGTCAGGACCAATGAATCTACCAAATTCATCCGGACTGATCTCACCTAATCCTTTAAAACGGGTAGTCTCCGGTTTGTTACCTAATTTTTTTGTGGCTGCCTGCTTTTCATTTTCATCATAACAATAAATTGTCTGTTGTTTGTTGCGTACACGAAACAAGGGCGTTTCTAAAATATACAAATGATTGTTTTTTACAAGATCAGGGAAGAACTGAAGAAAGAAGGTCATCATTAGCAAACGGATGTGCATACCATCAACATCAGCATCGGTTGCGATGATGATGTTATTGTAACGCAGTCCTTCATAGCCTTCTTCTATATTCAATGCATGCTGCAAAAGGTTGAATTCCTCATTCTCATAAACGATCTTTTTTGTTAAGCCAAAGCAATTCAACGGCTTACCCCTGAGACTGAATACAGCCTGCGTCTCCACACTTCTTGACTTGGTAATAGAACCACTGGCGGAGTCGCCTTCCGTAATAAAGATGGTACTTTCTTTTTGCTTTTCTACAATCTTATCCTTCTCTTTGCCATTGGGTTCGTCATTTAAATGAAACCGGCAGTCGCGCAATTTCTTATTGTGAAGGTTGGCTTTTTTAGCCCTTTCATTAGCGAGCTTTTTTATACCGGCCAGTTCCTTGCGTTCCCGTTCGCTTTGTTCGATACGCCTCTTCAGCGCATCAGCAATAGCAGGATTTTTATGAAGGAAATTGTTTAATTCCCTGGTGAGAAAATCACCTATAAAATTCCGTACGGTAGGCCCATCTTCATAAACAACCTGGGAGCCAAGCTTGGTCTTTGTCTGACTTTCGAAAACAGGTTCCTGAACACGAATGGAAATAGCCGCGCAGATACTTGCCCTTACATCCCCTACATCATAATCCTTTTTAAAAAAATCACGCACGGTTTTAACAAAAGCTTCCCTGAAAGCTATGAGGTGAGTACCTCCCTGGGTGGTGAACTGTCCGTTTACGAAACTATAATACTCTTCACCATACTGGTTCTCATGTGTGAGCGCCAATTCAATATCAGGGCCTTTCAAATGGATGATGGGGTAACGTATTTCATCGGCATTTGTTTTGCGTTGCAAAAGATCCAGCAATCCATTTTTACTAACATATCTTTTCCCGTTAAGATTTATTACCAACCCCGCGTTGAGATAGCAATAATTCCAAAGCTGCCCATCGAGATGATCATTTAGGTAATGAAAATTTTTAAAAACGGTATCATCCGGAATAAAAGATACCAGTGTGCCGTTCTCTTCTAAGCTTTTTGCTTCTTTATGCTCTTTCAATAACACTCCCTTTTCAAATTCCGCCGCTTTCTCTTTTCCTTCCCTGAAGGCTGTTACCTTAAAATAATTACTTAAAGCATTAACGGCCTTTGTACCTACACCATTAAGTCCAACGCTTTTTTGAAAGGCTTTGCTATCATATTTGGCGCCCGTATTTATTTTACTTACTACGTCTACAACTTTACCTAAGGGAATGCCGCGCCCATAATCACGCACGGTTACGGTTTTATCTTCAATGGTAATATCGATATGTCTTCCGTATCCCATGGTGTGTTCATCAACGCAGTTATCGAGTACTTCTTTCAGCAATACATAAATACCATCGTCAGGACTGCTACCATCGCCTAATTTACCAATATACATCCCAGGCCGGAGGCGTATATGCTCCCGCCAGTCAAGGCTTTTAATGCTTTCCTCCGTATAATCGAACAAATTTTTTTCTGCCATATCTGATCTTGTATGAACTTAAAAATTATTTAATGAACCGTTATAAATTATCAGAATATTAATGCTTCGACATTTCTTCCTGACAGCCGACAGCTGATCGCAGTTTAACTAAAACTTTTAGTAATCTGCGGTGCAAATATATACAAACAGGTTAAAACATCTATATACTAACATATACAACTGAGTAAATAATCAAATGCATTTGAAATATTAATATTGGAATACCTACTTTTGCGGATTCCAAAAAGGTGCTTCATTTGTTATGTAGTCAATTGGAATTACGTTGTTAACGACACATTATTTTAACCGGACAAACAATTATTTATGAAAAATGGAATTTTAGTAGTGAGCTTCCTGATTTTTTCTATACCACTGTTAATGACAAGCTGCGTGTCCAAGAAAATTTTTCTTGCTTCACAATCAGCCCTCCAAAGCGTTCGAACAGATAGTAACAGGCTGGCGAATAGAGTAACGGATCTTGAAAAAAATATTGCTGACCTCACAAGCAAAGGGGCCAGCCTTCAGCAAAATCTTAATGATATAAGAACACAGCTGGATGCTACCAGTAAGGATGCCGCTGGTAAAATAGCATCCCAGCAATCGTTGTTAAATAAGAGCAAGGAAGAAATTGCTTCGCAACAGCAAAAACTTGCAGCCTTACAAGGCTTGCTTGAACAACAAAAGAAAAATGCTGACGCGCTGCGTCAGAAGATGGCCGACGCCCTGGTAAAATTTAATTCCAATGAACTGACGGTGGCTGTCAAGAATGGAAAAGTGTATGTAAGCTTACAGGAAAGCCTTTTGTTCCCTTCGGGAAGCGCGATGGTGAATCCAAAAGGTAAGGAAGCCCTGGGCAAGCTTGCGGAAGTGCTCAATACAAATCCTGATATCAACGTAAACATTGAAGGTCACACCGATTCTATTCCGATCCGTAACCGTTTTGAAGATAACTGGGCACTCAGTACAGCCCGCGCCACTTCTATTGTTCGGATACTTACGAAAGACTATAAAGTAGATCCGATAAGAGTTGTAGCCTCCGGTCATAGTTCCTATGATCCGCTGGGAAGCAATTCAGAGGCTGAAGGCCGCGCTAAAAACCGGCGCACAGAAATCATTCTTACTCCGAAGCTGGATGAGTTGTACAATCTTATCAATGGAAGTGGAACAGGGAGTTAGTTTAAAATTTTAGGAGGGCGCAATAATAATTTATAGTTAAGATCCGGATTCGTCCGGATCTTTTGTTTTAAATGCTATCTTATTTCATTGTTTAGAAACTTATAAAAAAAGCTATATTTGCGGCTCGTAAAAAAGACTTTGTAGCTCAGTTGGTAGAGCAGCTGACTCTTAATCAGCGGGTCCAGGGTTCGAGTCCCTGCGAGGTCACATTGTTTCCTGCATATACTTGAAAATCAATATATAAGTTTTGTATTCTGATTTAGGTTACACTCTGGGGTACATTCAAAGCATATAAATAAAATATCATTCATTAATGATATGTTCCTCTCTTGGTTATTTTTTGAACTTTTTCTGACATCAACGGTACATAATTTAAATCACTCTTGTCATTGTTTGAGAAACCCTCATCAGTTATGACAATTGAACAAATCTTCCCTACAAAATACCTAAAATTGAAATAGTATTTGGATTCTCAAATTGTAAGCTCAAAATTACATTGTTTCCATTATAAAT
>JAABUK010005788.1_pt1 | contig 18938 bp, 25 predicted proteins | sample 5559141 | NCBI WGS metagenome assembly JAABUK01 (sample SAMN10711869, study PRJNA513367) | rock metagenome | isolation source: Antarctica rocks | place: Antarctica: Victoria Land, Pudding Butte nord | collected 2016-01-03 | reverse complement strand
TAACGACATGATCAGTATTATGCTATCCAAGAACAGAGGATCTCAAAGCAGCGAGCCAGCAGTGGGTATCATAACCAACGAGCCTAACCCTCCCCGGCTCGAACAAACCAACCTTCCACCAACGCCTGCGCACCCAGCGTCCGTATCCAAACAACCAACAACCAAGCCCCCAACGTTTCCCCGCCCATCAGACCCTCGGAGCCGCATGTCCAACGGCATAGTAGCGACCTCGTAATCGCAGAGGCCTCCAAAGAAAGAAAAGGTCATCAAGAACCCAATTGAGCCGAAAGCCGAGGAACCCGGCAACCAAACCGATCTTACTTATCGCATGCAGACTGCCTCAGCGACAAGCCCCCCCCCCTCACCCCCTGGGCTAAGGACAGACTCGATGTCACCCCAAAGCAAAGGCGTGCCTCGCAGTCTTTGCCATGGACGGATGCACCAAGGCAAAGAGAGCGGAGCGGTATCGCATGTGCCCGGAATTTGGTAAGGGTGCGGGTTTTGTTTTGTGGAGAAGAGCGTTAGGCGGGATGGAGATTGGGCGTTTGAGTTTGGGGTTCTGGGGTTGGGGACTGCGAGGAGCGAGGAGGGATGGTGAGGGGGTGGGTGAGATGTGTGGTGGGAGGAGGGATGGGGAGGTGGGAGGAGGGATGGGGAGGTGGGATTTTTGGGATCTGTGGGATGTGTGGGAGAGAGGGGGAATGGGTATGGGTTGTGGGGAAGAGGGAGCGAGAAGGGCAGGTCTTGGTTCTTGGGTTACGCTTTATGCCTTGCGAAACTAGGACCGAACTGTGGCGAAATGTAGCAAGGGCGCCAAGACTCGAGGCTTTGGGACCATGTGTTCACGGGTATGTCACATAATTGCATGGCAGTGCGCGTCAGAGAGTCTGTCGCTCAGGTACTCAACCGAAGAGATTTCTATCGCAGTCTAGACCATCTACATATCCCATGCTCCATCTACCCCTCCATTATATGCAAAATATAAAAAACCCTCGCATCCGTCAACGAACCGCGAACAAACTCAACGAACCGCCGAACAAAACAAAGCTGCAGGTGTTACAGTAGGGTAATCCTTCCAGTCTAGCCAGAGCAGAGACTCTGATCGAATGAGGAGTCTCATCGGCGGAAAATCCCCCTGCGCTGCTTCTCCGGCACCGCCTCGTCATCCCCTGGCGAGGCGGTGTTGGACTCGTAGTCCAACTCGATCTTGGACTTTGCAAAGTTGCCGTCCGTGACGAGGTGTTTGTTGCGCGTTTGCATTTGCGGGAAGCAGTAGCCCGGGTGGAAGATTGTGAGGGCGAGGACGGCGAGGGTGTTCATGCTGTTGGGGGATAACGTGTTAGTGAATTTTTGATTTGCATAAGAATGGGAAGGTGGTCGTTTTGGGGGGGGGTTGGCTTACACTCCGTCGAGAACGATGAAATCGGTCTCGTTTTGCATGATGGGGTTTTTCCAGCCCTTGGCCATTTCGGCGATACGGTAGGAGCAGCGGGTGAAGATGGCGAAGAAGGCGAGAACGAGCCCGGCAGCAAAGAGGCGGAATTTGATGTCTTCGATCATGGTCGTGGCCGTTGGTCCCATCTCCCCGCGTCGTGAATACAGGCGGTAGAAGTAGTCGCCGGCGAGGACTCCGAAGACGAGCAAGGTAAACACCTGCCACACGATACCCGCCATCATCATGTTATTTCCCAGATTCTGGTTGGACGTGGTCTTGGCCGTCGCAGCGATACCTCCGCCGGCGCCTTGGAGCACGAGCGACAGGAGATCGCAGCCGATGAAGATCCAGGTGTACCACTTTGCCGGGATGCGAGAGGGTTCGGAGCCAAAGGTGAGGATCATGTGTTTGAGGGTGAGGTAGATGCCGGCGGAGAAAAAGGCGGGCGCGATGATGAGGCAGGTGATTTGGATGTCGAAGCCGTTATTGTCATAAGGGTTGCTGTGGAGCATTATCCGGCCGACATAGCCTGGGGTTCATTAGTCGGTATTGAGGGGAATGGAGGAAAGTGTGTTGGACATACCGATTGCTTCTCCGAGACATCCTACGCCCAATGCTACCATAAAGGACCATGATCTGAAGGTTATACCTTGAACGATCTGGATGATGAGGCAGAGGCCGAAGAAGGCGCAGAAAAAGACGTTGGCGGGTACTGAAGGGTAGTAGCCATAAATGGTCTTTTCAATTGTACAAGTTGCATTGATATTGAGACAATCCTGGCCGGGTGCCATCTTTCAGTGTCTTGCTGCTGATGTTGTTTGAATGGAAATCAATCAAAAGAAAAGAAAAGAAAAGAAAAGAAATAGAAGTAGGGTTGATACGGTTGGGGAGAGGCAAGGTCGTCAAGCACGCTGTTTGCCTGATCGATAAAGAACAGGGCAGAGTACGAGTAGTCAGAAAGACGGGATTAGATTATATATCAACAGAGGGTTTCATGGACAGCGAGACACAGCCTTGGGAAATTCAGGTGGAAAGAAGACGAGCCGCGTGTCCATGGAGATGCATTCGGCATGACTACCACATGCAGCTTGATAGGATCTCACGGTCGGTTACAGTGTTACGTTGATGCCCCTGCCTGCCTCTGCCAAGAAAGGGGTTGTGGTGGTGGTGGTGGTGCGGCATACGGGCGGTGTCGCAGATTAGCAGTATCAGATTCACGAGTACAGTATTGATGGGTTCAGCCCAATAGGATATGACAAAGCGGCATGTTTATTGCTCCGAGTACATGGCGAAGGATCAAGCGAAGTCAGCATCGCAAAGGAGTGGAGCCTGGAGCTTGGAGCTTGGAGGAGTGGCATGCTTGAAGAAGGAAGATACGGTAATCCGTAGGCGGTTGGTTATATATCCGGAATACCTTACTCCGTACGGAGTACTATCACAGAAACATGGAACGTCGTGATGGTCCTCGGCATGTTTCTTCAGGCTTACTTACCACACATAGTGACATAGAGCCAACGATAGATACATAGCAACAACGTGGCTGTATCCAAGACAGACAGACTACTTTAGGCAAAGTGAAAGTTTCGGTGGCTGTCTTGCCTATTCTTGTACCAAGCGAGTAGTTGATGGTGGAGCACATGTAATTTATTCCGTATCAGATGTCGTGACTCGTGGAGGAAGGGAGGAGAGGGAGATGATGATGAGTTTCAGGAGCATTGGTTGATCCGTACTTCCGTACCATACTTTAATACGTCCGTATTATTTACTCTGATTGGCTTAGCGGCCGTTGATAAGCCCGCCTTACCACAGTACAGTCGTTGGGTAATTTAATTATATTAGGTTCGATTCCTAACAGCGCTGGTACAATGGTGTTGGGGTTATCTTTCTCTTCTAGTACGTACGGAAGTACTCCGTACTGTACTCTCGAGATGGTTTTTAGTTTGTAGCCCTACCATAGCCGAACCCCGTGGATTTCTAGGCCATGATCACCTAAGTCTAGGGGACAAACCATCTAAATTCTAGGCATGAAAAGTACAGTAATTGTGTATAAACTAAAAACCATCTCGAGAGTATGTATTCCGTACTGTAGTCATGGCCGCGCGCCGCGCAAGCATCCCCCAGAACAAGCTTAGCGTAACCGGAAGCCCTGTAGGCTCCAATCAAACACAGCCCCACTTTACAACGTATCTACAGTACGTACCTACCTACCTGCATCATGTACTCGAATACCATCACCCAAAGCAAAGAGACTGCGGAAACGAAATGATGCGCAGCCTGGACCCTAATGCATGCTGAGCGTCTTCGAATTTCTCCTTTATAAGTAATACCGGCGAGATGGGAAGCTGGTCTCTGCGTCCTACCCCAAACTTCTGGCCATGGTCTATGGTGGAAAGCCGAGCGCGGCGTGTTTGAACTGCAAGAAGCGCAAAATCAAGGTACGCTTGTCCTGCCCTGAAACATCCGCCCGATCACAGTCTCAGACAATCCGACTAAGGCTCTGGTGTGGCATTTCCAGTGCGATGAAGGCTTGCCTGCCTGCTCTCAATGTGTCAAATCAAGACGGATCTGCCCCGGATACATCCACCGCTTTGATCTCGTGCTGCGTGACCAGACTCAGTCCATCCGATTGAAAGCGCAACGCAAAAAGGCTGGGAAGAACTCCCGTGCAGGGTTGATTGCGTCGGACGGGGCAAAGTGCAGCGAGTCCGTGGTAGAGCCATTGGGGCCACGCTGCACGTCATTGGTTCCTCGAGGCTACTCCAGTTCCAGCAGTCCGGAACCTTCACAGGCCGTCTGCAGAGAATCCAGCCTCGACAATGCGTCGTATGTCAATCCCATCCCTCGAGCGCTATGCGAAGACCCGATCCAGCCAGCAGTGAATGCCTTCTTTGATGGATTCAGCATGTGCAACCGCCATCCGGATTCGCAGCGGGGCATGGTAGAGCTGTTACTTCCTCTGTATAGCTCTTCCCCCCATGACTCTTTGATATCCTTGGCAACTTCCTCTGTCGCTTTAGCTGCCGTTGGCGGTGCTTACCGAAGATCTGCCTATTATAAACTCGGCTATACGCTCTTTGGGAAAGCGCTGCAGATGACAAAGGCAGCTATCGACGACCCCATTGAGAGCCTGACCGACGAGACTTTGATTACTGTTTTGCTTCTGGGCCTGTTCGAGGTACGCTGATTCTCAATCTCACCTGTGTTTTCGTAATGGTCGTCCAACTATGAGGGATTCCAGTGCAGCTCAAGATGTCCCATATGCTTCATTGAAGGGGATTGTCTACAGAGAAAACTATGGCGTATCTAAGACTGAGCGTCTCTCGTACGAGAATATTACCGTCAACGAGGATGCGCTGTACTTGATCTTCCAACAATACTGACAACGCTCCCAGCGCATCACCCAGACTGCTGAGTCGTCGAAAAGGACGTGTCTCCACAATAACGGAGCGTTTGCGTTGGTCAAACATCGGAAGGACAGGAACGGCAGATCTGAATTTTCCCGAAGCCTACTTCTCACAGTGCACGGACGGCTGGTAAGTCCGGCCAACGCAACATCATACTGTATCACACTTTCTTTGAGCTGAGATCAGAACAGGTTGATGGCATCATTCAAGGGTCCGGGTTTAACGGATCGACGTCTGCTGAATGGGCCGAGCTTTCCCCATACCTGCCGCAAAACGCCGCAGGCCGATTCGGTTCAATGTCAGCTAGGGTCGCAGATCTTCAGGTTGTAGCCAAAGCTCTGCTTGGTGCGCCGTCAAGGACTGTAACCGAGCAATGTGTCGGCCAAGTATTGAAGTCCGCCGTTGAAATTGATGCTGTGCTTGCAGAATGGGCCGAATCATCCATACCCGTAGGTTGGGAATGGCTGCCTGCATTCAGTTTCAACTGCCCTACTGAGACGCCGAGGACACTTTTTGTTCACCAAGACCGAGTCGATATCTATTACGATTTATGGGTTGCCGGATTGTGGAATAATTACCGTATCACTCGAATTATGGTCCAGTCTATTGTGCTCGATTGCCTATCGCGGGCAACCTGGGCAGACTCGCCACAGCTGATGCAGCAATCGAGGAGTGCCATACGGATCAGCCAACAGATGGTCGACGAAATCTGTGGAAGTGTTCCCTTCTACTTAGGAACTAAAATAGGGGGAGGGTTAGGGGACGACGCTGGGGTCGAGTATCCCGTTCAAGCCACAAGTGCCATCACAAACAATCAGTGGCAAGCATCCGCTGCATTGGGGGGATGGCAACTCATTGAACCTCTAAGGATAGCTTTGAAGATAACATGTCTGCCTGAAGATCAAAGACAATGGCTCACGCAGCAGTTGATACGCATTGGCAATATACTCTCTGTAGATCTGTTAAGTCAGACCAAATGATCGACGAAGTATGCTGGATTCGAACAAAAGCTGAAATAGCCCCGAGCGAGGTCACGCTATTGCATGTGCCTTTAAACAGCTGGACAGTTTCGATAAACAAAGGTAATAACTGCGAAATAGAGATTGTTAGCGATTAGGAGAGAAATGCGAACTCTATCCAAAAGCTTTTACACTCTCCCAGGCTTCAACCTAACGGTACACGCGCTTTCCGGATGCTACAGTACGAGTACATATACCTTCAGTCGACCTAGCCGACACTATGAGATTCCCCAAGAGTAAGCCAGACTTCATAGTTGAATAATTATATTCGTAACTAACATTTCTTCCAAGGTGTCCTTAATCCGGGCATGGCCTTTGTAGTGTTGATACTATATTCGGAACTTGCGAACAATCTCTTTTTTCCGAGCTCCTGCCAGCTGCTAGGAGGAAACAGGTGGGAGAGCCTGAACTTGAGATATTCACATGAGTCTCAGGAAATATGCTGGAATGCGGTATGGTGCGCTGTTCAGAGCAAAGGTGTTTAGTCCAAGATAAAAGGAATAAGAATCGATTTGGTGCTTGCGACGTAATTCATGACTAACGGACCTGGTTTCGACAGGATTGAGTTGCAGCAATATAATCTCCAATTTTACAGTAAATCTGCTGAGCGCCTCGACCAGTCTCGACCCATATTTTGGTGTTCCTGAACCATGTTGCCTTTGGATTGAACGTTGTGAAAGCTAATCAAGAGCATCCGTCGTATGCGCATTGAATGTTTCTCTCTTTTAAAGTGGATTTTCAGGGTTCGGACTTGATCCAAATCCCAGCGCTCATGTATAGCAAAGCACCATTCTCTGACAGTCAATCCAAATGGTTGGATCCGAGCCACCGAGTTGTCTGTCTGCCTTCGCAAGCGGGACGCAAAGCAGCACGCGCGATGCATGCAGGCCAAGGAATCCATGAATAAGAAGACCAGTCCCAAGCTCGCCTATCTCGTACCCTTGGGCGGATCGAGTGCGTTGGAACTCATATCTTACACTGCCCTGTTTGATCTATGTATCTACTAGAAGTCAAAGCTACAGTACGAACGATCCCATGTATCCGTGTGCTTCATTACCGACACCCCCCCTCTCTGCCGCCGTTACGCTTCAGAATAATACCGACCACTAACGAAGAACAGCTGTGTTGAAAAGGCCGTTGTCTCCTTGACGTCCAGGCGTTGGACTCTCTCTCTCTCCGATGCTACAAGCCCAGAAGGATTTCTGTGCTTGGCGAACGACTTTTTTTTCGTCGTTGCTGGAAAACTTCTACCGTCTACGAGAAAGAAATGTGATGTTTACACCGAACCGTTCTGATTATGTGTGATGCGGATGGGAAATGGTCTCCCCATGAAAGATTGTGGTTGTGATGGCGGCAATATTGAGATTTCCGGGGTGGAAGAGGGGGAGTATAGACTTGGTGTTGCAGGAGATGACAGCTGTCATGGGCGTCGTTGTTGCTAAAAGGAGTGGCCGATGTTGTACTCGGTGCATTGGAAGGGGGGAGGCGTATGGAAACCCGGTGCCTGTGATTGTTAATGCATGGCAAGGGAGAATATACTAGCAAGAGGCTTGGCTGGTGGTTGCTGAAATCGGATTTGCTATCATGAATGCTGGTATGGTAGAAGACTGCACGGTAATCTGTGGGGATGCACTAGAGGGTGATGTGAGTTATGGATCACCCTACGCTTAGCAAAGAAATGTGGGATGACGAAAAACGCTCAGGCGATGGAACGACTAGACTGCCGAGTTGGAAGAATAGATGAAGAATTCAAGACACAAGCAGGGATTTCTTAAAAGGACGCGTTGGACGCGGTTGTGCAAGGCTTGAGAGCCGAGATCGAGACGAAGAAGAAATCAAACCAAGCCGTCGGACTGATGTAGGCAACTGATATGAAGCATGGTGATGGATTGAAAACTCCGCCTTTGCCAAGCTTCTACATCGATAACCACTTTCAAGACGTTGCAGCTCCAAGTTTCTCGCAGCCGAAAGTACCAGCTCACATTGCCGGCTTGCTTGCTACACCCATTGTAGCGAGCGTTTGCCCCCAGCTCCCGTCGCTTCTTGGGGTACATCACTACAGTACCCTCCCTACCCACCTCCGCTTCCAGTGGCCAGCTCTCGTTCCTCAAGGTTGCGAGTCCCACCGTCGGTGGACAAGCGATGGAATGAGAGAAATCGCTATCCCATCTACTGTACCTTTGGCAACCCGCTCGCAGCCCCCTCCCCTTTCCCTTTTCCCCATCTCCCCACCTTCCCAGTCTCCCCTCTCTTTTCCCTCCCTTCCATCCTTCCCACCATTCCCTCACTCTCTCACATTAAAATCATCTTGTCTATTTCAAGTCCTAAATGGGTTGAGTGAGAAAGGGCGCGGAGGGTGTGTCGCGGAAGAGGGCTGAATATGGAGGATACGCGAGAGGGAATATCGAGATTGGATGTGGGGCGAAACATTGAGGGGATGTGGGAGGGATGAGGTGGTGAAGAGGGGAGGGTGGATATGCTGGGGGGGTGACGGGGATGGTGGAAGGGGAGGGGAGGGGAGGGAAGGGAAGGGAAGAAGGGAGGGTTCTTCCTTCTCCCTCCTCATCTATCCTTTTCCGCCCTTTGGCATCCTTCTCTCCCCCGCTCTCCACCCAACACTCCCGCATTCTACGGTCCACACCCCTCATCAGACACGTTTTACGTCTTTACGCATTTACATCTTCGTAAAGGAAATTCATGTAAAGCTGTACGAGATAATGTTGATGTTGTATGAGGGATGTCGTGAGAGAATTGTGATGTTGATGAAAGGGGGGGTTTCGAATCTGGGAGAGATGAGTGAAGTTGTGATTATAGACATTGAATATAAGAATTTCATTCTACAGTTAAAGGCTATAGGTATTTGTTCTAGCACAATCAACATAGAGGGAAGGGGGAGAGGGTGGAGAAGGGCATCTGTGGAGAGGATTGATATATATAATACATCTCCCTGCCTATAATTGCAGTCTTACCCATCCCCCACAGATATCCGGCTACCCTTTCCATCGCCTCGGCCCTTTGAGATAGGTCCCTCCTCTCCCGCCCAGACCTGTCGTCCGGATCTTCTCTCCAATCTCTATTATGATGTTTGTTCGATCGCATCAGACTTGTGCCCTGGTTCAAGGCATGTTTACAGTTCATAACACAGGATTACCGTCCGGATCGACTCTTTGATTACTATCACGATAGTTGCTTCGATCGGTTGAGTAACCTCATTGCCCGAGCAGCCCTCGTGTGGCTCCGGCCCGCTGTCCAGTTTGAAAACCTGCTCATCTTTTTCTCCGCTCCCATAGCCCTTGTCCTGGTTGAGGATGATTTCGTTCTCACTGGCGCGGGGTCTGGTGGTGGTAAATCGATCATGGAACGATCAAAAATCTCTCTCATGTTGCGAGCCGCAACGGTGATTTCGTTGTCTTCGCCGTTGTAAATGGCACAATTGTAAACTATCTGATTAAAGTCCGCGACAAGGGTGGGAAGCGACGAATACATGTCTTTCTTTAGCTTCTGTGCCATTGTGTGCAGGTCCATGGGCTTTCTAATTATGTCTGGATAGTCGGGGATCTTCAGCCTTACCGGGTCGACAGGAAATCGGAAGGGTTTGGCTTGGTTATATTTCCGGACGGTGGTGAGTTGCTTTATGATGAAGGTCTTTTGAAGTTCGGTGATGGGCTGTGGTTGTTGCAACGAATTATCCTTGGAATTCCGTGTGTTCAGCTCCCTGGTAGCAACTGGATCGGAAGGCTCAGGTTCCGAGTTGGAATCGCTTTCGTCCTCAGATGAGTTCTGCTCCTCTACAGAGAATTGGTCAAGACTGTCGAATTCATCCGTGTTCTGGGAAGAGTCGTTCGTGGTAGCTGCCTCTTTGTAAGTGGTTGGCTCGGAATCTTCGCCTTCCAATCCATAGCTGGCATACTTTCTTGTATCTGCTGTAAGCCTTTAGCAATCAAACAACATTACCCAAATCTACATGTAACAAACCTCGAGGGGCAGACGCGGAATGTTCACCACGTGAAAGGTATTTCGCTCCGGTGGGTCGCTTTCTCTTCTTGAATATCGAGTTTACATTCTGCGAAGCTCTTCCAGTGTTCAAGCTTGTGCCGCTGCGAAAGGTTTGCTGGGGAGCTGAAGGAGCGATAGGAGGTTGCTGCTGTTGTACTCCTTTAGCCGAGTAACCATCAGCATTCTCAGCCTCTACACTCGGGCCGCCGTGAGTAATCGTCGAGAAGGTTCCCGAAGAGATAAAAGGCCGCTGCTGTTGAGCACCAGCGTTTGAAGAGGTACGAGATCTTTCGGCGGTTAAGTTTCGATTGCTGGGAAGAATTTGACGCGGTAGATTGGACGGAGGGATCGAAGATCGCCTCCGCTGAGCACTAATGGGTGGATGGGCACGACCTCTTTCAATAATCGAGCTTGGGGTTTGCGAAAGAACAGGAGAACTCTGCTGCTGAACTTCCATAGATGAATAGGCACGCTGCCACGAGTAAACCAGCCTCCCTGTGGAATCGTAAACCTCCAGCCTGCCGCCAAGGGCTTCCCTCGAGTAGCTGAACGGATAGTCCTTGTACTCATAGGCTTCTTTCCTCACCGAGGTTGTGATTGGTCCGGGGGCGATCTCAAAGCTATGGATAGAATCGTGGCTCGTTATGGTTATCATGGTGCGACCGATCCGATTCACCATGAGTATAGAGTCCATCTTTGCGCTGAGTGTTAGCGCATGTTCAGACGGCTGAAAGTGAGAAAGCTGACATCTGCTGTTGGACTGAGGGTGACTATGCTCGACATTGTTTGTTGACGCCCGAAAGATTTTCGCAGATAGACCGTAAGCTCTAGCGTGCACAACTGGCTGAATTTGGGTTGAACAGTGTCGTTGTGGGGTGCCCGTTGTTGGAAGTACAATCAGTGAGATTGATGCTGGGATGAAAGCTGTGAGCTAGTGCAGTTACGCGACACGAAGAATATCATCAAAGAGATTGTGGAGGTTGTCAAAGATAGTAGTTGTGGAAGCAAGCCACGAGGATAGTAGTTTGTTGTGGGATTGTAGTGATTGTGGGGGAGGGCAGGTGAGGTGAGAGCAGTGAAAGGAGGTCGACGGTCTGAGCTCAAAGACTCAGAGGACAAGAGTAGTTATTGGAAGGAATTTTATTCCCTTTGAAGTGATGCCACTTTCTGCTGTCGCGTCTTACGATACGGTACAAAACTGCATGCTGTTTGGAAAGACTACCATATGATGTGACGATAAGCCCCCTGAAGAGCTACGATGAAGCAAGGACAGACTTGGGGGAATACTCTCAATGAATGTACGAAACGAAGCCACGGCTACGGTAGTACATCAATGACGAGCGTTGACAGAGAAGCCTAGCCTACCATTCCTGGGCAGTCTCAGAGCTCGTTGTAGCTGACCAGATTATTTTTCTATCTTCAGTTACGACGTAGTGATTTGTCGTAGCAAGATATCATTCAAGACGAAAAAGTCCTCTCCTCTCAAGTCTGATTACCAATGCTCAGACTCTTGTAAGAACCACGAACATACATAATACTAATATGCCTCCAGCTATGTTCACATCACAACATCTTTACAACAATGTTGTCATAGCTTACTCTGCTCCGGAAAGGTCCTCATCAGATCCATAAACCTATCAATCGGCGCTGCTAGCATCACCGCAAAGTTCTCAAAATATGGCTTGTTCGGCGCACTGGGGTGGCTTCTTGTCGGTGTAAACATCTTTGTCCGCTCAAATTTATTCGCCAAGAGTTGGCTCTCTTCCCTTGACAGAATCTTCTCTAATCGTGGCATGTCCTCTTTGGACTCATGTTCGATGTGAGTATGGAGGTCTTTGAGGAGGAGGTCAAGGAGGGGGAGGAATTGAGCGTCCGAGGGCGACATGCTCTGAAGTTTGTATAGGTCTTCTTTTACCTGGGTTATGTCAGCCTCTGTGGTGGTTCTGGGAAATGGGAGGCTTGTATTACCGCTTGATGCTGCTGACGGTCTACATTAGTCAAGTCAATGCCTTCCTGGCCCATGTGCTTTTCCATAGCCGGATACACTGTCAGTTCCTCGCTGATAGCATGGCGTGCTAGAGCCCAGGTAAATTGGTTTCTCCATCCTATCTTTGCCTCTAGGGTCATCGAGGTTTTGATGTTGTCGGCATAGCTGTCGATGGTTTTGTGGTCGTCGCTAATGACTTCTGAGATTGTCTTGGAAGGCATAGGAGATAACTGCTCGAATGCGGTGAGATTGAATTATGAGGTGGCAAGTTCAGATATGTTGTCTCAGGAAAACGAGAACAATCTACGTCCTTGAGTGTCGCGCGGTCAAGACGTACCTTCGCCATAATGCGCGTCATGATGGACAAATACGGCAAGAAGATCAGGGCTAAAGATTGGGGAAATGCGATTAAGTTCCAGCCTCGGTTCCTACGGCAGTCCATTATGAGCCACGATAGGGCTGTCTTCTCATAGCCCAGTGCTCAATGTTATCCACATGAGTGATCCCATTGCTTCAACCAATATTTGCTGATGTTTAAAGCAGTCAGTGGTAAAGTATACTGGGGTAGAATAACAGGTGTCATTAATATCTAAGGAGTGACAAAAAACAAGCGAAAAATCAAAGCACAAAATCGTCTAATGTATGCGAACAGAAAGGACTACGCTCAAAAACCCGCCCGTGGTCTGTTTCATGCCACAACACGCCCCTTGATCTTCGGCAGCGTGGCTTCCGCGTTCTTCAAGAATTTGCCAAACGTCGCCTCATCAGTATTCAAAGCAAATAGCATCCCTTTTGCGCAATGACCCTCAGGGGTTCCATTCTTCTGTTTGCAATAGAAGAACCTTGGCTTGCCGTCGCGGACCGTTAAGTCAAATGGCTTGAGCTCGGGGGTGTCAAGCTTGTTGACATTCTGGAAGTTGGTGTCGATGTCGGTTCCCGAGAGCTTCTTGCAAGGGTTCTCGAGTGATGACTCGGTCAGAGTGTGGTTGGCGGCCCGGAAATCAAAATGGATCTTCTCGCCAACGGAGGCTGTGGGAAGATAAGCAGGACTGAACTTCAGGGTCTTGCCTTTATCGAGGCCGACTGTAACGGTTGTCACTGCCCCAGCGGAAGTGCTGGAAGAAGAAGAGGAAGTCGAAGTGGCCATAGAGGCTCCGTTGGTAGAAGATGCAACGCCCGTCTTATTCCCGTTCTGGTGGATAGCATTTTGTCTGAAAGCGTCCATCTTGTTACTGTTACCTGGATTGAGCCCGAAGACCATACCAAGGCCGCAGTGATTGGGAGGACCCTGTTGTTTACAATAGAACCATTGAGGGTTTTTGCTCTTGACCTCAAAAGGAATAACGAAAAGACCGGAGATGTTCTTTGGGTTCGATTGGTTTAAATTGGTATCGAAGCCACCATTGTAGGTGCATGGAGTAAGGAATTCAGACTGAGTGAGAGAGTGCGACTTTGCAAGGAAGTTGTACTCAACCACGTCACCAATTTCGGCAACGACATTGTCAGGGACAAACTTGACTGTGCCATTGAAGGTGCCAACTTCGACATGATGGGTTTGCTTGGAGCCAGAAGCCGTGGTAGTTGCGGAGGTAGTCCATTCGGTTGTAGCTCCTGGAGGGGGCGGTAGAGAATGGTAATCGGTAACCGTTGTCATAACAGGAGACCCTTGGTTTCCGATAGTGGTTGTCTTGGTTATGGTGACAGGAGCAGGGGCAGCGTTTGCGGTAGATGTCACTGTAATCGTCGTTGGTGGAACGACCTTCGTTTCTGTCACAGTGACTGTAACGGTGGAAGCGCCATACTGGGCGGGAGGAGCACTGTATTGGCCCGAGGAGCCTGTTACACTTGTCTGTCCTGGAAGACAGGTTTGGGTAACGGTGACTGTAGATGAAGCAGCAGCCATCATGGCCAACCCTCCAACGAGGACGATAGAGTTGGACTTCATTATGATGTTAAGGAAGAGGTAAGGAGTCGAACGTAAAGAATAAAAGGGAAAGCGTTGGGAAAGCTTGAATTATGCCTGTAAAGTCAAGTGATGGTGCGATAACAGCAAAGAAATGCTTATTGCGTGGACTGATAGACATAGGAAATAAATTGAATGTTAGGGAAGCGTAATGAGAGAAGGGAGAGACTGAGGCGTGCAACAACTTATATACTCGGTGGAGACATTGTCGACGGAGGATGTCCACGACAAGTCTGACGGAGCTACCCAAGACAAGACCAGCTATTTGGCCAGAATAGACCATCACCTCAGACGATGCTTCCAATCATGAACGCTTTCCCTTTTAGGACAGTGCTAAAGCATCGATGTCTAGACTATGTGGCTGCTGATGTGAGATAGTGTAAGGAAAAGGCGTAAGCAAGCCTCCAACGTCTTTTGAATATACAGCGCATTTGACTGGGCGACGGCTTAGATCTCCTGCTTATGCTGTTTCTTTCTAGGAAACATTCCGAAGTCCGTGTAGAATCATTGGTTGCTTAAGTTACTATATTCAAGTGCTTTTCAGTCCCAGGAATGCTGATGGGCTGTCGTAGTAGAGCTTCTTCAGGTCGCTACCTACCAGAATAGTGGGTAAACCACGAGAGTAAGCGTCACCTTACGTGAGAAGACGAACCAAGCCCTTAAGCTCAGAGATTTGCCAGCAAAATACTAATACGCTTTAGGCAGATTACTCTATCCTGTCTGTTCAAAAGTTGAGCTTCAAAAGGTCTGCACTAAACAATGCTTACTGGATAAATCAGTGGTTCAGCTTGGCCGAGCGGTTCGGACGTTTACCCTGGACTGGACTTCGTTCTTTACGCACCAGGCACGCAACTGAGCCCAACGCGTAGGAAACATCGTCTTGGATGTAGAACTATGACCCGGAACAAATGAGTTGCGCGACCTCACGTTCAACTTACCACTTTTAACCCAGACATATCGATTGGAGAAGGTAGCGAACGAGTTATCTACTTCATCTACTCTCTAGTTGAGAACTCGAGAAGATGCGGGAGAGATGACGTTATCGCTCTCTCTTCCCTCGGAGGCCTCCAAACGCAGAACTATCAATCTACCTACTCCACCTGTCCACGGAAAGCGATGAGTATTATCAGTTTGCTGAATACCCGAAGTAATATTGTGGGAAAGGATCCCAAAAAAGCACTATCGCCAATTGGCAGACGGGGGTTCAGTCACGATAGCGCTGTCTTCTGCACACAGGAGCAACGTATTTTCTGTCTGTATTGATTCCCATTGGGTTGTGCTGATGACCAAGGAAAGCGTAGGCGTATGGGGCTGCCATTATGTCACTCTCTAAAGCCTCCCTCTCTACCATTCCAACGTGTTACGCCACTGTCTCGATCGGTACACCTGACCATGACCTGCATGAAAAGCTCGAGGTAATAGCTGCCGCTGGCTTTCAGGGCATTGAATTGGGATTCCCCGACTTGCTGTCGTTCACTTCGAAGCACCACAAAGAAGATGTACAGCCGCAGGACTTTGATGCACTATGCGCTGCCGGCACGCAAGTCAGGTCACTGTGTTATGAAGTCGGGCTCAAGATCGTCATGCTACAACCTTTCGCGAACTTTGAAGGCTGGAAACCACAGTCGGAGGAGCGGGAAGATGCCTTTCGGCGAGCGAAAGGGTGGATTAGAATTATGGAAGCTGTTGGGACTGATATGCTTCAGGTCAGTGTTCAGATTTCCATACCAAAAGCATGAAAACTTTAGCTGATGTTACTTGAGGTTGGTTCCACCGATTCTCCAAACATTTCCAGCTCGTTTGAAGTATTATCCAACGACTTGAGAGAGCTTGCGGATCTGCTTGCACCACACAACTTCCGTCTGGCTTACGAGAACTGGTGCTGGGCGACCCACACTCCGGATTGGAAGGATGTATGGAAGATTGTGGAGAAGGTCGACAGACCTAACATCGGCTTGTGCCTCGATACCTTCCAGACTGCCGGTGGAGAATGGGCCGACCCCACTACAGTCACTGGTTTGATCGAGCTTGAGGGGGGACGTGACGCCCTGGCGAAGCAGTTCTATAAGAGCTTGGAAGAGCTCGGCGCAACCATACCGCAGGACAAGATTTTCATACTTCAGATATCAGATGCTTACAAGCCCCAAAAACCGCTGGACCCAAATCCTGATGACAGTGGATTGCGGCCAAGAGGTAGATGGAGTACTTGCTTGCGACCAGTGCCATTCGGCGGAGGATATCTTCCCGTAACTGACGTCGCTAGAGCGGTACTTAGCACTGGGTTCCGTGCTTGGTTCTCGATGGAGGTCTTCGATGGGGGACCTCGGGGGGATGATCAGGACTGGAAGGATATGTCTGGCTATGCGAAGAAAGCAATGCAGTCTCATAAGCGACTTTTGGAAGACCTTATAGAGTCCTAGATCGCAACAATAGAACAACGACATCAGCCATCTTCAGCTATTGTACCCAGCCTCTCCGCTCAGCCGCCCAATACCTCTCATTTCAGGCTTCGACTATATATGCGAGATGATGGAGCGATCAACTTTGAGCTCACTGTTATAGCTTCTATGGGATGTCTAATCTAATGTTTCTAGCTACTTATCAGCAGGCCAAGCTCTTCTTCCACCTTGGCACTCTAATTCGCGGCCTTGATAGTTTCCCGGTTCCTTTTCCTCAACCTCACAACGAAGCCAGACTGCATAACGAACCAGCGGTTCTGCACTTTCCAATTTCCACCCTCTTCTGGGCCGACTAGTTCAATCTGCTCCGGCCTTGTTAGCTCTCTGACTCCATACCACTTCCCAATATTTCTTCCACAAACTTACATCAAATAGTCTGAGCACTGTTGGCACCACTTTATAAATCTCCAGGTACGATATATGCTTTCCCATGCATGATCGATGGCCGGCACCGAACTACGCAGGAGTCAAAGCGCCATTATCAGCATTGATTTTTGCAAGCAGCAGCAGCAGGAACAGTGACCAACAAATATCGACCTGTTGTGTCGGAAAATTTGGACTTACAGTCAGCAACGCGTTTTCCATCTTCCTTCTTTTATCGCTCTCACAAAGCCAGCGGTTTGGATTCCACTCATCACAATCTTGGCCGTACAGATCCCGGTTTCTATGGACTACCCAGGAGTTCATCCCTACAAGCGTTCCCCCCTTGATGAATTCGCCGCATATCGTTGCGCCCTCTGGCGGTACGACTCTTTCCATAGGCAGTCCGAAAGGCGGATGAATCCGGCCAGCCTCTTTCACGCAGGCGTCAAGATAGGGAAGCTCTCGCGTTTGTCTCCACGATGCTAACGGGTTCAGATTGCCGGCGGCTGCAGCGCCGTCAAGCTCGGCACGTAGTTTATTTAGTGTATATGGATGGGTGAGAAGCTGGTAGAAAAGGGTTCGTAAGAAAATACCGGTCGTGTCGCTTCCAGCGGTGATGTTGGACGACGTCCAGACAGCCAAAGCCCTGTCAGCAGTTAAATGATGGACTCACAACCAAGGTAATCCAAGCCTTACCAAGGGGGAATACTTTTGTCATTCGACTCGATTTCCATGAACCGGGAAAGGAAATCTCGGTCGTTGATGTGCCAGTCATTCTTTTGCGTTGTCCTCTGAAGCTCTCGTCTTTCCTGAACACGTGCCATTGCAAATGCCGCTCCCGGGCTTACTCCTCCCCCTCTTAGGTACCTTTGAATTGGGTTATTTGTCCAGAACTTCTCAAGCCAAGGCATTTGGGTGACCTGATTGCACTCAGCGGCTGTACTCTTTCGTCGTATGGAACTTTTTATTCCCTTACTAGCGATGTTTGCTTGAACATATTCCAAATCGACGCCATAACCTTGTTCACATCTTCCCCAGTCTCTAAGAACCCTAATCGTCTCGAGAAGGTCATCTCCCCAATCACGTCGAATGCAAACATCTGCAGCCATTGGCCAAAATCACAGGGTGGCGACTTGTCTCCGCTGTCGTTGATGAAGCGAGCCTCGAGCTGATCGCAAAAGACGCGCATGGTGGTGTCGACGTACGGTTCAAAATTGACGAGGGTACTCATCGAATATGACCCAGAAACGGGCTTTTTGAGGGCTCGATGGACGGCTTCATCTTGCGCAGCAAAGATCCCAGGAATCGGCTTCCCACGGGGCTTCATCAGAAGCGCGTGGTAAAAGTCGGACTTGAATGCATCAGCAATCGTTCATGTCCGCAGCCTCTAGCTGTTGAACCAGGTCTCGGATGGAACTCCTCAAATTATTTCACCAATCACCTTTGCCACCGCCGCACAGATGACTCAATTTTCGGATAAAGAGAAACAGCATCCGCGGCTCACCTTCAGCCAAGGCTTCACAAACCCGTAGATGTTGCCCACCTCAGCCGGGTCTGCAACCGACACCATGTTCGGCCCGAAACGCACCAGATGGCCATACTGTCTATGCAGTGCCGTGTGGATATCATGTGCATGGTAACTCAGTACCCACGAGAAACGTGGTATGTTCGTGAACCTGGCTAGGAAAGGACCGGGTATGTGTGCGAGACGGTAGTATGAGCGCGCGGTGGTGAAGATGATTACGAGAATAGGCACGAGGGCGAGGATAATTGGGTGGGTGTACACTATACTGAGAGTGGTGGATGCTTGCTGAGTAAAGGCCATTCTGCGTCCTAATTTACCTGTTCAGGTCGTTGGCGACGGTAAAACAAACGTCGAGAAAGGCAGGCAGGGGTGGGGCGAACCTCCTATTTGTGCTTGGAATCTCGCATACTCTGGTTAAAGGGGGTATATACGGCTCTACCTAGGATCGCTTATAGCAGATGAGGAAAAGGTGGGGACCTATGAGATGCGACCCCAGGTAAGATGAAATTTAACAGATTTAGTCCCACGTCGGACGTGTCTCGGATCACGATGACTAATAGCTCAGATTGGATGCAATGAGCGTCTGCACTACCGCATCTTATCGTGTTCTAAGCAGCTGTATCGCCATTTGGACCTAAAGGGCATGGTTCTACAGTGTCCGCACGAAACAATCTGTAGCCACGCGGTTCTCAATCAAGCCATTCCTCCATTGACCCTCAACGTCTGCCCCATCACCCAGCGACTGTCAATTCCACATAGCAGCGAAATCGCATCCGCCACCTCCTCT
>JAABUK010005785.1_pt1 | contig 18946 bp, 18 predicted proteins | sample 5559141 | NCBI WGS metagenome assembly JAABUK01 (sample SAMN10711869, study PRJNA513367) | rock metagenome | isolation source: Antarctica rocks | place: Antarctica: Victoria Land, Pudding Butte nord | collected 2016-01-03 | reverse complement strand
GACGTCCGTCGCTGGATCGACGGCAGGGTCGGCCACCGTCCCGGCTGCCACCGGGGCAGTTCTCGGGCGGCGTGCATCGATCTACCTGTCGGTGAGCGTCGCGCTGATCGTGGTGACCGCGTTCCTCGGTCCGTCGGCCACCGAGCCGGCCCTTCCCGGCCGGCACCGGCTGCTGCCGCCTTATTTCGTGGTGGCGAATCCCTCAGCCTGGTTGGTGAGTGGGCTGATCTTCGTATTCCTGCTGCTCGGCGCGTGGGGTGTCCACGTGGGTCTGAAGGCGATCGAGCGGGGGTGGCGGCCGAACCTGCGCAGGTTCGTGCCGAGTGCCGTCGTCGGCGCGGTCGCCGTCGCGCTGGTCCCCCCGATGGGGTCGGGCGACATCCTCATGTACGCCGCGTACGGACGGATCGCGGATCACTACGGCGGTGACGTCTACTCGCTGACCCCGGACGAGATCAGCCGCTTCACCTACGACCCGGTCACGTCGATGGTCGAGCGACCGTGGCAGAACACGCCGTCGGTGTACGGCCCGATCGCCACCTGGGCACAACAGTTCGCCTCCTGGATCGGTGGCGACTCCGTTCACCTGACGGTATGGATTCTGCAGGCGATCAACGCGGCGGCCTTCATCCTCGCCGGCCTTCTCGTCCTCAAGCTCGCCGGGCCTGATGCCGGTGCACGGACCCGTGCGCTGCTGATGGTGCTCGCGAACCCGGTCCTGATCTGGGCGCTGGTGGCCGGTGCGCACAACGATGCACAGGCCGCGCTGTTCGGCCTGATGGCCCTTCTGGCGTTGAAGAAGTCGCCGGCCGCGGCCGGGGTGTTGCTCGGTATCGCCGGCGCCATCAAACTCTCGCTCGGGTTCTACGGGCTTGCCCTGCTGTGGGCGTTGCGCGGGACGAAACGCGGGATGGGTGAACTCGTCGTCGGCGCGGCCGTCACGCTGGTCGGGCTCTATCTGACGACGAGCCGGCACGCTTTCGACCAGATCCTCACGGCGTCGAAGTTCATGTCCACGGGCACGCCCGCCAAGATGCTGTACGCGCCGTTGTCGTGGGTGTTCTCCGACAATCTGTCGAGGCGAATCCTGTCGGCGATCGTCTGGGTCGTGCTCGTGGTGATCGTCGCGATGCTCATGCAGGTGATGCCGAAGGTCATCGCACGGCGCGAGGCGTCGGCGGCCGAGCGGGCCGCCGAGGCAGCGGTTCGGGTGGCCCCGGACCAGCCTGTCAGCCTGCTGACACGTCTCACCGGCGGTGCCAGCTACGACGGCGAGGTAGTCCAGGCGGACGCGCTCAAGGCCGCGGTCGCCGTCACCTTCGTCTGGCTCGTCACCGCGCTGTACAGCCTGCCCTGGTACGACATCGTCACCTGGATGCCGTTGGCCGGGCTGGTCGCGAGCCGTCTCGACCGGCTGCTGCTCACCCGCACCACGGTGATGGCGGTCGGCTACATCCCCGGCCGTGACTCCGACCTGTCACCCGTCCTGCAGTTCATCACCGACCGGCTGCGCGACACGGTGGCACCGATCGTCCAAGCCGCCATCATCGTGTTGCTGGTCAGGTGGTGTCTGCAGCGTGGGGCGGTGGGACCGCGCGGCATGCTCGCTTGGCTGCGCGACCCTCAGCGTCGCCGGCGACGTGGCGCAAGCACACCGGCGATGGCGAGCGCGGGTATCAGCGGGAGGACGATCGCCAACCCCAGCACGAGCCCGGAGTCGTTGGCGAGCATCCCGAGCACGCCGGTCAGTGCCAGTGACCAGACTCCGAACCGCAGTGACGGCCACACGTCGTAGGCCACCGCGAGCCGGTTCATCGAACGCCGTGCCGCGACCCACCAGCGGACCCAGCGGCTGGCGGCGAACCGGCCCGGCGCACACACGGCGAGACCGGTGATCACCAACACCAGCAGGAGAACGAGTGCAACCGCTGGTGGTCCGGCGGCATGCAGGGCGTCGCTGAGCTTGCGGGTGATCACCGTCCACGCCTCACCGTCGAACACCCGCGCGGCGAACTGACCGATGTGGGTGCGGTCGTTCACCGGCTGGGAGTAGTCCAGGCCTCCGACCACGAGGAACACGACGATCCCCGCACCGGCCACGACCAGCAGCCGTAGCCAGGTGAGCCGGACCTCGCCGACCAGCAGCGCGAGCAGCAGCACGCCCGGCGTGAGCGAGAGCATCCCGCCCACGTCCGCGCCGGTGGCGGGGAGGCCGTCGAGCAGGATGCCGGCGAGTCCGATCACCGCCACCACCCGGACTGCCAGCGCGCGGCCGCGGCCGCTGCTGTTCGGGTTTCTCGGCGGGATCGCCTCAGCGGTCGCCTCGGTGCTCACATCGGCAGTCGCTCCTGGCTCGGCGCGCCGGCGGGCGAAGAAGGCAGCCCCGGCCGCCGCCAGCAGGACGCCGGCGGCGAACAACCCGAACGTCAAGTTCCGGATCCCGTAGAAGCGGCCGCCGAGCACCGGGTCGTTGCCGAACGGCGTCGCTCGCTGAAGAGATCCGCCGGTGAGCGTGTCGAGGCCGAGGATGCCGGCGGTGATGGCTGAGATGACGAGGACCCCGAGCAGTCCGGCGTGCCTGGGATGCCGGCCGAGCCAGAGGATGAGCACAGCGGCACCGATCGCAGCCAGGGCGAGCGTGCTCACGATGATTTGCACGCCCGACGACGCCCACGTCGCCAGTGGTATCAGCTTGCTGAGATAGGTCGTCAGGGGGACCCATGCGACGAACGCGAGCCCGCCGGCCATCGCGCCGCGTCCGACTGCTCGCGACCCGCCACGTGCGTTGCGGATACGGACGGTGACGATGACCAGGATCGCCACCAGCCCGGCGATCGCCAACGCGGTCCAGCCCGCCACGACTCCGGTCGCCGCGCGTTCGTTGGTGGTGACGAGCGCGCGGATGTCGCGGACGGTGTCCGACGCCGAGCTGCCACGTCGTCCGTCGTCGGCGATTCGGGTGCCGACCACGTCGTCGGGCGCCGTGACTCCGGCGGCAGCCAGGATGGTCGGCGTGAGATCGGTCAGCTGTGCGAGCCCGGGCCACCGGGTCGAGGGTGAGCTCAGCCGGCTGGGTACGGTCGGGACGCCGCGCCCGAAGCGCTGGTGTACGAGAACGCGCAACCCGGGCAGCGAATCCGGCGTCGTCGCGTCGGCGACCCCGGCCAGGTAGACGTCGGTGATCGTGGCACCACCGGTGAGTGAGTCCGCCAACGCGGCTGACTCGGCTTCCAGGTCGGTGCCGGCGACCAGGGTGATGGCGCAGTCGGGGTCGATCTTGGCGGGCATCGTCGGCCAGTAGCGCGCGACGTGCCCGTTCGAGTCCGCCGCCCCGACGGCCGCCTCCGGTCCCACCGCGCACAGCTGTCTGCCGGCTCCGGCCGCCGCGTCACCGAGCAGGCCGGGCCGCGCGTCGTAGTCCTCACGCCGTTGGCGGTCGCGCAGCAGCGACCAGTCGTCGACGGTCGCGCTCCCGTCGTCGGCGGCGGTCACGGTGACCTGGGCGCAGTCACCGGTTGCCCGGCGGCCGGCGGACAGCGTGAGCCACGCGTCGGTGACGCAGGTGCTGGCGGCGACGGTGCGTACCGACAGGGAGGCGATCCCGCCGTCCTCGGCGGTGGCGAACAGGCGCGGCGTCCTGGTGCGGGAGATATCGGCCCAACGAATTCCCGGGACGCCGACGAGGATCACGTGCCCGGCCGGTTCGGCCGGTGTGCCACCTGTGCCGGCCGGGGTGGACCAGAGCGTGGGCGCCACGCCGAGTGCCGCGAGGACGACGAGCAATGCCAGCACGGTGCCCCACCATGGATGCCGGCGGGAGGTCGTTCGCAGCCCCACTAACCCTCGCCTCCGTCGCGCACGCGTCGAGTCGGGTGAGCCGGATGGCCACCTCGACCGGCCGGTCCCGATGGTAGTCAGCGATCGCGCGTCGGCCGAGTTCCGGGCTGCTCGGGGCGTGCCGCGGTGAGGGCGTGGCTGCGTCGGTTCACTGCCGTCCCCGGTGCCAGCAGCAGGGCGCCGTGCCAGACGCCGCGCACAGTGCGGCCGGCGACAATCACCCAGGCGGCGAGGAGGCCGATGTAGAGCGCGACTGCGGCAACCGCGAAGGCCTGCGCACCGGTGGTGGCCGCCAGCGCCGACGTGCCTGTCACCACGGTGCCGACCGGGAAGGTGAACGACCACCAGGTGAGGGTGAACGGGAGGTGCCGCCGCGCGGTACGCACGGTGATCGCTGCCGCGAGCGCCAGCCAGAGCATCGCGAAACCCCACATCGGGACGCCGTAGACCATGCCGGCAGCTCGGAAGACGACACCGAACGGCTCGGGCAGCACGGTGGGTGCGGAATCGCCCAGGTTGTGTGCAGCGGTGATCGACTGACCTACCGGGCCGAGGACGATCCAGAGGGTCGGGACAGCTGCGGCGGCGCCGACCTTGTGCTGGACGAGGCGACCCCAGATCGTCGTCACGACGATTAGGCTGGCGACCAGCGTCAGGCCGAACATGGCGTAGCAACCGAGCTCCATCGTGAGCTGTGCCTGGCCAGGGCGAAGATGCGGGATGAGCAGGGTCCCGGTCGCGGCGCTGACCATCGGAGGGACCACCGGCATGAGCCATCCGCCGAACGCGGACTCCGGCCGGTTGTCGTGCGATGTGAACGCCCGGTAAGGGATTGCTACCGGAGTACAGAGGCCGAGCATGGTGCCGGCCGTCCACAGCACGGCATCGAGTCCGACTGCCGCCACCATGCCGATGCCCGGGCCCCCGAGGAGGACGGCGCCGGCCCCGACGGTCATCAACGCCATCGCAGGTGCGCCGTAGAAGTGCGACATCACCGGGTTGCCCAGATGGCTTCGGGCGGTGTTGCGGTTCAGGAGCCAGTGCAGTGCGGTCGCCGCGCTGACGGCGACGAGCGTCGCCATGGCGAGGACCCAGACGACGACGGCGAACATGTGCAGGGCAGGCGTCCGCCCGGGCAGAGTCGCGGCCGCGTTCGCGACGATTCCGGTGCCCATCACGGCGGCGAACCAGTTCGGGCCGATGTGAGCGAACGCCGACTGCCCGGCGAGGTCGGCGAGGAAGCGGCGCGGACGTTCGGTGCGCGCGAGGGCGTCCGGACGGGCGGGATGTTCGGCGGTCGTGACCATGGGTCCACTCTCGTCACCATGCCTTAGCCCGGGTAGCCCGCACGTTCCTGTGCATCCACAGGGCACGCCTGTGACACCGCTACGCTGATGACCATGCCTGTGGGTCCGCACATGCCGGATCTGGATGCGCTCTCGTTGCTGGTCGAGGTCGCCAGGGGCGGAAGCATCGGTGCGGCGGCTCGCTCACAAGGGATCAGCCAGCAGGCGGCGTCGGAGCGGTTGCAGGCGATCGAGCGTCAGGTCGGGGTGCCGCTGCTCCAGCGCGGCTCGCGCGGTTCGACACCGACCCCCGCCGGCGCAGTGCTGGTCGAGTGGTCGACGCGCCTGCTCACCGTGGCTGACGAGGTGGAGGCGGCGATCGGGAGTCTGCGTACCGGCCGCGATCGCGAGCTTCGGATCGTCGCCAGCATGACGATCGCGGAGCATCTCCTGCCGCGTTGGCTCGTCCTGCTCCGCCGGCACCAGACGACGCGTGGCAGGCCGCTGTCCGTCAGCCTGACGGCGACGAACAGCCGTGAGGCCGTCGCGTCCGTCACCCGTGGCGACGCCGATCTCGGCTTCGTCGAGGGTGCCAACGCGCCGACCGGTCTCGGTGTCCTCGACATTTCGGCCGACGAACTCGTTTTGACCGCGTCGCCGTCGGATCCGCTCACGCGTCGCCGCCGGCCGTTGCGACCGCACGACGTCGCCGCCCTCGCGCTGACCAGCCGTGAGCTGGGGTCAGGAACCCGCGAGATTGTCGACCTCGCACTCACAGCGCATGGGTTGACGCCGGTCCCGGCCGCGGCGGAGTTCACCACCTCGACAGCCGTCCGCGAGGCCATCCGGGCGGGCAGCCCGCCCGGCTTCCTCAGCCTGCGCACCATCGGCGATGAGCTCCGATCCGGTGCCCTCGTGGTCATCCCGACGGCTGGACTCGCGCTCGAGCGAACGTTCCGTGCGATCTGGCCGGCGGATCGAGACCGCCGGCCGGGCCGACCCGGGAGCTGCTCAGGATTGCGTCGAGTTCGTGACGGCGTCGTGGACCGACCTGCCTTCCGTCGGCGCGTCACGGTCTTCGATCGCGCTGATGTCGGTGCGCTGATCTCCCCGGCCGAGGATGCAAACGTCGGACCGGATCCGGCGAAGCTGGCCGCGATCGTGCAGGAATTCCTCCGCCAGCAGGCAATCTTCCCGGCCGCCGTCGTCGGACGGACCGATTGGTTGCTGGGTCAGGAGGCGTGCACAACGCTCGGCTGATGCTGTACCAGTTGTTCGTCGAGACGAACCAGCCGCTGCCGCCGATGGGTGTGAAGCAGTGGTCGAGCAAGCTGACGCCGGCGCAGCGGAGCCTGCTCCAAGCGTTGGCGCCGCCAACCGCCGATCGGGGGTCCGTGTTGTCGGCGATGGTTTCGGTGCGGGCCGCGTTCCGAACGTCGGGCCGCTCGGCCGCTGAGGCGGGCGGGCTGGTCTGGCCGACCGAGGGGGACGACGCGGTCACCGCCTACTGGGAGCGAAGCGGGCTCGTCGGCTGACACCCGACTTCGTGCCGTCCGTCAGTGTCGGAAACTGCCGGACCTACAGTGTGACGACGATCTTTTCCGCGCTCACTCCACTTCGGAGACGGACCAGGGCGTCCGGGATGGCAGCGAGACCATGGCCGATCACGAGCGCCGTGGGTGCCGGCTTATAGCGCTGCTCGGCGAGGGCGCTCGTGTAGGAACGCGTTCCAGATGGCCGGGCCCACCGGTGTGTCTTTCGGGGTACCGCCCCAGATTGCCGACACGTGGACTCCGTGTCGACGAGCCAGTGCCCCGCGGATTCGGGTTACCAGTGTGGGGTGAGCCGACGCGATCCGTTTCGTCGCGGGACCGACGGTCGAGATGGCCACGGCTATCGCCTGTGATAGCGATCCATTGGCGAGGGCCAGTATGCCGGCAAGGTGTCGGCCGTCGAGGTGGCGGTTGATCTTCTCGATGACGTCGGAGTCGTGGTAGTCGACCAGGGCGCCGTCACCGAGGCTTTGCAGGAACTCGAAGTTGCGGGTCGACGCCGTTGCTATGACGTCGTAGCCGGCATTGCGGGCGAGTTGGATGGCGTTCATCCCCACGCTCGTCGCCCCGCCGAAGATCACAACGGTCTGGCCCTGTTCCGTGGGTTTCGCCGTGGGGAGAACCAAATCGAGTTGGTCTTTCTCGAACAGGCCGGCCGCTGCGGTGGTGAGCGCGAGAGGGAGCACAGCAGCCGCCTCGAACGAGATCGCGTCGGGTAAGGCGGAGCACATGTGCGCCATGAGCACTACGTGGGTTTGGAAAGCTCCTTCGGCGGATTGTTACGGTTCTTCTCGACCCCGACCGCGTAACCGACCACCCGGTCACCGATAGTCATCCCCTGCACGGAAGATCCGATGGCAACGACTTCTCCAGCGACGTCGGAGCCCAGCACTGCGGGATAGTGCAACCACGGGAGGACAACTCGACGGGCAACACCGCCGAGACCATCGATCGGGTTGACGGCGACGGCACGAGCTCGAACGATGACATCGCCGGGGCCTGGGGTAGGAACGGGGGCACTTCCGACCCGGAGCGATCCCCGAGTTGAGTCGAGCCACAACGCCGAGTGGACTTCTTCGTTCTCCCGCTGACGGTGTTCGCCTTCCGACATCAGAGCACCTGCCCTTCGATGGCGGTGCGACAGGGCTGGTCTGTGCGTCCGAGGATCGCACGGACGGGCGCGGGATCGCCGATCATGTCCTCTTGGGGTCCGTCGCCGATGAACCCGGAGATCGCACCTAGTGGAACCCGGGCGATGCGCTCTATGAGGGGTGCGAGCACCCGAACCAAGGCGCCCGGAATAAAGAGCGTGACGCCCGGCTTGCGACCGATAGACGTAGCGCTGATCGTCACCATCGCGGAACCTTTTGTCGCTCCCCGCACCACGACGCTGAACCCGTCACCCCCGCGTCCGACGATCATCCCGGGCCGTACGACCGTCACGTCAAGGTCACTGTGGAACATCTCCTGTTCGGTCTGCCAGCGGCCGCGCAGCCAGCTGCTCGTCGCATGCTCCGCGACGCCGATCGAGGTCACATATAAACCGCGCGTCAGATCGACCTCCTTACAAGCCGCAACGACATGACGGAGCCCTTGAGCCTCTAGATCCATGAACCCCTGATCCCTACGGCCAGCTCGCTGCGGAGAGAGGGTGTGGATGCAGATGATCACCGCACTGGTCCCCTGGGCCGCTCGGTCGACGGCAGCTTGATCGAGCATGTCTCCCTGCACGACGGTCACGCCATCGACGATCAAATCGTGAGCCTTCTCCGGGGTGCGTGCCATGCACCGCAGGGAATGCCCCTTCGCACGCAGAGCTGCTACTACCCGCCTGCCGAGGAACCCGGTGGCCCCGATGACCAACACAGGACGTTCGTCAGCTGACATTTCTCTCCGTTCAGCGAGCCCATGACACACAGTGTCATCAGTGTGAGTGATGACACTGCGTGTTGTCAAGCAGCCTATGGCCATGACTCGATGGGCTCCGGTGCTTTTGCGCGACGCGGGTTCAACCCCCTCGACGCGAACATCGCCGGGCGACTTGCGGTGACTGTCTACGACACCGCCGGAGACCTGTGGCTTGCCCAAGGTGCAACGGAGCCCATCGAACGGATCTCCGCGACGAGGTCGATGCGCTCGGTCGCAACGCGGCAGTGAGCTGACGTCCAGGCGAAGGCCGCCAGGATGCGGGCCGCGCCTCCCGGGTCGATCCCGATTCGGTATCACCCCGGTCCGGCTACGGCCGGCGAGCAGGTTTCGCCGGCACGGCCGATGACTTCTCGGTCGGGCTCGAGTCTCCCTTTCCTGACCGTGGATCGCGGTAGGCACTCGACGAAAGGCCATCGGCCATGAGCACAACCCACGACCTCGACGTCCCCGGCGCGCACCTGCACTACGAAGTCCGCGGGTCGGGCCCGCTCCTGCTGATCGTGGGCGCACCGATGTCGGCGGCGCACTTCGGCCCGCTCGCGGACGCTCTGGCCGGAGATCGCACCGTCGTCACCCTTGATCCGCGCGGCATCGCGCAAAGCCGGCTCGACGATCCCGAGCAGGACTCGACTCCCGAGCTCAGAGCCGACGATGTCGCCGCGATCATGGATGCGATGGGAGCCGATAGCGCAGACGTGTTCGGCAGCAGCGGCGGCGCGGTCACCGGACTGGCCCTGGTCGCTCGTCATCCCGGTCGGATCCGCACGCTCGTTGCTCACGAACCCCCGTTGCTGGAACTGCTCTCCGACGCAGCCGAACAGCGGGGCGCGACAGATGAGATCGTCGAAACATTCCATCGCGACGGCATCGGCGCCGCCTGGATGAAGTTCATGCAGAACGCCGGCTTCGACAGCGCCCCCGGGTCCAGTGACGACGCTCACGAGGCCCAACCACAGCCCGGTGAGCCGTCGCCGCAGGACATCGCCGACAGCACCCGCTTCTTCGCCCACGAACTCCGCGGCACGACCCGCTATCTGCCCGATGTCGCCGCCCTGACCGACGAGCGCACCCGCGTCATCGTCGGCATCGACGCGGACTCGGGCCCGCTCGTCACGTACCGGACCTCGACCGCACTGGCCGACTTGATCGACGCGCCCACGGCTGAGTTCCCCGGTGACCACGGCGGATTCCTCGGCCTGCCTGGCGAATTCGCCGATGTGCTGAACCGCCTCCTCGCCGGTGCGGACGCCACGGTGTCCGGCACACACTGATCACACGGGGAGAACCTGCACGCCCGCTCGATAAGCCGGACGGCTCGACGGGGCGAGCCACCTCCAGGTGCTCGGGTACCTGTTGTTGTCACTGGCGCGACCGGGAATGCGGCGTCGCTATGGCAATCGCACGCGGTTCATCAGCCGGTTAGCCTTCGCCCGCACGCTCCTCGCCAGCGGCACGCCGGAATCCAACATCCGCTGCAGCTGCGCGCCCGTTGGCCCGATCGCCATCGCCGCGATCGTCACGTCACGATCCGGCCGTTGCTCGACGACAATCTCGTCGCCGGCCGCGATGACACCCGGTGTCACAACGGCGAGCATCGCGCCGACCCGGCCAGTCGCGTTGAACCGGTGGTGGAAACGCTCGATCCCCATCCTCAGCGACAGGTTCTCGCAGGGGGTCCGCGGCAACCGTACTTCGAGTACGACGTCGTTGATACGCCACCGTTCGCCGATCAGCGCACCGGTGACATCGACACCGCTCGTTCGCAGGTTCTCACCGAACAGGCGAGGTGGAACTTCGCGGCCCAGTTCCGCGGCCCACCACTCCGCATGCTCACTTGCGTAGGAATAGACGGCCTTGTCCCGCCCGCCGTGGATCCGGCTCAGTTGCTGGTCACCGGCGAGACCGAGCAGGCCGACCTCGACCGGGCCCGTCACTGGTCGCTTGTCGATGGCGGTGTCACCGGAATACCCAGGGGTGACCTGGGCGACGACATTGACTGCGACTAGGCGTCCGAACTCCACGCCTCCATGATGGTCCGACGCGGCTCACCGAGCCTGACCCTTCTTGCGGACCTACGAATTCGGCTACCGTTAGGGTCACGGAATTCAGCGATCGCGACGGGCGGGGCGCACCGTGAAGTTCATTCTCGAGGTAGACCTGGATGCCGGTGTGGTCGATGCCGATCCGGTCGCCGAACTCGGCCGGATCCTGCGCTACTGGGCCGGCAACCTCAAGCACTGCTCGCTCGACGAGGGCGACAGCCAGGCCGTCTACGACAGCGACTATGCCCCGGTCGGCGCGTGGCGGATCACCGGCCAATGACCCCTGACCCTGACCGCTGGCTACGGGCTATCGCACCACCCGGTAGGTCAGATGCGTGACGCCCGGAGCATCCACCAACGAGATCAGCTCGAGTTCCACCGACTTGGGTAACGAGCCGAAGAACGACGTCCCGCCACCGAGCAGCACCGGCACCTGGTGCAGGGTGAACTCGTTCAGCCATCCGACTGCCCACGCGGCCTGGATCGTCTGCCCGCCCATCAGCGCGACCTCGTTCCCGGCCGCAGATGCCCCGACCCGCGCCTGGCCAGCCCGGTGCAGACGACGGTCGGGGTTCCCACCACGGTCATCGGACCTCCCCGGTTGTCGGATCGCTGGTTCGTGCTATCGATCAGGCTTCTAGCCCGACAGGCCGACCGGAAGTCATCGACGTGGTCGCGCGATGACCAGCCTGCCGACGAGTTCCTCGTGCTCCAGCAGGGATCCGATGACGTTCGATTGCCGCACCGAGGTCTGCCACACCGGGTCGTCGTGGTGCCGTCGGTCGAGCTCGGCGTCGACGGCCGCAGCCCGTTCCCGCCAGACGTCAGGGGACACAGCGAATTCCGACATGACGGCGCTGTTCTCGATCCGGAGGTCCGCCTCGTCGAGGAGCTTTCGCAGACGATCCTCGGTCGGGAAGTCGTTGCCCGTGGGCTGATCCGACAGCGGCAGGCTGCGGGCGACGAAGACGAGCAGACCCAGCCGTCCGTCCGGTCGCAGCACCCGGTGCAGCTCCCTCAACAGGCGCGGCTGATCCGGGACCGTGCAGAGCACGCCGAGGGCCCAGGTCACGTCGAACGAGGCCGTCGCGAACGGGAGATCCGACGCGGCCTGCACAACCGGAAAACCGAACAGACGCTGTGACGCCCGGCAGGCACCGGCCTCCGGCTCGCTCAGGATCGGCGCGACACCCGATTCCTGCGCGGCGAAGGCCGCCGGGCCACCGACCCCGGCGCCGCAGTCGAGCATCCGGTCGGCGGCCGTCAGCCCGAGCCGGTCGACGAACCACCGCAGCGTCGACGGGCTCCCGCTGCCACGACACGCTGCCGGAAGGAAGTAGTCCGGCCCGAGGTCCACCGCGACGTCGGCGGTCCATTCCGCCACCGTGTCGAATTCGGCCTTCAGCGGGTCGTCGACGGGACCGCTCATCGGCGCGCACCGGCCCGGATGCGGTGCCCGACCTCGGCCTGCACCTCAGCGGCGAAGAGCGTGCCGCGCACCGACGCCATGCCGGACAGGTTCACCCCGGTCACCCCATCGACGGCAAGCAGGGCACGGGCCTCGACGACCGCGGCCTCGATGCCGGCTTCCACCGGGTCGTCGGCCATCAGCACCTGACCGACGATCGCGGTGTCGAGGTCGAGCCCGGGAAGAGCGGTGAGGACGGCGGCGGATCGCTGGTCGGTGTAGACCGCGACCGAGGCGACGACCGGAATCGTCAGACCCGCTCGAGAAGCCAGCGCGAGGAAGTCTGCGACCCGGGCCGCCGACCGGACGTGATTGAGCACCGCGGTCCCAGCACCCGCACGCTGCTTCTCGACGAGCCGTCCCGGCCGAAGACCCACGGGGGGCGCCGTCGGTGTCTCGGCGACGGCGACGGGCAGGCCGAAGGACGATGCGAGCGCGGCCAGCCTGGTCCCGTCGAGGTCGAACGACTGGGTGACGTCGGTGCGGACGTCGAACGCGCGGCCGTCACCCGTCACGCAGAGCACGGTCGCCAACCCGTCGTGGCGCAGTCCCCTCAACTCCTGCTCGAGAACGACCCGGTTGCGGTCCCGGCAGGCCAGCGTCACCCAAGGGTGCACGCCGGCATCGGCGAGCAGCCGGGCCAGCATCGTCGGTGGAAAGTCCGGTCGGTCCTGATGGTCGCCGACCAGAACCGCGTCGCAGCTGGGCGCGAGCACCCGGGCGACGGCTGACAACGAGACGGCGTCGGCCGGCGGGACGCTCAGATCGGTCAGCACGAGCGGCGCGGGTGCCTTTGCCCGACTCGGCCCAGCTGCCGGCCAGGAGGCGGTGGGGGCCGACTCGAGTGTCCCGAATACGCACGGCATCGCGGCCATCTCGCAGCCGCCGTCGGAGCGCACCCCACCGCACGGCCCGAAGACCATCCGCTTCGGGCAGCCCGGCGATGGCGTCGGCATCGGTCGGGGCGTCGACAGCACGCGTGCATCGTGACACGCCCTCGTCGGCCACCGATCGGTCCCACCCGGTTGAACCGATCGGGGCACCGTCCGTGGCGCCTGGCCCATGATGTACCCGTGCCGATCCGTCCGCCTGTCCTCGTCGTGTGCGCTCACGGAACGCGTTCCGCGGCCGGTCAGGCGACGTATCTGGCGCTGGCCGACGCGGTGCGCGCGATCGCTCCGGAGCTCCGGGTCGTGTCGGCCTACGTCGACATCCAGGTGCCCGACGTGGGCACCCTCGTCGGCGCACTCGACGACGCCGGTGACCGGATCGTCGTCGTCCCCCTGCTGCTCTCGTACGGGTTCCACGTCGGGGTCGACGTCGCCAAGGCGGTGACCGGCCGGTCCGGCGCGGTCGCCGCACAACACCTCGGCCCGTCGACCTTGCTCACCGACGTCCTGGTCCAGCGACTCGCAGCGCTCGACGTCGAACCCGCCGCGATCGTGCTGGCCGCGGCCGGCTCGTCCGACCCAGCCGCACTCGACGACACGACCGCCGCTGCCGATCTGCTGCGGGCACGGACCGGTGTGGACGTCGTCGTCGGCTTCGGCGCGAGCGCTCGACCCAGCGTCGCGGACGCGGTCGACCAGGTGCGGCAGCAGAGCACCGGACCGCTCGTCGTGGCGTCGTACCTGCTGGCACCCGGCTACTTCCACGGGCTTCTCGACCGGGTCGGGGCGGACGCAGTCACCGCGCCGTTGTGCTCGCCGTCCGACATCCCGGCAGCGATCGTCGAACTGGTCCTCGCGCGTTACGCCGCAGCCGTGGAACGGTGCTGAATCCTCAGCCCCACCAGGATGCTGCGGCGGCCTGGGCCTGGGCGAGCACGACCTTTACCGGCAGCCCGGCCGCCGACGCGGCAGCTTCGACGTCGTCGTGCTCGGGTTGCACGTTGACCACCGAGCCGGCCGGATCGACGGCGAGCTTCACCCGCACCGACGCGCCACCGGGCAGTGTGATCGCCTCGATGCGCCGCGCGAGCGCCAGCTTGCCGACCGGGAAGGACCGCAGCCCGATGGCGGACGTCTGTGCGAACACCGCGGCGCAGACGGCGTCGTAGTGGTCGTTGTCCACCAGCGCGGACAGCGTGTGCGCCGGTCGGCCCTTCTTCATCACGATCGGGGTCAGCCACGCGTCCGCTGCCCCTGCGGCCAGCAACCCGGTCAGCACGTGCGGCCACAGCCGCGGGTCGAGATCGTCCACGTTGGACTCCACCACGACCTGCGTACTGACACTGCCGTCGCCGGCGACGGCCTCGCCGATCACCATCCGGAGGACGTTCGCCTTCCCGGCGAAGTCGCGGCCGCCGGCGCCGAACCCCTGCGCCTGCAGACGCATCGTCGGCATCGACCCGAACCGGGTTCCCCAGGTGACCAGCAGCGCGGCGCCGGTGGGCGTGCACAGTTCGACATGAACACCGTCGGGCTCGCCGCCTCCGTAGGACTGCGCATCGGAACGCGCCAACAGTTCCACGACCGCCGGGCCGGGCACGGCGAGGATGCCGTGGGCCGCGCGGATCGTCCCTGAACCGAGCGCGATCGGGCCGACGACCACCTCGTCGAGATCGAGGCTCACGAGACCTGCGCAGGTGGCAACGACGTCGGCGATGGCGTCGAGGGCACCGACCTCGTGGAAGTGGACATCCTCCGGGGACGTCCCGTGCACTGCGCCCTCGGCGACCGCAAGTGCCTCGAACGTCGCCAGGGCACGGGATTCGACGGCCGCGTCCAACGTCCCCGCGGTTATCAGCTCACGAACATCCGACCAGTGCCGGTGGTGGACGGAGTCGGTGCCGTCGACGTGCACCCGGGTGGCGGCCAGACCGCCACGCTCGACTCTCTCGGCCCGCAACGAGATCGGCTCCGGCGCGACCGCGCTGACGGCAGCCTGCAACAGCGCGATGTCGACACCGATGTCGACCAGGGTGCCGAGCAGCATGTCGCCGCTGGCCCCCGACGCCGGGTCCAGCCAGCCGATCCGTGTCACGATTCTCCCTGTGGCGTTGAGGTTTCCGAGTTCGGCGCCATTGATCCCGCAGCGCGCGCTCGGCCGACAGCACGCGCAACCCGGGCGGCGAACACACCGGCGCCGAAGCCGTTGTCGATGTTGCACACGGTCACTCCGGCCGCGCAGGAGTTGAGCATCCCGAGCAGCGCGGCGAGACCACCGAAACTCGCTCCATAGCCGACCGAGGTGGGTACCGCGACGACCGGGACTCCGACGAGGCCGCCGACGACGCTGGGTAGTGCACCTTCCATCCCGGCGACGACGACGAGGCAGTCGGCGGCATCGAGTTCGTCGCGTACGGCGAGCAGCCGGTGCAGACCCGCGACGCCGACATCGTTCACGCGGACGACGTTGCTGCCGAAGACCCTGGCCACGAAGGCGGCCTCGCCGGCGACGACCTGATCCGATGTGCCCGCGCTGACCACGGTCACCTGCCCGTACGCCGGCCCGAGGTCGCCGATGGCCGCGCACCGGCTGATGTCGTCGATCATCGCGTCCGGGAAGGCGGCGCGAATCGCCGCGAGGGTGCTCTCATCGGCTCTCGTCGCCAGCGCGGTGCGACAGGGATGCGCGTCATGCAACGCCGTCAGGAGGGCGACGGTCTGTGCTGGTGTCTTTCCGGCGGCGTAAACGACCTCGGGATCACCGGTACGGGCGGCCCGGTCGGTGTCGACGCGTGCGAATCCGAGGTCGGTGAAACCCGCTGGTTCGCCCACGTCGGTCATGCGCGGCAGCCTAACTGCGCCTAACCGCGCCCGGTCAGCCCACCCATGAGGAGGTCGAGGAGGCGGTGGGCCGGCAGGGCTGGTCGGGTCGCCGGGGATCATGGTCGCGCCGCCCAGGGCCACCAGGACGTCGTGTGGATCGACGTCCGCCGTGATGACGCCGGTTGCAGCACCAGCCCGGAGCAACGCCGACATCGACGAGCCGGTTCGGCTCCTCCACACTGCACTCGACGCCAGGATCAACCTCGTCGACACCGCCGATATCTACGCCGGCCGGGCGTCCGAGGAGATCGCGTCAAGTCACTGGCCGACCGACGCCAACGACCGCGGCGGCTCGCCGCCCTACATCGTCCGCGCGGCTGAAGTCAGTCTCTGCCGGCTGCTCGCCGGGAATCGGAGCGACCCTCTCCGCCGTCGCCACTACCCTGACGCGGTGACCAGTGAGCCTGCCGCCGCATCCGACCGTCCCGCAACCGCGCGGACGTACGGCTACTTCGGCCCGGCCGGGACCTTCACCGAGCAGGCGCTCCGGACCCTTCCGGGCAGCGAGGACGGCGATGCGGTGCTGGTTCCGATCGACACCGTTCCACTCGTCGTCGAGGCGGTCCGGTCGGGAGCCGTGGACTTCGGACTGGTGCCGATGGAGAACTCGATCGAAGGCGGCGTCAGCATCACCGTTGACGAGATCGCGTCCGGCGAGCCGGTGACAATCGTCGCCGAAGCGCAGATCCGGGTGAGTTTTGCGCTGCTGGTGCGACCGGGAACTGCGTTGGCGGACATCAAGACGGTCGGCACGCACGGGCACGCGCTCGCTCAGTGCCGACGCTGGCTGGCTCGCGAACTCCCGCAGGCCCGCCTGGTCACGGCCTCCTCGACCGCCGGTGCAGCAGCGGACGTGGCGAACGGGGATCTGGACGCGTCGGTGTCGGCGCCCGTCGCCGCGCGGACGTATGGGCTACAGGTGGCGGCCGAGCGGATCGAGGACAACGAGGGTGCGGTGACGCGTTTCATCCTGCTGTCTCGGCCGGTGCCACCACCCGAGCCGACCGGGTCGGACAAGTCCACCGTGTCGGCGTTCATCCGCGACAACCACCCGGGTGCCCTGCTCGAGATCCTCGACGAGTTCGCCGTCCGCGGGATCGACCTGACCCGGCTTGAGTCGCGGCCGACCGGTAGCGGAATGGGGCGCTACTCGTTTTCGATCGACCTGGAAGGCCATCTGGCCGAGGCCAGGGTCGCCGAGGCGCTCGTCGGGTTGCGCCGGGTGTGCTCGGACGTGCGCTTCCTCGGCTCGTATCCACGTGCGGACAACGAGCCGCCCCGCGTGCGATACGGGACCACCGACGCGGACTTCGTCTTGGCCCACCGGTGGCTCGAGCAGCTCGTGGCCACCGGCCGCTCGGACGAACCGACGGCGTGACGGACCGGTGAGCCGTACCGCCAGCTGGGTCGAAGTCCCGCTCGGCGTCCACGGCCACGCTCAGCGGGTCCGGCAAAAGTGACTTCGACCCAGCTGGCGGTACGGGTGACGGGTCCGGTTCTTGCGTTCCGCTACCTGGCGACCTTCACTTCTCGGGACGAGAGGGTGGGTTGAATGGCGGCACTTGGTGGCCGATGGGGACGGCTCGCTCCGGTGCGCGGTCGCCGCGCTCGGTCTTGTGCTCACCGCCGGTGACGAGGTCGCGGTGGCTCAGCCGACCGTCAGTCCAGCTGTCGTCGTCCTGCGGACCGTCGCGTTCGAACCCGGCGCTGCACCGGTCGGCGAGGAGTCGCCGGACGCAGCACTGATCGGCAAGGTCCTCGGAGCGTCGACCGAGGGTGGTGCGGGCTGTCAGAACCGGCAGGAAGCGATGGCCACTTACTCCGGCGAGCTGCAGGCTGCCGCCGGCCGTCGGATCGTCGGCGCGTTCGTCCCGCGCGGCGCGACGGCTTACGCGGTCGTGATCCGGGTCAGTGGGTCTGAGCCGGTACCCGCACTGGAGGACCTTGCAGCGCGGGTAGCGCGCAATACCGGTGTCCTCCTGACCGTCGAGTACGTGAACACGCCGACGCTGAGGGCCATGCTCGCCGCGGCGAGGCGGTTCGGGCCGGGCATCCGATCGGCGCAGGACGGGGTCGGCGACATCGCACCTGACGAGGCGACGTCGGAGATCGCGATCGCGGTGACCGACGGGGTCGGCGACCCGGTGCTCGTCCGGGCGCAGGCGGCCGCGACGTTCGGCGCGGCCGGGATCCCGTTCCGGATCGACGTCACCAGCGAGGATTGGCGGGTCGTCCCGCAAGGAGCGCCGAAGCCCTGAGTCGCAAGATCAGCGCGGGATACGTACCGCCAGCACCTTGGTCTCGACCTGGCAGAACAGCTCGCGCCCGGGGGCGATCGTGTCGCCGTCGAGCTGTCGGGGGACCGACCGGTCGAGGATCCGCACCCGGACCTTCCGGCCGGACATGAATTCAAGGTGCTGATCCACCCGGTGCCGTCGGGCCATCACGCGATACGCGACCCGCGGCCAGTCGGTGATTCGCCCGGGCGACACCAGGGCGAGTTCGAACCGGCCGTCGTCGGGCGCCGCGTCCGGGAGCAGGGTGAAACCACCGGTCAGCGTGCCGACGTTGCCGATCATGATCGCCCGCGCCTTCCGGACGACCGGAGCCAGGTCGTCGACGGTCAGCTCGACTTCGACCGCCGGGAACGACATGTGCCGCAGCCCGGCTACCACGTACGCCATCCAGCCGACCTGCTTCTTCAGCCGGTCCCCGGTGTCGTCGACGATCGCCGCATCCAAGCCGAGCCCGGCCATCACCACGAACGTGTCCGGGTCCATGTGGTCGCCGGAGGCGCGCACGAGGTCCATCCGGAAGTCGCTCCCGGCGAACGCCACCTCGATCGCCTCCGGCTGTTCGAGCGGCAGCAGCAGGTTGCGGGCCAGCAGGTTTCCCGTTCCCGACGCGATGATCCCGGCCGGGACGTCGGACCCGGCCAGCTCGGTGCAGACCTTGCGGACGGTGCCGTCTCCACCGGCGACCAACACCAGCGTCGCCCCCGCCGCGAGCGCCTCGCGCGCCTGCCCACGTCCCGAATCCTCGCGGGTGGTGGCGAAGA
>JAABUK010005782.1_pt1 | contig 18948 bp, 10 predicted proteins | sample 5559141 | NCBI WGS metagenome assembly JAABUK01 (sample SAMN10711869, study PRJNA513367) | rock metagenome | isolation source: Antarctica rocks | place: Antarctica: Victoria Land, Pudding Butte nord | collected 2016-01-03 | reverse complement strand
AATCTTATAATTAATAATATAAAAACTTAATAAATAGTAAGAAGGTTAAGATTATATATAATTTTATAAGATTGATAATAATTATATTATTAAGAAGGAAGGAGGTATATATTAAATATCTTAAAGAGAATAACTATTATATATAATTTATAAATAATAGGATATATTATAATTATATTACTTATAATTAATTATATAGAAATAAGTTAATATAAATTATATATAATCCTTTAAGCTTAATAGTATCTTATTTATAAAGGTAAAGTCTAAGATTAATAAGTCTAAACTATTTAAAGGAAGTAGTAATTATATATAATCTCTAGGTAGTAAGAGCGTATTACTACTATATTATATTATATAAGAACTTCCTCTAATAATAACAATATTATTATTATATAAATTTCTTTAATTTTAATAGTAATCTACTTCTACTAATTAACTATTAAGTTTATATACTTAAAGTATCTTATATAAAATAATATTTCTATATAGACTCTAAAGTAGTTTCCTAAGCTAAAACCTAGTAATTTCCTAATAAAATCTTATTAAGCTTTAACCTCTAGACTAATTAAAATACGTACTAATTTAGTTTTCTATACTAAACTACTACTTTTTATAATTAGGTAATAGAGCCTTATCTATCTTTCTTTATTAGAAGGATAGTATATTTATAGGTTTCTAAACCTCTAGTTCATAGAATATTCCTTCTATCTTATTCTAAACTAGAGTATTAGCGTTAATAAAAAGGATATAATTATATTCTATTATCTAAAATAGATATAATTTCATAAATTAATCTTTCTACCTATTAATACTAGTACTAATCTACTAGTGTAAAGATATATCCTTAGCCTTTATAACCCTTACCTTATACTCTCTTAACTACTACTTAGTTCCTTTGTTAATAGTTAATATTATTAAGATAACAAATAAGACTAACTTACTATAGCGTATCTTAGGGGCGTATAGAAGTTAATATATAAGTATATATATAATAAGGTAGTAGTAATCAATATCTAAGCTCTCTCCTCTTCCATGGGATCTAGTTAGAAATGTTGCGATCGCGAATTTAGACGAGCTGGATATTGTATTCAGAGATCCGAAGTTAATCTTGTTAGAGGCGGACTACTGAAGAGAATATAGAAGGTACCTAGTATACAAGCTAAATATTATAAGTAAAGTAAAGAGAAATACTAGTCGTACTAAGTATTTTTAGATAGCTTAGCGTAAATTTACCTAATGTATAGAGAGTACTATCCTTTATAAGACTTTGTATATATAAGAAGGATAATGAATATATATAGTAAATACTTAGTATTCTTAATATAAGGGGTCTTATTAAGGCCCCCTTAAGATGTTAAGGAATAGAGTTAACTATTAGTAGTCTGTAAGCGATATTCTAGATATATCCGAAATTCAAGACTTTAATATATATTAATGTATTCGGAATTTAATCCTTAATTAGTAGATTATAAGAATTAATGATATACACGCGTATACACGCGAGCCGGCGTACTCTACAGATGATTATTACTAGAGGTACGCTTCCAGGTATCGTTTATTATAGCTATAGCCTTGGGCTTACATTAGGCTATGGAATAGGCTTAAGATAGAGTGTCTTGTTTATAAAGGCTAATGTTCCAGAATATAGATATATCTGAAAGAGCCGTGTTAACTATAAGTTTTACGAAGTATATATCCCTGTTAGACCTCCTTAGGTAGTCTGACGATCGGTCTTCGGAGGGTTTTACAACTTCATCCTAACCTCCATCAGGTTTCCTTAGCCTCCCTCATGGCCGCACTTTAGTTATCATGGAGTTTAATCTGTCTGGACTTCATACGCAAGTAGCGGCCTTGCTTGTTGAGTAGCTTGTTGTGGTTGCCGCTCTCCATAGCTTACCTACCGTGTAGTACCAGGATCTGGTCTACTATAACCATGGAAGACAGGCGGTATACAATAATGATTGTAGTACGGCCTCAAGAGAGCTTTTCAAACGTAAAATGGATGCGCTGTTCCGTCTCAGTATTAAGAGCCGCAGTGGCCTCATCTAAAAGGATAATACGTGAATCCTTTAATATAGTCCTTGCTATTACTACACGTTACCTCTCACCTCCTAATAACCTTTATCCCCGCTCCCCAACTCTAGTCTCGTAACCGTCTGGAAAATCTAGAATATTCTCATGAATGCTAGCGGTACAGCAGGCTTCGAAACCCGCTTCGTTAATGCGTAGTCTTATATACATAGTTATGCCACCAACTCTCCTTGCTTCCATCACCTATCGAGAGGATTGAGGTATAGATAGGAGATAACGCGAGTAGACTATAACAAGGCCCTCTTATTCTTTACACTATCTGATCTGAGATTTGACTTCCCAACCATGTTTGACCTCGATCTCCGGTGATGTACGGACCTGCTCTGTGCCCCCAGAGGTACCATCGTGTAGAGACGTTGAATCATTCCTAGTCGTACCAGCATATACATCTGTAACGCTACGCTCGATATCAGTGAGCGGGAAGGCATCATCATGTCGACGAAAGCCGGAGCTTTTGGTGCTGCGCGGAAGAAGTCCTGTTCGACCACTCGGGCTCGATTTGTGAGGTGTAATACCCTGGCGGCTTCTCCGCAATGCCCGGAACGTTGGTGGGAATAGAGGCAAGCAGGCGATGATGATTCCCAGCAGTGGCTCCAGGTCGATCACAATCGCTATCCTTGCCAGATGGTACGGAAAGTCAAGAACGTTGAGTTGGGTAGACAGAACGATTCTGATGATCGTGATGACACATACTCTAGAGCATTCAGCATTAGCTTTAATTTCAAGGTCCAGAGGTGAAGACGTGCATGAGACCCATGCCAAAAGTGACTGTCAGCGCCAGCTTCCTGCCTTGCGCCATCTGAAGACTCCATATCATCGGCATGGGCAAGACGATGATGATCAGGTCGATAACAACGTTGACGATGCTCGTAGCAAGAACCTGTCCCGTGTTCGAGCCGCAATGTCCTAGTAGCATTGGATTCCAGGTTTTGGCGAATGGTCTGCAGTTCAAGAATGTAGATAGCAGGACGCTCATCCCGAATAGTCCCACTAAGCCCATGACACAGAATGCAACACTACGAAAGAGTCGACTTGGCCGAAATAGTGTAATATAGAAGTGCAAGATCGAACATTTGATGGCGGTATTTGCGGCGATCCATGTGAGTTCAGCTGCTATGAATCCCTGTACGTAATTCATCAGCGTTGCTACAGAGCATACCTCTTGGACGTTTCTACTTTTAACATCTTCGGGATGTTCATTGGATTGACGTGTTGCATGTGCCGTCCTGCCCCTTCAGCAACGGCTTTGTAAAATCAGCAATGGACGACGAAGTCGATGGCATCAAGGATCGAACCAAGGACAGCTGTGGAGACCAGTCCAGCCGAGAAGAGCTACGGGACGGTCAGCCAAAGAAGCATGATTGATTGATCTGCAAGCCCTTACCCAGGCAAGGATAGCTAGGTAGTCATTTAGACAAAGGCTGTGTCGCTGAATGTGTCGCGAATTCACGCGGACAACCAAAGCGCACGCCGATAGAGATAGTAACAATACGTCGAGTACCACGACGGTCCATCCAAGAGTGTTCGAAGGCGGGATCACATCCCTCTGGATCATATCAGCCATAGTCGACGGCTCTCAAATATCAGGGATGAATGAAGCCCATGAGCTCGTAGGCGCCAAAGCGAAACGAGACTGGATGATGTATATTGAAAAGGAAGAACAGAGAATAAATCTCGCGTACACCTTCCACCTCCGACTGGCGACAAGAGATGAATCGGATAACTTCGACTCCGAACTAGCTAAGGAACGGCTGAGCGGCTGAGCGTACACATTCTGAGAAATGTGCTGCAGTAGTCTGGGCGGGGTGGCTCTCTGAAACCACTGTGAAAAGTAAGTTAGCCGCCACGAAGGATGAGGAATCATGGCAATGTAGCAGTCGTCCACCCTACCAACCCCAATGCGTTTTGTATGTAACATCCTGCGCAGCTTCATGCATCATGTAGGTCAGCCCTGGAGCCGGCATATACGGACGGGATCCGTGCGCCGAGTGATGAAACAATCCCACGCTACGCCGCTTCAGATATCGAGAAGGTGCAGCAACCTGCGAGGCTGACTTGGGCTGTGTAGATCACGGCGGTTACGCGGTGCGAAACTTTGGCATTACCGGGGTATTGAATTTGTAGTTTACTCACCCCATAAGCGGGGAAGAAGGGCTGAGATCAACATTCACATTCAGCGGTGTTCGTATTGACGTAAGACTTTCTTGATAGCGAATCGATTAGGAACCAATTTCGGTCGTTTTACCACGATACAAGCGCTTTCCCGAATCCATAGCTATGGCAACATGTGACCGAGTACGTAGGATACCCAGAAAGGATCTCGGTAGGACTGATACGGGTAGTCATCGACTTGAACTTGTTGCTCAATATTCTCAAGCTAGAGCTAACGGAGTAGGTTTCTGGCAGACTGCCACACCACCGCCATCAGATGCCTTGCTTTGCTGAAGAAAAAAGCGCCATACCCAACCTGATACCAGTCGCCCCACGTAATGCTGCGTAGCCGAGTAACATAAGCATAGTCGAGCACCTGTCGCTCCCACGTAGACAAGTCAATTTTCCCCGCCAGTAACTTCTCCACGAGCAAGGCATCAAGCGCCGCTTGATTCGTACTGCAAGCGACGTGAGGTCGAAATTGAACAAGCGCATCTCCCACGAACAGTAGCTTGCCCCCATAGAAGCTTGGACGGCTGATGTCAATGTCGGAGATAGAGGAGATGAAGGGCTGGGTCGTCTGGTCTATGAGATCGCAGAGTTGGGCAGGGAGAAGGCTACGGGCTGCGGCTCGTTGGTTTGCCCATACTTTGCTCTGCATCTTCCCTATGGGTAGGGTCTGCCGATGGGTGTTGCCGTCGGAATCGGTCATAGCATCCTGTAATTGCTGGGATTCCGAGGGCAGATTGGTGTACCAGACGAAGTTGAAGAGGCGTCTGCCTTCTTCAAGCGTGCCGTTTTCACCGGGAATGTTGTATCTGTGCCAAGGTCAGCGAAATCAGGGATGCTAAGGAGTCGTCTGTCAAGAAAGGTTTACAAAGCAATGTAACCATTCGGCGTCGTGTGAAGCGTGGTCTTGTTTTTCAAGAGGTCTCTTGTCTGCCGAGCGACTTCTTCTTCTGGGACAGTGCCTCGCCAGGCGACATAGCCCGCATACGTGTGATGAAGATGAGGTTGCAGTAGACCTCGCACATACGAATTTGATCCGTCAGCTACAATGACAATGTCCGCCTTGATGCGACCAGGAGTCTTCGAGATCATATCATTGTAATCGAGTTCGATCTTGTCTCCGACTTCGTGAACATTCGTCACACGTTTTCCTTGGTCATACACTGCACGACCACTGCTTGTCGGCTCGGATGGCGGCTCAGGACAGTGTGCCGATTTTAGTCCGTCAAAGTTGGCTCTGTACCTATAGTACAAGACATTCCAGCTCGACATTCGCATGGGTCGGTTGAACTTATGAGCCACTTCAAGGTTCGTGTCGAGGATCTGCACGGTCGAACAGTTGATCGTGTACGGTTGTTGCTTCAGTAGATCGTGACGTGTCATAAATGCGTGAGAATGCTCCATCGTGACAATGCCGGCTGCTTGCCCTTCACGGGTATCGGAGAGGTGCTGCTCCAGTATCGTGACATTATGGCCGAGTCTTTTGATGGCAATACCTTGCATCAAGCCGGACAGAGAGCCTCCGACCTGAACAGTTCTAAACACCTCGTGGATGCTGTGGGAAGGCCGATAGTACTTACTATTACAACGTCCGAATGCTCCTTAAGCATGTTCAAACCTTGCACTTGGCTGAGTCAAACAGTAAGAGACTTCTAGGAAGCGGAAGATAAGAGAGGCAAATGCTTCTGCTCGGTATGCGAGGACTGATGACCGTCACGTTGTTAGAGATAGAGGAAGTTTGGCCTGCTCATGATGCATGAGTGTATTGATTGATTGATTAAGAGACAAGTGGTCTACGTGTCGCACTATTTACATGCCAAGCATGCCAAGCATACCAAGGTTCGTTTCTTACAAAGTTACCGTCACGCTAGCCTTCCAGATTACCAGACAACTATCATGCTTGCTTCATGCAAGGTATCGGCCCAGGTAGGCCAAAGGAAGGGTGTATGCGGTGAGCACAGCTGGATTCTTTCATGATCCGCTCGAAATGTTCCAACAATGAAGGCTGTTACGTGCATGCAGAACAGAGACGACGTCCAGATATGGAATGCGGTCAGCAGGTTGGATGCCTGGAGTTCATAGCTGCCTAAAGATGCAAGGAGGGTCGAGGCAAACTGAAACTCATGGCTGCCTAGAGCTGCAGGGACGGTCGAGGCAAAGATCGACTGGATGGCACATTGCATTAGCGTCCACACCTGCCACCGGCCTCCATGCGCGCATATGCACAAATTTCAGCGGTCGGACATTTAATCCGATATAGAAGGTGGATACCACTCAGCCCCCCATCTCACCACTTTAATGTGTGACCCTCTCTCAATCCGGAGATCTGAATCTGTCAGGTTGCGGCGAGAGATGCATGTCTGGGAGAGCGTTCCTTCAGAATGAGAGAGTGTGCGCCATGACTTTGCCCTCCTTCTGATACTTTCGTGACTTAGCAGCAACTATTGGCTGACATTCGGCGACTTCATTTCCCAGCTTTTCCGTGGAGGCAGCCAATCTCTTTTGCAGAATGGCTCCAGGCGGGGGAGCAGCGGCCGGATGGCCGCGAGACCGTCGAGAATACGAGCTTGTAGGCTGTCTTGTGGATGATCGGGGAGCAAGATGGTGGCATGAAGTAGCCAGGTTGGTACAACGCCCATTAGACCTTACAAAAAAGAGATAGAGCATGGATCCTGCCAGGGATCGGTCTCGACCATGCTGTACATAGGTATTGCTGTCTCCGCAGTGCTATAAAAAAGCTATTGTTTTGTCTCTGTCAGCGTTTGATTCTCTCTGCCAAAATGCTCCTTACCTCAGTAGCGTGTGGAGCAATAGTCCTCGGTGTTTTTTCACACCTGGGCTACTTTATACATGGCGAGCATCATATTCAAGCGCCCTTAGTCTTGCGGACTTATTCGCTTTTTTTGGTATTTGGTTTTTGTATTGAACTTTTTGGGCAAAATGGTCACCTCTATGAAGCTCAGATTACCACATGCTTCATATCTGGAGCCTATGGCATCGGTCTGTTCGGCAGCATGTTATCGTATCGCGCGTTCTTCCACTCTTTGCGAGCTTTTCCAGGACCATTCATGGCTCGAACCTCGAAGCTTTGGAACGTGCTTAGGATCGTACGTTCAACGAATTTCGCTTTGATGGAGGAGATGCATGATACCTATGGCGATTTCGTCCGTACCGGTAAGTACATTGCTAGTAGTCAATGCACTGCTAGTTGGAAGTTGTTGTGTCTTGGACCATCAACGTGAACTAACAGTTGCCTCAGGTCCAAATGAGTTAACAATCTTCAGGCCAGAAGCCGTTAAGGCTCTTGATGGTATAGGTACAAAATGCTCGAAAGCTCCATGGTACGATATCATGCAACCTAGGGTGTCTGTTGCCACGACTCGAGACAAGGTTCTGCATAGTCAACGACGCAGAGTCTGGGAGAAGGCTTTTAGCTCCTCAGGTAAGACATTAGCATTAGATGTGCCGTCTGTTAACCCCTCAAGCGCTCGTAGGATATAATGAGCGCTTGATGTACTTCTCGGGACAGCTGCATGACTATATTTGCAATTCTAAGGAGAGCCCAATCGACGTCTCCAAGCTGTTCTACTACTTCAGCTTTGACGTGATGAGCGACCTGGCCTTCGGAGAGCCACTCAACATGCTCAAGTGCGATGAGAATCATTTTACTGTGGCGCTTCTTCAAGATGGTATGGACCTCCTTGGGCCGCTATCGCCAGTGCCATGGTTGGTCCGGATTGGAATGAGCATACCTGGTGTTGCTCGAAATTTCAAGGACCTCTTGTCATGGTCAGCAAGGAAGTTGGAGCAACGGATGCAGGTAAGAAGTCCAAATGCAGGCTATTGGTGTCGCTGATTTGGAAGCTAGTACGAGCCAAAGAGACCAGATGTAAGTACGTGAGCATTGGGAGTCTCAGAACATCAGCTGATAATATGAAAGGTCATGTCCAAGCTGCTAGAAGCAAGCCGAGAAGCGGGCTCAGCTTCCGACGATCAGCGATGGCTTCGAGGAGACGCTTTTGCACTTGTAGTCGCCGGAAGGTAAGCCATTACCCGCCTTGTTCCGATCAACTTCACACTTTCTTTGAAGCTTAGGAGCACAATAGTGATACGGTTGCATCCACTCTTGTCTCGATCTTCTACCACATCGTTCAAGATCCATCACAACAAGACAAGATCCGCTCCGAACTGCCACCCATTGCGGCACTGCGCGACAGCCAAGTTCTCAGAGATATGCAGCATCTGAACGGTATCATCAACGAAGCTTTGAGATTACACCCCGCACTCCCTTCAGGAGGACTACGGCAGACACCGCCCGAAGGTATATATATCTCTGGCCGGTATATACCAGGCAACGTTACAGTTTCTGCACCAAGATACTCGCTAGGCCGCCGTATGTATGTCGAATCCGGGCTTTCCGCAGGTCGCTGATGCTTTACAGTCGAGTCATCTTATGTCCGGCCTTTGGAATTCATACCTGAGCGGTGGTATTCACAGCCTGAACTAGTCAAGAATGCAGACGGTTTCTCGCCTTTCTCTTTTGGTATGGTCTACACAACTGTTAGAGTTAAGACATTGGACTGACGAGTCCATACACAGGTAAACATAATTGCATTGGGAAACAGCTAGCTCTTAACGAGGTCCGCAGCGTCGTGGCACTGCTGGTGTCACAATTCAACATCTCATATGCTCCAGGTGAGGATGGCACTGCAGTATGGAGGGATTTGAAAGACCAGTTCAACGCGCATCCCGGGTGTCTTCGGCTGGTATTCTCACCTCGAGACTGTCTTCTGAATGCTTTGGCCACGAGATAGGCGTAAAGAACGGATGCAGCAGTATAAAAAGCTCCGTTTATACCCATGCTATCGCCTATGAAGGGTACCTGGTGACGCTTTCTGTATGGTAATCGGTATAAACCTTGATATGCTAAAACCTCTGTGTCTTCCTTGCACGCAGCTTCGATTGAAGATTCGATGCAGAGGCCCATTGCGCTTTGTTTGCATGTTCATTGGCTGCTGTGCCGAACAGGCATTCTTGCAAGGATGCGCATATGAGAACGTAATCGTTTAGCCTAGAAGTAGATCTCTCGTGTCAGGCAGCGGAGGATGCCCTTTCCCTTGACCTCGTTGCCACCATGCAGGTCAAAATAGAGAGTCCAATGGGATGGTCACCGTGGGTCGGAGAATCGCCACAAGGACGTGCAGGATTCTGAAAAAGACGTCATCTCGCACGACTGACGGCTGAAAACCATGTTCACTGATATGCAGGGCATAAAGGATTTGCAACAGATGATGGAATAAGATCGTCGGCCACGTAAACTCGGCAGCGACAAGTATCACAGCGTCCCTCTTGATGTTCCGCCTAATGCGAGCCCAGATCGATCTTGAGCCCCGGTCAGCCGACCTATTGGGGCTATGTGTCCCCTCATATCGTTTTTGGAAGAGACTGCAGCTGCAGGGTGTGCAAGAAGCTTTTCAGGCCCACACTGGGCCACACCACCACCATGTTTATGTGTCCAGCTCGAGCAGCGACAGCGCAGAGAGTGGCAGTGTAGTTTATGGATCCTACTGAGGAGCAGCAGGTGTCACAGCCCCGAGCTGTAACTCCAGATAGTCTCGGTCCATTAGTATCCTGGTTCGACATCTCTGTGATTGAGATGTTGCTGCTGCACGCTCTCCTCTCCAAACATTAAACCAGCGTTATTCAAACTCACCTAGAATATGGATGTCGTACATCTGAACGATAAGCTCAGATGGTCCTCAACGAGCTTGACCACGAAATGCCACAAGGCTTGCGTGAACTTGGGATATAATCTTTATACTTTGTGGCTCTTCACCTTCAGCGACCTCAAAACGATCCTCGGACCTTCAACAATGTTCGGCGTGTTTAATGCGCTCTGTGCAAACATGTTTGGCATACCATCAGTGCCGGCTGCATCAGTCGTATGTCGAACGCTGCATGCGGTGGTATGGATCTGGTGTAATCTTCTCCCATTCTCGATCGACAACCAGAGACAGCCGTTATCCGAGGCCGAGGACTCGATCAATAAATCATGGCGCCCTATGCCTGCAAAAAGACTGACCGAAAAGACCGCGAAGAGGTGGATGCTTGGACTATACCCCGTTGCCATAGTGATTAGTATTCATGTTGGGGGCCTCAGGCAATGTCTTTTGCTCATCGCTCTCGGCTGCTGGTACAATGATCTTGGAGGGGCTGATCGTTCTCCCTTGATACGCAACTTCATCAACGCTTGTGGCTTTCTGTGTTATGCCTCGGGGGCGATGGAAGTAGTCTATGGGCATTCGCTGCCATTGGAAGGGAAATCGCTGCTTTCACAGTGGTTCAGCATCATAGGAGGAGCTGTCGTTACTAGTGTTCACTCCCAAGACATGGAAGATAAAGAGGGTGACAGAGTTCGTGGTCGTAAAACTGTTCCTCTTGTGATTGGCGATTGGCCAAGCAGGCTGACATTGGCCCTGGCAGTCACTGCATGGTCCTGTCTGGGCCTGCATTATTGGCGTCTGGAATCCATAGCCTGCATGCCAACGCTGGTATTGGGCACCTTGGTGGCCTTGAGGACGCTGATGTTGCGTGGAGTAGGGGATGACAAAAGGACTTTTCGGCTTTGGAACCTTTGGCTGACGACGTTATATCTTCTGCCGGCTTTTGGATTCTACAGCGAAGGCACCATGGTTACTGTACAATAATGATTCTCCATAAACCTGGAATGTCTACAAAAATCTCAGTAGTTGTTCGATATAGAATTAGCGTCACGCAGCGGAACGGGGCCGGGTGATTACCGGCTCCGGATACCCGCCTCGGAGCGGGGCGGGGTAGGACGGAGATTAGGACGGGTTTTAAGGGTGACCCGCCCGAGTAAAAAGCGGGGCGGGGCGGATACCTAGGTTAGTACTTAGAAAGAAGATCTTATCTTTATTAGAAAATATTTCTTTATTAGTATAATATTATCTTTTATAGATATTACTATAAATATATTATTATACGTTATAAATATCTATTATATAATAAGGTATATTACTAATAATAATATATAAATATCTTATTATTTAGCTATTAAGCGACTAGTCTATTACTATTAACTTATATATAATAAGTATAAGGCTTTCTAAAGTAGCTCTAATATCTTAAACCCCCTTATATCTAAGTAATATAATCCTAGAATAAATAAGCCTAGTTATATATATATAGAATAATCCTAAAATAAGCTAATAGGAGTAACTAAATATATATAATTTAAAGTCTAAAAGAATAGAGAATATAAATAAAATCTAGTAGGTAGATAGTATTAATACTACTTACTTAAGTTCCCTTAATTAATAGCTAATCCCTTATACTAACTCTTAGTTATATAAATTTAAATATTCTTTAATAACTATTATACTCTTTATCCTAATTTAATTTAAGAAATATTAATAAGAAATATCTTTTATATCTTTTATATTAAGAATTCAATATTAATTTTATTACTTTAAGTCTATTATATAATAAATTATAAGACTTTATAAAGATCTTAACTTTTCCTTATAATAAATTCAATAATAAAGAGAGATTATAATATAACTATTCTTAATATAAGTAAATATATATCTATAATTTTCCTATTAATTTAGAATATAATTATAAATTGAAAAAAAAATGCCTTAAAAATTTATATAGAATCTTAATATTCATTAATATAGAAAAGATTACCTACTTTATAAAGGAAGAAATAGATAGATTTTATAAAAGAATAGTTAAGTTATAAATTACAATATTTATTAAGAGACTTTCTAAGAATATTCTTATAAGATTAAGATAAAGCCTTCTCTATTAATAAGTATATAACTACTTATTATTACTTAGATAAAATAACTTTTTCATCTTATTTTAAGTAGAATAGAAATCTACTAGAGCGCTTCTAGTAAGCTTATCTAGCTTAGTAAGGCTTAGCCGTTTGGTATTAGAAATACCTTAAATTATCCTAGAGTATAAGCTTATCTAAGCTTATCTAACTTAAGTCCTAAAATAACTACGCTGCGGAATAAGTATAGGTACCCACTCTAGGTACCCGCCTTAAAGCTAGGCGGGGCGGGCTTTAGAGCGGGTTATAAAGGTCCTTACCTATTCTAACTTTTAATATACCCGCCCCGCCCCGCCTTATTAAAAAAACGGGTACCCGCTACTTATTAATAAAGGTTACTTTACTTATTAATAGGGATAAATCTACCCTTAATATCCTTAAATTACCCCTAGGAAGTCCCTCAGAAATTATCTTAATCTTTATCTTAACTCTTTTTTAGTAAAAGATAATAGAGATATATAGGTTTCTACTAGCTAATTAACTAATATAATTAAATATTACTAAATTTACTATTTTTACAAATCCTTATAAAATATTATATTAAATTTATTTTTATTTATTTTTATTTATATTTATTTATATTAGTTAATTAAGTAGTAAAAGGCTATATATCTCCTTTATCCCCTACTAAAAAGGGGTTAGGATAAAGATTAGGATAATTTTTAAGGATCTTCCTAGGGATACTTCTAAGGTATTTAAGGTATACTCTTTACTATTAGTAAGCGGGCGGGTATCCGCTATTACCTAGAGCGGATACCCGCCCCGCTACCCTCTAAGCGGGGCGGGTACCTACCCCGCTACTAGGGTAGGTTCCAAGGGTACCTACCCGCCCCGCCCTATCCTATTCCGTAGCGTAATAGTAACTAAGAAAAACTTAGCTAAATTTTAAAATTTAGCTTTTAGTAGTATTTATAAGAAAGGAGGATAAGAGGAAGAGAAGGGGGATAAGTAAGCTAATAGATATCTATATATAATAAATTTAGCTAAAAGTTCTATTAATAGAATTATATTTTAATTAGGAATAAAAATAACTTTTATAAAAAGATTCTAAGTAATCTACTTTTAGCGCTAGACGCTAAACGCTAAAAAACTTTAAAAATAAAGGTTAGATTTTTAGATTTTTAGATTTTTTAGATAAATTATCCTAAATCGTCTTAAGTTTTAACTATAACTACTAGAGTAACTATAGCTTATAAGAATTTCTTAGTTAAGAAATATTTTATAGATAAAAGCCTACCTAAGTAATATAATACTAAGACCTAATCTAGACTAGTAGCTAATAACTAACTAATATACTAAGATATAAAGTTTTTAATAATTATTATAATAACTATCTACTTTATTCTTTATTCTTATCTAGTATATTTATATTTAACCTTTATAAATTACTTAATCTTTAAATTTACTAGATATTGTATATATTACCTTTATATTAATATCAGAAGCTCTTTTTATAATATATATCTTAATTTTCTAATTACTAATACTTTAAGTCTAATAAGTATAAGAATTATTAGGATAGCTTCTTACTACTTTATAAGAGATATTATATAATGAATATTAAAAGTCTTAAGTAAGTACTAACTTATAAGAAGTAAAATATTTAATATTTTTCAGCTTACTACTAGGGATCTTCGTACTACTAGGGTACGGTTTCCAGGGTAACTATCCTCCCCGCTTAGCAAAATTTTGGTATACTCTAACTTAAGGCTTTTAGCATTAACCTCTACATACTCTCCTAATGATTCTCTTTCCTGACTCGCGACTAGTCTATCCTTTCCCCGGAACAGTCCGAATTCCATCGTATTGGGAAAGGCATGCAATACTGTGCTGTTCCTCGTGATTCCTGTCGCGCAATCTAGATGCGGCAGCTTGAGGAGCTGCTGTCGTAACTGCTGAAGTTTGATAAGAATGCATATTAGCAGCGGCACGCGAGTGATACAAAGCCCAACTATACAGGTAAGGTCTCTTTCTTGGGAAGTTGTTGCTCTCAAAGGGTCTCAAGTAGAGTAGACAAAGTCTTCCTTGAAATCTCATATTCTATTGTTCCCTGAGTCCGAAACAATCATTTCGTTGTTTGCGGACATCACGGTCATTCTTGTACGAAAGCCGGCTTCTCCCCTTCGATCAATAAGCGCAATCTACGACGATATCGCTGCAAACTCGGACATGCAGGTTCGTATCCGAGACCGGGAGATTCGTCTCCATATACTGCTTAATTACAGTTTCATCGTTGTTTTATGTTGTTTCAATTCAGGAGTGACAATAATGAATGTCGCAGAACAGCTGTCCCCACAACTCATCCACCTTCCCACGCAGCCGCAGGTAGGCTGCAATGGCCACATCGAATTGTGCGATCGGAGCTATTCCAACATCACCCAAATTGCCGCCCACGACTCCGCTTTCGTGGGGATCCTTCCCATGGATAACCAAAACGTGTTCCTTCCCACCCAGCTTGATGCTGGCATTCGCTTCCTACAAGGACAGACCCATATAGACCGAGCCGGTACTCTAAGTCTTTGCCATACGAATTGTGGTCTGAAAGATGGTGGAAGTTTGACTGCGTATCTCGCAACCCTGAAACGGTGGCTAGACACCCACCCTAAAGAGGTTGTAACTCTGCTACTAACCAATGGCGACTATGCTAACATTACAGAATTCGAGCACGCGTTCAACTCGAGTGGAATAGTACCGTACGTCTACATTCCCACCGCTGGCCACAATTCAGCCATCGTCTCCACCTGGCCCACCCTCAACGAGCTCATCTTCAGCAACAGGCGCTTGGTTGCATTCCTCGATTATGGCGCTTCTCCATCAGTCCCCTATATTCTCAAAGAATTCGAATACTTTTGGGAAACGCCCTTCGATACCATTGACCCTTCATTCTCTCAATGCCATGTGGACAGGCCACTAGATTTATCTACCAAACCCAAGATCTTATCTGAAAGAATGTACCTCATGAATCACTATCTTGACACGGAGATTCTTGGTATGGATTTGCCGAACCGTAGGGATGCGAAAAGAACGAATGCCTTCAAAGGCAAGGGGAGCATCGGTGCCCAGGTCAGCTTGTGCACGGGGATGCATGGGAGGGCACCAAAGGGAATCATGGTGGATTATTTTGACCAAGGTGAGGTTTTCGAGGCGCAGGATGCCCTGAATGGGTTTTGAATGGAGGGAAAAGGTAGAGGCGATGACATTTCACCTTCTTCCTTGAGCAGATCCTAGACTCAGTCTCAGACAGCACAGGATTCGAGCCAGGACTCTCGACCAAGACCATGCAAATCCCGTCACCGTTCGCCACGACGACCTTAACAAAGCCTGTAACCACTGTTACCAGGTTCCAAGGTCGGGAAAGGACAATACCAAATATAGGCGACTGCAGTACTGGTGAGAATTTGACCGTTAGCATCCCAAGTATGGATACAGCCTCGTTTGCTGATTCTACGTCAAGCTTCCTACTGATTTGCGTAAGTCTGGCGGGCTTCTCGCTAAGGTACCATCACTGCGCATCTCCTTTAGGCTTATGAGAGGTTCGTTCTACTCCCACTATATGCTCTAAGCCTATCGGGTCTTGTTGTTTATCAACATGTCCTCAATTCCACGTAGATATTCGAGCTGAAACTGGTACGCTGAATTCTCTAGAATAAAGGAATTCTATTCACCCATTGATGGCTTGGAATTAGTATACAAACCCCTCGAGTCCATGAGAGGCTGCACAATCAAATACCTAACACGGATAGCATCTACACTAGCTAGCTCTATCGTCTCATTCCGTATAAGAAATGCCTACGCCATGTTGCGGCCTTTTGGCTCCGGCCAAGGATAAAGTGACAGGTCTTATCATCACTAGCTAGGTAGACGAGCCTTGCGGCTATAAGCGATGCGAACATGAAGTTCGCCCTTGAGTGTATAAGGGAAAATCTCTAACGTCGCTTCTACCGCCTAGTAGCAAGTCATGTCATGTATACCCGCTTGCTTGAGCGGATGCCGCAAACCTAACAGCGCAAGCGACCAAATCGGTTCCAACCTTGAACTATGATTAGCATGGGATGTTACCGCTTTTGGGCTTGTCAAACTCTCTTAGTCCTAAAGACAAGGCTTTTCAAAGAGAAATATCGGTTTTAGTGTCAACAAATTCAGACCATAGGATATCCCGCGCCAAAACACGATCTAGTCTCAAGTAGCTAATCTCAGGCGATAGCTATCTAGATCTCAAGCTATTGTACCCTTGCTCTGATAGGCGAACGACTTGATGCTCACACAGATGGAACAAGTGGTAGATCTTCAATTTGGTAGATCTCGAAGAGCCTAGATTGTGTCACCACAGAGATACCGCCAATCGCAAGTAGGTAATTGCTTACGGCTGCGCCAAACACGGATACTCTCGGGTCTCCAGGTGGATTACCCACACTCGCAGAATAAGAGTGGGAAATTCCCACACGAGTGTAGGCCCAACCCACCGAAGTCCAGACAAGGCCTTCAGAATGCTCGCCGCCCTCGCGATCATTACCCTATTGCGACTTCTTCTCCATGTATCGCCTCTCAATGGCGCGGTCATGCCTCAGTCCTTGACTTTGACATCGTCCAATTCCAGCCTTGGCTTCAGTCGAATGAACCCGGACCGATGCAACTCATTTCCAGACTGGATTGGAAATGGAATCGTCGATAGCGACTGCCGACATGCAATCAACGAGCTTTTCCGAGATGATGTCGAGCCTCGCAAAGGGCAAAGATACGAGTTCCTCAGGCGTGGAGTTAGTAGCGTCTCCTCGTATCCATGGGTGACAACGCCAAGGAAGCATTGGTATGGTGTGTACTCACCTGAGTCGCTGGGAACGCGTTGAATTGGAATTCTGATGGCGGACAGGGACCTGCACGGTCGTCATCGCCATGCTAAACGAGTTCGTTCCTGGAACTCTTCCGGGTGAACCCTCCAGTTTGCCGACTTTGCAGACCGACACGGCAACATTTAACCAGCTTCACGTTATTGCCAACGAGGTCTTCTCCCAATGTGTCCTGAAGAAAGAGCCGTTGGAGATGGAGTCTGAAGCAGGCTGGTCGTATGCAGGTAAGTTGGTATTAAGATAGTAGGAGGAATCTCTAGCTCCTATGAACTCCCTTCTCGTAAGTTACTAATATAAGGTAAATTACTAGGGACGAGTAACAGCATCGGAGTATTCATTCTCAGGGACCATGGACAGTTGGACGACCTCTTAGTGAGGAACCAACTAACAACCTCATCAGATATCAACGGGAGCTCGAGTGCTCACTCAATCGTTCTGCCGTAATACTTACGTTCTTTCCATATTTTGGGTTTGGCAAATGGTGTATAAAGTATTGAACGACTGGGGAAGATGTGCTAGGATCCACCGCCAAACTCTTACCGTGCTGTGTCCCAATAGCCACTTCAGCTACTATTCCAATCATGAACGGCCCTCGTTCCATAGTTGCCTCATGGGTTGAAGCTGGAACTGGCATCTTCGGCTTGCATGGAAGTTCCACCAGACAATACCTAACTTGAGCGTGGAGAAATAAGACACCCTTGGCCGCAGGACTGCTTAGTCTATCGCGTCGCTCATCTTCTTAGAGTCTAATACTATCCATTGATAGGATAGTACTATTGTAAGCGAGCATGAGAGTCTCCTAGCAGCTGTCGTGGAGTGGGATCCTAGTAAATGACAATGAAAAGGCTGGGAGATAGCTCTAAAGCTAGACGATGATAACTGGTCGAATTTTAAAGTACAGAGAGATCTTTGAATCATGATGCTAAGTGTAAGAAGTGTAAGTACTAGCAGTCCCGCTATTTTACATAATCTACAAGGCACTATGATATAGCTATTACGACCGACTTCCAACAAGACCCAAGACACAACATCGTCCCTGAGACGCAGAGAAGTGTTTTCGTTAAAGCAGTGAGAATCATAGAAAAATTCAAGCCATCTAGTAATCCAGTCAATAGCCAGCTAACAATCGGCCGTTGACGGGCTATCCGTATACTTTCATTCTAGTATAGTGCAGATATACCTCTTACTAGCAGCGTCACTCGAGGATTACGTGTGAGGTCCTTACACGTCGATGCGCTGTCGCGCGACAAAAGCTCCGACTTAACAAGTTGAAGCGACGGCACCACTTCCGGTGTAGAGGCCCTCGCGACATGCGCGCACCATATCTCGGAGTACAAGAGTACATCTCGGCATCTAGCAAGAGATTCAGATCTAAGATCTCGTAGATCTGGGTCTATCCAGCTTACCTCACTCTGCAAGAATGTACTTGTATCAATTTCTTCCCTTATACTCGGGCTACCTTGTCCTTCTCAGCCATACGGTGTCTTCTGCACCCACGCAACCACTCTCCTTGGAGCTGCCAAGCACTAACACTAATCTCTCGAACGATGTCTACTCAACGTCCAACAAGCCAATAGAAGCAACATCACAGCCTTGGACGCCTCTAAACGCGAACCTCAGCGACATCACCACAAACCCAAGCTCATCTTCGGCAAACGAATCCACTCAACTACAGTTCGAAACAGTAACCTGGCCCATCACCTCCACCCTCTCCCTAACCGCCAACATCGGCCCTTGGGTCCTTAACCCCCAACGAATCCTAGAAACCCTCACCGCAGCCAACAGGACCGTCGAGAAAAAGCCCGCCTCACTCGTCCTCGACAAAAGATTCAGACAGGAAACAGGCAGCCGTATCAACACGCTCTATTTCGAGATCGGGCCCGCGTTCGAGGTCAAACGGCTTACGTGGGGGGATGTGGCAGAGGTGCTGGGGGAGAAGGGGCTGCCGGGGTTTTTCGAGCATTATGGGTATTGGACTAGTACGTA
>JAABUK010005780.1_pt1 | contig 18961 bp, 17 predicted proteins | sample 5559141 | NCBI WGS metagenome assembly JAABUK01 (sample SAMN10711869, study PRJNA513367) | rock metagenome | isolation source: Antarctica rocks | place: Antarctica: Victoria Land, Pudding Butte nord | collected 2016-01-03 | reverse complement strand
GCTCATCTCCGCCCTTGAAAATAGGGCAGAGGCGTCCAATTGACTGTGAGGCAGGAAAAGATGTGTCAAAGACATTATTGAAGACAGCTGAAATTGGACTAGCCAAATGAGAAGCAGCATCAATGATCATCAGCATACAGCTGGGCCAAAGCAAACCCACTGAGAAGGAACTTCTCAGCAACGAATCTGAACAACTGCAAATACCCCAAATTATATAGCATAGCGTTGCAAGCCTGAGGGTGATGAAGCGCTTGACATAATGCTGCTAGCAGCGCTGCTGCCTTGTACAACTGTAAGCTTAAGCCTGCAGGCCGAGTCATCGCTTTTGGACTTTGGGTGTTCAGTCCCATTCAGGTGCGCATAACAGCTGCCTGTTTACTAACAATTGCAAACTGCAGTGCCCTACAATTATACTGTAACAGTGCCTTAGCTATCATGTATGGCAATCAACAACATCAACAAAGGCTATTGTGTGAGTCAGAGACCTTCATGCACATCTGAGTATCAAGGCTTGTGTCATGAACCTGATCAGGTTCAGTGCTCTCATCAACCACATAAACAGTCCACTGCAAGCCAGCTCATACAAAGCCGCAAGTCCACTGTTCAACTTACCCACATCAATAGGTGACCTGAAGAGCTGCTTTGCAGCTTGGTGTGAGCTGACTCTACCTTGTATGACAGCGGTATCTGCAATGAGATGCATAAGCACTGTCACTGAGATGGCAGCTCAACCAGTCTGTAACGACTGGCGGGCACAGAATATGCCCTACGACCAGCATCAGCTGCTATTGTGCCAACATGTTCCTTTGATGCTTGACAAGCATAAATGTGCTGAAAGCATAATAAAGCCTGAAAGCAAAGAACTGAGAGTGATGACCGCTCAGCAAAAGACAAGGCCTTGTAGACCGCTCATGTGTGCAGAGCACATGCCAAGGCGAGTGACAGCAGTTCTAAATGCATTGCAACCCAGAGGCACAAGCAGTGCTTTTACGAATTGTGACCCAAAGCGTACAAGTACATAAAGCATGCTTGAAGGACCAACTATCAAGACAGCAACGCAGGTGAGGACACTGAGGAGATGCTGATCAGGCATCACGACCTGCATCACAACTTTGAGTGGGCTGCCTTAACACACAATTTGCAAAATCACTGCTGCCGGCACTGCCGCTTTTCAGGTATGCAGACATCCGCTCAGGCTTTGCGCTGAGCTAAGCGCTCTGCTTGACCTAACGTCGATCCGCAATAATTACAATCCCCGATTTTTTCTCGAGGCAATTTCAGGGCCGAACTTGCTGCACTTGTTGAACCAAGCTTGTCTTGATGCAGGTCAAGCATTACAACAAAGTATATAAGTGCGCTCACTTTGTCCAGCTCAGTCCAACAACGTCAGGTAGCGTACACGTCCCGGATAGATATGCCGCTCCTGATCGTCCTGCTGTTCTAGTCGGCCCAAGCGCCCTGTTCTTGGGGACGGATATGATTTCAGACTGCTCCTGCTTGCTGCAGGGATTCGAGCAGATAGGGTCAGATGAACCTGGACTGCTCAGCTCAGTCTGCTGTCACACTCTCAGAAGTGGTCCATGCAGCACCCAGGCTGCTGGAGGTGCTGCCTCCAGAATCACTCAAAGCACTCTCAGCCACATGCTCATTCCTCCACACCTGGACTCGCACACGAATCACAGCATTGACATTGCCAATCTCTGATCAATTGACAATGCTGCAACCCCAGCAGTGGCCAAGCTTGTGTGTGGTATGGATCACCGCCACCACTGGCACTTTTCGGTCAGCATGTCTGCAACAGGTCAGAACAGACTGCGCAGTACTTGCTGACCTGCTTTCAAGCAACACACTTATCCCATTGACAGCTGGGAAGAGATTGATACTCATCATGCCTGCCACCAAACATCTTGGCAGCCACGGGCTTGCACCTTGTCAGATACATTTGCCAGCCATGTCTCAATTTGCAACACACTGCAAACAAGCCAAGTCAGCGCTCGTTGTTGTTGCACTTCTGGACGAAGTTGAGGACAGTTTGGGACAGTTCAGTAGTATGACTTGGCCACATCTGTTGCGTCTGTTCATTCAAAGTGACCACATTGGACCAAATGCATTCCTTCATCTGAAGCCAGATAACTTGCCATGTTTGCAAAGCTTTTTCATCAAAACATTCAAGATCAACACACAGGTTGTGGTTCACTTGGCAAAAGGCTTACCTCGCATGTTGTCGTCGCTCGTGCTCTTTGCCAATGTAGATGCAGCAGCCGCACATCACTTGACCACTGCTGATTGGCCTTTTCTTGGTAGGTTGCATATCAACAGCAGACGGCCTGAATTGCCTGGTGTACAAAGTCTAGATGCTGCTTCAGTGCAGAAGCTTGCCCAAGGCCAATGGCCTCATCTGCAGGAGCTAGACTTGAGCTGCAATGATCTTGACCAATGTGCCATTAGTCACCTCATTCAAGGACGCTGGCCCATGCTCAGGAAACTGACACTAGACAAAAAGTGTATGACTGAGGCAGTATGTGACATGCTGTCCATACTTGAAGTCTCAGAGCAGCTGCAAGCAATGCAATGTGAAATAGCAAAGCCAGGTTTTAGGGGACGCTTCCAGCTTAAAAGGCTGTCTAGCACGATATGGCCACTTTTACAGGATGTTTGTGTCGTTTGTATACAGTATGCTATGTAACACTCAATTGAAATCGCCAATTGGAGACGTGCAGTAGTTACTAGTACTGTACTAGCTATCTGGGATTTGATTTAATGCATCAACATTTTATGGGAGCTTCTGTATGGGCATGATTACAATGCACCATCAAACGGCAGAGTACAAGACATGCTGTGGCGTTGCACACTAGTATTTGCAGCAGCAAATACACGCGCGCATAACACATGCATTGACGTACCTTGACTCCTCGGCTGTCACAAATGACAAATTTTGTTGATTCCACGCATGTTGCTGTCTTTTGCATGATGGTGTGCAGCAACTCGAAGCTGCTAGGGGAAGTTAACATCGAGGTGTCTTTTACATCCTTTGCCCAGAGTCTGCCCAAAGTTTGCAGCTTCAGCATTGCTGCGGTCGAACGCATGCATGTGCAGTCACATATGTGTAGTCACAGATAAACCTTGTGGCCATACATGTCACAGTCTAGGCATTGCTTCGGTGCTTCCTGGCAATGATGCTGGGTAGGCTTTGAAGGCTGGATGTATTGCAGCAGCTTGCACTCGCATGGATACTTTAGGTGCTGTTTTCAAGCTTTCATGTTAGGTCCTGTATGTTGCCAATTCACACCAACTATCTAGACTGTCTCACTACACATGGTTGATTTGTTATCGTTAGCAGTGAATGTCAGGTGACATGTGCTGGTGCTGCAGGCACTGGTGTTGCTGCATCTTGAATTGATGGTGATGCTGATGTGATGACAGGAGCCATTTCCTCCATTCCAGGCACAGCTAAAGCTGCCTGCAGCTCTGCAGCTTGCTAGGCGACAGCAGCAGCTGCCACTGCAGCTTCTTTCTGTGCAATGATCCTGAGGGCATCTTCGGCTGCCCTCCTCTTTGCCAGGGCCTTGTTTGTTGCTCCAATGCACCTGTGATACATGGCACACACGATCAACCCTGCTTCAATCAGCACATCCTGCTGCAGGTCACCAAAGCCCAAGTGGCAGCAAGTTCAAATTATGAAACATCAAAGGTCTCAACTGATCACGCCTATCAAAGCAGTTGAAGCTCCAGCAGCAGTGCATAAGCCGACTTGCAGTCATCCTTGATGCATTGGTACTCACTAGTAGCTGGGGAGTTACCTGCCAATGATGACATCTTCAACGACAGCGACAGCATCATAGAGGGTGCCCTCCCTCTCGTGCCGCTCCCGCCACCGCTGCTGCCACTGCTTCTGCCTCTCCACCACCTGCACCCAAGCCTTCTGCCTTGGCACATGCTTGCATGATACGAATGACCTAGCACCAGAGCTAGCGCTTGCAGTGCAAACAGTAGCAACGCACGCAATGGCATGCCTTGCACACACAAGAAGCTGTCATGTGCATGCTGCACATTGCCTGTTGCTTCCTGCATGTTCACACCGGACCAACTTGGCATGTAAATGCTCATGACCCATGGCAAAGCAGGCCTTCCAGAGTCTATTCTGGCTTCCACGCTGTAATTCATGCATAGGCAACATGTAGGTGCACATGTAAGTGCACACCTGTCGAGCATCTTCTGCTGCTTGCTCTGGTGTGATGCCAGCTGGAATCTGCCCATTCTTCCTCTTCTGCTCAGCCTCCTCCATGGGACTGACACCCTCAGACCTTGGATTTGAGACTGAGCACACAAACTTAAGCAGCTTGCCATCTTGCTGGGCGCGCTCATGCAGGTGGCGAATGGGGTGCTTGGGCACCGTGGAGGGGCTCAGCAGGGGTGGCATCAGGGGCTGGAAGATCTGCACCATGCATGCAGCCCTGAGCCTATGTTGCAATTAGCCTGACCACAGAACGCATGCATATAATATACATGATATGTGTGTGGGAAAAAAGGTGAACATGACAACATGGCACATAATAGTCATTTGTGGCATGCCAGGCCTTCTTTGATGGCATGCACTCAGACAGCACAACAATGTTAAAGATGGACACATGGACATTCAATGCAACTTGCATCAAACAAAGAGGCAATCAGAGGGACAGTACATCAGACAGACAGACGGACAGTGCATCAGACAGTGCATCAGACAGACAGACAGACAGACAGACAGACAGGCAGGCAGGCAGGCAGGCAGGCAGGCAGGCAGACAGACAGACAGACATAGTTGTTGGCCTCACCTCCCAGGTTTTGTCAAAGTTGCAATGGCTGTCGATGTAGACAGCCCCGACAAGGGACTCCACAATGTCTCCCAGGATCTTGGGGGCCGCCACCTCTGTGTTGCCAAAGGCTGCCTCACTTGCCCACATGAGGGCTGCTGCCTTGGCGTCATCATCTGCCTGCAGCTCCCTAGGCTTGCCCTGCATGTGTTCACCCCCGACATGTCTGAGAGGGTGTGCCGCAGCTATGCAAGGCCATGACTGATGCACTTCAAACATGGAAATGACATCATGGTTGGCATGGGGCACGCACTATGCCGTGTTTGCAATCATCGTGAAACAGATGTCTGCAACCCTCTTGTGACAGTGTGTGCCATGACCAGCAGCAGCTGTTGATCATTCATTCATGCTGCAACCTGAAGGGCAGCTGCCATGCCATTCAAGTTGCTGTATCAACGAATGATCAGAAAGTTGCAGATGAGCCTGACCACATGGGGGACACATGCCTATAGCTCTGTGTGACATGTGCTAACAAGGGCACAACAGGAGCAAACATCACAGGCTATGTGATGTACAATCCAAACTTGGTAGTTTAGTCCTGATAGGTTGCATTTGTATGCATCCAGCGCATAAAATCAACAGTGTTGGTTGTACTCAAAGGCATCACAGACTTACAGACTCTACCGCTGACTCAGACAACTGCATCCATGGTGAAAGTACAGCCATGGTACAATTGCCGCATCTGAGCAGCCAGAACAAGTACAAGTACAAGCTTGCATGTACTTGAAAAGATCAATCAAGCGTACCCTGACAGCTTCTTTGTTGTAGATGTGCCTCTTGCGCTTGGACTTGGGCTTGTCCGGCTTGGGGCCCCCCAGGGGGTGCTGCACCCCATCCTCCAAATCCATGATACCCCCTGTGGGGTTGGCACCATCACCAGCTGCATCACCCCCTGCTTCAGCAGCTGCTGCAGTAGCTGCCTCTGAACCTGACTTGGCGCTGGCCTCTTCAGCTGTGCTGGGGTTGACTTGGATTTCATGTGAGTCAGCATTGACAGCTGCTGTGTCATTTGGAAGCTCTGCTGGCAGCTGCTGGGCTGAGCCAGCAAGCACAAGATGATCCATCCCTGTACTAGCTTCCTGTGGTGCTTGACTCGCTGGCTCAGCTGCCTCACACTGAGGCTGAGCTGAGTCTTGAGAGTGAGTCAAGTCCAGGGATGGAATCTCCATCTGTGTCTCAGGAGCTATGTCAGGAGAAGAAGATGAAAGGTGCCGGGCATGAGAGTCTGGGGAGCTGCTTCTAGGCCGCTTGGGTGGCGAATCATTCAGATCCTCTCCTCCAGCCTTGTGCTTGCCGCCAAGCCCGCCATCAGTCATGCTGACATCCTCACCTGCTCTGGCAGCTTCCAAGCGCTGCTGCTGGCGCAGAACCTGCTGCTGTTCTATGATCTTCTTCTCCTGGTCGGCCACAGCCTGCTGCAGCTGCTCCACAAAGAGCCCGATGTCATGGAAGAGGGGTGAAGAGCAATGCCGGATGAAGGTGTGGATCTTGTGCAAGACTGCCACTGAGGCCAGGCGAGTGTTGTTCACCGAGGCTGAGCGCAAGTCACTCAGAGTGCCGGGACTGCTGTCCCTGCACACACAGTAAGACAGCAGCATCAGTCCTTGCTGTGTTCACTCTGCTACCGTACAAACTGCTGTTTTAGCTAAACATGCAGCAAGTTCATACCGCAGCACTAGGTTTGCCTGCTTCACTTCATACTATAAACAATGGCTGTCATGGCTGAACATGCAGCCAAAGCAAAATCTGCCTTGTTCACTCTGTTGTGACTCAGGGGATATGATGTGACTCAGAGGCTATCCTGTGACTCAGGGGCTTTGCTGTGGTTGCACGTATAGCAAGCCCAGCAGTGCAACTTCTCAACTGACTTCATCACTCTGCCCATCGCTGCCGCATTGCTGACAGGCAGCAGACATGGCACTGGCAATGGGCATCCAAGTTTTAATGCATGAAGTATGGGTGAGAGGGTTGGGTGAGAGGGTTGAGGGCACCTGTAGGTGGTGAAGTAGTATCTGGTCATGAGCAGGTCCAGCACGGCATCCCCCAGGAACTCCAGCCTCTGGTACCCCTGCACACACATCACAGACATTTCACACCCCAGACTTGTCATGACCAGCCCTGATCAGCATGTCAAGCAACAATGCAGCCTGTCTATTGGTCACATTGCTGCTGGAAAGCCAGGCATTGTTGTCCAGCCTTCAACAGCAAGAGTATGCTGTGTCATTAGGCCAGTGATACAGGCCCAGATTAGGACCTGGTTCCAAGGCTTATGGCTGACTGAGTGATTGAGACTGTCGTGCTCACACAAGACAAGCAAACATGCATATCCAGCACAAGTGGTACCAAATACTCGAGAAAGTAAGCAAGTGTATGATGTGGCAGCACTGGCAGACCCTCTCAGCATTTTGTACGCTGAGTACGCTTTGCAATACAGCAGCTCTGATGATGTAGGGTGGCCTTGACTGACATCAAAATCAACAGCCAATCATCTAAGCTAAAGACAACATATGCCCTGTAGCTTTGCTTCATGCTCAGTAGGCTGCAGCAAAGAGGAGTCTTGTTGGTGGTGCATGTACGTTGCAAGCTTATACGTCAGATGTGTATATGACAACAGATGGCAAGTTCAACAGCAAAGCTCATCTGGTGCATGTAGTAAGAATGTTCACTTGACTGGTGACTATTACGGGCAACATGTGTCAGCATTGTCCGCCACAGTAGTCTCTGCGTAGCTCTCTGAAAGCAGCCAGCAATGCATCACCAGCAATGAGAGAAGGATATCAAGCAACCAATGCAGGTGGATGCATCAACTGTTGGCAAGCTTGAGGCTGTTTGAAGATTCCTCAAGTTTGACGAGTTTGATGCATTCAGGATCATGGGTGTGCATGTATGCAGGCTAGCAACAACACTCAGATGGACTCATTGTGTTGCATGCCTTAGACCAGCACAATGCAGGCTGGCTCCAACGCTAGCCAATGCCCTTCCTGAGGTTGATGACACAGCCAGAGTGGCCAGCTGATGCAATCAGTGGTCACCAGCTTTGCCAGCTCGCCAGTACTAACTACTCTCTTGAGGTGCGTGCCACAGGTGCTTGCATCAATGCAGCAGGAATCAGTGGCTGGGTGCCCAGACCTAGGATACACCCACAGATGCAACCAGCCATATGGATGCATTGATTGGCAGAATCTGAGGGGGAGGCATAGACCCGGGAGCCCAGTCATTCAATCAGGTGTGCATGCTCTGCACCATGTCTTTTACCTTCAGGTTACAGCTGAACAACAAGGCCTTGTGCTCAGCTGCTACCAGAAGCTGAAAGAGGAGGGATGGCAACGGTGTACTACAGGAAGTCATCATGCGCATGCAGGCGGACAGAACAAATCATTGCGCAAATGATGTGATGCCAGTCAAGTATATGGTAGTGAGAGGGCAGTTGACAAGAACATCATGTTGGTGAGAGAGCTTGCAAGTCCCATAGCTGGCAAGACCCTGATTAACATGCTGCTGTTGTAAACATGTTCCATTTGCGTGCGTCTGCATTGCATGGCACGACCTTGAGCACACATATCACAGGTACAGTTCTGTCGAAGACACAAGTGCAAAGTACGCCTGAGATGCGGTACGAACAATCATTTGCGATGGCAAGTTGACAAGGCTGCTTAGATGTTGGTGGAAAAGTGTCGCATCTGCCACAATCAGCCATATGTGTTGGGGAGACCTGGCTGATTAGCTGGAGTTTGAACTGCAAGGCTTATCATTGCAGCATCATGCATGCTTGCCATGACATGACTCAGGATGGTGCGCAGTCAGCCGATCAATGCTCATGAGACATTAGCACCTGACTTGCTGCCATAAGACAAGAAAGCTGTGAAGGCCATGTGTTGAGAAGCACGCCTGGTGTCACAAAGCATTGCTTTGTGGATAACATGGTGCAAACTGAACATGATGTGTCACAGGCTTGGCCAATGGCTATGCTGCAACATGGCAGGAATCAGCAGCACGTGTTTGACATGCTACTGCGGTGCATGCACCATCCATTAGTTTGTTCATCAAGACACATGTGCTACAGTAAAGTTGTACAGTCCTGAGTAGCTCCTTGTTCAACACCTCCTGTTCTAGCAGTCAGGACACGCCTCAGTTGTGTGTGAAGGCGCAGCCCTACATCCCTTACTTATATGGTTTTTGATTATATTCTCTCAGTAACATTGTAAAAATAAACAGGTACAAATGTGAGAAACATGGCAAAATGGGCAGCCTCTGACCTGTTGGGTGGCGTCAGGCCAGGAGGTATGGGTAAGGGCTTCTTGCAGAAGCGCCCTCTTCTGGAACTTGTAGCCCAGCACGGCCTCAATGCCGCTGCTGTAGCTGTCTATCAGCTCCTGAGGCGGCCGCCACACCTGAGGTACACACACATGCACTGCTGCTGACCGAGGCAGACCACATGTGTGCAAGTGCTGTAAGCATGCACATTTGGCTATGATGCATGTGCACAATACTACCATGGATAGTACCGCTGTCACATGCACAGGCTGCATACAGAAGTGCAATGGAGCTGCAGAGATAAGCAATCTTGCAAGCGTAAGCCTTCACAAAGCTTGCAGGCTTGCATAGGTGCAGCAAAGGTTGCTCACCTTTCCACGAGAAGGCCGTGCTTGGTGCTCATCCCCGGAGTCCTCCTCCATTGCCAGGAAGGCCTGTGCATCCAGCTTCACCTGGTCATCATCATCCCCTGAGGACAGATCGGACCCCAACCTAGCCTGTTTTAAGATGGTCCTATCCCCAGCCGGGACACTGGGAGCAGGCAGGCCTGCAGGAGCGGGGTCCAGCTCCATGGGGTGGGCTGCTTGGCTAGGAGAGGGGGGGAGCAGGATGTCGCCTTCAACCTCTTCTTCAGCTATTTCAATCTCCTCGGGATTGGCAGAGCCAGACTCAGCGAGGTCTGAGTCTTCTGCATCTGAGTTGGCGCCGTAGCCTGACTGGATCATGTAGCCTGACTGCATGTTGTAATGTTCACTGCCACTGTCATCTGCTGAGATGTCAAGGGCGTCAGGGTCAGATGACTGTGCCTGCTGTGCCTGAGCATCTGTTGGAAGCAAGGTGTCCTTGCCGGCTGGATCACTGTCCAGAGCTGATTGCTGAGCTTCTGCAATAGGCTGCTGTGTCGGCACTGCTGTTGCCAGTTTGCTGAGCTGCTGGGGTGAAGACAACAGTGGCATGACAGCGGGGTGGTCTGAGGTATGACCGTTGGCAAGGCCAGGATGTGTGGCTACAGCAGGCGTTCTCGAAGGGGGGGTGAGGCTGTTGAGGGCTTGGATGGTGGTGAAGGGGTGGCCGCTGTTATGCAGCCCAGCAACAGCAGTGTCATGCACATCATTCATGGTCTGATCTGCAGGAGAGATGTCCATGGCCTGGTTTTCAGCTGGTAAGCTGTGCTGTGCGCGTTTGCTTGCCTCTGCCTGACTGCCACTCATGCTATCAGAGCCTTTGCTGCTGTTTGTGAACAAGGCAGTCTCAACAGGAGCTACACCATTGGCATGTGGACCTGAGTTGCTCTTGTTGCTGCTTGCGACGTTATGTGCTGCTTTCAGTGCAACATCATGCAAAGCACTTCTGAGGCTGTCTGTCTGGACAGCATGTGTGGCATTCCCATTGGTGGCTGGTGCTGGATCAAGCGCTGTGACAGCCAATGACAAAGCAGGTGCTGGCACTTCTGCAGCAGCAGCATCAGCAGCACCTGCTGGAGCAGCTGCCTCAGCACCTGCCTGTAGAGAGCCTGCTGGCTCTGTCAGGTCCAACGCAGCAGCAGCTGACTCAGCAGCTGCTATGTCGGCTGCCAGCTGGTCATCCTCCATGTTGACTTCAGCAATGTGTACTGTGGGCTCTCGCTCAAAGCCAATGGGCACTTCTGGGATGATGCCAAGGTAAACCAGGAACTCCATGGCAGCCTTCTCACCAGCTTCCAGGTAGATGCAGCCAATGAGGGACTCAACCACATCAGCCCAAGCTTTGGACTTCAGCTGCTGGGTGGTCTGTAACACAATGCCACAATTTCATTGACTGCTTAGCCAAATGTTTGTTGAATGATCTTTTATGTGTCATTGCATGTTCACTGAAGTGACCAGTGCGTATTTTCCAGACAGCTCCGAGCTGCTTACACTCGTTGTTGTGTGTGTGGCAATAGATGCAATTGCGCAGAAGGGTTCGATCTGACAAGCGCACAAAAGCTCCATGACTCAGGGTTCAGGGTTGGCAGCTTTTGCAGAGCCAGAGGTTCCGGCTAGAATGTACGCCTTCAGATGACAATGCTGACTCAACAAAGGGGCAAGGAGAGCGTGAGCCTTACCGAGAGACCCAGCTCAGCCCTCTTTCTGGCCCCTTTACCCCGGGGCAGGGGGGCCAGCATGTAGTACTTCAGCCCATTGTGGATGGCAATCTTGACCAGGTTGGTGTTGGCCACTACCGCACCCTTCCGCCCCGCCAGCTGCCCTGCACCCCCACACCCGACTGTCAGCATCAGCACACAATGCAGATGCTTCAGCCATTAGACGCATCAGCCCTTGGCTGCTCCACCCCTCAAGTGTCAGACCCAGGGTCGCCAAGAATGCTGAGCTGCAGGATGCTAGTGAAGCTGGTCAAGTAGGGAGAGCAAAGACAGATTGAGTCCTTGATTCATCCAATAGAGTCTGAGATGCTCACGCATGTGCTAGTTACAGCTCATACTCTTGTGAACAGCAGGGCAGGGCAGGGCAGGGCAGGGCAGGGCAGGACAGGGCAGGACAGGGCAGGGCAGGGCAAGGGCCAAACTTTGCAAGACAGGGCAAAAACAGCTAGCGCAAGCAAGGCTGAGCACATCAAACCAGCACATGGCAAAACACTACAAGTGCAAGTGTATGCAATGGCAGGTCACATTCCAGCAGGGCAGGTACCTTCATGGGCTTCAGGGAACTTGAGGAAGAGGAAGAGGGACACTGCGTACTTGAGGAAGGCGTCCCCCAGCAGCTCAAAGCGTTCATAGCTGTAGTCCTCCTGACAGGCCTTGGGAGTCAACGCCTCCAGCACATACACTATGTTGGGCAACCTGCATCAGTATGATCAACATCACGTGATGCTGATGCCTGAATCCAACTTTTCCTCCTTGCTGACTTTGAGTTCAAAAGCCTTGAAAACCTTCACAACTTGGCAACATGAGCCAAATTTTGAAGCTGTTTCAGAACTTTTGGATTCAATCTTGGCGAGGAAGGAAAGTGACACTTGGCAAAATGAGCCAAATCACGACGACTTCTCAGTCAAAAAGAACATATTGCCTCAAATACTCTACACATGCCTTGCAAGCGCCTGTGCATACTAGTACATGGCCTTCCCCACCAGGAGTGCTTACAGTGACAATCAAGGTCTAGAGCAGCCAAGCCAATAGGGGTCATGATGCCATAACAAGGGCTGCAACTGGTCAGAGCACATCAAAGCATTATGTGTCATTTGTGATATATCACTATATAGGGCAGATCAATGTGACAGGAACACGTGAGTGAGCAGCAGCAGCAGCAGCAGCAGCAGCAGCAGCAGCAGCAGCAGAGCAGGATGTGTGGGAAGAGAGGGGGCGACCTGTGAGGGGCCTTGACAAGCTTGGGCTGCAGCTCGCTGGTCAGCAGGCAGTTGTTGACGTAGTGCAGGACCTGGTGCACCAGCTTGGACATGATGAAGCACTGCCGGGTCAACGGGTGGGCAATGCACAGCTGAGGCACCAGGAACACTCCGCCTGCAGGACCAAAACGAGCATGACAAGCTGGAAGCTGGAAGCTGTAGGCCCAAGCTTTGGGCGCTTAAATGATGACTCAAACACAGACCTTGGCAGGGTCTGCTCTGAGTCTGAGCCAGAACAACAAAAAGAAGAAGAAGAATTCAAGCTAATGCCAAGTAACAAGTCTGCACATAAGCAAGCCTGATGCTCCAACAGGGGGCAATATGTACAAACCGGGATGGGCTGAGCCCCTTGGGATCTGCTGTCAAAACACATGCAGAAGCTGCAACGTGCCATATGTGTTGCATGACAACAAGCAACAGTGAGCTATGAGGGTATGAGGTTTTACGCAATAAGCTGTTATCAAGCGCTAGCGCACTATGCTTGCTTGACAGCAGCCATGATGCAAATCCAGTTACAGCCTGAAACTGCCAACTGCCAGGCCGCAACCACTTATTGCAGAACATCAGCATGCATTGCTGCATTTGTTGACTGCCCACAATCAGCCAGATTTGTGACCATGTACGTGTCTCAAGCAGTGCCACATGTTCATGCCACATGTACCACCCCTGCCCACTCAGCACAAAGCAAGCGGGCTACTCAGCTCAGCCAAGAGTCTATGCTTTTCAGATCAATATAAGCTGACCACATGCCAGTGAGGAAGTCAAACAGTCAGTGTCCTTAACAATTTGCCTGTAGGGGTTGTGGCTCAGCACTTGTGTTTTTGCATAGGACTAGGGTATATGGGCGTGCATACCTTCATAGGGGGTGTCTCTGCGCCTGTTGGCCAGGCCCACGCGAAGCAGAGGTTGGCCTGGATCCAAGCCCTCCTGGTTCCACCTTGTCCTGCAAAGTCAGAAGCCTCCTTCAATTTTGCCTAGGGGACAAAGTCGTCCCCAGTACAGCAGCGGTTGACATGTGGTGCTCACTCAAGCAATCAATCAATTTGCATTTTCTGTCCTTAAGACTCATCAGGGAGTCGACGAAAGACAACTGGGACAACAACACACACTAAGCACTAGATGTTTAGTGTGCCTGACAGCACAGCATGTGATGCACCATGTGACCGTGCTGAGCACATCAGAGGATGAGGCACATCATATATGACGAGCCATGCTTACAATGAACGTTAGTCATGCACGTTGACACATGGTTGAGCTGGAACAAATAAGCTGGGCCTCACTTGAAGTACTCTGTGAAGGTAGAAGCCTTCTTGGAGGCAATCAGCCTCACTGCCAAGTCATCTGCCTCCTTCCCCCCATTTTCACTTCCTGTGGCCGCTGTTGATGCTGCTGCTGCTGCTGTTGCTGCTGCTGCAGAGTCACCACCTTTGTCAGCTGACTGCTCAGCTTGGTCTGCTGGCTTGTCTGTCGGTGCGTCTGTCTCCTTGGGCGGTGGGGGTCTCAAAAACTCATCCTCTTCTTCCTCCTCCACTACCAGCTGAAGCTTTAGCTTGTCATCTGGGAATTTGGATTCTGGAGTGAGCTGTGGGTCTGTGCCTTCATAGAAGTATGGTGTGCTGTTGTAGGTGGTCACCACCACTGAGTTAATCAAGTGGCGGGGATCCAGCTGTCCCAGCTTGAAACCCGTCACACTGCTGCTGGGGACGGTGCCATTACTGCTGGGGACAGATTTAAGCCCAGCAGAGAGTGATGCATCCCCAGCATCAAGACATGAGCTGCCAGGCCCAGGGACTGCGCCATCCCCGACTGCTGATACAGACTCTGTGCTGATCTTGCTGGGGACTGGGTGGGCTTCACGGGATGCAGTGCCAGTGCCATTGGGGATGGAGTGGTCCCCGGCCAGCAAGCTAAAGGCAGCAGTGCCTTTGCTGATGACTGCCTGGCTGTCATCTGATATCGTGAAGGCAGCTGTGCCTTTGCTGGGGTCACTTGCATCCCTGCTGATGATGCGATAGGCCACTGTGCCCGACTCTGGGATAGCTTGATCTGCTTCTAGAACTGTGAACTCTATTGTGCCTGTGCAGATGGACTGCCGAAGGGTCTGTGACTGCTGCTGAGGGTCTATGCTGGTGCAAAGCAAAGGCTGGTCCCCAATCACAGTCCCAGCGTGCCCAGCAGGGCCTGCGGGGACTGGCTGGTCCCCGTCCAGATCCATAGCATCCCCAGGACTACATGCGGGCCTCTGCTCTGGGGTCTGCACCTCCTCCAGGGTAGACAAGGGCTTCCAGCCGTACTTGACATGCCGCACAGCTTCCCAGTCAACTTCTGGGAATGAGTCATCCATGGTGTGGTTGGGATCTTCCCAGTCCATCCATTGCTGGAGTGGCAGGACGAAGTAGTTGGACACAAACCCATCCTCTGCATTCTCATCGCCCTCCTTGAACTTGGTCAGCTCATCTGGCTTAGCTGGCTCATCCTGCTTGGCTGTGCTGGATCTGCTGAGATCATCTGGACTAATCGGATCAGCTGTTTGTGCTGGGCCATCTGCCGTGTTGGGTGCTGCTGAGGCAGCTGCTGTGTCAATGACCATTGGACCAGTTATGATGATGGGCACTTGCTCCTGTTCTGAAGGGCCTGCTGGAGCAGCAACAGGTGCAGCTGCTTCTAAAGCTGCTGGAGCAGCTGCTGGAGAAGCTGCTGGCAAAGCTGCGGGCTCATCAGCTGCATGCTGCTGTTGTGTTGATACTGGCTCAGCAGAAGCCTGAGGCTGAGTCTGAGTTGGAGATTCCGCTGGCTGAGTCTGAGTGACAGAGTGTGCTGGCTGAGTCTGAGTCAGAGAGTCTGCTGGCTGAGTCTGAGTCAGAGCGTCTGCTGGCTGAGTCTGAGTCAGAGAGTCTGCTGGGTGAGTCTGAGTCAGAGAGTCTGCTGGTTGAGTCTGAATTGGCAAGTCTGCTGGCTGAGGTGGTGAGTCAGGAGGTGGCAGATCCTCACCTAGCGCTTTTCTTGCAGCCTCTGTCAGCTTCTTGAGCTCCTCTGCCACCTTCTTTGGGTCCTTCTTCTTCTGCGGGCCCTCCATCATGGCGGCATGGAATGATCTGATCTCCTCCATCTGATCCTGACTAAAGCTGACTGGACCCACAAGGTCAAACTTGCAGTCCAGAGCATCTCTGGCGTGTGGCAGGCGCAGTGAGTAAGGCATCAGAGCTCTGACATCAGGCAGCTCTTTGGGCACCAGCATTCCAAAGATTTGCTTGGGAAGCGCAGCCAGCATGTTGAGCTTGTTCTCCAGGACCGGGTCCAGGGGACAGGTGTTGGTTTTGGGGTCGTCGGGGTCCTCATCTGGGCCGGGGATGTGGTACATGAACCCCATCTTGGCTGTGATGGTGAACGTGTACAGCAGCCAGGTTGTGACGCCCCTGCAGACACACCAGCAGATCAGCATCAACAAGGCATTCTACAGAAAGCCGAGCAAAAAGCCTGCAAACGGTTACACTAGCCAATGCAGCAAACAGTGCAATCTTGCCAGTATGTTTGCACAAAGCCCCCCAGATGCACAAAACTCCCTTGGCAAGCGTTTCATTACTGTGCAAGATGCGGCATTCAGCAGATGCAGCATCAGCATGCAATCCTGATTGCAGCTGTGCTGACGTCAGTCACAATTGGCTCAGTACAACAGGGGGTCTTACTTGTCATCAGGCTCGGCAGGCTGCTTGAGTATCTCAGGGATCTTGGGCTTGATTGTGATCTGTTTCTGCACTGCTTTGGCCTCAGCCGGGCTCATCACAGTTTGGAAGCCGTTCATGTCAATCATGGCCGCTGCCACCGCCGCCGCGTTCCTCCTCTTCCTGGCAGTGACTGGCATGGCCTTGGCGAAGAGGATCTCCTCATCTGAGTCATCGTCTGGGTCCAGCTCGAAGGTGGGCACATCTGGCAGAAGATTCTCATCCAAGGCGCCAGACTGCAAGCAAGCAAAGGCTATGTTTGTGCTGAAACATCTGGATTAATCACATCTGTCCGTTCTACACAAGAATTTCAAGCTCAGAAACGCCTGGGAACAGTAAAGGCGCGTTTCTACACTGGGGAGATGCTTAGAAAATCATTGGACTGGAGGTCGTCAGGACGATCGCGGCTCCTGTGTCGGTCAGCTGCATCAAACCACAACCTGCAGTTGCTGTTTGATTGCAGCTGACCTACACAGGAGCCACAATTGTCCTGACAGTTTGCTGACAATATGTCTTGTGTGATGGGGCAGGATGACTACAGAGCCAATGCATGGTCCTGTTAGTGACCCTCCATACCACATCACTCTAGACGTACTGCTAGCATGCTGCTCAGACCAAAAGCAGAGCGCAAAACAACCCTCGGTTAAGTGCCCTAGCTCAATGATTGCACAGCTAGCATTGTGTTCTTGTAAAGCTGGCATATATGTTTGTACTTTGCTGATTGGAACTTTTGAATATTTTGAATAAGTGTGACAAACATATGTATTGTGGAACTGTAACATAATATCAGTCGTTCTGCTAGACAGTCTATAACCAAGCTGCCATTCAGCTGGACCACCAGTGGGGAGCCAAACAAATTAGCCTGTTTCATTACAAGTAAAGCAAGCTTTCTGCAGCCCTCTGCAAGAGGACAAGTGCAGCAAAGCTCACCTGGTGCAGCTGCTTGCAAGCTTCCAGGCTGGCAGAGGCCTGAGCCAGGGCCCTGGTGCGCTGGATCTGGCCCTGGGCAATGCGCACAGGGCTGTTGTTGGGCAGGATAGCAGAAGATTGGTACCCCATCAGCCGCGCATCTTCCCCCAAGACTTGGGTGCTGAATCTTGGCCTCAGTACTGTGTATCTGCAGTTGCAATGGTCAGTAATCATGACTCTGCTCATCTGAAGATGTCAATTCATGTGCTTTCAAGGGGCCCTTTCAAGGGATGATTGCTCAAAGACACAGCAGGCAATTAGGTGCCAAAGCTTAGCCAGACAGCCTTGTGTGCTATGTTGCCCCTCGGAAATCTTGCAGCACTATCTGCGTGATACGCAGCAGCTACACATCAAAGTAAGGCTTGACACACAGTGCATACACTCATTCACATGGTGAATGTCACGCACGACTGCACTCATGCTGTGTATGCTGCAAGACTTGTCGCTCTGCTGACCAGTTACACATGCTGAGTGGTATTTGAGCCCTAAAACCTGTCACCAAATCCTAGCGCTGTGACAGGAGGTAGTCAGGCTGACCTGTCAGCAGGCAGCTTCGCACAGAACATGTACAGCAGGGGCTTGGCGCTGGCCAGGGTCACTCGCGCCTCAGTACTTGCTACTCTGTACTCACGCATCTCCAGAGGGATGTGGTTGATGTCCATCTCGGTCAGGGTGACGTCCCCTTCTTCTTCCTTGTCCTCTTCTTCACCCAGGCCTGGACGGCGTTTTGCATGAAATCGCATGTTGGCCTCATACCTTCATTGCAAATAAATGTACTGTGAGTCAGGAGAGTTTATGCCTCTGTGTCCGTGTTACAGCATGCCATGATTGCACTGCTAATTCAGCATGCATGAGGTGCCTGGCATTTGACAGAAAGCTGTGCCCCCACAAGGCGCATACATTTGAACTCTAAATTTACAAACTCGTCATGTATTACAACTCATGCAACAATCTGATGTATTTACAGCACAGCTTGCAGCAGATCTCTAAGCCACACAGCAGCAACAAAAACAGTCGACGAGCTTCACACGTCTAAAGGAAGGCTTACCCGACAACTTGGGACAGCAGCAGCTCATGGTCTCTGTTGCACCTCTCCAGCATGAGCACATAGTGTGAGCCATGTGCACGCGCCCTGCCCCTGCATCACACCACAAACCAGGTGATCCCTCATGAGACCTTTTGTGGCCCAGAATAGCACTGAAGGATTTGTTTCCAATTCAAACTCAGCATTCTCAAGGTATTGCTTGTCGTCATCTCTGATGAGTCCTAAAGACAGGAAATATAACTTGAGTGATTGATTGAACATGGTCAACATAGGGAAGAAGCAGGACCTGAACAGTATTGGAAATTACACAAGCATGGTTGGAACATATGTAGGGTTCTGCAATTGCAGAAGGTCTAGGATTTAGGTGGATACAGGAATAGAGTAGAGTGTTGCCACATGCATGTGCAAGCTCAACAGCAGTTGTGTTGCAGAAGCTGGCAAGCTCAGGTGTGTTGCCTGAGCAGGATTTGCACATGCCTTGAAGGTCATTAGTCACTACCCTGTCCTCTGATTTGGAGCGGCAATCAGCACAAGCTTGAAATCAGACGCAAGAGAAGGGAATGACAACCATGCAGGCCTACGGAAATGTTTGACAGACCATTGCATTCAAGTACGTGTACATACACTTGCATTGGTGAGAACTGTCTGATAGTCTGTCTGCTAACGCAGACACACAGACACAGACACAGACACACACACACACACACACACACACACACACACACACACACACACAC
>JAABUK010005779.1_pt1 | contig 18962 bp, 13 predicted proteins | sample 5559141 | NCBI WGS metagenome assembly JAABUK01 (sample SAMN10711869, study PRJNA513367) | rock metagenome | isolation source: Antarctica rocks | place: Antarctica: Victoria Land, Pudding Butte nord | collected 2016-01-03 | reverse complement strand
GCACACCTGCCCGCCTGGTCTCACGATGGGAGATGGGTTTTTTTACATGCTCGACCTGCTCGTATACTTTACTACAAACCAACCGGGTCCGTTCGTCTGCAATGCAAAAACCATAACTACTTACGTCTGCTCTGATCGTCACCACCCATCCACCCACCCCCCCACTGGTGATCCGAGGGGCGTCGGGGGGAAGAGGACCAGCCTGCTCGGTCTATCTTATCTGTTTTGCTCCGTCTGTTACATACCGTGCTCCGCGGATTAACATGTTCCCCGCCACCCAGCCAGGCTCATCATGACCAACCCCCCCCGGCCTCGGTCTGTTGTAAGTAAGTAGAAGTTATGGTGGTGGTGGGCTGGCAGATTTTTATGGCCGAGTGGTCTCACATTGCTGGTTGCTCGAGTTACTAATTAGCGCTTCGGTTCTTCACTATCTACTTACATACTAACTAGGTAGGTAGGTAGGTAGTTATTAGATGAAAAGTGGCCTTTCTCGGACTGAGCTCACTCATTCCCCCTGCCCCCCACCTGGCTGAGACGGAGTTGACTTTATGCCGAGGAAGATGGTGGATGATAGTCATGAAGGGTCATTAGTTCAAGCATTCAATTTCTCAGCACAAACAGGCCTGCCACTAGTTATCTGACTAATTATCAAAACCTCGACTTGTTAATCCTCCATCCCTAGCCTCTTCAATTCCAGCAAAAAGTCCTCCGCATTGACCATCTCCGTACTACCATAAACCACCCGTCTATTCCTCATCCCGGCGACTCCCCCACCCGCAACCCCTCCTCCACCCGCCGCGCCACTAGTCCTCTTAACCCACTCCTGCAGATTCCCATATTCATCCATGCTCCCGCCACCGACGGTAAACACAATCGCTTCATTGAAGCCCTGTCTTCGCTGCCCGAAACTAGCTCCCGTCCCTGGTCCTGCACTTCCCAACCCGCCTGGCATCCCACCTCCTGCTCCTCGACCAGAAGTTGATGATGAAGGACCCGGTCCGCCCATGGTCCCCCTCGCATGCGCATTCCTCGGGTCAAAGTAAAGATAATTCTCCGTCTTGGCAATAGCAGACGAAGAAGCAGCCGTCGGATCCATGATCGACTCCACAATCCTGGTGAGCGTGAGGTCGCGGTTCGCGGGGAGGAAGTTCTTGACGCCGGAGACGAGGGCGTCGAGGTTGACATTGCCGAAAGTGGAGGAGGAGAGGCGGTCGGTGAAGTTCTTGGAGAGGCTGGTGAGGCCGCCGAAGAGGGGCTGTTGGGTCGAGGAGGATTGTTGAGAGGATGAAGGCGCCGTGGTCATCATGGTCATTTTGGTTTCTAAGCGGACACGTTGGATGTATTTCAAGGCGGCGATGGTGTCCTCGCATCCGGAGACTGTGAGGGCGTATTCGAAGCGGGACATTTCTGCTTTAGAGGGCTCGATTTCGGTGCTTAAATACCAGATAATGAAGATGCGGAGTTTGTCCAGTGGATCGGTTCCTTTGTCTTCTGCTGTTATGAGCTGCAGTATCTGCTGTGGTGTTTGCTTTGTGATGTTCTCTTCTAGCTGGAACAAGTTGTCGAGTTGACGGTCTTTAATGCCTTTCAGCAGAGCTGTAGCTATGTTCATGTGCATGTCCAAAGTGGCTTTTCGTTCGCGCAGTTCAGGAAGAAGAGTTATGGCTGCTTTTAAGTGCGCTGCTGAGGCAGAGCTATCGTTCAAATCTTCGATGCTGGAGACACCAGTTTTTTTAGTGAGTCCATCTGCGTCAATTTTGTAGCGGGTGAGCTCCGAGTCAATGTCCTCGGCTACCTGGGGAAAAGGAACGCTGGCGTTGCGGGCCCAGAAAAAGTCGCTTGCATTAAGGTCATAGGATCGAGCTTTGGCGGCGGTATTTGCATCGTCAGATACAGGAACTGTGATACGATTCAGGTGCATGTTCAGAACATCATGCACCAGGGACTGGTAGGTCCATGAATGCGAGAGCATGGGTATGAGGTCAACTTTTCGGTCGACTATGATGAGTACTGGACGAGAAGTGGGAACGTAAGTTGCGGATCCTTGAGCTTGATTCGCATTGGAGAAGAGATTGTCTTTAGAGTTCAAAACATGATCTCGAAGTTTGCGATCAAGCTTGGCAGCAATGTCTTGTGCTGCTCCGCCTTGCGGACATCTGATGATGGGCACCGAGCCCGCAGTAACACTGACGCTGAACAGTCCGCTGACTATCCTGTCGATCGTAGAGTCAACATCGGAGTCTGTTGGCTTGGCGCTGTTCAGAGTCCAGTAGGCTTCCCTTCCCATGCCTAAGCTGAACAGGTCTGGCTCTGCAACGATGAAATTCAAGTATTGGTCATATATTTGTGAAATGCTCTCCGCGGTATTTGTTGACGCTATCCGGGCAGCAAAGTCTTCGAGCAAAGGGCGAGAGACAGAGGACAGGAAATTGACGTAGGCAGGAGTGTAGAGGCCGCGCGCAAGGTCGGAGCATATCAGCTGGATGTTGACAGCTGTAGGTTCGACAAGATAGAGGACAGGAACGTCAGGTATAGGGTATCGAGGCGAGTTGATGTTTCTGTTCATCATTAACCCGCGAATGAACGGTGCAGGCTTGTAGGCGCAAACCTACGTACAGATGTATCGTCACCCCTCGTGACCGTAAGTCATTGACACGCAGCACGCTGCTGATAATGTCTCGACCGAGGTTGTCGAAAACGAGCACTTTCCAGATCGGCTCCCCTTCCTCGTTGAGGATCGCCGTGGATTGAGGTATAAGGCCATTTGCATTCGCTTCATGGTTCGATCTAAGCTCGGGATTCTGCGAATTCAAGCTGAGAATCCTTTCAATGGACGCTTCGCCCTGTCAGCAGCTGTTCAAAACGGTTTGAGAAAGCCTCATGACAGACCTATCTGTCGGTCTCTGAGAGACTGTGATTTCGCCATGATGTCTAGTCATATCACACCGTTTGACAGGAACAACACCCACGCGTTTGAGGTCATGTTAGTACACCACTTGAGACGTAAAGTGTAGGCTCTGCATGCTCGTATTCATGTGATCAGAGAAGATGATGTGGCCTCTTGTGATGCCTGGGTACTCACTCATTGAAAGTTGGAGTTCGGTCCAGGCACAATGGATAGCTCCGGCATGGTGCTAAGACCATTTTGGGCGTAGCCTGCAGCGCTGAATTTCTTGCAAAGCTAAATTCAACTTCTACCACTTCACATCACCACAACAACTCATCCTCCACAATCACCTTCATCCTCTCTTCTCCATCGTAAAGTTGACTCTGAAGGCTCTAATAAAGGCCTAGATAGGTGTCCGTCAATGAGAGCTTTCTTCGCTAAGGCTTCGGGAGCTGGGGTCGGGTGGATGTGCAAGTGAAAAAGCGCGTTCCTGTGCGTCTTTCTAAGCTACCTTAAGCTACTCAGTCGTGGAGGATTTGGATACGAGTACATGGTCACACCAGCTCTGCAAGACCAGATCTACAGTCAAATTTGTGTTGCTGAGCAAAGAGCTTTCGCTTGGGTGGTGCTGGTCACTTGGAGTTCAGGGGCCCCTTGCCACTGGTAGCAAGTCTTCATAACGTTGTGCAGTACGGAGTACACAATACTGGCCCTCATCTGCGCGGCCATTGCTTCCGGAAACTGTGCGATAACATTCACGACAGACTACTCCAGCGGCCACTTCATCTATCACGTTTAATCAAGCGGAAGAAGTTGATGCCATTACCACTGTTGCCTTCTGCAGCGCGCCACTTTGTCCGGGTCTAAAGCGGCAACACCAAGGCGCTAAGAGCCGAGCGGTCACGTGATACAATGAACCGTGATCTGAACAACATGAACAACTCCACACCTCATAATAACATGAGCACATCTCAGCCGCAAAGGAACGATGGAAATGCGCTGGGAGAATTTTTCAACAATGGCTTGCAGTCATTTGCCAACTATCAGCCGGAGAGTGAAACCTCACAAGAGGAGTTCATGTGGGATCCTAGCCTCTTCACAAATCCACAAATATATTCCCCACCTGTTGCTACGCATACGCCTGCTTGGAACCAGAATGCAGCTGCACAGTCTCGAGATTCTCCTCTAACTGCTTATGGCGGTCTTCAATCTTCATTTCAGCTCGCCCAATATGGCCAACCAGCATTTGACCCTCGTCAGCCATCTCCACAACCAGGGCATGACCCCCGCTTGATGTCTCGGCCTTCACCTTCACCGGTTCAGTATACTAATCCTCACCCTCAGGCGACGATGGTATACCGGGATCTCTCTTATCCAAATCAACAACAGTTCAATCCACAGACAATGGTCTACCCTCAACGTCCCTCTTCTACCTCGACGCCAGCTTTTGATAGCCATGACAATCGGAGTCCCTTCTTCAACTATGGTTCGCATATGGCTGGTCAACCACAGCTGCAGGTAAGCCATGATCTTCCACTAGGCTCTTGCGAATGCTCATAAAGTTCAGCCTATGGATCTTTCGACCACATTGGGTGGCTTTCCTGAGCAGCAGCAACGGCCTGCTGCCCCTTTCATTGACCCTTCCTTTCTCACTGCGAACACGCTGCAGCGTCAGAGGCCCGGATCGGCTCAAAGTGAGTCAATCCATCTTCTAGTATCACCGCATCTAACCATAGAATCGCAGACCTTTATCCTTTTCTAAGACAGGAAAATGTCAATTCGCACCCTGGCGGTATGTGAAACCTGCGTTGCTAAATCTTCTTTACTGACCATCACAGAACAACAAATATCACCTTCGACCACGCCAAATAATTTTCAAAGTGGTGGCATACCAACAAGTCATCCTGGAACGTTCATGGGAGTGTTTGTTCCGCCTAAGCCGGAGAAAGCTCCCCCCAGAGCACGCAAACCAAAAGACCCAAATGCGCTGAATAGATCAAGAGGTCGACCCCAGAAGGACGCTTCCCAATCATCAACGAAACAAGAAACTGATGCTTCAACATCGGACTCGGGGTCAGAGGAGCTTCAAAGAGTTGAGATGCCTGAGCCAACGCCTGATCTGCTTCGTGGGCCCCGACCAGAGAATGCAGAGTACAAGGTGATTTACGACGTCGCCGTCGCTCTTTGGTCGCCACGTAATAAACCAGCTGTGGCAGAGAAAGTCAGAAAAGGCATCGCGCTTTTCGGAGATGTAGTCAAACAGCAACGTGACGCATGGAAAGTCAAGAATGAAGCCTTGAAACAAGCCGAACTTGCTAACACTACTGCCATACCTAGCTTAAAGCAGGAAGTGGCACAATTTCGAAAGGTAATCGAGACAGTGGCTGTTCAAGCCCTTCGGTTTGGTCATCCGGCACATCTTGCAAAGTACGTATACCCCCGTCTGCGTCTTCATTTGCCATCATTTTGCCTCGAGGTGGAAAGTGAAAAGGTGTTGTCCTATCTGGGAAGTTACCTCGACTCTCATTTATGTAGCGTTGAGAAAAATCGATCAGTGCTCTTGCACCCTCTTCAAAGCCATAATAAAGGCCTATATAATGGAAATGGAACCAAATTGCGGTGTGCCGCGAAGTGCACAACCAGATGCAATCGGGCCGTCTTGCGACGTCCAAAGTGGGCTTGATATTGCGCCAAATCATCCAGAATGTCATCAATCGTATCGCACCATACGCTGAAGAATCTATATGGTCTTGTCACGATCATTTTAGTGCTTCGATTGCTGTCATGAACTTCATCAAAACCATAGGCTAATTCTTAATTTAGGCTTGGGGAGAACCCGTTTACCATGTCCGCTCTGCAATCCTTTCTTGTTGACCGGATAAACGCTCTCGACATGGATGGCTCTCTTGTTAAGAGCATACTAACGGTACGTGACAAATTCCCGCTTTACTTGGCTCTAGCTAAATGTTTGCTTAGCTGATGGATCGGTTCACAACACTGGACGAAGATATGCTGGAGAAGACCAAGACGTCCAAAATTCTGACGCGGCTTACAAAGAAGGCTGGCAATGAAGTCAAGAATTTGGCACAATTGGTGCTCGATCATGCTGCTTCGGCTTCGAAGAAGAAGAAGGCGGGAAGCTCAGCTAAACCAGAAGGTGGAGAGTCCCCAACTCCAGTGAATGACCAGAGAATCACCCCTGCAGCTGGTCTCAAGCGACCCCGTGAGGCAGATGGAGGAATTTTACCCGCGACGAAACGGACCGTGGTGCTGACAACCATCAAGCAAGCTTCGAAACCGCTAGCCTTGCAGAACGCGGAACGGAAGAAGTTGGAATCAGCTGCGCCTAAAGCTAAGATTGTAGCCCCTGTCGCCAATGGCACCTCTAGCATTGTTCCAGCTGCTGCATCGAAGCCCGTCCCAAGTCCATTTTCTGGCTTGATGTCGGCATCGAAAAAGCCTGGCACATCAATTGCCGCTCGTGCAGCAGCTGCGAAAGGAAAGGCTAGCGTGGCTCCTGTTCCAGCAACAAGGAGGCCTTCCCCGCCTCCGGCTGCTGCCATCAAGTCTGAGGCTACCGTGACACCTGTTGCGAAATCCAATTTCTCGTTCATGGACACTCTTGCAGATATGAGTCGGCCAAAGCAGATCGAAGAGAAGAAGGTTGACGAGAGGCCCCCCGAGACGGAAGAAGAGCGGAAGAAGCGACTGAGAAAAGAAGAGCGCAGAAAATTACGGGTTTCTTGGGCACCTGAGAATGAACTTACCCAGATCAAATTGTTCATCCATGATCCTGAAGAGGAGATTGGTCAGGCGGACAGCGCAATGCGGGATGTAGACGATGTAGGTGGTGAAGGTCGGATGTTGAAACTCCACAAAGAGCTGGAGGATCTTGATGACGACGATGATGGGCGGTCAACTGGAGATGACATGGAGCCGTACACTACTCCGACGGAAGTCGATTTCAGCGTTATTGAGGAAGCCGCTCGACTAGGAAGCTTCGTTCGTCGTGGTGGAACCGAAAAGCCAGAGAGCGCTGAGGCGGAGGCACAGGACCTTCGAGAACAAACGACACTGATGGTTGTCTATGCCTTGGCTTCAGACGTTCCGCCAACCCCGAAAGAGCCACCGGCCGCTGTTGACGAAGACGACTATTCTCCTTTGACCTCATTTGGCGAGCCAGATGAGAAGACCCGACAACGCGAAGAAAAGTACTACGGGCAGATCAGGGCTCTACAGCAGTCTCCTGCCCCAGCACCAGATCTCAACGCCATCCTCAATCTCATGAAGCAGAATCAACAACAATCAGCTCAGCAACCGGCCTATGATACCTTCACTTCACAACCCCAGCCACAACAGCAGCCTGCCCAAGGAGTTGACATCAGCAAGATCCTGGCCGTAATGAGTCAAATGCAACAGCCCCAACCACAGCCCCAACCACAGCCTCAACCTGCCGTCCCTCAACCCCAACCGCAAGGCGGGCAATCAAATCTTGCCGCTCTCTTGGCGCAAATGCAAGGCCAGCAGCAACCTGCTCAACCAGCCCAACCGCTTCCGTATGGATACAACGGCAACCCAAATTCCTTCCCCGGCGCAGAAAACGACTACTCCCGTAAGCACGGCCGCAACGAACACGACACGACGGGTGACTACGACGACTACGCATGGAAGAACAAGAAAGCTGCTAGCGGAGGAGGGGGAGGAGGTGGAGGCGGAAGTGGAGGGTTAGCAAAACCGCATCCCAAGGCGAAGACGGTGATCTGTAAATTTTGGCAGGAGGGGAAGTGTAAGAAGGGGGACGACTGTACTTTTATTCATGAGAGTTGAGAAGATTCTCGCATTCGCAATCGAGCGATCCGGCAGCGTGGGTAGTCCAGGAACATCAGCGTTGGTTGGCCCATTGCATTTTCAGGTGTTCTGGGCAGTGGGTGGCCTCCAACGATACAGAGTAAAGCTTTTATCAACGGCGGCACGTGGAAAATTGCGATGGCACCCTGCCTGAAGCATGAAAATAGATATACCGCCCAGGTTACCTCCGAAGATGCAGTGGCAGCGGTATGTAAGCACCGCAACAAAACCACCCCGGTAATATTCTCAGGAGTAATTCATTGTGAAGCATAATCAATTGGGCTCAACCTACTTCTTCTACACATCCAACTTTTTGGTGATGTAATTAATGTAATATAAGGTGAGGCGAATGTGTCTCAATGATGTAATTATGCAATACCTAAGTTAGAGTACAATTTGCCGTAACTTAGTCAGATTGTAGACCTAAAAAAGACCACGGGCGCCATACTACTTTCTAATTAGTTAGTTGGGCCAAGATGTTCGAGTACCAGTACCATACGTCTCTACGAATACTCGCTCTCATATCAAAAAATCCCGCAATCTGTTCACTTCCTCCCATACCTAGTATCAGAACTCTGCAGCACCAAAAGAAACCTGACCAAAAAAAAACAAAAATACGATGGACAGAAGGAGGTTCGAACTCCTGCATCCTCACGGATAACGGTGACCTTCAGAAGGTGAAAGTCTTCTGAACTTAAGACCGTCGCCTTAACCACTCGGCCATCTGTCCTGCGACAAGGTTGAAGATAGGTGTCTAATCTAATAATATAACGTAACGTTTTTTAGATGTTATCAAATTCATGTGATGATGTGAAACTTTCGTAATATTTTCATAATAACAGTAAAAAGAGTTGTATATTAGATGAAGAGCTCAGTAAACATAGCGAGTACTGGGGACATTCTACATTTCGTAATCAGTATATATTCTGAGACAAGACAAGTTCTTTTGCCTTGATGGCCACAAAACCGAGGCAAAGATCGGTCCCCTAGACATGAATTTACAAAGGTGTATCTCAAGACAAGAAAGAAGTCCTTCCTTGCTGCGCCACTGATGGTGCGATTTCCGAATATGATTCCCCAGCCTTGAAGCGCCCGTTCCAAGCTGGATGCGAGCCAGACGCCATGTAAGCAAAACACTGAACGCGGAATGAGATATTGACCCGATGTGCCGATCAGACGCCCCGGAACTTGTTCGGTCGTTAGCAATTTCACGAAAAGAGGCGGATATGGGAGCTCTTACCATCCTGACCGTCAAAAACCACAGTGCACCAATAAATCTGAATAAACTCAGTCCCGCTACACTCCAAAGCACCACAGCCATGTAGATGGTAGTCTTGTTGTCCAGATTAGCCTGGTTCTGTTTTACCTCGATCCGATTGACACCGGCAGCGCTCAACACCACAGCAGCCAAAGCAAAGTTGCAGAAGATCCACACGAGCACAACGGTCGATCGGAAACCCTTGTAATAATCTTCTTGCTTTTCAGCGTCGGAGACTTTCTTCACCTCTTTCGGGGGTTTGACGCTGAACTTCTGGATTTCGGCTTCGTATAGATCGTTGAGGTCGCCATCATCCTGTGGGATCATGACGTCGACTTTTCCGTCGGCTTTGACATTGGCGGATGGAAGGGTCTCGGCTTTGTCATCTCCTTTAGTGCCCCAGGTGATGTCGTGGGTGTTACAAAAGGCGTAGATGTTGAGGACGTTGATATAGGTCGGTGTCAGCACGATATACTGCACAAAACAGGTAAACATGTGCCACGGGTCGAAGAAGAGGATACTGGCCACGATCCAAAGGACATATGTTGAGAGGAGCGAGACGATCATGCTGAAAAATTGCGAGTTCTTGAATATCGTTGAGAAGGAGAAGTTTTTGTCGGCGACTTCGTGCTGGATCGATTTGACCGTCACGAAGATCGCGGCGAATGTTAGATAGACCATCAGAAAACACCAAAATATCACCATGGTCATGTAGTATCTGCCGCTACCTTGTGGTCTGTTGCCAAGAGCCAGAACGAAGCAGGTCAGCAGGGTAGCGAGGTAAGTCCATTCGAATACGACACCCAGAATTCTGCCAGCAGTTCCAAGAAGGTCGGGACTTCCAAGGGAGGTGGTGAGAATGCGAAAGACGAGGAAGAAGTTGCCGATGGCAAACCAGGCAAAGAGCATATTGATACTCTGGTATATGAATTCGATCAGCAGCATGAATTTGCGCATCGCGCTGTGATCGCTCCGCCATAATTGGTAGAAATGCGCTATCGCATAGACTGCTGCGAAGAAGGACCCGTTGAGCCATCGTCGACGTTGCAGGATGAATTCAGCCATGGCATCTGGCACATCAGTTTCGCCACTTGCTGATTTCACATACTGCAAGACCCAGCGGCAGTTACGCTTGGTGACAAGTTCGAAACAAAGAATACGGTCTTCGGCCAAATACATATTAGCGGTGAAGATTCCGGCGTTGGCATGCATCTTCTCGCCCGCAAAATATTTCTCAAGAGGCCCGTCGCCATTCTTGTCGTTTTGCAAGGCCACGTAACGGTAGGCGGAGAACGCCCCAGGCAGCACAGAGATGAAACCAAAAGCTGATTCGAGGGGCTTGTCGAGGATGTTGGACATCTTATACTCGAAGTTCTGGGTCGCTACGAGCGGGTTGATAAGCTTCTTTCCATGACTCAACATGACCTTAATTTCACCACAGGCTCCTCCGCACATTGGTTCCAGATCGAAAGCTTTCCATAATTGATAAATGGAGTCCTTGCCTGGCTTGGTGCCAGCATCAATCAATACGCATACATTGGGATCCAGGACTCGGCCGAAAGCTTGGAAGAACCATCTGTGCGAGTTGATCTTCTTTTGGTTCTTCTCCTTCAGGCAGAAAAGCATCTGCACCGGCGTGTTGGAATGCGGCTTCAGTATTACTTGTTTCCCTTTCAGTTCTATGCCAACCTGAGTCGTGTATTCGTAGATATGAGCCGTGACATCCTTCCCATTGACCTGTTGCTTCGCGATACCGTCTTGGTACACCCCCAACCCCGCCAAAACTGCTCTCGTTCTCGGATTGATCTTTGCACGTCCATCACTGACCACACATACCACAATCTTCTTCCAGGCCTGCTTACCCCAAGTCTGACTGCTTCCCCTCGAACACATGTATTCAATGTTTCTGAACACACCGCTCATTGTGCGGGCAAAAAGGAAATCGTCTTCGTTGTACATGGTCACCACGATGAACAATTCCGTATGACGAGGCGTAGCGAAAAGTCTCTGTCGCAGCGTGAAACGCTCGTTGTAGAAGTCTGAAGGATCGCAAGTCGCTGCCGAATACCGCATATGTGTGAACTCGTCTCTTTCAGGAGGGTTGGCATGTGGTACTTGACTGAGCAATCTAAGTGGGATAGGGCAGTCAAGGACTAGATTCCCATTGAACAGATCCATAGTCAACTTTTGAGATTTCCATCGCTGGATACCCGCGCCAGGCGCTACGGTGTGCTCGATCGGCGGATCGTCCTGATATTCTGGCTGCAACTGCGGGTTGGGTCCGTAAGGATTTCCAGATTCCAGAATGGGCCGCTGGTCATTGTCGTCTTGGTAGTCTTCGGCAGGAGTGGCGTACTGATCAAGAGCGTAATCCCCTTGGGGATGAGGACTATACGATTGATTGAAATAGGCATTGTGATGCTGTTCTGGAGAAATTGCATAATCCTCATTGTCATAGCCGGAGCTGTGCGGAGGAGGGGGGCGATGAGGGTCATATGCGCCACCTATATGCTCAACTGAGTACTTTATCAATGTATTTTAGCATCTTCCTGCAGTGTGCGTCTCCAGCGAGGGCAATCCACATACTGTTGGTTGCATAGCCAGTCGGTCACTGGATGCCATGGGCATCTGCAGGTGAGGAGGCCTGGGCTGGTAAGGGTGATCTTCCAGTTGGTAGCCCTGCGATGGATGTTGAGGTGAGGGTGACCGATTGCCGTAGGCGGGATGGATGCTAGGGGAATGGTAGTCTTCGTCGTCTCTACGACGGTCTGTAAGAAGTAACGTTAGTCGAGAATGGGGATTGCCAACACCGCATCCAGCTGAGCTGCTCTTCTATCACAGTAACCAACGACAGCGGAAAAGCGAAGAAATGTAGCATGCAGTTATCCCATCCATGAATAGAATCATTATGGCAGTCTGGACACTGGCACGGAAAATGCAAGAGAGCCAGCAACGTTACCGCGCAAAACGTACCAAGACGGTTGTAGGACATGGCTCAGCGATGGGTATCCGCCCCACTGTTGTGTGCTCGCTCGGTGGTCAGTGTGGAGAGATGCGGAATGCGGGAGAGTATGTCGCAGGACTCTGAGGCCGGATTGGTTCGTCAGCAGATCCACACAAAGATGTCCCGTGTGGTTGAAGGATAGGAGAAAGGCGAAACGTGCAAGGTCGGCTGTATCGAGTGTTGGCCAGGGGTACGGGGCTCCTGCTGTCGTCGGGGGATGTTTACTTTTCGAGGCGCGGAGATCTCGATCGAAGATGCGGAGTGTAATTGAACACTTGAGGTTGTCGAATACTCTGGCGCCTGTCGCGATGATTGCATTCAAGCAACACTCTTTCTAGCAGGTCCTAGCCATCATTTCACCAGAAGGGATGGAAAGTGTGTGTAGAGTGTCTGAAACGCAGATGCTAGACCCAGGCGACCAAAATAACATCTTCAGCCGACCACTGACTGCAGCCAAGGCCCAATCCCGTAACTGTGCCTCAAGGGACGCGCCAGCAACTCCGACTCTCAGCCGCCACACTCTTTTCTACTGGATGACAAGATATTGTCCCTGACCCCAAGGCAGCGTGAAGACACCCATCTAGCGACAGCGTATGAGGGGGGCAGTGGATCCAAGTCTAGGACCTCTTGTATGTGTGCGTGTATGTTTGCCAATTCTATCTCTACTCTGCGCAAATCAATCCGTTGTCCCACTCATGTCTTCGATACAACACACATGCCAATACCCGCACAAACGAATGCCATGCCCAACCATGTGTCCTTGCTGATGATCTTGCCGTCCACGTACCAGTCGCCTAAAACTGTGAAGAGAAAGGCAAGTGAATTTGTAATCGGCACCGTAAGCGAGAGCTCTGCGTTAGGCAAGGCCAAAGGTAAGCAGAGTGAAGAAATTGAGCCGACCTTGACACAGCCCGAGAGATCCCGTGGCGCCGGCACTTGGCCCATTGAACATGAAGGCACCACTTCCCCTGCAACTAGAGACGTCTGCAAGCGTTGTGGACACCAAAACATACCTGCGACCGAGGACTTTTAACACCTCTGCCCACCACAAAGTTGAAAACATGTGACACGGACAAAAGACGTACGAGAGGGAGGGGGGCGAGGGTTGTAAAACATTCCCTAAGGACAACAACGAATAGCAAAACAACGAAATGAACGGCATTGAATAAGACACTCACCAGCTTTGCCAACAAGCAAGAAGAACCAGACACTGCCTGTCAGATTGCATAATAGTGGAACGGCATATCTAGGGTTTTTGAGCAATCCCACAATAGTGAAGAACGCTCTGGCGAGTTGCCGAGCTAGTCGGCTTCGCTGGGGATCTGTGATAGACGGATGTGTCGGAGTCGTGTACGTGAGTGCCGCACGGCGGATGAATGGTGTCGTGAAGCCCCAGCATAGACCTACTATCACGAACGAGAGGATGTAGGCGAATGGAGATGGGGTGGAGGTCTCAGACGAGGTCATAATGGCGCGAGAGAGAAGGATATTGCTGAAATCATGAATTTGGTCGGGGCCACCTGACGCTCCGCGAACCTGCAGCACTGGCAATGAATAATGATCAATGATATAATGATTGGGATAGAGGGTGGGAGGGGGGTAGCTGGTAATCTCGTAGAGGAGTGTAGCAGGTCAGAGGATATATGTGTGTGGCCGCCAGCGGAAGTGCGTGGCTCCGCAGGCTCGGCGACGACGATATGCTCCTCGGCCCCTACCACCACCTCGGATGCCAGCGTTCGAAGACTGAAAACGTTTTAAATGCCGCAAGATCATTCGATAAGAACCATGGTCACTGGTGTGGGGAGTACTGTAGTGGTTGTCCGTTGAGTATTACAATGATTGAAGTCAATCTCGGCGTTGAGACGACCGTCTTCTGCCTCTTGCTCAGGCTGGAAGCGACCCGGAGTTAATGTTGAGTCCCTGCTTGTAGCTTTGCTCGTTGTGAGCAGATTCTACTCATAGACCCTGTCATCAATTCCGGCACTGTTTCCCACTTCAAAGGGATGAACGATGAAATACAATACTCATCACTACAGTTGGAAGCTGATGACCCACTAAATTAGAGTGTGCGGGAAGACGCATCACTCCTTTGGTTGCCGACCGAATCGACACGCGCTTCACACAGTCGTGACTTGTAAGGATACTCAAAGGCCTTCGGAGCAAAGAGCAAGTCTGCGTGCCACTTTGGCGCGTCCAAGCTGCTGTATCTGGTGAGCCAACTCCCCGGGCTGGACTGCGCCCCGCTTATTGTGATCGCACGCATCGCCCCTGGCCCTGACACTCAAGCTTCCGCCCGCGTCAGTTGTGTTTCGTGAGATCCTCCCATTGGAATCGACGACGACTTGAGTTTTCAGCGCTGCTGTCCGACAAGATGAACAATCATTACCCCAAGTCGCACCCGCAAGTTGGCGCGACCTTTTATCCAGGTGGTGTCGACGACTTCTACATGCCGGAGGTGATCTCACCGGCTCCTCAGAGGTACGCCAGAACCCACCGACCCGCTTGTCATCGCAGCCATCTCATGTCAAGCAAACATCATGTAGAAGCGGCTGACTTCGTTCTAGAATCATGCCAGAAGTTCCGGAGAACATGCAACACAATCTGGCCCATCTTGAACAGCAAGCACACACGCCATTACAGTACAACAGTTCAATGCCAGCACGGCATGGCACCCCAGGCTTGCGACCTCAACATCCACCGAATGGCCAATACCAAAATCACACACACCCTCACAACGCACAAGACCAAGGACAATATAATGGAGGAGGTTACAACCACAGCCAGCAAACGCATGGACAAGGCCCATCCTTCGAGCCGATAGAGCAGCCAAACTTTTCTCGTTTTCCAGCGCTGCGGAACCCACCACCCAACGTACCCCCAACAGCCGAACAGAAAGAAGCGAGTTTGGAAGCTGCACGGCAGCCGGTGCTGTCGTCAAACGACCCAGGTAACCAACTTGAATGGGCACAAGATGCCTTGGCCTACGTGGAGGAGGCCGTGCAGAACGAGCAGCGGATGAGCATCACACCTCCGACAGCCGTAAGATTATCCCGAGTGCAGCAGTTGCTCAAAGATGATGCTATCAAGGTGATCGATCACCTGGCAATGCAGGGGCATCCCCGGGCGTTGGTTTTGAAAGGCATCTGGCTAGAATTCGGGAAGTTTGAGTATGGTGTGGACAAAAGGCAGGCATGGGAATGCTACAAAGCTGCTGTCAGGGAGGCCATTGCGCTCAATCCGAATGATCCCGCAAAGAAGTGGGGGGCCAGAGCGCAGTACCGAATTGGCATGCAATTTGAAAATTCGAGGGACATTGGCAACGCCCTCAAGCATTATCAGATGGGCGTCGATGCAGGAGATAGCGCAGCATGTTACAGACTTGGCATGATGGTGCTCCTCGGACAACATGGACAGACACAAGATTTCCAGCGAGGACTTAGTTTGATCTTTGCTGCTGCTCAGAATGCGGACGAAAATGCGCCTCAGGGAGCCTACGTTCTTGGCATGCTTGAGGTGCGAGAACTTCCTCAAGTCAGTATACCAGACCGCTTCCTTGCCAGAGACATCAACAACGCAAGAATGAACATTGAGCGTGCAGCATTTCTCGGATTTGCTAAAGCCCAAGCCAAGATGGGCAGTGCTTATGAGCTCTGTGAACTCGGCTGCGATTTCGACCCTGCGCTCTCTTTGCATTACAACAACCTGGCCGCCAGACAAGGCGAAGTAGAAGCGGAGATGGCCATTAGCAAGTGGTTCCTGGCTGGACATGAAGGTATATTTGAGAAAGATGAAGAGATGGCCTTTGCCTACGCGCAGAGAGCCGCGCAGGATGGTCTACCAACAGCCCAGTTCGCGATGGGATATTTCCATGAGATAGGGATCTTTGTGCCAGTCAATCTTTACATGGCGAACGATTGGTACAATAAAGCAGCAGCGAGTGGCAACACAGATGCGGCTGGCAGAATCGACAGTCTTTCACGCTCGAAGACAATGTCGAGAAAAGACCATGAAAGGATCGCTGTCTCGAAAATCAAAGAGTCGCGGCTTCAAAGCCCGACTGAGCCTGCAACCCCGATTCCAGGAATGCCGGCCATGGTTGACATGCCTGATCCTGCGCGACTGAGCTTGATTTCTCCAACATTTGCCGGCTCAGACCAATATGGACAGCAGCGCCGGCAACCTGCCGCACCCTACCCTCCATATGGTAATCTTGATGCTCCACGCCCAGGATTGATCGGTCACTCAAGTAACATGTCGAATCCTGAAGTCAGACCGGGTTCTGCTTTTGGCATCAATCCAAACCTGCGCCCATCATCCGCTGCGACAATTGCAGGTACACGGCCAGACCAGCATTTCAGACCTGGCTTGCAAGATCAGGGGCGGCCATATTCTAACTACGACGGCGTGGCTGCGGGATATGGCCGGGGAGGCCGGGTGGTATCTGGCCCACCTCAACAGGGCTATCCCGGTCCAGGGCGAGGTGCTCCACCGCCACAAGATCGTCTAGGCTCCCCGCAACTGCCACCCAAAGTTGATATTGGTTTCCTAGCGCCCGTGGATTCGTCTGGTGCCGATCGTCAGAAACGGTTGCAGAAGTCTGACAGTCCAGTCATGGGGAAACCGCTTCTGAACGGAAGCTCGAACCTACCCCCAAATTCGCGACAACCAAGGCCGCCTAATAGCCCACACTCGCCTGCTATGGCCAACAATCAACGTTTGCCCAGAACAGAGCCGCAGAAGCCCCTTCCTCAGCAGAGCAGACCACCTTCTGTGGCAGCAAGTAAGCCTCCTGCGGACGTCCAAAAGCCTGCTGCGGCCACTCGACCACCGGGCAAGGGCCCTCAGACATTCGAGGAGATGGGTGTACCGGCGGGTAAAGGCAAGAATGATTGCGTAAGTCATGCTGATCTGGCACTATGGGATGGCTTGACTAACAAAACGGTTAGATCGTTATGTGATACCCGCATGATTAGTCGATCTATGGTACTTTGAAATGCATTGCGATGGTGTTGTTGCTCTGGTGTTATTGGATGACCAATGGATTTTACTGGCCTCATAGATTGAAGAGATCTTTGGAAGCGTGGGCTGAAATGGATGCCTGCATAAATTTACAAGACAGCGCGCCAGCTCATTTACATTACGCTGCAGTTTACTATGAAACGTTATAACACAAAAGCGGCGTGAACTTTTCAGTCGAACTACATCGAGCACTGCATGCCTGACAGCATTTCTTGACCGTACCCGCTTCGATTGATGCAATACTTCTGGTCATCACTATTCTCTTCCTTAAATAAATGTTTCTGTTGCAAGCGTGTTGAGATTGTTGCGTGAGCACTGAGCCACGCCTGGACTCTGGTCTGCACAGGATGGCTCCACGCAAAGAAAAGGCAGAAAAATCCACGGCAGAGCACGGCATGCCAAACTCCATGTTCCTCGTTGTCTGCTTGAATTGAGTTAGCAGTTCACTGACCTCCAGCAGGATCGTCTATGGTGCTTGAATACTTGCGTTCGTTCTCACCTCACTTCAGCCTCTTTCAATGCTAATGTTGATGGAACTTGAACAGGGAAGCAAAAGTAAGTACTCTGTTGACTGCTTCTGCTAACACGCTGAGGCAAAGATGTCGCAGCCGGCCATACTCGGTGCGTACGCCATCTCGCACGAGTCTTTTGACGTTGAGGCTTACCTTCGAAGGCCACGGACATTTCTGCCAACCTCCATAACAAAGTCTCGAAAAGTGAAAACAACCATTCCTCTACAATCTTATTGGGTTGACTAACACCGGCCATCATTAGCTCATGCTGCTCGATTCCTCAAGGAGATGCATGAGCGCAAGGAAATTGAAGGGAAGGCATCTGGTTAGACCAACCTTGTCCTCGAGTTGTTTCATGTGCTCACTGCTAGATCAATAGGCAAACAGATTGTGTATCATGCGGTGCAATCAGCGCCTGAAGAATCAAGCACCGAAGATGACATTGCTGCTCTTGACGATAGAATCACAAAAATCCGCACTGAGCTCACTTCCGCTAAGACCACCGAAAAGAATCTCAAGCTTCATCTCACGGCTCTGTCGAACGTCATGACGACAGACGAACTGCAGTCAAAGGTATCCAAACTCGAAAGCGAGAAGGAGGGCCTGCTTGCGCGTGTCGTTCAACTCAAGAAGGTCAACGTCCAACCTGTCTCTGCAGGGGAAAGAGCCACCATTGAGGAAGCCCATGCTGTCTGGAGCCAGCATGTCAATGCCAGAAAGAGGGTCTGCAAGGAGCTATGGTGGAAATGCCTTGAGGCTATGCCGGAAGGTGAGACGGCGGATGAGCTCTGGGTACGTTCGACCACGCTTTGGGGCAATACCAGGGTGGTGGGCCAGAGCTGACTCGTGGGGTAGGAAAGGTTGGGATGCGAAGGAATGAGGCCTTGAAGGTGGGATAATCTTTGTGGTGGAAGAGTGGCGTTTCTCAACACAGCACTGCTGTGCTAATGTCTTCCAATTGTGTTGACATTGACTTCACTGTGCCAACCGCAGAGCGTTGCGAAGCATTTACAGGGACTCGGTCAGTGGAGGAAGAATCTCTATTCAGAAGGTGCTGTTTTGCAATCTATTTGTAGCTAGACAATGTATCGGATCAAGACCTTGCGCAGAATTCAAGGACTATTTGCACTGCCGAAAGGTAGCTTTTCCTATGGTCCCATTATTGTGGCACAATCAATAAGGATCAGAATGAGTGGACGGAATACGGACGAGTCTGCCCTCGTTGCGGGGCGGAGGGTGGGTCCTACATTAATTCAACGCGCAATCCATTTGAAGGCGGTTACCATCCACTGCTTGGCTCCTTGAGCCAGGGGGCTTTTCTCAACGTCAATAAATGGAACAATGGTGGTATTTGTCGACCTTGCAGGGGATGATGAAGAGCTGCAGGACATACAGCATTCTCTCTCCCACCATGCCCTCACCTTCCCACATCTG
>JAABUK010005778.1_pt1 | contig 18964 bp, 15 predicted proteins | sample 5559141 | NCBI WGS metagenome assembly JAABUK01 (sample SAMN10711869, study PRJNA513367) | rock metagenome | isolation source: Antarctica rocks | place: Antarctica: Victoria Land, Pudding Butte nord | collected 2016-01-03 | reverse complement strand
AACAAATTTCTGTGACTCTTCTTGTGCCATAACGAGTCTCGGCATCTTCGAAAGGGGTCAAGCATACAACGACGAAGGTCTACTGATAGGAGTTGAAATGTTAGGAGCCAAGATTTTCTCCTCGTGCGACACCATCGAATGCTGTATTCACATCTTTGTATCCGAAGCCCAAAACGTCAGAGAACATCGTCGTTCATCATACACCACTTTATATGTCGATCCGAAGCAGGTCAGGCAGCGGGATTTTGGCACCTTGTCGTCAACAAAATGTAATCTTGGATGTTCAAGATTAATCCCTAAGTTCATGAGGTTGCATGCTAAGAAGTCTTTTCCATAACGCCTTGAGCGTATACGGGAAGAGTATCGCTCCTAGGTATGATACTTGAGGACTTCGATTTGAGGTGGTTGATTGTGACTGATGGAGAGAACCCGCCCAATGCTTCAGCCACTCGATCCTACAATTGTATTCCCTGCTCAAACATCCGAATCTGTCGCCATTTATCGTGATCTGTCTCCACGATACAGACTTGAAGGAGATTAATTGGAGAAGACGGACTTTGGCCTCTCGTCGGTAGGAAACATAGTTTTGAAGTATCCTTACCGGTGTTTGTAACATTGGTAGCAAGATCTTGTTTTGTTTTCCTTATGATCTTTGAAACGACTCTCTTGCGAGGGGAATTGCTGTGTTCTTGAGTTTGATATACAAGTAGCTGGGATGGAGGGCCAAAGGAGAGGTGCGAAGCTGGGGTTGGCCCAATTTACACGTTCCATATTAACAAGAACATTATCTAGGATGAAGGCATTCAAATGCTTGGGCGGGTAGCCGCCAATGGTGAAAAGCTACGTTATCTGACCGCATCTTATTTCATACAGCCGTTGAGGGTACTCGTGTGCTTACCAAAGGTAGTTAATGAACATTCTCAGGCTGCAAACATTGGAAACCTCGATATGGCACCTGAGGCTAAATATGATACAAGGGATTTCTAGACCTTTCCCTAGATAACTTCTTTACATTGGGGATTCGATACTCAAGTCAGTTTTGAGCTTTGTGTAGACGCTCAAGGAGTGGGAGGGTCAACATTGCAGAAAATGCAAGTGGCTGATCGTTCATAACTGGATGTTTAAGCTCGGCATTGGATTTGGGGATGTATCTTCGCATGTGTGGAGTTCACAGTATCATTATCTTGCTGGGAAATAGAGACACTCTTATGTAATATGGCAAAGAACGATTGACATAATTTGAACAGTGGATACTAGAACACAACCTGTAGAACAAGTAAAAGTCATCATGGCCGTCGTGAAAGGGTGGCATTGAGAACAGCGGAGATTGAACCGATGACACTTCGATCGCAGCGCTCAGTGACCGGGCGGCAAGGGACATACTATATAGGCTACGACAAATCGGATATTGGCCTCCAGGCGTTCATTAAAGTAGAAATACACCATAAAGACTGCGGACAATAATACGGGAGAATACCTTACAATGTGTGTGTGGATGCTCTAGTGTAGGATTGTTTCCAAGCATTCCCGTCTGATACAAATTCCAAACGCTAATACCAGATAGGTTAGACTGCAACTGTCTTTTGCCATCGATAGACACGCAAGACGGTCTGCCTGTTGCACATACAAATGTATATTGAAGGGGAACGTGCTACTATGAGCGAAAGTTCCCCGCTACACATTCACTATGGCAAGCGCAGAGACACTAGAGGCCAGAGAGTTGAGCCTGGTAGGTAAAGTTGAAATGCGCGTAGCCCTGGTCTCGAGTGATGAGAAGCTGCAGTCCGCTTTGGATACTTATCTCCCTCCACTTCTGCTCAAGCTGGCCTCTGAATTTGTGAGCGTTCGAAATAAAGTCATCAGCGTCTGTCAACATATCAATACACGGATAAAGCCGCCATCCATCACTCTTCCAGTAGCTACACTGCTAAAGCAATACAAAGATAATCGCAATGCTCTTGTCCGCCACTTTGATCTTCTCTACATCCAGCAGGGTATCGATCGATTGCCGCTTCATGAACGCCTAGATCTACTCCCCACGCTTCTGCATGGCATTGCCAACAATTTCCGCGATTCTGCCACACATACGGCAACTCTATTCAACCTATTCCTGAAGCTACTTCATAGCATGACCTTTCCACCACGTGGGAACAAAGACGATCTAGAACTAAGAGAAAGACTTGATTTTGCAAGCAGGCCGGATGACGTGAACTTTGTGACTACTTGGCTCAGCAAGCTGATCTTATTAGATATGAAAAAACCTGATGCAACCCGCTGCCCAGGGTTGAGCAAAGAGGAGTGCAGCTTTTTACAGATGTATGGAAAGAAGGAGACCTGGAGTCCCAATGTTCCAGGCGGCCTCAATCTTGTTGAAACCAAAGTCGTTGCCTCCAGGTTTCTTGCCAGCGGAGCTTTCGTGGACTCAGAGCGCTTTTTGCCAGCATTGTTTGCCTCAGCTGATCCCAATTCGCGAATCTCTGATATCGGTGAGGATATCTTAAAGCGTGCTGCTTCGGCTGTTTCTCTTGAGGACCCAGACCTAGTATCGTCTCTGTATGCCATTTATTTAGGCACAAGAGGTACCGATGGATCTCTACCAGCCCGAGCACCATTGCAGACAAGGATACTCTCAATTCTATGCAGATCCAAGCTAGCTTCTTCTTTCGGTCCACAAAGCACACAAATCGTTCAAGAAGCGCTTACACCCGCGGGATCTGTGCAACAACATACAAACATGTCATCTCCAAAGCAAGGCCTAGAAGCAACGAAACTGCGTGGCCAGGTCTTTGCTTTCACAAACTGGCTTGCGCGTATAAGTTCACCTGATGATCTCAGCGCTTTTGCGCCGGCCTTAGTTGGAGAGCTGCGAATGTACATTGAGAGTCAGGGCTGGCCACGCTTCACTACAGACAATTCGACGACCAGTACAGGAGGCCCAGGTGCAGGCGAGATGGCCTCACGGGCTTATGGATACGAAAGTATTGGGCTTCTGGCTGGGGCATGTCCGGAGAAACTTCTACTCGATCCCAATCTTGATTTGCTTCGATGGCTCTTTAGATCCCTCAGCGAAGACCCCTCGGGAAAAGACATGTCTACGAGTATCGAGCAAGCTCTGAGTAGTGTACTTGGAGCAATGGGTGATGGCCTAGGATCAGACTTCGAATCATCGCTGACGTCGTTGTTACTGCACCATATGAGTCTCGATCTTGGCCAATCAGACGATTCGGGTACTCAGATAGTTCGGAGTACTCGATATCTTGCGGTCCGTTTCGCAAATCGTTGTCTTGAATTCAGCAACACAACAGCCAGGTGGATTGATATCCTCGCCATGGAAGGCGATCACAATGAGCGAAGCGCACTTCTTGAGAATGGAAGAAAAGGATTGGATCCATACTGGCACAGAATGCTGAACCCAGTCAAGAATGAATCGCCTACAATTGAGGCAGAATATGACCTTCCTAGCTTTCCAGAGCTTGTCGATAAATTCTTTGGATCCGACTCATGTTGGGACGTTAGGACTATCACGCAGATCAGGATTCCAAATGCGTACATGCCTGCACTTACGTTCTGCCGTTGTGTCTTATTTCACCAAGCATTGACAGCAGCCAAAATTCCCCCTGTTGTCGATGCCGACTGGGAGCGGCATATTGATGCCCTGATTGCGAACAACGAGGACGCTCGCGCACAGCTCAGGGTCTTATTTCGAGATCTTCCATTATCTTTGACGGGGAATCAAGACTACCCCAGAGCGCTCATGACTTATCTGCAGGCAGCTTTTCATGGTATGATTCCACAGAATGGTGCAGGTGGAGAAGTCAGCAGAGCTGGCGATTACCTTCTGGAGCTTTGTTCGCTCCTACCTAGTTCCGCATATATCAGCCTTTCCGCCAGGGTCCTGAGCCTTCAAGAAGCCATCTTCTCGAACAAAAAGGAGCTACGTGATAGATCGTCCCACGTTTTTGGTATTCTGGCAAGTCTTGAAGAAGCTTCCGAGAGCAAAACCCAGGGTATGATGAGCGCTTTTGGCCATAAACTCCGGTCCTGGCAACATGCTATTGGCAGCGAGCTTCTCCAGATACATGGGGCAATGCTTGCGACTGCGTACTTTCTCACCAGGTCTTTTTCGCGAAATAATCTACGTCCGGATTTCGACGGATTGCGATCCACCTTTATTGGTCTTATACTTAATATTTTGAACGAGACTCGCGACAAGGCTCTCCTGGAAGGAGTCTTTAGTGCAGTTTCGGAGCTTGCTGTCTTTAGCGTATTGACGCCGGAAATCATACCAAAGCCCCACGACATCCGGAGTCTGGTTCAGAAGCTGACCGAAAAAGCCAAAGATGGAAACGAATCAGCTATGATAGCTTTGGGTCACCTTGCAATTCAATGCGATGAAGGTCCAAGTGAGGATTGTATACTGCAAGATATCGTCAAGGGGCTCTACGACTTGCACACTATTAGACAAGCAGAAGCTCAATTCGCGATCGGAGATGCCCTGTCATGTGCTGCGATCGGCTGGCAGTCGAAGTCCATGATTGCGAAATTGGACATTCAGGGCGGTTTTCCAAAGTCTTCAGGCCGAGAAACCACACTATCATCGGTATGTCTTTCCCCATTTTGTACGGACGCATGAGTCCCAAGCGAGTATTTGCAAGGGTCAGTCCCAGTGTCTCGCCCTCATATTTCCTATCCGCTAATTGTTCTTTGTTGGCGCGCCCTTTTGGACTTATCGTTTCTTGTCGACTCCCGAATTTCTGGTCGCGGGCCACGTTTGGAAGCATTTGATGCTAAAGCACCTCCGAACGCGTATTGTAGCTTGTTAGCTGTCTAGTACTGATAGCTAGTAACGGAAGCGCTGACTGCAACATCCTCTGGCAGGTTCTTACCCAGGTGCTGTTGGACTGCAAGTCCACCAAGCCGGCATTAAGACAGGCATCTGTGGTATGGCTGTTATGTTTGGTCCAGAATTGTGGGCATTTGGTGGAAGTTCAGGCTCGATTCAGAGAGTGCCAAGTAGCTTTCAAAGGCTTTTTGGCCGATCGTGATTCGTTGAACCAAGAGTCTGCGTCCCGCGGGTTGACTCTGGTCTATGAGAAGGGCAACAAGGCGCTCAAGGATGCTTTGATACGAGACCTTGTTGGCTCTTTCACGGAAACAAAAGCAAATTTTGCGGGCACTGTGTCAGAAGACACCGAACTTTTCGACGCAGGAGCCCTACCAACTGGCGATGGATCTATCACAACGTACAAAGATATTATGAGTCTCGCTTCTGAAGTTGGTGACTCTAGCCTAGTCTACAAGTTCATGTCTTTGGCTTCTAATAACGCCATATGGTCTAGCCGCGCTGCATTTGGACGCTTTGGGCTCAGCAATATATTGAGTGACGCCTCAACAGAAGGTTACTTGGCCCAGAATCCCAAGTTATACCCAGCATTGTTCCGATATCGCTTCGATCCAAATACAAATGTGCGAAATTCGATGAATGACATTTGGGCAGCGCTAGTCAAAGAGCCAGCGAAGACTATTGATATGAATTTTGACAGCATCATGAATGACTTGCTGAAGAACATTCTTGCCAAGGAATGGAGGGTTCGCCAGGCCAGTTGTGCGGCCATCGCCGACCTTGTTCAAGGACGGCAGCCTGAAAAGTATGAGCGATACCTGACCGAGATATGGGAATTGACCTTCAAGGTCTGCGACGATATCAAGGAATCCGTTCGTACCGCAGCGATGGCTCTAGCTCGAGTTTTGACCGGCATACTAACACGTGCGCTCGAGGCAGGCGAATCTTCGATTCGAAGCTCAGACAAAATGCTGAAGCAGATTCTCCCCTTTCTACTCAGCCCTTCCGGCTTGGAATCAGGAGCACCAGAAGTCCAGGATTTCGCCCGGAAGACGTTATTGAAGATCATGAAGAGCAGCAATGGTCAAACACTACGCCCGTTCGTGCCGCAGCTTGTCGGCCGGCTTCTTGCGCTCCTGAGCTCCATAGAACCCGAAATGATCAATTATCTCCACCTCAATGCTGATAAGTACGGGATGACAGCGCAAGAGCTTGACGATGCTCGTCTGAAACATATCAGAGGGTGGGCCTCATTCTTCCTTACTCGGCATCATCGCTTAAATCATGAAGCTTGCTTATGAAATCGTGTTCCCTTCTCAACTTCATTTCCATATCTAGATTTGTCTCATGACCTTAACAGTCACCAATACAGGATGATGCTGACTCCTGTTTCTGTGCAGATCCTCCATGCTAGAAGCCATTGAACGATGCCTTGACTTTCTGGACGAGAGCTCGATGCCAGAGCTGCAGCAGAACCTGGAGAACGCCATCAAGTCGGTAGTAGGATTGCCTTCGAAAGTCGGCTGTAGCCGCGTGCTGGTCTCGCTCTCCACCCGTCAGAATTTCATTTTCAAACCCTACGCCGATTACTTCCTCCCACTGGCTCGCAAGCAGGTATTTGACCGCAATGACACGATCTCCTCGTCATATGCTGCAGCATGCGGTTACCTCGCAAGACTAGCATCTGATGAGGTACTCTCGAGAGAACTTGTGGCATCGTGCCATAAGTTTTACTTCGATTCTGATGACGAGCGCCATCGCGTCATCGCGGGCGACATTGTTTATGCTGTGTCAAAACATGCCACGGACCGATTCAACTCCCTTGCAAGCGAGTTCTTGCCATTCGTGTTTATTGCAAAGCACGATACGTATGAGCGCGCCAAGACACTGTTCGAGGACACATGGAGTGAGAACGTTGGAGGGTCTCGGACAGTGCTGCTCTACCTCAAAGAGATTGTCGAACTGGCGTCGCGATATCTGGAGTCTGCGCGTTGGTCGCTGAAGCATACGTCTGCCTTTGCAATTGCGGATGTAGTGAAGTCGTCCGGAACGGGCATAAGTGCTGCGAACGCTAAAATTATATGGCCTGCTCTTGAGAAAGCCTTGTCTGGCAAAACATGGGAAGGCAAGGAAATTGTGTTGAAAGCTCTGGTCCAGTGTGCAAAAAATAGCACTTACTGGTCGACGGACCAAAAAGTAACAGAACAAGTTGAGAAGATCGTGCTGCGCGAAAGCAAGAGGAACAATCCGGCTTATCGTCAGCATGCAATTGAGTGTCTCGGAGACTTTGTCGAGTTGCGACAGGAAGGTGAAATGTACTCGCTTGTCTATGGAGTTATCAAGCCGGTCGTAGAAGAATCTCTGGAGAGTGCTGAAGAAATGGATGTTGATTCCAAGTCGGGAGGAGCGTCTTCAAAAGCAGTAATAGAGTCAACATTGGCTAACGCAGCGAGTGCACTATTGAAATCGATAAATCCCTCAATGACAAAGAATGATGGACTGAGCTCAGAATTGACTCAAGCCCTCGCGTTGACGAATCGAATCAGAACAGAACACGGGAGCAGAAAGACGATCGAAGCCATATACGATGCTCAAAAGTCGCTATTTGAGAGGCTGCACAAAGCACAAGAAGGACATCTTTCCAAACATCTGGAGGGCATCCTGATTGAGTACACAAAGCAGGTGTTCGCCTCCAGCGACCAAGTGGAGCAGACCCGGATGAAAGCCGCAGAGGCTAGTGTCACACTGGCTCCCATCGCGCGCCAAGGGGATCGTACCAAGGCTGTCTTCGTTCGGGAAGTGTCGAATGCGAAGGAACAGGAAAGGTCGGCGTCCGTCCAACAATGCCTCGATCGCGCAAGGAAGTTAATTAATGGATGAGACGGTATGGTCGATGAATATAGGATAGGTAACGCTTTGCATTGGGCCCTGGAGGTTAGACTCATGGCACAATTGGAAGCGGAAAGCAGCTATGAGGAGGAGGTGCAATTGTGCTAGTTTGAAGAGAAGCTCAAGGCGGCAAGCTGAGGCCGTTTGATGAGAATATAGACAAACAAGACAAATTTCATGTAGAAGAGAGGAAGTGATGACAGACATTCCTTTTCCAAAGCAAAAGATCTAAAGGACAGACTTCCTCGATGTAATGTTGGTTTCCCACGTCGATCTTATCATCAGATAGATATCCCGGAGATGCGAAGCAAAAGCGCTCTCCATTGTCGTGCTGGGTAGAAGAGCAAGCCGCTAAGCGTTGCAAAATGGCAAGCGGGGGCTACAACGTATTGTATTCTACTGTCAGCTTCCCAGCATCGTACCACTGGTGCGCACACATGGCGTCGGGAGCTCCGTGCACGGTCCACGCTGCAACGCCGCAGGTAATTCACAGTATAGACATGATCCATCATGTTCCAGAATCTAGCAGACTTTAGCATGGTGTCGCAGAATTGCAGGACCAAGGGTTTCATTGTGGGCTTTGATTGCAGCGAATGGCCCTTGTTACGCAACTTGGGACACTGTAATTTCCAGCCAGCTTCTGGGGCCACGCCCATGCACGACTTAAAGGATGAGAGGATAAGGATCAATCGACGGAAATCGGTAGGCATGGGAGAGGACTGATGACGATGATGCTGACGTACCTTACCGTGATGTGCTGAGGTGCGGTGAGCAAATTAATTGGGACACTAGGACTAATTAAGCACCCTACCAAGCTCACCGCGTGGCATACCACTAGTACAAACCTTTCTCCTCGCCAAGCCTGACCTCAGCCAATCGCCTTCTCTTCTCGCTCCAAATTGCCTTCCCTTCCAAGGGTGTGGGCGTGGGAGAGCCGCCGCAGCCACTACTAAGGAAGTCACGGTGTACTACTCCGTAGGTTAAGTAAGTACTACGTACAGATGGCACAATATCGGCACCAAAACTTGAAACACCAATGTCCAAGTTCCGTACTTTATTTACCAAGCTAGACGCAAGCCTCAAATAATGTCTTATCTTCTACGATTCCCAAGCCTCCAACATTGTCTTCCACAAGGAACGATCGTCCCGGAAAGAGCGAGGGTCTAACCGCTATTGATTGCGTCGTAAGCGGTTACCACGCGGGCTCGACGATTGTTTACGCCTCGTCGACGCAGCTTCGCCCTCGTTTCATAATCCAAACTACGACCATAGTCTTGAGTGCTCTGACTTTTGGAGGTCTGACTGGCTTCAACAGGGCAAAAGGAACCTCCTCGTGGAGTAATGACCTTCACCACTCGATGCCCTCTGTGAATAGCTTACTACCTTAGTATCATCCGACCGGCATGAGTTGAAGCCGAAGTACATGCTTGAAACCGCTCACCAAGTTTGCTCATCGTAAACGCCGAATAAGCCAAATATGGATCTCTGATCCCATCCCATATGTTCCGAAGCGTCTTGTTCCTTCAAGAAATTTCGGATTCTTAAACGAACTGCAGCCTGCTAATCATTTGATACATCGTCAATGACTGCTGCTGTTCTCTCCTTGCAGGACAGGCGGGCTTCAGTCTCCGGCTCTATATCGAAGCTACAGAAGGTACATCGTGCCATCGTCTTCCTTCCTCTTCTGACCCAAGTTATTCGGGCAGCAACCCATTCTCTAACCGTATCTGCTCGTCGCTTCACCCCCCAAGCATGCTAGCTCACTATACGTGGTTTAGCTGACCCAAAATCCGGACACAGACCAAAAATCCTAAAGCGCATTTGGCAGGCATCGCACCAATTCGTTATCTATGTGTGAACTCGGATGACGCCGACAAGGTAGATCTCGAAGTCAACACCAGCGTGAACCTTCCACGAAGACGTTTACCTCCCAGATCGCGTTTTGGATGTTGGACCTGTCGGACACGCAAAGTAAAATGTGATGAAGCTCGGCCGGAGTGCAAACCATGTTCCCGACTCGGTCACACGTGCGATTATAACCCTCGATTGTTTTTCAAGGATGATACTCCTCGGGTTATCGAAAGAATGGGGCTAGCAAACCCGCGAAGGGGGTCAGTTTGGGACCTATCAGGGCCATGGCCCTTCCAACCCCAAAGCATGAATCTCCAGCTGGAGGATCTATTGCCTCCATTTTCTGCGTTAACGAACGATGAGGATCGAGAAAGGAAAGCTAAATTCCGAATAGCGGGCAGTTATCATGTAATCGTGAATCCCAGCAGTTTCGCAGACTACGAAGAGTATAAAACAAAAGAAGTTGATGGGTCTCCACATTTCACACCCTCGAAGGAGCCTGCCAGTGCTTACGTCGACCCCTTCAGCACTGACCAGCCACAAGACAGTGACCCATATAATAGTCCAAACGACAACCAAGCCTCAGATGACCCTGACATAGTGATTATAAAAGTATTCCAAGACGACAAGCGAAAGATGGTTTCGCCTGGAGGAGGCCTCGCTGTCCAACGAAGACCCTCGAGGACATCCACGCTCTTGATCCAATCATCTGTTACCTCCAGTTCTTGTCAAGAATGCTCTCGATTCTCATATGATAATACACCATTCATGAAGATGGCGAGTAAAGACGGGCGAGACCATCAATTAGTGTGTTACTACAAGAACTTTGTGCATCGTCATCTCGCTCAGGTTGGTCTTCCCGTCATCTTTTTCATTTAAGCTACTACTTTGGGCCGGACCCCATGCTGCGTGACCATCTACTGTCATTGGACTGCCTGAATAGGCCTGCAGTCCATTGCCGCAAAACACTGACTGCAACCCCTGAAAATCGACAATTTCTGGCCGATATATGACTTGGGGACTGCACCTCAGGATTTATGTGCCGTGTTGTGTACTTGGTCTTGGGTCATAATCTCCACTATACGCTCCTACTCATTGAAAGTCTTGTTATCAGGGCAACGCTGACTTTCAAGATCTCACACAGGTCCATCGCGACTCGCTTGGGACGTCGCTGGAGACTGGAACGTTATCCGCGCCCGATGTGTTCGAAAGGCAGGCTGCTGACTTCATGCCCCTCTACCACGCCTTGATGGCCTTTTCTGAATTGAGTATGTCCTATAAGAGCGGTATCGCAAATCTAGACGCTTTACAACACTACCAGCTAGCACTTCCATTGCTACAAGCCAACCTGCGAAGCGAGGAAGATCTGATATCCGACGGTGTGTTCCTGACTCACTTCATCCTCCTGCTCTACGAGATCGCAGCTGGCGAACCGCGTAAGCTGTGTTTTCTATTCGATTCTTCTTTTCCCTTTCAACCCTTCATGGGTCCCAAGACGATATCCGGGAACATTTTGCCTTAGAGCTCCTCTCTCAGAGAATGAGCGCTGGTAATGTTCATTTCGCACACAGCATTTGAAGATCTCCTCACGTATAGACTTTTGATAGCCCCCAACAAAGCACTCGGGATACTGAATCTCTGCTTCACGTGGTAATCTCTTCTCCAATTCTTTCGGACCTTTCTTCCACACCAGTATTAGCTTAATCGCTATCTAAAACTTCGTGTGCTCTGTTGAGGAGAAGCTGACGGTGAAATCGTCTTAGGTGGTTTCTCTCTTTGGTCACAACATATCAACCAACTCCTCCGCATCATACTATTACGCCGCGATATACATGATCATGAGCCGTACTCGTTCATCATATGGTGGGTTGCCGGCATCGACACGCACGTCGTACTTTCCGGTATGGGCGATGGCATTTTCGTCGAAACCATGCTCCGCCGAAACCTGTTGCCCTCTGGCATGGATCCTCAACATCCTTACCGCACCTTCCACAGCGATCCGCCCAGTGGTCTTGCTTCACCCCAGGAACATGAGGCTTTGCCAAGCGCGCTTGCTTTCCATCGCCGAATCAACATTTTGACCGCGGAGCTGGGTCTTTTAGCTAGAGATCTGAGGGCTGAGGAGAAGAGAGATCCACACGATAGGAGCCAGGCGGTAGTCCGGAGACGACAAACGAGGATTGAAGCATTGCAGGATACGCTTCGCAGAACTTGGAATGTGCAAATGCCAATTAGTGTGGCGAGTGGATATTGCAATCAGATCCTGCCGGTAGGCGCAAGAGGAATTTTTGAGCATGTAAGTAACACTTTGTTCTCCGCAGACCTTCCCAGCATCACTCTTGAGCACAGCTTCCGCTCACGTTGCTGACCAATCTGGAACAGTCATTCGCACTCTACCGCGCCACCCTCATCTATTCCCACACCTCGATGTACAGCACCCAACGCCTCCTCACCCCCAGTAGCCTCATCCATGAAGTATCTCAGTGTGCCGGCGAAATCCTTGGTCTCGCCCGCGAAATCGTGACACACAACCATATGGAGCGCAAATTCATCGTATTCCCACTCTTCATGGCCGGGTTCGTTAGCAAGTCTCGGGATGAGAGGATCGAGATTGTGGATCTGGTGAAGAAGATGGAAGAGGATAGTGTGGGAAGGAATGTAGCGGCCGCGAGAGAATTGTTGGAGATTGTCTACGAGAGGCAGGAACGCAGACGAGAAGAGCTGAAAAGGGAGGGTGTAGATGAAGGGAGAGAGGATGTGGATTGGGTAGGTGTGGTTGGAGAGTTGGGGCTGCAGGTGGTCAACTGTCGATTGTGAGAGACGGAAGCATGAGCCACCCCCAGAAGACGTGAAAGATGCGGGTTCGACGCGTTTACGATTAGATTTGATAACAGTAAGACTCGTACGTTCTGAGCGGAACAAGGAAATAGCACGACATTGCATCGCGGGTGTCTTACCGGCTTGGGACATTTGTGGGAAAGAGGTTCACTTCCTGCACGTGGGCATTTCCGCACAGCGACAATTACTGTACCACATGCACATGTCAAGCCATCGAGAATGCTTACGGAGCTCCCAACAACCATCAGTTCCAGCTGTATCCGGTACAGGCAAGGTACTTCCCTCTGGTGGTGAGGAAGCTCGTGGTGATCCATGGGAAGAAACGAATCCCTCGATATACTTTGTCGACTTGGATCCGAGACATTACTTCTGCCTTTGTGGGATTATGGTGATTGAGTGGAGTAGGAATAGAAGCTTCACTTGAATATCTTGAGGGTGTTTCATAATACATAGATGGTAAAGAGAATTTTTGTGGGCGAATGCGTGGTAAGCTTGTCGGGCTTGATATTGAGGACTCGGAATAGTTTCGCTCGAATCATGAGTGGAGCCCACAATAACATGAAGATGTATATACTCGATCAAATAATCATTCCTCCCAAAACGAAATTTCACATTCTCACAACCCAAAATGCATCTTCTCGATGTGGTCCTGTACCGGCAGAACGCCATCTTTCTGTAGCTTCAGTGCGACTTTCTCAGCATCCGCCCACACTCTTAATACATTTAAGCCCACAATTTTCGCAGCGTCCTTGTCCGAGACGCCCATTCTCAGCAATTCGGCGACGAGGTTGGGAAATTTGCTAACGTCCTCCAGTCCCTCGGGAGTGGTGGGTATACCGTCAAAGTCACTGCCTAGGCCAACATGATCGTAGCCGATCAGGTCTCCAATGTAGGTGATGTGACGTGCGACCTGGTGCAAGGTCGCATTGGGAGGGTATGCGTCCGGAATTCCCGATTTGGAGTCGGATGGTACGCAAGAGATGAAGTCGGGCGAGAAGTTGACCATGACGATGGAATTCGTCTTTTTGACCAGTTGGAGGACGTCGTCCTGTACGTTGCGAGGGTGTGGGCATAGAGCGTATGCTGAGCTGTGACTGAACATGATTGGGGCCATGCTGCCGTTCGTTTTTCCGGGATTCGCTCCCAGGACGTCTAACATCGTGTCCTTGCTGACGTGGGCTAGATCTACTAGCATACCCATCCCTGCACACGTTTTGGAGTCAGTACGTCCTTGGCAATCCATAGCACGGAGCCATGTGTAGCAGAAGAGGTATTGCCCTGCGATGCTCGGGAATAAGTGGTTGGCAAACGCAGTGAACATTCTTGGTAAGTGTACCGCGACTCAAGGGTATAATGCTAAGATGTGCCTTACTGTTCATCTCCTTGATCACAAGCTGCCCTTTTTCGCTCAGACCATTCCAATAAGCAGGGCCTGCAACGGTCTCACCGGACGAGTCGGTGGTAAGCGCGGCGTCGGCAAAGGCGTTGTTGCAATTGTGCGTCAGTGTAGCGTACTTCACGCCCAGCGAGTGGTAGATTCTGAGGTTGGAGAACGAATTTCCGATCTGATGCAGGCTGGTCGAGGTTTCGGAGTCAGCGCTGCTCGTTTCGAATTGGATAGCATGATAGATCTGAAGATGGAATGGGATACAAAGGGGAGACATGCTCCCAGAGCATGTTTTGTGACTCAAGACATCGCCAGCATTGTGGGAGAACGACATCTATAGTACGTACCCTTCTATGCCAATTGGCGAGACAAGTTGGCCATTCTTCTTGAATGCAGCCAAGGCGCTGCTGCTGTTAAGATTTGGAGTGGAGAAAATGTTTGGATACGATGCTGTTAATCGTTGAAGAAGGTCCAACTGTGAAAGGGTCGTGGACACCGCTATGATACTTTTAGTGCCATTTATCTTGACGATCAGAATAGTTTTCTCCAAATTCCAATCAACGAATGCTGAAAGCGTATGATCCAGAAGAAGAAGGGCGACCAACCTTCCACATAGTTGGCATTCGAGAAGTCGGTGCCATTCTTTGGGCATAAAACAAAGGCCGACCAAAAGGCTCCTCCAACGTTGCCCTTCCTTAGCCGAGGCAGATCTACGTGAGCATACATGCCACCGTTTTCAAACTTCTGTGTGAAATTCTTGTGGTAAATATCGTTTTGAAAGGCAAATCGTATAAGGATAGCAAGGTCATTATGGCCATCTGATGATGGATGTCAGAAAGAATGCTGCCTACGCTATACGATCGACTTTCAAGACCTATCAAAGGGTTTTCCGTCAGGATCTTATTGACTCTCGCCTCAATGGTCCTGGTGTCATCTTTGGGTCCACGCCAAGGTGTGTCCAAAGTGCCCGGCAGGAGTAGAGTTACGAAGACTGCAAGGCCCACCACTATCGTGAAAAGTGTGAGAAGTATTCGCAAGGGAGAGAAGCCTTCGGTGCTCCGATCCTCAACGTCTTCGTCTTTGGCATACTCAGTTTGTTCAATCACTATTCTTTGGGGTTGATACCGAGCTTTCGAGGGTCTTGAGAATCCATAGCCCGATATTTCCGGCGCGGAGCTACCCTGAGGTAATAGGGGATCGGTCTCTGACGCGGCCATCGTCTTTGATAGGCCACTATCTGATTCAGTTTGAGGTTCTCAGACACATCCTATAGTGGTAGTGGTAGGTAGCATCAGTGATAGATGCCAAGAGATTGTGGCGAGTGTGATAAGCAGCGCCACTCGAGCTAAACATTAGCGCCAACATGCATGGTCGAAAGCAGGATGGAGGAATCGACTGAAGGTCTTGGCAAGAGTGACGCTGACGACAAGCAACAATAATGATGGCTTCGCTCGATGCACATTTGGTCACCATTGCTAAGTCGCAGTCGCATCGCCTTTCACTCTCCCCATTCGCTCCTTCCAGTATGTATCTGTTATGGCTCGTCAAACGTCCAAATCAATGCCTGTACAACAGCAGCAGCCATGGCGTGCTCGCCCAAGGCAGAAATACTCTGCTGCTCGAGCCTTCTACATTGCCATTCTCGTGATATCGACTACTGCAGTACTGAGCTTGATGAGCAATAAAATAATTCCCTCCTACACAGAGGTCCCGAACAATCAGCTCCTTCGCCGAAGCAGTGCCATTGACCAATATCACCCCTCCGGAGGCAATCTTCTGCGCAGAGATGAAGCGGTATTGTCACCCCTTCCTGCCCATAGTCCTGAGAGCGCTCGCAAGAAACTGACTTGCAGTACACAGTGCCGCCTCGTCAATACTGCCAGAGACCAATGCGCCTTCGTTCGCGCCAATTGCCCCGACGAGGAAGCAGGCCTTTTTTCCTACCTTCAACTTTATTATTGCAAGCTCCATGCGGCGAAACCGTTCGCATTCGTCATCTTGATGCTATGGCTTGGTCTGCTCTTCAGCACTATCGGTATTGCTGCTAGCGACTTTTTCTGCATAAACCTCAGCACTATCGCCAGCATCTTGGGCATGAGCGAGAGCATGGCGGGCGTTACATTCCTGGCCTTTGGAAACGGTAGCCCTGACGTCTTCTCTACGTTCGCGGCGATGAAAACACACAGCGGCAGCTTGGCTGTTGGGGAGCTCATAGGGGCAGCAGGCTTCATCACTGCAGTCGTAGCCGGCTCGATGGCTCTAGTGAGACCATTCAAGGTCGCGAGGAAGAGTTTTGTGAGAGACGTGGGATTCTTCATTGTTGCAGCAAGCTTCAGTATGGTCTTTTTAGCAGACGGTCACCTAGACTTATGGGAGTGCGCGGTCATGGTTGGGTTCTACGTCTTTTACGTGATCACGGTTGTCGTATGGCACTGGTATCTACGACGACGGTCTCGCCAAAGGCTACTAGAAGACGTAGCAAGGAGCCATTTCCATATTCCTGGTACCGACGAGGCAGTACACGAGACCTATCATGACGAGGACGATGAAGGTATAATAGCACCCAGGAGTAGAGGTACGACAAGAACGGTATCTACGACTGATTTTGACAACTTAGAAAGAGGGGGTAGCCCGATGCTTAGAGCCATGGACGAAGACATGGATGCAGATGATGAGACACGAGACCGTTACCTCGCTGAAATTAGTAGCAACATGCGCGTCAGTCGACCAAGGCATGGGGAGCGCAGGAACACTATCACCCCCATACGACCTAGTCTGGTTGGCGCACTCGAATTTAGAGCGATACTCTCTTCATTGCAAAAGTCGAGAAACATCCAGACCATTCCGATCAACTTGCGCAGGTATTCAGACGATCCAACATACACGGCGGCACAACAACAGGACAATATCTCGACAGCTTCCAATCCTAATATCTATTGTAATAATGTCGATGCTCACGACGTGGCAGAAAATGCTTCTTTGAGAAATAGCCTTGATGCTGATCGGACTGGCCCAAATCGCGTTCGCGCAGTATCTGCAAACGACGCTCTAGGTTTGCGATTAGACCCTGGTGCGCTACAAAGGCCACGAACAGATCTTCTGGGCGCAATGCCTCCGAAGCGTGGAGCGCTTTTGACACCAGAAGATGCAGTAGACAATCGACAAAGGAAGAGGTCGCCTAGCCCCCCTGCTCCGAACCTGGCTGTGTCGTCCCCAGCCGATGAATTCGGCTACCTATCCATGAGCCCCGCGCCCATGTCTCCTTTGCAATGTGGACGACCTGATGAACTGCTGGCTCCGCCCGAAGATGGATTTTCGGGGCTCTCAGAGCCTCAGCACAGAAGCAATGATGACCAAGGCGTAAAAGATGGTATCCCGGTCGATGCGCCAAAGATGGCCGGCAAACCACAAGTGCCCAGAATCCAGATACCACACTCTTCAATATTGCAGAGGTCAAGAGCATCAAGCAAGTCAAGTGGCCACTCACCATTTCCAGCGTATCATGATGATCCGGACTTCGTTCCTACACGCCCTTCACGTACACCGAGCCTACGGTTACCTCCATCTAGTGTTGAATCTGAATCGACGTATTACCAGAACCTCTACCAGCAATCTGAGGAGAAGCCATTGCGCTGGTGGCCTTACAAGATCCTTCCTACACCACAGATCCTAGTATCTACTCTTTTCCCGACTCTTTATTCATGGAAAAATAAGAACATGTGGGAGAAAATGTTAGGCGTTGTTGCTGCACCTAGCGTCTTCCTCCTCGCCATCACCCTGCCCATCGTCGAACTCGACAAAGCCGAGGAGGAGGAGGATCTTCCAGGAATTGTAGCTCCGGAACCAGGTTTACCGCCTCCCGAGCATACTGGACGCCGCAGGGGATCCACTTTGGCCATTCTCCCCCAGGATAGTCCTACACTTCAGACTAGTGACAGCCAGGATACGCCAGGACCGCCGAATCGTCAAAATCATTCACCAGCCATCAACGTTTCTGGACCCGAGAGCGACACTGCCAATAAGCATTCCCTCGCACCTCCCAGGCCTTTGCAACCTCCACGCCGCCAATCCTCAAACCATGCACAGCAGACTCCAAGCTCAGGTGAACCGCCTTCGTCCCCTAAAGAGTGGAATCGATGGCTTGTAGCGACCCAAATCTTCACCGCGCCCTTTTTCATCGTCGTCCTCCTCTGGGCTAACACCGACGAAACCCTTTCTATTCGGAAACTGCTCCTTCCATGTCTATACTCCCTCATCGGTTCGCTCCTAGCTTTCGCCATTCTTGTCTTGACAACCACGCCTTCTCACGCTCCCAAACGCCGCTACCTTCTCTGCTTTCTAGGCTTCATTGTCTCCATTGCTTGGATATCCACAATCGCCAATGAAGTTGTTGGCGTCCTCAAAGCCGTCGGCGTCATCCTTGGTATCAGCGATGCTATACTCGGTCTCACCATCTTTGCAGTTGGGAACTCTTTAGGCGATCTTGTCGCTGATATCACTGTTGCACGTCTAGGCTATCCAGTAATGGCACTCTCTGCCTGCTTCGGTGGGCCGATGCTGAACATACTTCTGGGCATAGGCCTCAGTGGGCTGTACATGACCATCACAAACGGCGAGAAAAGACACGAGATGCATCCAGGGAGACCGGTGAAGTATAAGCCTTACCAGATCGAGGTTGGAGGGACGTTGTTGATCAGTGGAATTACTCTTCTGGTGACCTTGGCAGGGCTATTGGTCGTGGTCCCTTTGAGAGGGTGGCGTATGGATCGGCAGGTGGGGTGGGGACTTATAACGCTATGGGTTCTCACTACGATCGGGAACGTAATCGTGGAGGTGTTGGGCTGGGGTAAAGAGTTCTAAATTTTGGAGCTTGTATAAAGATGAATGCATTGGGTGGCGTTCGATATCCAGGTGGTGATCTGACTTAGTTAATGTTACACGCATAAAGACCTTGACGATGGCCTGAATGAAGCTATGTCCCTTTCAGTCTACGTAACTGAGCTGATGTATGAGCACTTAATCGGCGCCACCCCTAGTCGCTAAAGCTCCTAGGGGTTCTCACCCAAACGTCGGCTACAGTCAAACGTCGGTCTTTTGTCTTCTACCTACTCTCTATCAACCACATCATGTCCGCAGCTTATAAGGATCAAGAGGCA
>JAABUK010005777.1_pt1 | contig 18964 bp, 12 predicted proteins | sample 5559141 | NCBI WGS metagenome assembly JAABUK01 (sample SAMN10711869, study PRJNA513367) | rock metagenome | isolation source: Antarctica rocks | place: Antarctica: Victoria Land, Pudding Butte nord | collected 2016-01-03 | reverse complement strand
CTGGAGCGCCTCGACATCGCGCGGCGCAAAGAGCCAGGCGTTGCGATTGGCCGCCGAGTCGTCGCACAGATCGCGCACGCTGCCGGCGTCGCCCACGATGAGCGGAACTCCGGTCGCCCCAGCTTCGAGCAGCACGTTGGGCAGACCGTCGCGGTCGCCGTCGCGCGCCACGCGGCAGGGCAGCACGAACACATCGCACTGCAGCATCGACGCGCGCACGGCTTCGCTCGACTGAGCACCCGCAAAGCGAACCCGGCCTTCGAGCCCCAGCGCGGCGCTCAGACGCTCCAGCCGCGCGCGCTCCGGGCCGTCACCGATAATTGTCGCCTGCCACGCTCTGTCAGGATGATCCGAGAGCCACAGCTGAAGCGAGCGCAGCAGGACATCGAAGCCCTTCTTGGGCACCAGCCGCCCGACGCTGAGGATTTGGAAGGGGCGCGCCGGTTCGTAAGGCTGCCACTCGCGGCGGGGCCATTGAGCAAGCGGCAGCCCGTGCGGGGCGTAGAGGACGCGCTCGGGGCGAGCGGCCAGGCTGCGCAGCCGCTCGGCTCCGCTGCGCGTGCAGGCTGCGGCGAAGGCAGCCGAGCCCAGCTTGGCGCGCAGGTCGCCGCCCTCCACCCACAGGTCGCGCGCGTGAGCCGAGAAGCTCCACGGAACCTTCAGCTCGCGCGCCGCTGCGCTCGCCCAGGCCGCGGGGAACGAGGCCCAGGCCGCGTGGATGTGGTCGATTTTCAAGCCGCCCGCCTTCGCCTCCCCTGCCTTCGACTCGCGCGCCCAGCGAGTGCCTTGATCGCGCCACCACGCCTCGCCGCGCGCCCGCCGCGCCAGCCGCGAGCCCAGCCCAGGCGAGCGAGGCAAAGGCAGCGCGCCCTCGCCCGCGCGCCAGGCGAAGGCACGCACGTCGAGCCCAAGCGAGCGCAGGGCCTCGACCTCGCGGCGCAAAAACGTCTCGGACGGCGAAGGGAAAGCCTCGAAGATGAACGCGATGAGCATGAGCGAGCAAAGGCCAACGGCAAGTACTTGCAGCACGAGTTCGGCGCGTTCCTCAATCGGCGCGGCCTGCTGCCTCTTGATAGGCCGCGAAGGTGCTCAGGGCGGCGCGTCGCCACGAGAAGTTGCTCGCCCATTCCTGCTGCTTTTGCGCCTGAGCGGGCGAAGTGACCTCTGAGACGGCCTGGGCCAGGGCTTGCGAAAGGGCTTGGATGTCCAGAGGATCGACGAGGCGCGCGACATTTTGCAGGCCCGCGATGGGCACGCGCTGCGAGGCCACCACGCGAGCGCCCGAGGCCAGGGCTTCCAGGACGGGCAGCCCGAAGCCCTCGGCCAGCGAGGGGAAGGCAAAGGCTGCGCACAGGCGATACAGCAGCGCCAGCTCGTCGCGCTCGACGTAGCCCAGCGAGCGCACCTGAGCTGAAGCGCCTTCAGTGCCATCAGCGCCTTCGCGGGCTTGCAGGGCGGCGGCCTCGAAGCTCTTCCAGGCGCGTGCGCCTCCGGTCACGATCAGCGGCACGTCGCCGAGCTCGCGCGGCCACAGGCGCATGGCCTCGACGATGGCGCGCACGTTCTTCTTGGGCTCGGGGTTGCCCACGAACAGCACGAAGCGCGCGGGCAGGCCCCACTTCAGGCGGGCCGCTTCGAGCTGCTGGCGGCTCGGCTGGCGCCCGAACGCCTCGCCCACGCCCAACGGAACGAGAACGCCGCGCGCACCGGGCGCGAAGCGGTTGAGGTCGCGCTCGACGGTCTGGGAAGGGATCAGGACTCGCGCGGCGCGGCGGGCGCACAGCGGCAGCAAGAGGCCGTAGTGGACGCGGTTGAGGCGGGTGGCGAAGCGCGGCTGCGACAGGGCGATGAAGTCGTAGATCGTCAGGACGACGGGCACGTTGGGCTTGAGCGGGCAGACGTAAGTTGGGCAGTGCAGCACGTCGAGGCGGGCGCGGCGGGCCGCAGCGGGCAGGATGGTCTGCTGCCACGCGATGCGGCGCAGCTTGTGCCGCCCGTCGAAGCCCAGCGCCTCGAAGCGCCAGTTCGCGGGGAAGAGGCGGCGCGCCTGTTGGAGCGGGCCGTCGCGCGGCATCCACAGCTTCCATTGCGAGCGCGGAATCAGGCCGAGATCCTCGCACTCGCGCAGGGCCTCAAGCAGGTTCCACAGCGCGTATTCCACGCCGCCAAAGCGCCCGTACAGGGCGGTCGCATCCACTCCAATTCTCATCGCGCGCTTGGATTTTAACCGGACGGGGCAGCCTTGATCGGCGGGCAAGTACTTGCAGTACTTGCACGATGAGACTTTACGACGCGCTTGGAGCGCTTGGATTTTCTTGTGCGGGCTGTGGAGCGTGCCAGCGGCGCAAGGCAGAGGCAGCGGCAAGCGCCAGGAAGGCAGGCAAAATTCGTCTCGCAAGTACTTGAGGGCGGCCTCAGCTCCAGCTTGTGACCGCCGGCTTCCAACCGTGTTACGCTTTTGGTATGAAGCTGCTGTCGCGACTGATAGTTGTGCTGTGTGTTCTGGGCGGGCTGGGCTACGGATCGTATGCCTTCGGGCGCTACGTGCTGTCCAGGCACCTCTTCGGCGCGCTGCACAAGCAGGGCGCATCGACCTCGGTGGCCAGCGCCTCGGTGGGCAAGACCGACCTGCGCGGAGGCAAGCCGCGCGTCGAGGTCGAGGTGCTGCCCGCCGATTCCGCAGGCCCCGGCCCTGCCCTGCCGCCCAGCGATGCCCTGGAGCGCCACGCAGCCGAGTTCAAGTCCGACAACCCGACCTCGCTCTCGCAGGAGGACAGGCGCAACCGCCAGAGCGCTGGCCCGAAGGCCGGCGCGGGCGCGCACCTGGGCCAGCGCGAGTTCGACAACGCGGACGGCATGGATGTCAACGACGGCTCGGGCGGCTTTGGAGATGGCTCCTCGCGGCGGCGCGCGCGCGAGCGGCTCAGCAGCGACCGCTGGGGCAGCGGGGATCGCCCGCGCCGCCGCCGCCGCACGCATTCCTTCAGCACCTCCAGCAACCCAAGCCAGTCCTCGCCGGCGCACGATGAGAGCAGCCCGCGCGAGCTGCCCAGCCGGGTCGAGTCCGGCGGTTCGAGCAGCTCCAGCGGTTCGAGCGGCTTCGAGCGCCCCTCGCGCAGCGCGAGCGAAGAGCCGCGCGCCCACCGCCGCTCCAGCGACGCTGGCGAGCGTTCGCACCGCGCCCGCTCGGAAAGCCCCGACTCGCACGGCAGCTCGGGCTCAGGCGAATCGCCCATCCCGCACGCCGAAAGCAGCGGCGGCGATTCGCCCATCCCCAAGCCCGAGTAGAACGCCAAGCCCAACCCAGCCAAGCCGTCCGCCGTAGTTTTGTGGCGGACGGCTTTTGTGTCGCGCGGAGCCAAGCGTTGAGCAAGCCGAGCGCAAGTACTTGAGGCGGCTCCAACCTTCCAGCGGTGCTGCGTTGCCTATCGTTTGGCGTCAGCTTTTAGCCATGCAGGACGCAGCGAGCCAATTCTCAGGTGCGAAATATTTGCTTTGCGACAGCGGAAACAGGTTGGTAATTATTTCGGTTGGGTATAATGACCGCGAAGTAAACGTCAGGTGAAGCCGCGAAGCGAGCGAAATGTTGCCGAAAGGAACAATTCTTGCAAACTCACGGGCCAAGCTGATGAGCATTCAAGCGCCCATCGCGCCAAGGAGAAAAGATGTCTACACCGCAGTGCAGTTCGGCACTCATCCGTGCTTCCCGTTCCAAGCGAGGGTTCACCCTCATCGAACTTTTGGTCGTTATCGCGATCATCGCGATCCTCGCGGCCATCCTCTTCCCGGTTTTCGCCCGTGCTCGTGAGAACGCGCGGCGTGCGAGCTGCCAGTCGAACTTGAAGCAGATTGGCCTGGGTGTCGTGCAGTACACGCAGGACTACGACAACACCCTGCCGCCGCAGGCAGGTAGGGATACGGATGGCCCCGCGGACGACAGTGCTCCCTTTGGCTCGTGGGCGCAGCGTATGCAGCCCTACCTAAAGAGCACGCAGCTCTTCAAGTGCCCCTCCAGCACTCTCAACCGTAACATAAACGGGACTCCGCTCGCGTCGCTCAACTACCCAGCCATTCCCGCCTCCTACTCGGCGAGCATACACTACTTCGGCAACAACCCCACCAGGCCCAACTCCGAAGCCGTGATCCAGTCGCCGTCCACCAAGATCATGGTGACCGAATCCAGCGACTCTCAGACTGCCTTCGCCGCCGCCGACTGGAACACGAATTCCCTGTTCCGCGACAGAGGTTTCGCCGGTCACCTGGGCACTTGCAACTACCTGTTCGGAGATGGGCACGTCAAGTCGCTGCTGCCCTCGCGCACGATGGGCCCCACCTACAATATGTGGGGCGCGTTCACGGATACGAAGGGCCCTTCCTGCTCCGCCGGAAATTGGGACACCAACGACGACGCGGCCAATCCCAACTGCGATTCTCCTTCCGCTGGTGCCGCAACCAGACTGGGCGACCTGGATAACAGGTACAAGTAACTCGCCTCCCTTGCGCTATGCAAGCCGGGCATCAAAACGCCGCGCTGAGTGTTCAACTCAGCGCGGCGTTTTGGCGTTTGGCTCGCCATCTCAATTATCAAACTGCTTCCAATTAGAGCCCGGCTTACTCCGTCGCAAGTTAAGCGCCGGAATGCGCTTCAGGCACAAGTACTTGCAGGGGTCGCGCGAACCGCTCATCGCAACAGCGAACCGTACGCAAGGCGCTGCGGCTAAGGGCGAGATCGAGGGCGTGCCAGTGGCTTCTGCTGCACGATGCCACGATCTTCGTTGATCGTGAGAGCCTGGTTCGCTGAGATATCACTGAGCACCATCAGCTTCCCGGCGGGCCAGTGAATGGTGAGGCTGAGGACTTTCGCCTGCCGCCCCATGCCGATTGTAATGGGCAATTCACTTTGCGACAGGTACGAAGAGCCGCTCTTGACCATGCGGCGCACGATCTCAGCCGGGGCTTGGCCCACTTTTTGGAAGCGCGCTTCAACCACGGCGCCGATGGCACTGCGGTTGCTTTTGGTGCCCACGAGCGTCAGGCGCAGGGCGTTGTTGCGCAAAGCAGCAGAAGCCGGCTCGTTGTGCGACAGAACGGGGACACCACCATTGATGGTCAAGAGCACATCTGGATAGCCATCGAGATCAATGTCGGCGTAGGCCAGGCCGCGGGCCACACGCGGCTCGCGCAACCCAGGGCCGCTTTGCAGGCCTACCTCGTCGAACTTCACGGGTTGCTGAGAGCGATTCAGGTACAGCAAGGGGCGCTGGGCGAAATCTAGGTCGCGGCGCATATCGTGAATGGTGTCCTGAACATGACCGTTTGCTGTCATAATATCGAGCCAGCCATTGTTGTTCACATCAAGGAAGATGCACCCGAAGGTCAGGAAACTCGTGCTGGGCTGGGCGACTTCGGCCAGGCCTGCGATGTCGGTGAAGGCCCCTTCGCCCTGGTTTTGGTACAGGCCGATGTATTCGTGATCGAAGTTGCCGATGACAACGCTGTCGCGGCCCGAGTGATCCACATCGCCGACATCGACACCCATGCCGGCCCGGCTTCTTCCCGACGCGTTGTAGGAAATCCCGGAGGCAATTCCCATCTCAGCGAAGGTACCATCTTTGCGGTTGAGGAAGAGGTAGTTGCGCACGGTATCGTTGGTGACCAGTAGGTCGGGCCAGCCATCGTTGTTCACGTCGCACAGCGCCACGCCCATGGACTTGCCCTCGTCGGTGCCGGGAGCCCTGCGCCTCGCCTGCTCCTGAGCCATTGTGAGAGGCGGCGCCATGGCCTCGTTTCTGGCTCTGGCCGCGCGCTGGCGCAGCACGGATGGCTCGCTTGAAACCAGCGTCGCGACCGGGCCGTAGATGCCGGATTTGGCGGACACATCCACGAACCGGCCCCCACCCTCGTTGTGGTAGAGGTGGCTGGCCTGCCCGACATAGGCCGGAGGGCCAGTATAAGTTTTCATGTAACCGCCCCGCACCTTCTGGTTCGAGCCGTAGCTCCAGATGTCTGTGCCTGGAGTCCATTCGATGTAGCGGCAAACGAAGAGGTCGAGCTTGCCGTCGCGGTCGTAGTCCACCCACATGGCGCTGGTGCTGAAGCCCGCGTCTTGCACGCCGGCTGCCTGCGCCACCTCCTTGAACTTGCCCTTGCCCTCGTTGTGGAACAAGTAGTTGCGCCCGTAAGAGGTCACGTACAGGTCGGGCCGCCCGTCGTTGTCGTAGTCGCCCACGGCGACGCCCATGCCCTGCATCTCGATGTCCAGCCCGCTGCCGGGCGTCACATCGCTGAAGGTATTGTTCCCGTTGTTGTGGTACAGCGCCCCCACTGTGCGGTGGCGAGGCGGCAGCGGCGGCGATGTAAAACCGTATTCTTTGTGTGCGACACGGCCCGGCCCGCTCGTGTAGGCCCTGACCTCAGCGGGCGTCCAGTCGCGGCCATTGGCGAGGAAGATGTCCTGGTAGCCGTCGCCGTCGTAGTCGATGAAGGCCACGCCGCTGCCCATCGTTTCGGGATACAGCTTCAGGCCAAAGGCGCCGCTGTTGTGCTTGAAGCGCAGGCCCGCAGCCTTAGTGATGTCGCTGAACCGAACAGGCGAGGGCACAGTCTTCTGCAGGCGCGGCGGCAGGCGCGGCGTGGGCAGCGAGGGATCGACCATCGCGGGCGACTGGCAGCCGCTCAACGCAGACAACAAGCCCGCCAACCCGACGCCCCACGCTGCTTTGAACCCGCACGGCACCCCACAAATCCGCACGCTGCGAATCCGCACGCTGCGAATCCGCGCGCCGGGCAAAGCCTGCACCTGGCGGAAATGCGCGCCCAAGACCAGGCCGCATTTCCCTTTGTCGGAGGCTTCCTCAACGGCTCTGGAAGGCGTGGCGCGCAGACCGGCGTCAGGAGCTTGAGCAGGAGCTTGAGAAGGCAGCGGGCGGATCGCATTAGTGGCCATAGAAGGGAGTCGCGGGGCGCAATACAGTCTCACGCAATCGAGCGCAAAAGAACAGCCGCCCCACATCGAAAAACGCGGCGCGGAAGCTCAACACAGCCGGGCCGCGTGCCTCTGGGCGCATCGCTTGCGCTTGCAGCGACCGGACACCGCCCGCTGCAAGCGCGCGAGCCCGCTTGCACGTTGTTCTTCGCGGCCTCCTTTGCGGAGCCGCGCAATTAGCGCCTGCACTCAGGGGTAAACTCCCAGGCACAAGGCACCATCGCACTCACACGACGCTGCAAGTACTCGGGGCGCCGCGCACCTGTACTTCCTTCACCATTATGGATTTGCTGCAAGATTTAAACGAGCCTCAGCGCCAGGCTGTGCTGCACGACTCGGGCCCGCTGCTCATCTTCGCCGGAGCCGGCAGCGGCAAGACGCGCACCCTGACGCGCCGCATCGCCCGCCTGGTACTGGAGCAAAATGTTCCAGCCTCGCGCATCCTGGCCGTGACCTTCACCAACAAGGCGGCCAAAGAGATGCGTGCGCGGCTCGACCAGCTCATCGGGCGCGAGGCCAAGTACTTGTGGATGGGCACCTTCCACGCCCTGTGCGCTCAGATGCTGCGCATCCACGGCGAGCACATCGGCCTGCCCGCGCGCTTCGTCATCTTCGACACCGACGACCAGATGCGCGTCCTCAAGGACGTGCTGCGCGAGCTGGACCTGGACTCCGAGCGCAACCCCCCGGCCCGGATGCTGGGCCTCATCTCGGACTGGAAGAACAAGCTCACGCCGCCCGAAGAAGCCGCCTCGACCGCCTCCTCGCCGCCCAAGAAGCTCGGGGCGCGCGTCTACGCGAGCTATCAAAAGCGATTGGCAGCCGCCAGCGCGCTGGATTTCGACGACTTGCTGATGCAGTCGGTGCGGCTGCTGCGCGAGAGCCAGTCGTCGCGCGAGTTCTGGAGCGAGAAGTTCCTGCACATCTTGATCGACGAGTTCCAGGACGTGAACCAGGCTCAGTTCGAGTGGGCTAAGCTGCTCGCCGCCAGGCACCGCAACATCTGCGTCGTGGGCGACGATGACCAGTGCGTGGCCTCGGGCCAGTTGGTGCGTACGCCTGGCGGAGAGAGCGCCATCGAAGCGATAGGCACGGGCGACCATGTTGTGGCCGGGGCCGGGCGCGGCACGAGCATGAGCGCAGCCGTGAGCAAGGTGCGCGTGCGCGAGTATGAGGGGCCTCTGGTCGAGGTCGCGACGCGCGGCGGGCGCACGATGCGCGTCACGCCACACCATATGTGCTTCGCCAGGCTGGGCGCGCGCGAGGACAAGTATTTGGTGTACCTCATGGAGCGGCGCGACAGGGGCTTCCGCGTCGGCATCACGGTTGGAGCGCGCTCCAACGGGCGCGACCCTGAGCTTGTGCTGGGGCTCAAGGTGCACGCCACCCAGGAGAAGGCCGACAAGATGTGGGTCTTGCGCGTGTGCGACTCGCGCGCCGAAGCCGCCTACTGGGAGCAGCTCTTCGCCTTCCAGTGGGGCCTGCCAACCACGATTTTCCACGTCGCGGGGCGCGGCGTCTCGATGACGCAGCAGCACATCAACGAGCTGTATGCGCGCATCGACACCCGCACGCGGGCGGCCCGCCTGCTGGAATCGCTCAACTTCAGCGCCGCGCATCCTCACTACCGTCCCGGCGGCTTGGTCAATGGCGAGGGCACCAGCCGCCGCGTCGTGCACGTCACGGCCTTTGGAGCCAACGCTCCATCCCAAGCTGCGCCCTGGTTTCGCCACCGTGTCTGGCTCAACACCTCGGGCCGCGCTCTGGAGGAGCAAGCGCAGCGCAGCGGGCTGGGCACACGCGAGGGCAGCAAGGGGACGTGGCGCATCGAGCGATCCTACGCCGACCTGGGGCGCACGGCTCTTCTGGCCGAGCAAATCGCGCGCGCCACCAGCGAGGACGCAGAGCCCTCCGACATCGCGCACTGGGCCGCGCTCACCAACGAACGCAAGCTGGCCGTGATGCCCGCCTCGCACCTGCACCCGACCATGCTGGTGCCTGTCCTGGACGAGCATGGCTGCGTCGTCGAGGACGAAATCGCGAGCGTCCAAAGCATCGAATACAAAGGCACTGTCCATGATCTAAACGTGTCGCACGCGCACAATTACACAGTCGGCGGCATCCTGGTCCACAACTCGATCTACGCCTGGCGCGGCGCGGACGTGCAGATCATCCTGGACTTCGAGCGCCACTTCGCCGATGCTCAGGTCATCCGCCTGGAGCAGAACTACCGCTCGACGCAGAACATCCTGGACGCCGCGCACGGCGTGATCTCCAAGAATTTCGGACGCCAGCCCAAGCGCCTGTGGACACAGAGCGGAAGCGGCGGGCGCGTCATCCTGCACGGCGCCGCCAACGCGCAGGAAGAGGCGCTGTGGGTCGTGAGGCAGGTCGAAGTACTTAGGCGCGAGCGCAAGGGCAAGCTCGCGGACTTCGCCATTTTGTGCCGCATCAACGCCCAGTCGCGCCCCTTCGAGGAAGCCTTTATGCGCGCCCGCGTGCCGCTCAAGCTCATCGGCACCCAGCGGTTCTACGACCGCAAGGAAATCCGCGACCTGGTTTCCTACCTCAAAGTGCTTTACAACCCCAACGATGCGCTGTCGTTGCAGCGCATCATCAACGTGCCGGCGCGCGGCATCGGCGTCACGACGGTGGAGCGGCTGCAGGCGATCGCGAGCGAGTCGGGCCTGTCGCTGTTCGAGACGATCTTCCACTCGGGCGCCGAGGTGCTCGGGCGCACCATCGACATCAAGCTCGAAGGGCTGCGGCGCGTGCTCAAGGCGCTGCAGGAAGATGTCAAGCAGGCGACGACGGTGGTCGAGATCATCGAGCAAGTACTTGTGCGCACGCAGTACCTGGAGTTTTTGCGCTCTGAGAAGGAAGGGCGCGGCATCGACCGCGCCGCCAACATCGAGGAGTTCACGGCGGCGGCGGGCGACTTCGACGCGCGCATGAGCGACGAGAACTGGGGCGAGGCGCCGTCTGAGGGCGCGCCGTTCCTGGGCCTGTTCCTCGAATCCTCGGCCCTGGACAACGCCGTGGACAAGAACGGGGCTGCGGACGACGCCGTGGCGCTGATGACTTTGCACTCGGCCAAGGGCCTTGAGTTCGCGGTGGTGTTCATGGTGGGCATGGAGCAGGGGCTGCTGCCGCACAGCCGGGCTTTGTGGGGCGAAGGGGCCGGCGCGGACGAGCTCGAAGAAGAGCGCCGCCTGTGCTACGTCGGCATGACACGCGCGCAGGAGCAGCTCATCTTGACCCACGCCGCGCAGCGCACCCTGCACGGGCGCACCGAAAGCACGCAGCCCTCGCAGTTCCTGGACGAGGTTCCGGCCACGCTGCTGGAGAAAACCGGCCTGGGCTCGGCAAGCGCGGCGCGCACCGCCTCGACGAGCTGGGACGCCCCCGAGCGCCAGCGTTACGGCCCCAAGGCCACGACCGGCAACACGCCGGTGCCCAGCGCCCCGGCTTCCGAAGCCAGGTACCTGGAGCCGCTCAAGTTCTCGATCGGCGACCGCGTGCAGCATCCCAGCTTCGGCGAAGGCGTGGTCGTCAACACCTCGACCAACAGCGGCCCGAGCGAGTGGGCCGAGGTCGCGTTCTTGAGCCTGGAAGTCGGCAAGAAGAAGCTCTCGGTTTCGTTCGCGCCGCTGGAAAAGATGGCTTAGCGGGCTGCAAGTACTTGAGCGTTGGCCATCGCCTTGCACGCTCGCAGCGGCGTGTTGCCGGCGGCGTGCTCCAAAGCGAGCGCAGCTGAGCCAAGCGCAACTATTTGAAGGCTGAAGCGGAGAACATTATGGCGCGAGATCGTGTGCCTACTGGCATTACTGGGCTGGACACCATGCTGTCGGGCGGCCTGCCCTTCGGCAAGAGCTACCTGCTCTCGGGGCCTCCGGGGACGGGCAAGACGACCTTCGCGGCTCAGTTCATCCGCGAAGGGCTCGAACGCGGCGAGAACGGCATCTTCATCTCCATCGACGAGAAGCCCTCGCACATGATCGAGGACCTGGAATCGCTGGGCTGGGACTTGCGCACGCCCTCCGACGAAGGCCGCCTCACCCTGCTCGATGTGTCGCCCTACTTCAACTGGGTTCGCTACTCCAAGGCCAACGCGGTCGATGCCAACGAGGTGCTGCAGGACTTGTCCAAGCAAGTGCGCCGCATCAACGCCAAGCGCGTCGTCATCGACCCCTTAGTTCCGCTCGTCTTGCACCGCGACCGTATGCACGATGTGCAGGAATACATCCGCAAGCTCATCTTCGGCATCGACGACAACCTCGGTGTCACCACCCTGATGACCACCCACCCCGGCCCCTGGAGCTTCAGCTCGGGCGACAACGGCATCGAGGAGTTCATGGTCTCGGGCGTCATCACGGCTCGCCTCACCAAGCTCGACACAGGCCGCCACGTGCGCACCATGTTCGTGCGCAAGATGCGCGGCACGCCCACCGACTTAGTCGAATACACCTACACCATCGAGCAGGACAAGGGAATCGTCATCGGCGAGCCCCTCTTCGAGGCCCAGCGCCGCGCCGCCCGCGAAGCCCGCGACCTGGGCCTATCACCCGAAGGCAGCCCCCTTTCAAGAGAAGCCAACGGCCACGCCGAGCCTTCCCCGGTGCCCCTGCCCGCCGCTTACTGAAGCCCAGCGCCAGGCCAGAGCCTCTGCCAGTTCTTTCTGGCAGAGGCTTCTTGCCGTCGGCCAACCCCCCAAGTACTTGACGGGGGCTTGAGCCTCCACACTCGAGAGCCTCCACACTCGCTAATCGATTTTGAGTTATCATTAAGAGCTATGCCTCACGCACAGCAGGCGCGGCTTGCTCTGGCGCCGCACTCGGGTTGGGCTTTTGCGCATGGGCTGGCGCCGGCTCTGGCTCTGGCTGTGCTGGCGATGCTCTCGCTGTGGGCGGGGGCGGCGGTTCCCAGCTGGGCGGCGCTGCGCTCGCGGGGCTTCGAGAAGCACCTGTCGCTCCTGATCGGCTTCTCGGCGGGGCTGATGCTGGCGACCTCGCTGCACGACCTGCTGCCCGAGGCGCTCGAAAAAAGCTCCTCGCGCGCCATGACCGGCGTGGCCATCGGCTTCCTGACACTCTACATCGTCGAGCGCGCCACGCATTTCCACGCCTGCCGCCACCGCCACTGCGACGTTGAGCGCGAGCACGTTGAGCACGAGCAGCACGTTGAGCACGAGCAAGCGGGGCTTGGCGTGCGGCACGCGGGGCACGCGGGGCACTCGCACGGATTTGCGGCGAGCGGCTCGGGGCGGGTGCACGCGGACAGCATGGCTCTGGCGGGCATGAGCGTGCACAACTTCGCGGATGGGCTGACGACGGCGGTGGCCTTCAGCGTGTCGGCGGCGGCTGGGCTGACGGTTGTGCTGGCGATCGTGCTGCATCAAATGGCGGCTGGGCTGAGCCTGGGCGCCATCCTGCTGCGGGCGGGGCGCGGCCAGAAGCGCGTGCTGCTCTCGACGCTGGGCGCGGCCTCGGCCATTCCGCTGGGCGTGCTCTTCTACCACTTCGCGATCCCGCTCGATGTGCCCACGCAAGGGCTCGTGCTGGGCGTCGCCGGAGGCTCGTTCCTGTATGTCGCGGCCTGCGATTTGTTGCCCGAAGCGCACGCCGAGGACGAAGGCTGGAGCATCACAGCCGCGACAGTGGCGGGCTACGCCTTCACGCTGCTGGTGCGCGCCCTGGCTGCTCACGCGGCTTGAGATCGAGCCCGAGCTGAGCTTCGAGCGCCGCTAAGCCGCCTCGCTCCCCCTCGCTGAGCGCGCCCAGCGCGGGCGACACCTCGCCTTCGATGCCTTCAAGAAAGGCGCGGATGTCCACCCCTTCGCGCCAGCTCTGGCCCGCCGGAAGCGAGGCCCTCAGCCGCACCCTGGCGCGCGCGAGCTGGCGCGCGGCTCCCACAAAGTTGCCGCGCCGAAACTGGAAGACGGCCACGGCCCCGTGGATGAGCCCGCGCAGAAACTGCTTGCGCCCGGCCTCGGGCTCGCGCAGCCACGCCCCTTCGAGCGCCTCGTGGCAGGCCCAGAACTTCTCCGCGCGCCACAGCTCCCAGAACGTCGCCAGCTCGCCAGCCGGCTCAGGCGGCGGCTCGAAGGGCAGGCGGCCCAGCGGCGGGGCTTCGGGAAGTGGCATCGGATTCAGCTCGGTTGACGTTCTGCTGCAGCCCCACGCTCAAGTCCTTGAGCGTGCGTAATCGCGGAGCGTTGGGCTAAGCCGGGCGCGAGCAAAGCAAAAAGCCACAGCAGGTTGAGATGCTGTGGCTTTTTGCTGGAGCGGCGTGCTACTTCTTCTTGGCCGGGGCCTTAGCCGCAGCAGCTTTGGCCGGGGCCTTGGCCGCAGCAGCTTTGGCCGGGGCTTTGGCCGGAGCAGCCTTGGCAGACTTGGTGCCGGCGGCGGCTGCGGTGCCCAGGAGGGCGTCCTTCATGACCTTGGAGGGCGCGAACTTGGGCACTTTCTTGGCCGGAAACTCCTGCAGCTGGCCGCTCTTGGGGTTGCGGCCCGTGCGAGCCTGGCGCTCCTGGACCTTGAACGAGCCGAAGCCGTTCAGCCGGACTTCCTGGCCGCTCGCGACGGCGCGCACGATGGCAGCTTCGTACTCGCGCGCGATGGCGTCGGCCTGCGACACCGGCATCTCGAACTTGGCGGCGATGGCGCCCGCAATGTCGTTGCGGTTCATGGGTGCGGCTTTTTCATTGGCCATAACGGTAATCCCCCTACTTCAAAATCTTACAGCTGTTTGACAACCGGCTGCTGTCGGCTCGCGCTCGTTCGCTGGGCCTCCGTAGAGGCTCCAGACACACAAGAATCGTGTGTGCGCGCATCGCGTTGATTATGGCACGAAGCCCAACACAATGCACGTATTATAGGCCGCAAACGCCTCGAACGCACAAGTGTTTCCACATCGCCCGCAAAAATCACCTCCCACAGCCAGTTCGCGCAGAATTCCCGCAAGTACTTGCAGGCACACCACCAAGCACACCACTTGTCCTCGCTTGGCGTGCGGCTTTGGGTTCGGGCGGCTGGCGGGCGGCTGCTCTACTCGTGTCGCCAGGAGCGGTTCATCAGCTCCTCGACCGAGGCGCGCGCCTCGTGGCCCTCGAAGAGCACGCGCGCCAGCTGCTCGGTGATGGGCAGCTCGACGCCGGTTTGCGCGGCTAATCTCAGGGCGGCGCGCGTGGTGTGGACGCCCTCGGCGACCTGGGCGACCTCGTGCTGGGCGCTCTGGAGGCTCTCGCCGCGCGCCAGGAAGCAGCCCAGGCGGTGGTTGCGCGAGTGCGGCGAGGCGCAGGTCGCCATCAAATCGCCGATCCCGCTCAGCCCATACAGCGTGCTCTGGCGCGCGCCCAGGGCCACGCTGAGCCGCGTCATCTCGTGCCAGGCGCGGCACATCAGGGCCGCCTTCGAGTTGTCGCCAAACCCCAGCCCGTCGCCGATGCCAGCTGCGATCGCGACAATGTTCTTGAGCGCGCCGCCCATCTCGACGCCGATGACGTCCGTGCTGCGATACAAGCGGAACAGAGACGAGCCAAAGGCATCCTGAGCCGCCTGGGCCACCTCGCCGCTGGCCGAAGCCACCACGCTCGACGAAGGCAAGCCCGCGACCATCTCGCGCGCCAGGTTGGGCCCGCTCAGGGCCGCGAACCGCTGCGGCCCCACGCCGCCCTCGTGCTCCCAGACCAGCGAAGGCCGCGAACCGTTGGGGTCGAGCCCTTTGGAGCCCGAGATCACAATCGCTGCGCTCAGCTCTAAAATCGGCTTCAGCTCGCGCGCCAGGGCGTTGAGCCCGGCGCAGGGCACGGCCACCAGAACCCAGTCGGCTTGGCTGAGCGCGCGGCTCAGCTCGGTTTCGATGTGGACGCCTTCAAGGGAAGCGCCCGGCAAGTACTTGAGGTTCTGGCCCGAGGTTTCTAAATCGTGCGCCAGAGCGTGGTCGCGCGTCCACAGGCGCACGCGATGGCCGCGCCGCCGCGCCATGTCCGCCAGCGCGGTGCCCCAGGAGCCCGCGCCCAGGATCGCCACGGTCGCCGCAGGAGGCGCGGGCGAAGGCACGTCGGGCACGGCGGGGTTCGTGATGGAAAATTGTGCTTGGCTCACGCGCGCAATTTTACAGCACCCCGCGCCCCGCGCGCTGCTTGAGCTCGCCTTGAGCTCGCCTTGAGCTCGCCTTAGTCCGCGCCTTCGCTCGCGCTGCCGGCAAGTACTTGTGGCGCGGCTGCGGCATCTGGCGGCTTGGGCGCGCCGATCCTGGGCTCGGTTCGGTTCAGCAGCCGCTTGATGTTGGGGATGTGCTTGGCGATGGCCAGCACACCCATCACGCTCATCACCAGGCCATCGGCCAGGGGAACGCGCAGAATCCAGGGCAGCACGAGGACCGAAGCCGCCGCCGCCACCGAAGCCAGCGACACAAAGCGCGACAGCCCCAGCACCAAGCCCCACAAGGCCAGCCCGAGCAAAGCGACCGGCGCGCTCAGCCCCATGATGGCCCCCAGAGCCGTCGCGATGCCCTTGCCGCCGCGCCCCTTCAGGAAGATCGAGAAGACGTGCCCCAGCACAGCCGTCACCGCGCACAGGGCCACGATGTTCTCGCTGGTGCCCAGCCCGCGCGCGATCAGCGGCCCGCACAGCCCCTTGGCCACATCGAGCGTGAAGACCGCAGCCCCGGCTCTTGGCCCGAGCGCGCGCCACACATTCGTCGCCCCGGTGTTGCCTGAGCCGACAGTTCGCACATCCACGCCCAGCCGCCTGCCGACCAGGACGCCAAAGGGCAGCGCGCCAACGAAGTAGGCCAGGGCAATGGCGAGAAGGGGGGAAAGCATCGCCTAAAGGTTGCGCGCTCGGGCGAGAGGCTGCAAGTACTTGCTCGCGCTTGGGCCGCTACTGCTTGAGCCGCTACTGCTTGGGCCGCTTGCTCTTCGATGGCCCCTTGCTCTTGGGCTGGGCCTTGAGCTGCTTGCCTGAGTTGGCGCGCGGCTTCTGGCCCTTGCGCAGCTTTCCCGTAGTGCTCGCGTTGCGGCTCGGGCCACGCCGCGCCGATGCGGACGAAGCGCCGCGCGCGCGCTTGGGCTCAGCTGGAGCTTTGGGCGCCGGGCTTTGCGCAGTCGAAGTACTTGTAGGCGCTGCCTCGTGCTCCTCGCCCGCGGGCCGCGATTCTTGCAGCTCGTCTTCTTCGGCTTCGAGGAACTCCAGCTCGTCCTGGCTCAGCTCGTCGTCTTCTTCATCCATGTCGTATTCGAAGACCAACTCGTCGCCTTCCTGAGCGCCCGACACATCCAGCGCGCTCTTGCGGCGGGCGGCGCGCTCCTCGTCCAAGAGGCGCGTGGCTTCGAGGCCGGCGGCTTTCTTGGAGGCCAGCCGCTCTTCCTTGCTCTGCAGGCCCGAGCCTCGCTTGAGCTCCAGCTTCAGGGGCACGCCGCGGAAGGGGAACCTGGCGCGAATCTGGTTTTCCAGAAAGCGCACGTAGGAAAAGTGCAAGTCCTCGGGCCGGTTCGAGAAGATGATGATCACCGGAGGCGACACCTCGGCCTGCGTCGCGTAGCGCACCTTGACCTGCCGCCCCTTCACGCTGGCCGGAGGGTGCTCGCCCACCGCGCGCCGCAGCACGTCGTTGAGCGGGCCGGTCGGCACGCGCTGCTTCAAGGTCCCGGCAATCGAAAGCGCGTCCTCGAACATCTCCTCGACGCCCATTCCTGTCTGGGCGCTGGTGTAATGGATTGGGGCGTAGGAAATGAACGGCAAGTACTTGCTCAGCATCCCCGAGTAGTCTTCCTGGGCCATGGTGTGGCCGGTGGTCTTGCCGCGCCGCCCGTCCTCGTCGCCGATGATGTCCCACTTGTTGACGCAGATCAGGATCGCTTTGCCCGCCTCGTGCGCGTAGCCCGCGATCTTGGTGTCCTGATCGGTGACGCCGCCGGCATCCAAGACCAGAACCGCCACGTCGGCGCGGTCCACGGCCCGCAGCGCGCGCAGCACCATGTGATATTCGACAGCGGTCTTGTCCTGCTTGACGCGCGAGCGCCGCCTCATGCCGGCGGTGTCGATGAGCGTGACTTTCTCGCCCTGCCACTCCAGCTGGGTGTCGATGGCGTCGCGCGTGGTGCCGGGCACCGCCGAAACCATCGAACGCTCGTAGCCGAGCACGCGGTTGGTCAGGCTGCTCTTGCCCACGTTGGGCCGCCCGATGAAAGCGACCTTGATGCCCTCGTCCTTGGGCTCGGGATCTTCGGCGGGCAGCAGCTCCCACAGGACCTCGGTCAATTCGCCCACGCCGTAGCCCGAGAGCGCCGAGAAGCGCACCGGGTCGCCCAGCCGAAGCTGGTTCAGGTGCGTGATCTCGAAGCGCGCGGTGTCGATCTTGTTGGCCGCCACCACGACGGGCTTGCGCGTGCGGCGCAGGATGTCCGCGACCTCGAAGTCCAGCGAAGTCGGCTCCTCGCGCCCATCGAGCACCAGCAGGATGATGTCGGCCTCGTCGATGGCGAGCTGAGCTTGATCAACGATCTGGGGCGCGTAGCCTTCTTTTTCCGAGATGTCGAAGCCGCCGGTGTCGATGATCGTCGCGAAGCGGCCCCAGATGTCGCAGTTGGCATAGAGCCGGTCGCGCGTGGTGCCCGGCAGGTCTTCGGTCAGGGCGATGCGCCCGCGCGCCAGGCGGTTGAAGAGCGTGCTCTTGCCCACGTTGGGGCGGCCCACAATGGCGATTAATGGTCGTGACATAATTTCTCCAGAATTCACCACGGAGAACACGGAGCACCACAGAGAGAACGAGAGAATATCTGCAAGTACTTGCAGAACATCTTCTCAATTTCCTCTGTGCCCCATCTGTGGTTCTCCGTGTCCTCTGTGGCTAATTTGATCTCAGTAGCCGGGCCAGTTCGAGCGGCCCCTGCGCGTCGGCGCGAACCTGCGTCTTGAGCTCAAGGCTGAGCTGGCTCAGCGTGATGTCGTCCAGCATCCGGCCCTGGTTGTCGACCGCATCCGGCGGCAAAAACAGCATCTCGCCGCAGTCGACGCCCTTGAGCTGAGCACGCACTTCCTCGCCCATGATCAGCCCCGCGCAACCCACGTTGCCGCCCCAGAAGGTGTGCTCGATCTCGATGACCTGCGAGCGCGCCAGCTTCCTCTGGTTGAGCACATCCGACAGCTCGCGCAGCGCGCCAGCCGCCAGCTTCCCCGTCACCAACGTGATCTTGGGCGGCTCAAGTACTTGCTCAAGCGGCTTCAGCTGAGGCTTGAGCTGAGGCTTGAGCACACGCTTCTTCAAACGGTTCACTTCATCTAAAAAGGCGCGGATGGTGCCGACTCCGTTGGCGAACTGAGGGAAGCCGTCGTAGTAGGAAGTGTTGGGAACCGGCTGCCCGGCCAGCAGATACATCTCGTCCGAAGGGTACACGAAGCGCGTGCCCAGCTCACGGCGCGCCTTCTTCTGCAGCGGCGCGAGCTGCTCCAAGATGGCGGCGGCTTCTTGCGGGCGCACGGTCCTCATGCCGCGGTCGCCGGGCATCCAGCGCGTCAGGCCAACGGGCACGATGGCGACCGACTCGACGCCGGGGAACAGCGGCATCAGGTCTTCGATGGAGCGTTGCAAAACGGCGCCGTCGTTCACCTCGGGGCACAGCACGATCTGCGCGTTGACCGTGATGCCGCTGCCGAGCAAGTACTTGAGCCGCTCCATGATGGCCCCGGCGCTCTTGTTGCCCACCATCCTGATGCGCGTGGCCGGGTCCGTCGCGTGCACCGAAACGCACAGCGGCGACAGCTTCTCGCCGATGATGCGCGCGTAGTCCTCGTCCTTGAGGTTGGTCAGCGTGATGTAGTGCCCGTGCAAAAACGACAGCCTGTAGTCGTCGTCGCGCACGTACAGGGTGCGGCGCAGGTTCTTGAAGCCCTGGGTTCCAAAGGCGCTCTTCACACGAGGCGGCAGCTGATCAACGAAGCAGAAGGGGCACTTGTTGGCGCAACGCTTGACGCC
>JAABUK010005776.1_pt1 | contig 18974 bp, 28 predicted proteins | sample 5559141 | NCBI WGS metagenome assembly JAABUK01 (sample SAMN10711869, study PRJNA513367) | rock metagenome | isolation source: Antarctica rocks | place: Antarctica: Victoria Land, Pudding Butte nord | collected 2016-01-03 | reverse complement strand
GAGGTGTGATAGAGGTGGTAAACCAGGTGGTACTGACGGGCAAAAGAGACTACATGCCGGCTCAAGGCTCATCGAACGTCCCTTCGAAGCAATAGCTAGCGAACTCTACCCAACGCGAATCTAGTCAATTTGAACGCGTGGAAGCGAATCTACAGCAACGAGCTGAGCAAGAGCTAGGGCAAACATATAGAGAGGCTAGGGGTAGGAGTAGGGGCCGAAGCAGAGGTAGACCGCGAGTCGAAGGTCTCTGTAGGGGGCGGGGGCGGGGGCGAGGGCGAGATCGAGAAGGTAGAGAGGGTGAAGCTTCGGCTGAGCCTATATCAAAGCAACAAGAGAGGGATGAAGACTTCTATGAGATGTTTCAAATTTGATCAAATGTAAATTTGCTTCTAAAAAACATTCGTTCTCAGCGATACTTGATTATTGATGACCAGCTCAAAGAAATATAAGTACCTTCGAGGCCTGCAGCTGTTCGCCTGCAGCTGTTCAATAGCTGAACACTATTTTGATGATCGCTAGACCTAATTGAGGGGGGTGTATATGTAGTGAAATGATGCGTGTACATGTAGTGAAAAGGGGTGTACGTTTAGTGGTTTCCATAACGAATTGATACATATGACTAGATTATGTCAAGACTACGTCAAGACTACATCAAGACTACATCAAGACTACAACATCAATAGTCGTGTCGGGCTCGGCTTGACAATGCTTGACAAACTCTCTATACTTGTCTCTCTCCCTCGAGTTATCGAAAGCTTCTTAATAATTAGCTATACCATAATATACCCTCATACTGTGCCTGCTTAGAATATCACATTGCCATATAATTCATATAGACTTCGTCTATTCTCTGGGCAGGCCTCGTCTAACACAAGACGTTCGACATAGTAGAGTATGCTGATCTTCTGCCCGAACTATCAGAATAATCGTCAGAAGCTGACATGTGTCGTTTGTTTCTGCTTCTCTGAACATCGTCTAACATCTTCAAAAAGCCTACATGCAGTCACAGGCTGGGTGGTTCGCAACGGCATGCTCAGTCAATATTCCCTGACGAGAAATCAACTCTACGAATAAATGAAGAACAGCGATAGAGCAAAGAAGTCAAGACAGACCAGAAAGATAGAACAGAGTACAGATTAAGCAGTAACAACAAACTGAAGTCAAAACAATCAAAGAAGTGATGAGATGTTTTTACCCTAAGGTTTCCTGCCAGACATTTTAAATAGAATGCCTTCATTAGTTATAAATAACCAGACAGTAAGTAGTGTATGAAATCAAATAAAAAAAAGGAACGAAAGAATCTTCGTCTCTGTTTGAGTGACATAGTGACTTAACTTTTGCTATTTCTGTAGAATTTAGAAGTAATCAGCGGTCGCAATAATTGAAAAATGGACAGAGATTCACATCTCGAAATGTTGCAGCCTTGCTGCCACTAATTCATCACCTCATTCATTGATGAGCGGCGAGAAGATAGCATGTGGGTGGAAAACATGGAAATACTGCGAATGAAAAACATGATCGGCATGCATTTAAAGAGCTCATCAAGACTGGTATATACACAACTGAGAGCTGTAAATATCGATCAAACGACTGCTGCCGTGCATCTGACGTTTGAATGAAACGCATGGAAATCACAGTTGGAAAAACAACAAATGAGAGGAGAAAAGTCGACGGCTCGCCGAAGAATTGAAAATATATTGAATTTCACGGCCTGGCAAGGTAGAAAGAAATATCATCTAGCATTTGGTTCATTTGCAAAACCTGCTCTCCCGTGCTCCCTCTCCCGTTCTTCCTCTCTGTTCCCCCTTTGCTCCTTCGATACTCCCACCTGCTCCCTCGTTGCTCCCCCGTACTCATATAGTCCTCCTTGTAGAGCGGACGCCAACGATTTGTTCCGCTTCTTGCACACAGCACTGCCAAGATGACAAAAAAATAAATCCCAACCTCAACCCCCCGGCAAGTTTTAGGGTGAGCGCCGCATAGGCTTCAAAGGGAGATTCAGACATTGCTATCAGCACTCACGTCGGATGGCTTTCAAGGTCAAGTATCGGGTGAGAGAGCTCGGAAGTCGACAAGATCGTAGAGTATGTCACCTTACTAAAATATAACAAGGAGGTGAGTTTGAGATATGTCGCAGCAATATTTTGGCCCACGCCATCACCTTTGGATATTTGTTGGGGAGATACTCCAACATCTCCGCTTTCCAATGTATGAGGCAGGGGTTTCAGACTTGAAGCGCTTAAAAATATGAGGCGTGGTACCTGAAAGCCTTTGATGGCTTCATACGCGCGCTCGCGACATAACCAAAAAGATCTACATATTGAAACCAAACCTTCTTCAAGAACTTTCCAAAAGTTCCAACCGTACTTCTCTCACCCAAAACTCCCTCTACCTCTCCAATCTACTACCACCAAAGGATAATCATGACCATCTACCCTCCACCCCCGGCCCCTGCCTCATCCCGCATGCTCTCCGCAACCTTCGTCGCCCTCTGCTCTGCCCCCCACAGCATCTGCAACTGTGTCTCGCGCCCTTTCGCCCTCGCAACTCCTTTCGTCCGCTCCAGCAAAGAGAGTGCGCTCTTTACAAGGACAACAGTGAGGGCTTTCATCACAGCTGCCCATTCTACTTCTGAGTTGATAGCGTAGTCTCCGATGAATAGGTCGTAGCAAGAGTTTTTTTCCTGATGATGACGATGACGATGACGATGATGATGATGGCGGGGCGAGGCGTCGCTCTGCTGTTGTTGGTCTGGATGGGTGGAGGATGATGATAATGCGCGGCGCTGGTTGTACACGCGCACGACCTCTTCCAGGATGGACACGAGTCTGTTGATGATGACCGCCGCAAGCATCATGTGGTCCGAGCGAGTGCTGCAGTGTGTGCAGTCCAGGGTTTGGGTGCAGTGCTGGAGGGCGGTTTTGATATGGGCGAGGGTGAAGTGCGTGGTTTGGATTGAGATACGGCTCGATCTGCTTTGGGATTCCTCGAGGAGGGCGGACATGGCTTGGGGGCAGCGGCAGAGCGTTCGGATGTTGGTTTGGGTGGAGATTTCGGATTCGGAGGTTGGGAATGCGAGGTCTTTGTCGGATGCAGACGTCGGATGGGTGCTTATACTGTCGTTCTCAAATGGCCATTGAGGAGTTGAAACTGAGATTGGACTAATAGAGGGGATGATAGGGTCGAGGCGCGGAGAGGATGTGAGGTCAGGGGAGGGTATTTGATTTGGGATTGAGTTGCCGACCGCTATGTAAGTTAGCGTTTCATTACTCAATTGATTTAAGAAGTTGCATGTGGGACATCTGGAGCGTCATACTCTCATTCATAGTCTCAACGATATTTGGATAGCTGAAATCAAAATTTGAGGCATCGTGATCTTGTGGACTATTGTTGCGCATCAGGTCAGGAAGGAATCGACCGAAGAGTATTTCTTCTTCCTCTACCCCAGGCCCTTGAATGATATCCGGGCTCGACATTGTTCCTACCGGAGTATTCTCATATCGAGGCGTTTGATCGTCGTACACCGTGTCAAAAGTCTCCTCCCTACACCTAGAGCAAACTTCTGGATGCGTTCCGCGGCCAGACAAGTTTTGCTGATTCGGCGATGTTTCATTCTGGCTAAAAGTTCTTCTCCGAGACCTTGTCCGTCGATTGGCATCGTGATTCCGCTGGATCTCCTTTTTGCTGCGGTATTTGGTGTACGAGCAAGCAGTGGAGGAAGCCTTGCACCGGAAACAGCCCGGTTTCTGGCCGTCGCATCTAAGCTGAGACGACACAACATTGTCATTAGTGACAGATTCTTAGACCATAGAGCGTTTCGCTCAACCTTTTTCGCCCGGCAGCTGTCACAAGCAAAATGAGCCATGGCATTTCCACTTTGTTCGGCCCCTCCAGTACATCGCTCCACAAATTGCGTCTCATTGCTGCTGGCGTTATAATGCAGTGCCGAACATGTTATTCGTGGCGCCTGTGGCGCCTGTGGCGCCTGTGGCGCCTAAAAGCCAAGAAACACTTGTTAAAATCTAGACTCTGAAAAGATGTGTTCTGCAGTTCTGCAGCAAGACTAAGCCAAGTAGAGTGATATGAGCTGATCAATTGGATGCTCAAATTTTACCGCCCGATGATATGCGAGACTTCTGGGCCCCACAGGTGTACAGGCAGATCAAGTGAGACAAAAGAAGCTGGGGGACTCTGCAAGATAAAAAGAGTAAAACCATCATGGTGTGAGGGAAACGAGGCTGAAGGATATGCTCCTCCAGACAAATCAAGGGTCGTGTAAATTTGCATGCTGCTTGCACTGCGCTTTTCCCTTTCTGCGCCAATGATTGATGCAATGGCGGGGCGTTAGGCAGGATTGATGCTGATGCGTGGGCAGCCTTGATTGCCTGAGTTGTCTGTCCTGCTACCCTGCAGGAGTGTGGTGGGGTATGACGGATGGGTGCCACAGCTGTGGAGTAGCGGTCGGAGCGATTACTCAAAAGGGTGTTCAGTTCACTTTTTTCCTTTTGCGGAGGTGTTCTTTCAAGCATCTTCCACAGCACTCCAAGCACTTTTGCAGTGTCCCTCACTCGTATAGGCACTGGCCTAGTCACCCTTCAAGCAACAGAACAACATGACGCCCGAGCCGTTCGAACCGTCCAAAGACATGCCGAGCCTTACAGACAAGGTCTTCCTCGTCACCGGAGGTAAAAATCACATCCTTGGGGCCCAGTATCGCTTAGAGTGAGTGAGTCTTCTACTGACCGAGAGATCTTTGCGTGCCTTTAGGAACATCAGGACTGGGGAAGGAAGCCGTCTTAGCTCTCTCGCGCAAGCAGCCGTCGCGGATCTATTTCACCGGTCGAAACTCAAAAGCCGCGGCCGAAGTCATGTCACAAGTGAAGAGTGAGAGCGCTACGAGGAATCCTTCCCTCAACATTACCTTCCTCGAATGCGACCATACTTCTCTCCCTTCCGTCCAGGTTGCTATCAAGAGGTTCCTGTCTGAGTCACAGCGACTCGATACCCTCTTCTGCAATGCCGGGGTGATGGGAACGGATCCCAGTCTGACAAAAGATGGCTACGAACATCAGTTCGGGATCAATCAAATGGCACATGCTCTCGTGATCAAGATGCTTCTCCCTACACTGCAGAGCAGCGCTCAAGAGACTGGTGACGTACGTGTCGTCTTTGGTTCTTCTATTGGCTTCCGGTGGACGCCATCCGGAGGCATCCGTTTCGATGAGCTGAAGACCACACAAGACTATTGGTTTGCCGGGCGATGGGTTCGATATGGGCAAAGCAAGCTTGCCAATGTTGTCTACGCATCAGAATTAGCTCGACGCTTTCCCGAAATCACTTCCGTTTCGGTTCATCCTGGCGTTATCTACACTAATCTTTGGAGTGTTAAGTGGAGTCTACTGAACCGAGTGTTCGTCTACCTTGCCACTCTGGGCCAGGCTGTCCCTGTGGAAGAAGGAGCACGTACTTCATGCTGGGCTATGACTACGTCTAAAGCAAAGCTCTCAAATGGCGCCTTCTACGAAAAGGTCGGAGTGGTTGGTTCGCCTTCAAAGGACTCGTCAAACGCGGAACTGGGTGAGAAACTGTGGACCTGGACACAGAATGAGCTTGAGAAGTATGGAGATTGATTAAACGGAATTGAGATGATGATATCATCGGCGTGAGGTGGTGGTGATCGTGAATGGAAGGGGCGAAATGGGGCTTCTGAATCCGAGACCGCCCAGGTCCTTCTCCTATACAAAGCGGCTTAATGTTCGCTATCTTTTATTACTATTATTGAAAAACTGCTTTGACTATTGTGCTAGACGTGCTCCTATCACTGCACATTCATCATCTCCTCTACTTCTTCAAAAGTCTGGGCAAATTGACCTTCCAAGATCAACGACTGAAGCATTTCAAGCTACAAATGGATCTAGTAAGAGGAATTTCCCAATCGGATGGTTTAAAAATGTACTACTCGAAAGAGGCAATATTCCGACGTTCCAGGCTTTACACTAGGTGACCTAGCCCTGATGCCTCTTTATCATTTTGATGCTGCAGGAATATCAAGAATGGCATCCATCACAATACCAGAGCAACTAACGACAGACCTCAAAGGCAAAAATGCGATTGTAACAGGTTTGTGAAAAGTCCTCATTGCTAAAGACGCAATAGCAAACTGATTTTGTGGAAATGGCTAGGTGGGGCTTCAGGTATTGGGCTTGCTGCAGCCAAGATCCTTTCCTCCCTAGGCGCCAAAGTCCACATCTTCGATATCACTCCGTTAGAAAACGCGGACGCTGATTCAGGCCCTGATCTTATCTTCCAAACCTGCGATGTCACATCATGGGTTGAACTACGCAGTGCTTTCCAATCTGTTGGACACATCGATATGGTCTTCGCAAATGCCGGACTCGGAGAAACGAAGAATTACTTCTCCGACACTCTCGACAACGATAGCAATCTGCAGGAACCTCCCTCTACACTCATAGATGTCAACCTGAAAGGAATGCTGTACACGATCAAGTTGGCTTGGTTCGCCGTGAAACAACAGAAGTCAGGAGGTAGCATCGTTCTCACTACAAGTGCAACAGCGTATGTGCCCTGGCAGTCACTGGCCGTATATACCTCAGTGAAACTGGCGGCAAGTACCCTCCTTGTAGCCCACCATGCAGAGCAGCGTCTAATTTCCACGATCATATCAGCTCATCGGAATCGTCCGGTCCCTACGGTCCCTCCTCATCTGCGACAACATCACCATCAACGCCATCGCGCCTGGGGCTACCATCACTAAATTTCTTCCCACCCACCTCCTCGAAGCTGTCAAGGCAATTGGAGCGCCGATTAGCACTGCAGATACTGTTGCCAAAGCTCTGGTGTACTCAGCTACAGCGACTGAGCCGAGGCGCGTGGAGGACTATGGAAAAGACAAGGCTGAGGAGAGGGAGGGCGAGAGGAGGTGGAATGGGAGAGTGATTGTGGTGTTGGGAGATACATACACGGAAGTCGAAGAAATCTATGCGGATCTAAGGCGGATCTGGTTGGGGGAGGAGAATGCGAAGTTGTTTAAGTCGCAGCAAGCTGCAACGGATGGAAGACAGCTAAGCTAGGGGAGAACCTCGTGGTTTCGAGATGACTGGGTTTCATCGTCTAGCTCGAGAAGCTCTTCGGCAAATCAGCCTTGCCAGCTTCCCTATACATCCAGATATTGCTGTCGCTAACGCTTCGGCCGCAATCTTTATCTCTGCACCGCCCAAGGGCACACTGATCGCTCTTAATCGCGTGTTGGAACAAGTCGAATCCCATGAATACTCATTGTAATTATCTACAGTACGAGCCAATGCTAAAGACGCCAGATGGCCAATGTCATATGAGACCATATTGGAAAATCTAAAGAGGTAGTAAGAAGTCCAAAAGAGGGAATCTTCCGAAAGTCTTGGCAGTACAGAAAGCATCATGCTATGCGCCCAGAATTTTTGATTTGGAGGATGGCAGGACTCTAGCTGTTCATCCAAAACCGCTGCTGATGATGATTTTTGGATTGCCAATTGGGCAAATTGTGTTCATCCTCCTCGCTAGCTGTACCGTATGTCTCTTGAGCAACACAGTTGGATGATGGGAAAGATGCTGACGGGTACACCTTCGCTTAGACCTTCGCATGGATATTGGCATATGTCATCTACAATCTATACTTCCATCCTCTTGCCAAATTCCCCGGTCCATTCTGGGCTCGAGCCTCACTAGTCAGCTCTCAACAGGTGCCCATGGTCATGCATCAACACTAATCAAGCACTCAGCTATGGCGAATCAAACACTCCATGAGCGGCCGCTTCCATTGTTCAATCGAGAAGGCGCACCAAAAATACGGTATTCCACAAAATCCATTCCTCGGCCCCTGCCCGGGACAGTAGCAGGATACAGCACTGAATACCCGCAGGCACCGTCTTCCGCGTCTCCCCCAATGAACTCTCTTTTTCCTCCGTCAAATCCTGGAAAGCAGTCTACGGACCCTGGCCAGGCCAATCTCCTTTTGTAAAAAGCGACTTCTATGATATCTTCGGCGCCGGATTCGACAGCGGCTGTATCGGCAGCGAGCGAGATCCAGCCCGGCACACGCAAATGAAGCGCTTCCTCGCGCCCGCGTTCTCCACCAAAGCGCTCACCGAACAGGAGGATATTGTTCAAGCCTGTGTCGATGCTTTCGTTGCGCGGCTGAAGACGGCGCAAGGGATGAAAAGGGCGGGAAAGGGGTTGGATATGACGATTTGGTATGAGATGCTGGCATTTGATATTTTGGGGGAGATGGCTTTCGGAGAATCCTTTCACTGTGTGGAGGTCGGCGAGCCGCATTTTTGGCAGCAGATGATTGCGAAGCATCTATACTTTATCACCGTGGTGGATAACTTGCGGAGGTATCCGTTCGTAAGGTGGTTGGGCGTGAAGCTATTGCCTTGGTTGACGGTGGGAGTTCAGGAGAAGCATTCGGGTTACAGTAGAGCGAAGATTGCGAGGTGAGGTCACTTGCAGTTGCCGTTTCTACAGGAAAAAGGATCCAGCTGCTGACGATATCTCCGGCAAGCCGCTTGGCTTCTTGTGCCCCACGAAAAGACTTGCTCTCGGATGTGATTGGAAAAGCAAGGGCCGGAGAAGTAAGCACGGAAGAACTGACGGCTCATGCGTCTACTCTCGTGTAAGCAAACAAAATACGCCCCCTCTTTTTCCTCACGAACGTAGTCTGACCAGTCCCAGCATCGCAGGCGGCGAGACCGTTGCGGCCTTCCTGGCCGCCGTGACATTCTACCTTTGCAAATCCCCCGCCACGTTACGCAATTTGCAACAAGAGATCCGCTCTCACTTCCCGATCTACGCCTCCATTACGTCCTCGAAAGCCTTACAGCTCCCATATTTGCAGGCGGTAATCAGTGAGGGGTTAAGAATCTATCCTCCCTCGCCACAGGGTTTGCCGAGAGTTTCCCCTGGGGCGGTTGTTGATGGATTTTGGGTTCCAAAGGGAGTAAGTAGATTATGACGAAATGTATTGTTTGCTTTTGGTAAAGCGGCGAAGCTAATGGGTCTGCGGGGATTAGACTGAGGTTTATACAAGTGTATGGACTGTGCATCATGACGCGCGGTATTTCGACCGGCCGTACGATTTTATACCCACAAGGTGGCTTGATCCGAAGAGCAAAGATGTCAAGGAGGCGAGTCAGCCTTTTTCAGTAGGCCCAAGGGGTTGTATAGGGCGCAAGTATGCATTCATCAGGATGTTCCGTGTTTTAATTTTTTTGGAACTTTTGTCTCGTTCGCATACATTCGCTGACTATTCTTATCTTTCTGGACGAGCAGCTTTGCGTATATGGAGATGTCACTCATCCTCGCCAAGCTCCTTTTCACGTACGATCTGGAGCTTCTGGATAAGAATTTAGATTGGGAAGGTCAAAGCCATATGCATGTACAGTGGTGGAAGCCGGAGCTCTGGGTGCGGTTCAAAGAGCGTAAAAGCCTTTGAAGCCATATCTTTGAAATCAATGATCTACCGGTTCTAATTGTAAGCTATTTGAGCCCGCATTGAATAGCTTTGCTGCATATCGATCACATCAAGTGTCGCTCCGGCCCATTCACTCCGAACCTCATGTCTTTAGACTATGTAACACAACGGATGGAGCATGTACGATTGCAGCACCCTAACGAGGAAACAAATACAACTCTTTCTACACTGGAGCTTCCGCATGGAATTGCAAGGCTGATTCGTAGACCAAGGTCCAAGTACACCTGAGCATGCTGCATATAAATATAGATTTTGCCGGTAGAGAAGGAGTGCGTCAAAGCGACCGGCCGCCTCGAAAAACCTTGGTCAACATAAAGACACAAAATATAGCCAGTCTAGATCTCATCGTCGTACCGACTGACACTGTAATTCTGCTGATATAGAATGCCTTTTGGGGTCTCAGGACGGGGTAAAGAATCGTCGCACATGACATGAGCCTTGTTTTGGTGGACGCCCAGAGCTTCGCTCTGAACCTCATTTAGCCCGTGCTCCATCGAGCTGAGGCGAATGTTGGTCGAGGAACGCATTGTAGACCGGAAGCCGCTGCTAAAAGGTCTGGTGAGCCTTGAAAATAGCGATGATGGCGGATAAGCTTCGAACAGCGGACGAAGTGTTGGTAGACAGGCACTCAGGATGCCAGTGTTGGTTTCAATGATTGACCAGTAGAATGCAGGGGCGTAATGGTCTGGGGTGAATGGTCAGTCGCAGCGATGGAATGGGAAGTTTTGAGGAACTTGCAAGTCACGTCACTAAAGAGAGGATCCCGCAGCGATGAAAAGGCGTATGTGAGGAAGTGAAGGCGCATTATCCCAGTGATTGTCGTGAAACCACCTAGGAAGAAAATGGCAATCACAGATATCTTGTGGCGGGTGCGCATCTGTAGTTTCCAAACGTTGTATATTGGAAGTATCAAGATCATGCCTGCATTATCCTTCTCGTTGAGTCATGGCCACATAGGGTCTTTGAGAGGATAGACTCACCATCGGTAATCACATCAGTAGCCAGCGCAGCCGTGAAGAGTGATATTTGATCGACACACTTGCCGTCCAAGTTGGGGTTCCATTCAAAAGCTATAGGCCAGCAAGAGACTAGTCTATTCAGCGCAATCAATTTTTGGTCGATCACAGCAATACTTACATATCAATGCAAATTCGAAGGCAATCGTCCAAGCAATACAAAGTCCGATGAAGCACCAGACTAGGATTTGGAATGGACGGCTAACGAAGATTCTTTTGTAAAAAAGCAGGACGCTGATCTTGTTCAGGCCAATGCAAGGCCAGATTAGAACTTCCAGCGCATATGTTGTCTGATGCAAGTTATTCAAAGATTGGTCTTGACTAACCCCTCCATGATTCGCATACCTTTCCGAAAGCCTCGAAGGCGTTGTCATCCACAGGTACACCTTCAGAAGTAAAATTAGTATGCCATCCAAGGCCACCCAATCTTGAATCTGACAGGGTAAGCATTTCAGGAAACTCTGTTCTTTGCGATAGATCGTTTCGGGAGATTTACCAAGAAGGACATCATACGTAACCCCAAGTGTAAGGATCTATAAGATTTAGCAACGACGATCCAAAAACTGCCTAAGGAGGTCGTTGGACAACGTACAAGAGCCGCTAAGATAGTCCAGTCGTCTGCTTCAATGTAGATACGCTTGACTCTTCGAGCCTCGAAGCGAAGTATCACCGATAGAATTGAAATTATGGGGAAGGCGATACTGAGAGCGAGTATCGTTGGTCTTTGGTCGCCTTTGATTTCAATCATTCTGCTAGCGATGAACAAGCTCGCCTTTCTTCGAACGTCTCACAAGCAAATACGAAAGGGAGATAAATCTAAGTTTCCGCAGAAATCGAGAGCATCTCGAGAACTAAAGAAGGACGTGTGAACAGGTATTGCAATGGTGTGTGGTGAACGAAACACGGCCTTGGAAGATACATCGTGAGGCACAGCGGATCCTGGGCTCTGACTTCGAGACCTTCGAGATACGCCCCAACGCTAGGGGAAAAAGGAAAACCAACTTGCACATCCATGGCGCAGCCAATGCACCAAAATGCATATGCATGTAAGACGGCTTGGGATCAAGACGGCCGTGTGCGCAGTTCTACGAAACTAGTATTGTTCCGCTGCGGTGGAGCAGAAAGTAGTAATTCTCCGACGCGGGCGGCTGACTTCAAGAGATCTTTAGCGCTGGATGATGATCGGCGTGCTGGTCCTATTAGCTGATTCGAAACGAGAGATGACATCCTCTGCGAGTCCAAGGTATCTTGGTGATGGATCACCACAAGGCTCAGCACTGCTGGCAGAACGATGCGTGTCGTGCGTGTCATACAAAAGCAAGCCGAAGGTAAGATACAGCAAAAGGCCCTTCGGCTACGTACGCGTACTGTATGTCCGGGATTCTAAGATATCTCCGGGGAACCTTTAAGCGCCAGCTAGGGGCGCGTTTCGAGCAGCCCAGAACTAAAGGGGAATACCTTAAGCGTAAAGCAGCCGTGCTTTTTTACTGTCTGCCTGGACAGCGGTACCAGTTGGGTCACGTGAGCCTGGCTTGGACCACGAGCTCCATACCTAGGTAGGCGACCGGCTTTTCTTTGTTGCCTGACGACATTGACTGAATGTCGCTCACAACAACTACTTTCTAGACCTGTGTTGTCTCACGATGCCTTCTCCTTCATTCTGGTTTACTACCGCTGTCTTGGCCCTGTTGCTTTTCTGTGCTCCAAGTGCCAGACCAAAGTCCAGGCCTCACAGGCTCGGTAGAGATCCTGGCCGGTTCAATTTGAGGACTTGGCTGGCTCGAATTGACTTCTTACGGAATGGGCGAAGATTAATAGAACAAAGCTATCGCAAAGTCAGTGCCTGGTCCCATCATCCTAGAAATGCTGACTGACAGAACATTCGGCATTTCAGAACAAGGATGCAAACTATGTTGTCCAAACCCTATTGGGAGACCAAATCGTGGTGGGACCAAAGTTTCTACCCCAACTTCGAATGCTTCCAGAAAGCAGCCTTAATGCCACGGCTGCGCTAGTTGATAGCGTCTTGGGTTCCTACAGTGGTGTCGACATCCTGTTGAAGGGGCATTTGAGCTCGGATATTTGTCGGGGCCCATTGACCAAAAACCTTCGTGGGTTTTCAACAAAGCTCATGGAATACCAATAGCTGATCGAAAAATTTAGCAAACATTCTTCCTCAGATGTTTGATGAATTGAGCCTTGCAAAGTCGACTCTGCTTGGAGAGGTCCAAGAAGGAAGTAAGTGACTTCACTCACCACCTTTTCCCGGAATCTCCGAGTTTTAATCTGAAGCCAATAATAGATCCGGCGCCTTACGTTGCATACGACCTCATTTATTCCTTAATCAGTCGAATCTCATCGCGGGCTTTTGTTGGCGCACCCGCCTGTTATGACAAAGTCTGGGTTGAGGCGGTGAACGCATTTCCCATGGATGTTGAAAAAGTCAAATTTGCACTGCTTATTTTCCCAGCCTCCATGAGATCTTGGATTGTGCCTTTTCTCCCACAGAAATGGCGCTTAACTCGAAACCATAGGAATGTACGAAACCTCCTGTTCCCGGCATCGAAGCTGCAAAAGTCGCAGGAAGACTTTACAGTCCTAAACTTCCTTCTTCAAACATCAAAAGACACGGATCCAGAGACTCTGACTTCGAGAATGATACTATTGACCGCCGCTGCTGTAAGTAAATTAGGGATTTGAAATTTCAAAAAGACCTGGATTTGCTGATCTTTACGAAGTTCCATAACTCATCAATGGCGACAGTACAAGTGGTTTACAGTCTTTGTGCAATGCCGGAATACATTCCGACCTTAAGATTAGAAGCGCAGACTGCTTTGCGGAATGGAGGAGGAGTCTGGAGCGTCGAAACTTTGAATAAGCTTCATCGATTGGACAGTTTTCTGAAGGAATCGCAGCGTGTAAACGCTTCAAGCTTTCGTATGTTCCTGGAAGAATTGAGCCGCGAAACACTTACAGAGGTGAACGTTAACATGGCTTTAGTTGGATTCGATCGCAAGGTGACGTCTACTGTTAAGCTTTCCGACGGAACAGTTCTCCTCCCTGGCGATACGATCGCAATGCCGTCAGGACCTATGGCACAAGACCAATCATACTACGATAACCCTTCAATTTTCGACGGCTATCGTTTCTATCGTGAAAAAGCCAAGGGACAAGACGAAGCTCAGAAATCGGAAATCGAATATGCTGGGATCGAGCCAGGCAATTTGTCTTGGGGTCACGGACGGTTTTCATGCCCCGGACGATGGTATGCTAGCTTGATGATGAAGTTTCTGCTCGCTAGTCTTATTCTCGAGTATGATTTTGAGTTTTCAGAGAGTCAATCCGTACGGCCGTCGAACTTTGTGATGGATGTCCACGTACTCCCAGATATGCAGCAAAAGATCCTGGTCAAGAAAAGATAAGGAATAGAGCAGCCGATTAGAAGAATTATCTTCGAAAAACAGCCGAGAAAGAAGGGATTTATCATTCGAGAGAAGGGCGTAGAATTTCTGAAATCGTGTACAACTTATTAGGTCAAATGGACGTCCGCGAGTCTACATGCAAAGTTGCTGAAATCTTGCTCAATCATCCTCGAATTCTCATGTCACAATCATGCGAGCTTTTAGCATATCCGACTTTAAAATTGCCTCCCGCATCCCAAGCAGTTCATCTGCATCCCATGTGGCAGAGAGGAAACGTCCGCTTAGCCATAATCTATCCTCCCTCGTTTTTGTGAGCCATACCAAGAAACCGCCACAAAGTCCTGCATCATCGGTCAAGTCTATTCCACATAGTTCATCAGTCGGCAGGACCAAAGTAAAGTCTGCAAATCGATGTCGAAAGACGTGGTAGAGTTCCACTTACATTGATGAAACATCTCGGGCGCCATTTTCGAAGTATCAGTCCACACACAACCCGGATGCACAGCAACAACCAGCAGACCATCCTCCTGGAAATCTCCTGCCATATGCTCCACCAGCCTCACCTGAGCCAGCTTACTAACACAATGTGCAGCATGAGCAACAGGCCCACCAGTAACCCATGCCCCAGTCCCAGAAATCGCAATGAGCGCCTTCGCCCCCCCTTCACTAGCCAACATAATCGGAATCAAAAAATGTGCAGCCAGATAAGCACCCACTAGATCAGTATCAACGACATCCCGGAACTGTTTTGTGCTCCCCTCCGTCACCCTAATGGCCGTTTCCCCCCACAAGCCTGCATTGACCACAAGCACGTCCAACCTTCCGATCTCCCTCCTGACTTTATCGGCTAGTTGGGAAACACTCGCATCGGAGGTAATGTCGCATATAGCAAAGATGACCTGAAGCTCTACCTTTCGGGCCGCCCGCCGTGTCTCATTGGCTACCGCTTCCAGAGCGGAAACGTCTCGACCGGTGAGTACGAGAGCACTGGCGCCTGCTGCTGCGTATGCGTAAGCAATGTGAGCTCCGATGCCTCGACTTGCCCCAATTATGCAGACGGCAAAGGGGGAGGGGAGGGTGATCTTGGAGGGATTGGTGGTGTCGTTGACGGCCCGGTGGAGAGTGGGTGTGATTTGCCAACCCGTGTGATCGGGCAGGGGAGTGGCCATGGTACGTGATTCGTGGAAGGGATTCCAGGGGTTGGAGGAATTGGAAGAACGCTGAGAAGGTCAGAACAAGGATTATGTTGCTGCGAAGTAGATGTGTTCCAGAGCTTTCTTTCGCGGGGAAGTATTGCGGCGGCGGGCGATGGGAATCAGCTGGCCCACAGCCGGATAAAGATAAAGATCGGCACAGAGACAGATTGGGAAACCTCCACCATGTGGCCCATCTTTGTGAGCCCGAAAGAGGGCGGTGCTTGGATGTTTGCCCACGCAGAAAGATTTCCCGAGATTTTCGGAACCTTCCCATTTAAGCAGAGCGCGGTGTGAACAGCGCCTAATTTATTACATGTACCTAGCCAGATCTATCGACCCTCAATCTAAGCATGTGGCGTAGATACGGAGATGCAGGATGCAAGGAACGCAAATCTCCGCTGTTTTGCTATTCCCCGTGTAGGTTTGGTTCCTTGCCTTCAATAACCCGATTAGATCCTAACATTCTGTATCCTTGTTTCTACTTTCTGACCGTGCCATGCTGATGCCTGGAGCTGGCAGTCGGGCCATCTCAGCTATGTTTTTAGCGTGAACGGTATAGTAAGCTTGTATGGGTTAGCCTTTGCACATCATCACGGTAGGAATGAAAGGCGTCGGCAGTTCATTAGTAGGGAGGTTGACGATCTTTCATGGTCTGATCGTCCTTTATTATTCATGAAGTCGCTGGACGATTGTTGTTTCTGAAGGTACTTTTAGCAACGAGAATCATTTAAAAGCCATTTCAGAGCTATGCAATCAATGCAAGCCCCATATCTTCTCTTGCTGTGCACAGCAACTTGGATACCAAACGTCGCACCGAGCGTGCTTTCATGGTCCGAATCTCGCTCTCTCACGGCCTGTCAGCAGCTATCAGACAAGTATCCTAAATTGGTTGCGTTGCCAAATAGCACCACCTACAATGAAGAAAAAATCGGTAAGCAAGAAAAACACTTGTCGCCATAGCAGAGATAGTAGACTCTTGACATGGTTTCATACTTACTCCCTTCAGAGTATTGGGATATGGCAGCAGTCCTGTCATCATTCTGCATTTTCACACCCGAAAATGCCCAAGATGTCGCTAGCAGTCTCAAGATCCTGGGCCAAACCAACAGCCCTTTTGCCGTTCGCAGTGGCGGTCACACGCCTATTCCAGGAGCATCAGGAACCAGCGACGGTGTTCTTGTGGCTTCCGACAAGCTACGGAATATAGAGCTCAGCACTTCCGCAGGACAACGAGTGGTGAGAGTTGGTACAGGTCTTCGATGGATTGAAGTGTATGAATGGATGGCGAAGCAAGACCTGACAGTCATTGGAGGGCGTTATGCGTAAGTACACATCTGACGAGTTCCTATCAGCTTCTCGATCATCTAAAAACTTTCCGGCAGGACCGTCGGTATCGGCGGCCTTTCCCTTGGGGGCGGTATGAGCTACTATCGATCAGTATCTGGCTGGGCAGCCAACAACATCTTGAACTACGAGCTCGTGACCGCCCAGGGCAGAATCTTGCAAGTCAACGAAAACTCCAATTCTGACCTCTTCTGGGCGCTGAAAGGGGGTTCGGGGAATTTTGGCTTCGTCACCAGTTTCGACCTTGCTGTCTTTCCTCTGATTGAGATTTTCGGTGGCAATTTCCTCACAGATGCTTCTGGCACTGACGCTCTTGTCAAGGCCAGCGCATCGTACGCAGATCCACTACATGGTGGTGTTACCGACCCGCTATCGGCCGTCAATCCAACCATACAATTGGCATTGGACACGCGCCAACGGTCCAGCTTTACCAATGTCTTCTACAATGCAAGCACGGGTTCAACGCCTGCGGCCGTCAAGAATTTCACAAGTGTTCCAACCAGTGCGGCTTCCACTGTGACCGGACCTCGATCTTTCGTGGGGTTCATGAACGAAACTGCTGGGTTCCCGAACAATATGCGGTAAGTGCAATGTCCCATGGGGCGCATATAATGGATCTTCTGACATCGCCGTGCGTGGCAAATGGATAGACGCCTCTTTCGCGCCACATCCATTAAGATGAGTTTCCAAGCCGTTGAGCTTGCGCAACACGTCTTCGATGAAGAGTCCACCAAACTCCGAAGTGTCACGAATGGCTCGGTCACAATAACATATCAGTACCTATCCGAATCTTTTGTCAATGCAGCACACGTTCACGGCGACGCCATTGACCTGAATCCTGCCGATGGGCCACTTATAGGTACTGCATCCGCTTCTGAACTTCTTTTAAGCATTTGTAAAAGAGCCTGCTAACAGAGTATTCAGCTCTTCTGCTGGCTGCTGCCTGGTCATCAGAATCTGACGATGCATATCTACTCAATCTTCTGACCTCACTAGTTCAGAGCATAGATTCTGCATCTAAAGCTGCGGGTCTGTATTATCCATACATCTTCCTGAATGATGCTGGCAAGGGGCAATGGCCATTTCGTTTGTATGGGGGTGGCAGGAGCCTGCCAAAGATGAAGGCCATTGCTCAGAAGTATGATCCAGACGGCGTTTTCCAACATCTAGCCTCCGGAGCCTTCAGGCTGTAATGGGGGGAAGATTAGTCTCCTGATGATTCGGTCAAACGATGACGTCAAGAGTTGTTGAAGCAGTAGAAGCAATAGTAGGAGCAATAGTAGGAGCAGGAGGAGTAGTCGTTCAATCAGGAACATAGTTCCTAATTAGGAACATAGTAGTTGCAGACTTGCAGTGCCATTACACTGCCTGCTAGCCTACTGTAGTTAGGGCTAGCGCCAATTGCGGCAGAAAAACGTAGATAGCTTCCTTTGCCGGAAGATACACCTTTAGATAATCATCAGATCTACACTTCATCAAGAGTCCGTCTGGCTCATGTAGGTACCTGAACTATTGAATTCATATAGAATGACCCGCACAGCCTTCTAATCTACTCTATTCACCCCTGCACTGCACCTATTCATGCCAAATCATGATACCTCAACGTAGTCAGACTCCACAATTCATTCCCACTCATCTGGTACTCCAGCCCTCGCATATAATCCTTTACCGCCTGGTCACACCCTGCCCCCAATATCTCCCTCGTCATCCCATCGAAAACCCTCTCCCATTCCCTTGTCATAAGCCAAAGCATCCTCTTCGCCGCCTCAACCCCGACTCCCATCTCCTCCGTCACGACCTTTACCGCAGAACACAGCACCGACCCCTCATGGTGACCCGACTGCGACGCCCGGACCTCTTTCTCCCAACTGGTGATATCGTTTACGGCCGCGATGTGCCGTGCGCAGTAGCGCTCCAAGCCGTTCATGGATTGGAGTTCGGCGGGGGAGAGGTGGAGGACCATCGAGAAACGCGTGAACGCCGAAAGGAGTCTAGAAACACCGGTTTTTAAGATTTCGATTCCCATCGCCTTCTAACGCGCTTGACCTGAAAGTTAGGAAAAGGATTCCTCAAGGGCTGACCTACCCTTGACCGACGTCTTTCTCCCTGTACTCGAAGTACGGCCCGAACCCGCTCATATTCAACCGGGCTTTGTCCGTCTGGGCGCGCATGAAGGTGAATGTGGGCTCGAGGACCGCGTTCGCGAGCGCTTCGTCATGACCGCGCATGGATTGCCATAGATCGTAGAGAACGTATTCGGTGGGGACGGTGCCTTTTGGTGGGGGTTGAAGTCAGGAGTTGGGCTGGGACTGAGAACGTTTCGTCTGGAGGATTGACGAATTAAGGGAGAGTGCTCACGGTTTGGCGCAACAGTTCCACGCATGATGGACATGAGGCTCTCATTGTAAGCTTGGCCATCCTCTAGCGACATCTTTTCCAGCTGATCTTTGCAACGTCGATCATGGTC
>JAABUK010005775.1_pt1 | contig 18976 bp, 25 predicted proteins | sample 5559141 | NCBI WGS metagenome assembly JAABUK01 (sample SAMN10711869, study PRJNA513367) | rock metagenome | isolation source: Antarctica rocks | place: Antarctica: Victoria Land, Pudding Butte nord | collected 2016-01-03 | reverse complement strand
CCCCCCTCCGCACCCACCTCCCTCCTTCTTCAATAATTCCATCTGCCTGCATCATGCTTCTTGCAAAGTGTCTCACTTACTTGCAGAGGCTGAGCAGTACATTTGTCATTGCTGCAGTCTGATTGTTTGCTTGTGCCTCAGCATGATCTGCCTGCTAGGGTGAGTGACTACATCAGGGTTTATATCATGTTGCTGTTCATACAGGATCGAGTTGGCTCGTCCGAGGCTCTTCAAGCCGCTGAGGAGCAGCTGAGTCAGGCAACTCAAGCAGCCCAGTCTCTGAGTGCTGAGCTTGAGAGCTCACAGGGTGAGTCCAGGCGGCTGAGGCAGGAGTTTGAGCAGCAGATTGAGATGCTGACTCAGCAGCTGAGAGATCAGGTCAAGGAGACAGATGATGCACTGCAGAACGCCTTGGCTGCTGAGAAGGCCAAAGACAAGGTGAGAGTACAGCACACTGATGCCATTTGTGGCAACCTTGAAAATCATCATGGCGTGCATGCTTTTGATTGCTTGTGTACTGTATATTATTCACTGAGCTGCACATTGATGCCTTTGTGGCAACAATGAGAATCATCATGGCATGCATGCTTTTGATTGCTCGTGTACTGTATATCATTCATTGAGCTGCACATTCATGCTTTTTGTGGCAACCTTGAAAATCATCATCATGGCATGCATGCTTTTGATTGCTTATTGAAACCCGAAAACATCATTCATTGAGCTGATTCTCAGATGTTGCTGAGCCTCACAGGTTCCGAGCTGAGACTCACAAGTCAAAAAGTTGTCCTCTTCCTGCCTGACACCCTCTCCTGCTGTTTGAAAAAGCGGGACTAGCACTTATGTTGTCGTCACTCACTGTCGAATGATAATCTTCATAAAATTTAGCATAACCATAATATTCACAACACCAATTACATTCTGATCCTGACAACAAGAATGGTCACTGCTCAATCAGCATGAAGACATCTGTCTGTCTGTCTGAGTTAAATGCTGTGCCAGTGTAGGTGGACATGGAGGTGGCAGCAGTGCATGCCCGGATTCTGAATCTGGAAGCTGACTTGGCTGCAGTGACTCATTGTTGAATCAGCATCAAAACATCTGTCTGAGTCAACTGCTGTGCCGGTGTAGGTGGACATGGAGGCGGCAGCAGTGCGTGCCCGGATTCTGGATCTGGAATTTGACTTAGCTGCAGTAACTCACTATCGAATCAGCATCAAAACATATGTCTGAGTCATTTGCTGTGCCGGTGTAGGTGGACATGGAGGTGGCAGCAGTGCGTGCCCAGATTTTGGAAGTTGACTTGCCTGCAGTGACTCACTATTGAATCAGCATCAAAACATTTGTCTGAGTCATGTGATGTATTGTTGTAGGTGGACATGGAGGTGGCAGCAGTGCGTGCTCGGATTCTGGATCTGGAAGTTGACTTGGCTGCAGTGACTCACTATTGAATCAGCATCAAAACATTTGTCTGAGTCATTTGATGTTGTCATTGCAGGTGGACATGGAGGTGGCAGCAGTGCGTGCCCGGACTCTGGATCTGGAGGCTGACTTGGCTGCAGTAACTCATTGTTGAATCAGCATCAAAACCTCTGTCTGAGTCACCTGTTGCAGGTGGAAATGGATGCGGCAGCAGTGCGTGCCCAGATTCAGGACCTGGAGGTTGACTTGGCTGCAGTAACTCACTGTTGAATCAGCATCAGAACATGTGTCTGTCTGTCTGAGTCATTTGATGTATTGTTGCAGGTGGACATCGAGGTGGCAGCAGTGCGTGCCCGGATTCTGGATCTGGAGGCTGACTTGGCTGCAGCTGAGGGTGCCAGGGATGAGTTTGTGTACCACCTGTCCCCCAAGAAGCCCCCCAGGCCGGCAGGCTCCCCCGCCCCCAAGGCCAACGCTGACCAGCTCAGAGCTGCACTGAAGGTATGACACTTTCCTAAAACTCTCTACTTAGATTTCCAGTGTGGGTATGACTTTTTGAATTAAATTAGATGTCTCGGGATTGACAAGAGCTAAAACATCTCCACACTGTAGAAACGCGTTTTAACTGTCCCCAGACGTTTCTCTATTCAGACTTCCAGTGTGGGGATGACGTTTCTGAACTAACATAGACTTTACGGGATTGAAAAGAGCATTTCACACCTTACGGTCTGGGATGTGGAGCCAGTATGACTCATCAGACATCCTGGCTAGAAAGCACAGGTGTATGTGGTGGGCGGTAAAGCCAATCTGGTGGGAGTTCTGTTTAAAACCGTGTTCAGGTCCCACTTGCATTGTTGAAATGCTACTCAGCATGGTTGGTTAGAGAACTGGTGGTTACTGGTCAAGTAATGTTGATACGTATTGTTGCTAGCCTATGTGCAGCAGCAGCAGCAGCAGCAGCAGCAGCAGCAGCAGCAGCCGGTGTACGGACAGCAAGCCTGCACTCTCAAGTTTATTCTGAAGGACATGGACTGCTGCTGTTTGTACTCTCAAGCTCAACAGGAGTTGCAAAGCATTCTTAGATGACCTACAAAGCATGGCAATGGTGCATCAGCTCATCCCTGCTTTTGCAGCTGACAGCTATTTCTGCCTAATCAACACAGCAACAACTGATTCCTACAGTGTGCTTGGTGCATGCTGCAATTGACTGATTGGGTGTTTAGTGACATACAGGCTGCAGATGAGTGTTTGCACCAATGTATGTGTGCATGAAGCAAAAGATTGATTGGATGTGTGATGATGTGCAGGCTGCGGCATGTACCCATACCTTATACTTCATCCAGCCTCGGCGTTAGGGTTTGTAATTAGGGTTTTGAATTTTTGCTTTCATGTACTGAGTGAAGTACGATGGACACCTTAGGGTTTTAGCGTTTTCTGGTAGGGATTAGGGTCCAGGGTGAGTTTGAATAAGATATAAGCCATGGCCGGCATGTAAGCCTTGTCGGCGCTTGCCATCTCCCTCTCTGCAGAAGCCTCCAACCCCACTGCATGCTCTCTGCAGCGGGCTTGGAAGCATCTGCACAGAGGGACATGGCAAGTGCTGACAAGGCTTAGATGCTGCTGGGCGAAGCTCACAGCACTGTGAATACTCTTCACTGTATGAGTATGCCGTATAAGATTGGGTGTGTGGTGATGTGCAGGCTGCTCGGGAGCATGCAGCAGGGCTGGAGGCTTCTGCTGAGCGCGAGATGGCGAGCGCAGATGAGGCCTACATGCTGCTGGGCGAAGCTCACAGCACTGTGAGTACTCCTTACCATATGCATATGCCATATGAATCATGCAATAATGTAACACAATTATGACATAGTATAGAGCGTTACACAACTTTATGTACCCTGGTATTGTGTGTATGGCTGTGTCTGTCTGTGGCTATTGGCTGTGTCTGTCTGTGTATACATTGTGCTGATGATTGGCCATGTGCAGCCGTCCTTCAAACAGCCTCCAATCATGGCTAACATCTGATTCAAAATTCAACTGTAAGTTACACTCTGAGTCTGGATTACAATTGCTGCAGATGGCTTTGTATGAGGCCGTCCTTCTCCAGAACGACCTGGATCCTGAGTTCGTGCGAAGCCTGAACGCCGGGGATGCAAGCTTCTCAGATGATGACGAGGACGATGCGGTTGAGCTTGCATCAGTGGCCAGCGCTGCTGGGGATGAAGATGCAGTCCCCAGTGAGGTTGGAGGTGACGCTGGAGCCCCCGGTGAGCTTGGGGATGACAGCGCACCCCCCCGTGAGCTTGGGGATGACAGCGCAGTCCCTGGTGAAGCTGGGGATGAAGCCCCTGAGTCCACTCACAGAGGGGCAGCAGAAGGTAAACGTTTGTTCTGATCAGAAGAAGTTATGTAGTGCTGACTGTTCAGTCCTGCACCCACTGCATTATATAATGTCTAGGGCAGTGCTTCCAGGTCAATATCCTATGCGCTATACATTCTCATGTTCTGGTCCGATCTGGAACCAACTGCACTCCCATTTAGCCTCTGCCTGTCCCCTTTTGGCCGCTCTGCAAAATGATATGAGTAGCATGAGGCTTCACTCTGCAGTCAGCAGCCTGACAGCAACAGCGCCAGAGTGCTAACGTGAGCTGGTCATCAAGGCCTGCTTGGACATGCACAACCTGTCTGACCGTTTTTCCATGCTGTGCAGGCCAACAGGACTTTGGTAGTCCACCTTCATCACCCGTTGTAGCTCATGGCCACCAGCATCTATACACAGGCCAGTCAGAGCGCTCAAAGAAGTCCTCTGACTGGTCTGTGTATAGATGCTGGTTGCCTTGAGCTACAATGGGTGATGAAGGTGGACTACCAAAGTCCTGTCGGCCTGCACAGACTTCTTTGAGCGCTCTGAAAACCTGTCTAGGATCCTGCTCAATGGGCTCTTCTGCATCACCTGGCATTGTGCTAGACAGGGTTCAGTTGCTAGCGTGTCAGGAGGCTAATTTGCTGCACTGTTACAGATCCTGGCTACGACAGCCCCACGCGCTCAAGCCGTGAAGGGCACTCAGAAGAGCCCCTGCTGGAGCCGTCAGCTAGCCCTGTTGCAGCTATTCGGTTCATGAAGCCCGCCTCGCCAGCCCACCAGCAGGAGATGTCTCTAGACGCCAGTGGGGTTGACCAGGGGGTTGAAGGATGGGAAGACGAGGATGACTGGTGGAAGCAAGACAGCTGATGTCGCTCTGATGTCGTTCTGATATCGCTGTAGAAGCACTCCAACATGAAAACTCGAGTTGATCCTTTTCATGTTTTAAACAATCAACAGTATCATGAGCACCACCGCTGGTGTGCTGTACTGTGCTCATGGCCACTTTGTTGGCGGTAAAGTAGGTCATAGGCAAATACTATATACATGTCCCTGCCCAACCACTGTCAGTTTTGTAAGATAATGTGCTGCATCGCATATGTGCTGAGCAAGCTTGGAGCTCAAGCCTGGGATTAAGATGACCAGTTGGCTTGAATCTGAAGCAGCAGAAATTGCTGTGGCAGCAAGCTAACCTGGCAGGTCAGTGCAGAAAGTGCTGCTGTGCAAGCATCAAGACATATATTTGCTATGAAACGATGGGTGGTGCTTAGGAAAAGCCAAAATGCCATAAAAGCACAAGAAGCTGATATTCGCATCCATGCCGCATACACTTGTGCACACAGCGGCGCCCTAGGGTGACAACAGATGATTTTGCAATCAATGCAGAAGCAATTCAAATCGGAATTAAGGCATGCTAGCTACATTAGCGTTATTTGCACGAGATGCTAGCTACATGTGGAACAGGGTCCGACAGGAATCCTCAAAATCAGTAGGTTGCCCACCTGGTTCACCCCAAAATTTTGCTGAATGCGGTTTTGCGTGGGCATCCCAAATGTCATAAACTACTAGATCCCTAAAGGAGGCAATGTGACAGTAGGGCAATTTTATCGCCCTGCTGGAATGCAGGGGGGTGGTTCTAGCCTGGGTCTTTACAAGGTACAGTTGTAACATAATCACAAAAACTGCCACAGTGGCTGCCACACTCTTGTCACGGCAGCCCAGCTGAGCAGCAAGGCAAGCACAGCAAACAACACAGGGAAAGTACAGGATGATGTTGTTGAAGTCCACTGCATGACCAAGCTGGTGTCACCAAGGTGTAAGGACATAGGGCAAATAGCATAGATCTAGAATAAGGGCTACAAGAAACAGAATACAAAACGCATCTAAGCAAGAAAAGGGCAAAGCATAGGTGCAAGCAAAGCCAGGCTTCCTCTGGTGTTGTGTCAACAGCATCATCTTCCATGTCAATGTACCAGCAAGCTCCTTTCTGATGCTTACAGATGCTTTCTGGCGTCACAGCTGCTGCCACTACATGATAGACTTGTTGGGTGTGGTGTAAACAGCATCATCTGTCATGTCAATGTCTCCATCGCCACCAGCAAGCTCCTTGCTGTTTTCAAAATTGCTGTCACCGTTTGATAGATGTTAGGGTACGGCTGCACAAGCTGCCCCCAGGTCATCAGCACTCAGGTCATCTTGATCCACATGTGCCCCACCAACAAATGGTTGTCATGCCACTGTGCTTCACCTGCAAGGCATATACAATTTGGAGGCGCAACACCAAACAGAAGCACCACCTGCTCGACGCTGCTGCAAAAGTCAGCAAGAGCCAGTACAGACAACCATACTTGGCAAGAGAAAAGATGGTATGACCACTAGCAACAGAGGTGATAGGAGTTGCCCAAGGCAAAGCAGCACAGGCAGTGTGAAGACTGCAGCTGAGCTACACACTGCTGAGGGCTAGGATTTGTGGCTTCTCAAACAAGCACAGTCTGTTGTTTAGGACCCTAGTCCTCTGGCCAAGCTGAGCAAGCAGATTCCTGTTGCGACCGGCGACACCCGAGCCGACTCCGCTGGACTGCACTCAAGATCAAGCCAGACAAGCTCCGGGCCGGACACACAGAGCTGCACACAGGAACTGCAGTGCCCGCGCAGGCAAAGACGGGTAGTCCGCCATCCGGCGTGGGCGCGATGCGGGTCGCGCGAGTGTGAACAAGTCTAGTCTGCCGAGCTGCAAAAGTGTCCTTTGTGTAGATAAGGCTCTGCACCTGGGCCCCTGTGTCTCCAACCCAGGGGCCATGGCCAACCGACGCCGATTTTCCATCCCCCCCTGTTTTGCAGGCAATAAATATATCAATGTCGGGTCATAATGTGCTGCAGTTGTTTCAGATGGGATTGTTTGTTTCCGATTTTTACCAACCACGTGCGGAAACCCTGAATACTCAGCAGTCCCCAGGGCATCCGAAGCGTCGCAAGCCGCTTTGAATGTCCCGCGTTGGCGCTGTCACGTACGGGACAGCCGCTGCGTCTATCTCGCAGCATACAACATAAGCAAGGCACGGGCGTCACGGTTTGTGTAGGTTTCGGTGTTTGCAAGCCGTTGACGATGCCATCAACCCGGCTGATTACCTTTCACAGTGAGGCTGGCGAACGAACCCCTCCGCACGCTCACAGTGTGCCGTAGATGAGTCTTCTTTCGACGGGCAACCCAGCGACGTCTGCTACATCAGCTACCCCACTCACTCCTCAAACTGTGGTGGTCAACAGTCCGTTCTTCAGCGTCTTCCCGCAAGCAAGTGCACCAGCTGAGTCAAACCATTCAGCAACATGTCCTGCGTCGAGTGGTACGCCTTCCACAGGTGTGCTGCGGCAGGCGCTGTCCCGGCTTAATCCTGCAGCTGCAACCCCTGCAGCATATGGCCAGGTGCCTGCTCAGCATCTAGCGCAGCAGCAGCATCTACTGCTACAGCCACAGTTTAGTGAGTCACAGCAGCAGTTTCAGCTGCAGCAACAGAGGCAGCATAGACAGCTGCAGGACCAGCAGCAGCAGCATCTACTGCTACAGCCACAGTTCAGTGAGTCACAGCAACAATGCCAGCTGCAGCAACAGTGGCAGCTGCAGAGTCAGCAGCAGCAACAGTGGCAGCTGCAGAGTCAGCAGCAGCAACAGTGGCAGCTGCAGAGTCAGCAGCAGCAACAGTGGCAGCTGCAGAGTCAGCAGCAGCAACAGCTGCACCCCCAGCAGCAGCAGGTGATACTGCTCAACAGGCTTCTGGAGCAATACGGCCCAGAATATCTGCAGCGCCAATGGGCTTTGTGGCAATTGACACCCCATCGCATGACAGGTAATTGCTAGCTGCTGTGTGCCCAGTAGTGTGTTACGCTGCTGAAGGTTTGATTTGTGCATGCAGAAGAAGGCCCTTTTCCGTACGATGCCATTCTGCCAGGTGGGATGCATGGCATGGCTCTTTGTAATAACCTTGCTGCAGCTTAGGTTCTGTGCACAGCACTGCTCCATCATAACAGCTGATGCCCCTGCATGGGGTAGGGCCTTAGTCTTGGCAGGATTTGTATTTTGATGCTGGCAATCATCAGGTTATGCCTTGTACAACATGCTTACCATGACTAAATATAGAACATTGCTTCATGCTGTATCAACACTATCAAAATTTGTTTACAGTTTGTTACCTATGCAGGTGTCTCTCACAAAACAGATCAGGTGTTGATAGGGCAGGACGTTGGGAACCCATGTGAGTATCACCAGAGTTCAACTTGTTGGCATGATATACTGTTATCAGGTCCAAAACGTGCTCCATGAGTTTGCTGCTTCATCATGATTACAGCGCTTCTTGCTGGATGTGCTCATCGCAAAGCTTAGGAACACTGAGCAATGGTGTGCTTGTACAGGTGGATTCGTCTTCAGATCAATGGCAAGAAGACATGCAGGCGCAGCTGTCATTTCTGTCACAACATCATTTCTGACGTCAATGCTGGATTTTCAGCAACATCAGCTCCCAGATGGTACAGTACAATACAGCCATTGCTGGACGAATGACAGGCACGCGCGTTCCCTGCTGCCGCTGGTGAGATGTTGTCAGCGGTGGCAGTTAGTGCAGCCAGAGTTCTCGCCGTCTGTTCTGCAAGTTTCCCCAAGGCAGCCAAAGGACGGACGCCAATCTGTCTCATTTGCAGTGTGACACCTACGAGGCAGGGCTCGTGCAGGTACAACCTTGCAAAAACCTGTTGTGCTAATGCACTTCCGTCATTTTACAATAGACACCATCCTGCTGTTGTTTCTTCATCTACAACCTGTTAGCGAAACCTGCCCTAGTGATTATGAGGCTCTGAGGGTCTCCGCTTGGCTTACTAGCCAGCAAACGGTGCGTCAAGAAGAGTTGACGATTGGTCACAGGTGCGTAGTTGACCGATGTCGCCTTGGAAGGATGTACGAGACCAGACAACTGGGCACAGCTGGTGCTGTTATTATGTGTAAAATTTGCTAAGGAACCGCTTACTGTGATGGCGCGGCTGTTGCGCAACTGTTGCGATGCGCTGCAAAGTGACGGTTCGCTGTGGGCACGCGCAATGTCCCGGACTTCCACACGTGCGCGTTGGTAAAAATCGGAAACAAACAATCCCATTCGTTTAAGACGTTTCGAGCCAAAAAAGGGTACCAATCAAGCTGCAAGCGTGGGTGCCATTGTAGCTCAAGCGATCGCTAGCGGTTGTAATCAAACGTGATGTATTGGCATAGGCTTGTGTTTGGAAGTTTCTTTTGATCCAACGTCGACACAACATCCGCACATCGTTTATTTGACATCAGCACAGCTATGTTATGCCTATCTAGTTTAGTCAAGCACGCTCAGGGACTTCTGAGCCATCCTCCTGTGTTCGGTACTTCGTGAGTGGTATGCGCTGCGCTGCAAACACGTTACTTTGAACGCTGGATGGACAGTTGACACCTGTTTTTTTGTTGCTGTGCAGTTGGTGATCAGGCTCGTGCTTCACAGCAGCGTTTACGAGTGCAATTTTGTTAGCCGTAGGGCTAGCTCACTGGATTGAATGGGCGTTACTGCGTCAAGCAGCAGCTTGACTATCTCTAGAGGATGTGCGGTGAGTACAATCCAACATCCTGTGCTTTGCGGCAGAGCCATGTTTTGGGCTGAGTTGATCCTTTTCATGTTTTAAACAATCAACAGTATCATGAGCACCACCACTGGTGTGCTGTGCTGTGCTCATGGCCACTTTGTTGGCGGTAAAGTAGGTCGCAGGCAAATACCATATACATTTCCCTGCCCCAGGCTGCCCGCTCGCCAAAGGTGGTGTAAAGATAACGTGCTGCATTGCATATGTGCTGAACAAGCTTGGGGATGACAGCGCAATCCCTGGTGCTGCTGGTGATGATGCCCCTAGGTCCAGTCACAGAGAGGACGCAGAAGGTAAGCAGGCATCTTAACAAACAGGCCATAGCATGCTGACTGTTCAGTCTTGCTTCCACAGCACTCGGCAATGTCTAGTGCAGTGCTTGCAGGTCAGTATCCTATGCACTGTGCATTCTCATCTTTTGGTGCGATCTGGAAACAAATTCACTCCCGTTTAGCCTCAGCCTTTCCTTTTGAATTGCTCTGCACCATGCACTGAGTAGTATGAGGCCTCATTCTGCAGTCAGAGTGCTGACGAGGTCTGATCGTCAAGGCCTGCTTGGCTATGCGCAACCTGTCTGACCTGTCCATGCCGTGCAGAAGTCCTGTTGGCCTGCACACACTTCTTTGAGCGCTCTGAAAACCTGTCTAGCACAATGCCAGGTGATGCAGAAGAGCCCATTGAGCAGGATCCTTCTGGTTACATGGCATTGTGCTAGACAGGTTGTAGTTGCTAGCATGTCAGGATCCTCCGGAGGCTAATTTGCTGCACTGTTACAGATCCCAGCTACAACAGCCCCACAAGCTCAAGCCGTGAAGGACACTCAGAAGAGCCCCTGCTAGAGCCGTCAGCTAGCCCTGTTGCTAGTCGGTTCATGAAGCCAGGCAGGCTTCATGAAACGGATGGCAACAGGGCTAGCCCACCAGCAGGAGATGTCTCTAGATGCCTGGGGGGTGGGGCAAGCTGCCAGTGGGGTTGACCAAGGGGTTGAAGGATGGGAAGACGAGGATGACTGGTGGAAACAAGACAGCTGATGTTTCACTTCTGGTATCAGAGTCACAGCTGTAAAAGCATATAGTATACATATCTGTATAATGTATGCTTATACAGCTGTGACCCTGATATCAGAAGTGGAACATCTAGATGCATTTATCAAACACAATCAACTGAGGTTAAATTCATATGCTCAGTTTGACAGTACCATGAGCACCACCACTGGTGTGCTGTGCTCATGGCCACTTTGTTGGTGGTAAGTCAGGTCGTAAGCAAATGCTATATACAGTTATCTGCCCGGCCACTGACCGCTGTTTGTAAAGATCACGTGCTGCATTGCATATGTGCTGAGCAAGCTTGGAGTTCACGCCTGGGATCAAGATGACCAGTTTGCTTGCTGCCACAGCAAGTTCTGCTGCTTAAATTCAAGCCAATCCGCCAGGTTGGCAGAAAACTCTGCCATGCAGGCATCAAGATACATATTTGCTATGAAAAGATGGGTGGTGCTTAGGAAAGCCAACATGCTATAAAAGCACGAGAAGCTGATATTCGGACCCATGCTGCATACACTTGTGCACACAGCGGAGCCCTGAGGTGACAACAGATGATTTTGCAATCATTGCAGAAGCAATTCAAATCGGAATTAAGGCATGCTAACTCTGATGCTAGCTACATCTGGAAGGCTTTTGCATGTGCATTGGTGTGCAGGCTTTTATAACAGTGGCCGTTTGCAAGGTATTGTGTCCAGTGGTCTGAACCGGCGGACGTAATGTCAACCTTCATGTACGAAAACGACAAAGAATATACCCTTGATCAACACGGCGTCTCGACGGTTCTCGAAGAGCTGTCGACAATCGCTCCGCAATACGACTTCCTGATTTGCAACCTTGCAGACGGAAGGATGACCTTCGAAGTTCTGGCAACTTTGCCATCAAGGCTTGAGGAAGTTTGTGGAAGCAAAATCGTCGCTGTGGATTTGTCCTTTAATCGTATACTTTGCAACTCCTGGGAAGAGATCGAGCCAGTGCTTGACCAACTCTTGGGAAAGCGCATCGTGCAGTTCCTTGACCTCAGCTATAATGATCTTCCAGCTTTGGAGACTTTGCAGCAGAACAGTCGACTGTCAGAGAAGGTCAGGAATTTTGGCAACAGGCTGAGCTTGCTTGGCCGTGATGGCAATCCCTTAACTGGGAATGCTGACATAGACTACTGGATATGCAATGCTAGAGCATTCAAGCAAGCAGCATATGGCTGTAGATATATAGACGACTGACAGCTCAGAGTCATGCCTTTGATTCTACTGTGAAGATGAAATGCTGCATTGCATACCTATGTGTCGAGCCAACTTGGAGTCCAAGTCTTGGACTAAGATGACCAACTTGCTTTGATCTGAAGCAACAGCATTTGCTGTTGCGACAAAGCATTCCAGTAGATCAGGACAGCAGGCTCTGCTGCATAGCTACTGTAGAATATGTATCAAAAATATATTCTGAAACGTTCATTGTGCACAGGTAAGGACATAGGCCATCGATGTCATAAGCGTAATCATGGATCATGGATTCACGCTGCATGCACTTGTGCATCTTGCGGAGCCCTGCAATGACAGTAAGTTGCAGAAGCATTCGAATCAATAATTCAGAGCATTTGTATGACGCACGCACTATATATGACATCCTCAAGCAGATGTCTCAAAGTTTGCAGGGTATGAGTCATGCTGATCAGCCACCGTGCTGCCTTTCACACAGGTCAGCTAGCTAGCTATAGAGTAACAGAAAGCAAGTACTTCATCTTTGCTGCGTCCTGTAACACTACAGTGAATGTGCGCTACGTTTGCAGTCTCAATGGAGTTTGCTTGCTGTGAGAGCTTGTTGCTCAATGGCTGTGAGCATCAAATCTGTATGTTGAGCTTGAGTTATTGTGCCAGCAAGCCTTGCTGTTTGAGCCAGGTCTGCTCTGACTAAACTTGTTACTTCACAGCTGTAAACATCAAAGCTGTGTTCTCAAAATGAGCTGTTTCGCCGTGCAGCAAGCCTTGCTCTGTCAGCACAGCACGCATCACCTGCGTTTGCACTCTCAATGTTATTTCATGTATAGGGTATGCACAGTTCGGGTCTGGACCTCACGCAGGTTCAGAAGGACTATGATAGCACAGACGAGCAGCAACACATTTGCTGAGCTCAATCACAATTGAAAATGGGCACATGTATTGCAAAGTCATCCATGGCTGCTCAGACCGAGTGCAGGGCAGAATGCTCGGTGGCAGGGCTTGACATTGATGTAAAATGTTGATGCTCAAGGTAAATGCGGGGGTCAAATGCTGACATGTTACACTCACCATCAGCAGCAGTAGTCAAAGCAGATGCTCAGTGCACTGCGTTTGATTACGAACAAAACCATCAGATGGGCAATCATAGGCATGAGTGATTGCGATCAACACTCAACAGTGATGATACTATCAGCTGCAAGCTGGGCCAGCGTAAGCTGGGCAGGTTTGAGGTCAGGTCTTGCTTCTCCACAAACCTATGCTTACCTCTCTGAACCTATGCTTACCACTCTGAACCAAACCTATGCTTACCAAGCGCCACTGGCGTGTGATCAACAAAGGATTGGCCTTTTGACAAATGCATGCCATGAAAGCATCAAAACAAGATTGGGTGCAGGACCTTGCAAGCATCAACAAAATGCCCAAGAAAAGAAAATGCATGCAGCCTTTTGTTAAGGACATACCTGGGGAGCCTCTTCATATGTGTTCTCCATGCCATTTGCTTTTAGCTTGTCAAGGAGGGATCTGGACTGCCCATTAGGTCCAAGCTGAAAGGCAACCAGATCAGCAAATGGGAAAGTCATGGGATGGCTGTAGGCAGTGCAATGCGCATTACTGAAGTGTGCGCCTTTCAAGTCCTGAAGAAGCTGAAGAGGGTTGCCGAAACGCCAGGGGGTGTAAGGGGATGGTGGTGCACCCTGATCCCCTGCTATTCGCCTAGCCACTTCACTGAACATCTGCACCGCCGTTATGACTCATGACGCCACTTGCTGATGCCTGTGCAATCTGTGCAATCAAAGCATCAAATGCACTGTTGGACTTATGCCTTGCTCTACTCTGGGTGAGACAGGCATCAATCTCTTGTGCTCTTGGGATGTCACCAACATTTCAGTGACAGAGCAGAGCAGAGCAGAGCAGAGCAGAGCAGAGCACAGAACAGCACAGCACACAGCACAGCTCAAGCTGAGCGCGAAGACATAAACGATGTGGGTAGACTTTAGTGGTTAGGATGCCTGACCTCACCTGACCAAACTGGTAGTGTTCCAAAGGGCCCCAGACTGTAGCCACATATAGACCTCCCAATTTAAGCACCCTGTGCGCCTCTTGTAAAGCCTTCTGATGGTCAGGCATAAACATCAAGCCATAGCTACATGTCACGGCGTCGAACGTGTTATCATCAAGTTCTTGCAGGTGCTGAGCATCTGCAGGCTGAGCAGCGACATTTGTGACACCCTCTGAGGCTGCATACTCGCTGATCAAGCTGACTGAGGCAGGAGATAGGTCAGTGGCGACTACTGTGGCGTTGGGAATGGCCTTTCCAAGAGGCACAGCTGGAGAGCCTGCGTTGCTGGCAAGATCCAGGACTCGGATCCCTCCGTCTGCGGGTCGAAGCTGCTGCAGTCAGGTGTGCTCTGGAAGCAGTCTGTGCCCCCATCAGGAATGAAAATTCGCACACCTGCTTGCGACCCACGCACCTGGCTTGCAATGTTTGACGACAACATCTATCACTTGTCGAAAGTTCGGCTCTGTCAAGCCCCTGCGAATAAGAATCTCCGCGTACGACGTAGAGCTCCTGTCCCAGTGAGCCTTCGACTGGGCAGTGAGCCATGCGACATCCGGCGGATGCTCATCTGGATGCTGGTGCTGAAGTCGATGCATGATGTATACTTGCAGCTTCTCCAGCCTGTGGCTAAGTCTATGGCGTCATTGGCATCACGATCACTGTGCCTTTACAGCGAGCGTTACGATTTCTATCGCTGATCAGGCACAGGACCAAGCTTGGATTGTCCATGGTTTTGACCAATGTACTGCAATGTCAGTCACACACCCTAAAAAGACTACATCAATTATCACAGCACACGCAGAGTTTGATCAGGGTTTGATCAAACAATGCTTCCCTGATTGCTGCTGTATCGCCTGTAGATTACACATCCTTTACCGGCAGAAACTGCGCACGATGTTGAGCTATCTTCAAGTCCCATGCTACGCCATACATATTTCATACTGTCCAGGCATGATGTACATGTATCCAAACCCATATCTAAATTTTGAGTAAACCATCACACATGCAGCTTTGCTCTAGACCAGGAAGAGCAAATTCTGCTGAAACCGCCGGGATGCAAAATGCAGCTACAAAGTCTGCACCAAAAAAATCAACCCAGCACTGCATCAGTAGTGACTTGATATGCACACTTCATACAGAGTGACAAACAGTTGACAGCAACAACTCAAGGTGGTGAATGCCCTGCAAGACCTACAGCTGCGGAGGAAACACCACAACACATTTGAAATGTGACACTGGACTGCAAGTTGGACTCTACTGCAGTGATTCGCTACTTGCCACAAGCTTATGCACAATCACACAGATGCTTCTGGTAACAGAGGCTGCAGTACGTTGCTGTCTTCAGGCTTGCCAAAGATGCTGCTGCCTGATGTGAGCTTGTCACTGTGAGTGATGAATTGAGCAGCATTGCTGTCCAGACAAGTGGTGTGTAGGTGACGCCTCTGCCGACTGCTGAAACAAAGGGCTGCTCCAATGGTAATGAGGACGCCACAGCCATAGACCTGCAGCGCTGCTGATGCAGGTACGTAGGAGAACTGTGTCTCCTCCAGAGGTTGGCCTGTACACACAACAGCCCTGTCACATGTATGCTTGTTGGCCCTGTCGTATCTATGCATGTCAGCTTCTGTGCTGACCATTTATTTGCTGGAACGCATGTCTTCCCCCCATACCACATACTACACAGGTCAGGCGTCTACAGTCCTATGTAGCTCCCAAAATGAGGTCCTGCTTTGTCAGTCAGCAACAGCAATTGTGTTGTTGCTGACTACCAACAAGTGATGCAAAATATGCTTGTGAACATTTGCAAAGTACAGTCTCTCCAGGTGCTCTCGAAGAAAGTTGTGGCAAAATGCCCTGCACCCTTATGCACCTCTGTCAAGTCTTGCAGTAAACAATGCTTGACTGATGTTCATTTCCTCGTAACAACACAAAGATTGCCTACAGCCATGTCTTTGGCATGTGCCAACCACACAAGGAAGGTGATGCACACACTTGTTGTCAACAGAGTCATGGGCAGCCGGAATGTCACCTAGATGACTGACTGACCAACATCAGACAGCAAAGGACTCTGCATCACTCACCCATGATACGAGGCGCCAAGGCCACAGCTGTGGAAGCCAACACCAGCTCACTGCTGAACCAGGCCAGTTGTAGGTAGATGGCAGCATGCACCAAGGTGTGACGCCTCACACCCCATGGACATTCACGCTTTGTGCTGAGAGCCTGCATGAAAAGATCCACTTATCTCAGCAATGTAACAAGGAAGCTCCCTGCCTGCCGCTGGTAGTAAGCATCCTGATTTTGTACAAATGCCTCGGCAGAAAGATCCCGCATGTGTGACAATGTGTAAGCTGCCAAGACATGACCACGCTCTTGAGCATTCAAACACAGCACAGCTGCTAGTCCATGGCAAAGTGGCTCTGCTTCAAGACAGAACTAGAGGCTGACTGTAATGGCGGGTCTGCTGGTGATTCCGCAAATTGTCAAACTTGTGCAAGTGTGCCATCTGCATGTACAGGATAGGGGCATGGGAGGCCCACCTTGTGGCTAACCACCCCAACAAGACCAAGGAATGCAAACCTCAGCAAGCTCCAGGGCAAGGCTTGGTGCACTGCTGCAGCACAGAAGATACGATGGGTCAGGTGTTTGTCTGTTACTTGAGCTGAAATCGTGGTTTGTAGATTTGTCGCTATGACTATGGGCGACAAAGTCTGCTGTCACATCGATCATGAGCTTCGTAATATGACAGATCTCTACAAGCGCAACCTTTCTGGTCGAGCCTGATGTAACAATCTCAACTAGAGTTCGCATTCGGACCGTGAACAATGCTGACCTGCGAAAGATCCTTGCTTGTACAGGTACCCGGCAAGCTTGACTAAGGAAGCTATGGCTCCGTTCAGGACTTGCACCAGACTGAAACATTTCAGCGCGTCCTGCACCAACTGTTGCGTCTCCTCTGGCAAAAGCGAGCTTTCTCTGCTGTCGTGCTGACTCGAGGGGCCAGCTTGGCCCATACTGTCGTGGTCACCAGCTCGTAATTCTGCTGCCGTTCTACCTCAGCGACTGTCCGGCAAATGTAGCAGACAGTCGCCGCACCCGAGCTCAGCCCTGTAAGTTCAACTTTGGAGTGCGGGCCACAACCAGAGCAGTCGCCCGATTACTCGAGTTGCTCTGGTCTCGACGTAAGAAACTAGGAACATCTTTGGCAAGGCTTTGCTCATCGCCACGTGGGATGCTGGTTTCAGTAGTTTGCAGCCAAATTGCCGTCCCCACGCAGTCCCCATTGTATTACGAAGCAAGTATGTCAACCCAGACATCACAGCGAAGGGGTTTTGATCATTACACATTTGCATGGCAAAAAGCTTACGGAAGAGAATCTACTTCAGATGATTGATTGACCGAGATGCCATACTATGCTATCAGCACAAACGCAATTAGCACAAACATTGTACAGCTAGTGCGCTACATTTGCGCACTTGAGAACATGCAGCTGTTCGAATACCAGTGATAGCTGATAAGTCACGACTTTGCATTCATGCCGTGTACCTCTGCTGGCCAACACAGAGCACATGCTTAATATTTCAAGTCCTTATGCAGCTTTGGAATCCACATGTTTAAGTCCACAGGAACACAGAGTCATTGCTTGCAACTAGTAGAGAACCCGGATGTAGACCTAAATCCGAAACCATGCCATTCCAGGACAAAACAGTTTATTGCAATGCTGTGACTTTCATCTAGTTTCAAAAAGCACGCCACAACTAAGGATCACTCATGAATTCAAACCTATGCCTACTTTGCTGAGACTGACGCTGAAATGCAACGAAGCTATAGTACATTACTTTGACTGCCGTTCCAGACCAGGCCTAATGTACACATTGCTCTTGTTCTGCTCAGAGTCTCTTCCGCCTGTTGCAACACCCCTGCCTCCTCTGCTGCTGTTTGCACCACCCCTCCAGCTTCTACCCCTTCCTCTACCCTTGGGGGTCCACTCACCGCTCCCTAAGTACTGATTTGCTGAGAAGTGAGCGTCAGAGAACTGAAACCCAAATGGACCAAACGGCGCAGCAGCAATCCTAGGACTGGGATACTGAAAGCTGGACATGTGGCTTGGGGCAGGCTTGGGGGGTTTGGGGGCAACTGTGATGGGTCTTTGAAGCAGAGCTGAACCTGTCAGTGCCAGTGCAGCTGCTGCTTGGGTAGAAGTCAGGAATTGCACATAGGCTGTGCCTGATGGATGGCCTGTGGTGTTGTCCTTCAAAATGGTCACTCTGGTGGTTGGACCACACCTGCACAGCAAACAAGCATTGTTTGAACGTGTGTCTCGTGAGCCTGCAAGATTGTCAGCGACGGACCCTTTGATGAGGTAGGTATTACTGAGGCACCAGATTTACTATTAACGCTTTACTACAGCCATGATTGTGTCTCTATTGATTTGGTGCCATGCTGTGCATGGCATGAGATATGCATGAGTGTTTCAGCACAGCATGCAGCGATGGTCATGTTTAATCAGGCTCTACTGCCATGCAAGACAAGCAAGCTCTCTTCTGGCTGCAGCTTCCAAGCACACATCAAAAAATGATCTCAAGCAAGAGCAATAACACAACATGTGTAGCAGAACAACTTGGCCACTTCAGTCAGAGAGAGATGACAGTGACTCACCCACTGAAGTGGGCAGCAACAATCTGAGGCGTAGCAGAGAAGTGCACATTGTGGACTACCACAGAGTTGCAATCACCCAGATTAGGGATGGTGGCAATAGCTGCAGCAGCTGGCCGGGAAGCCACATTAGTAATGACAGCCTGCTGCTGCCTGCGCAGATTAGTCACTTCCTGCTCCATTAGCTTCAGCTGCTGTTTCAGAGCCAGAATATCGCTACTGCCCGGACCTGCATCACCACCACCTTTGTCAGGCACTCATTGTGACATCAATGCTCTTGCTGACTGCACAGAGGCATGCAATTGTTAGAGCTGACATGCGAGTGACAATGAGCTGGCTGGCTGATACCTGTGCAACACCCACTGTTGTAATGTGATCACATGTCTTGGCAGAGTCACGGACCAACTAGCCCAAGATACAACGCTGGCAAGTAATGCTGAATCAGAGGCTTTGATCAGCAGGACAAACCAATCAGACTACAGCTGCCCAAAGCTGTGGGGGATAGAACGGTTGCAGAGTGTTGTTGTCCTAGACACATCAGACCAGGGGAGATATACATTGACAGCTGCATTCCTGTCAC
>JAABUK010005774.1_pt1 | contig 18980 bp, 22 predicted proteins | sample 5559141 | NCBI WGS metagenome assembly JAABUK01 (sample SAMN10711869, study PRJNA513367) | rock metagenome | isolation source: Antarctica rocks | place: Antarctica: Victoria Land, Pudding Butte nord | collected 2016-01-03 | reverse complement strand
CAGAGACTTTGTGGTCAGGGGTGGACCTGCAGATTTGCTTGCTAGCAGTCAACACTGTATGTCATAGAGCATCAATCAAGCAATGCCCTGCAGTGATGCCCACCTTGTTGAAAGTCAAAGCCTGCATGTCAATGTGGTCAGCTTCACATTCTGGGCATTCATCAGAGATCATCACGGTTGTGGACTGCTGACTGGGATCAGAGTTGCAACGACCCTGCAAAGCACACCGTGAAGATGACATTGTCTTCAAGACCATGTGACCTAGGCTGACTACACATTGTCACATGTGTCACACCACAGTGGTAGACATCTGTAGCAAGGCTGGCAAGACTCACAGCAAATTGGCCTCCACTGTTGAGGCACTGAATCTCAAAGCACTCTCCGCAACCATCAGCAGGACCTGCCAGGTAGAACTGATTCTGTGTAGACAACGCTGCCACACTCCAGAAGGGGTAAGCTGTCTTGCTTAGATCACCATAGCCACAGCTTCCCTGCAATGCCAGATTGTTTCGACACAATGCAGAGCTGCAATACCTAGGCTTGATCAGTACCTAGGGTCGATCAGTTTGAGAGTTAGCCAAAGCACTTGATTGCATTCTTCACCATCCTTAACAAAGCAACAACATGAAACAAACAACCGACCAGTCACTGCATGTTCAGTGAAGCAGAGGCAGTGCACAACACTCACGTCACTGGTGCCATAGGAGGGGCTTCCAGGATCCATGCCTTGAGAGGGGCCTCCATAGTTCGTTGCAATGCCTGTGATCCATTGTGATGGGATAGAGCTTGTGCTGCTGCTGCTGCCGCTGCTGCTGCTTGATGAAGCGTGCAACTGCCTTGCAGTACCACGTCTGGACACGAGCAATAACGCCAACAGTCTCAAAGACAGCAGTCTGCAGCTGAGCCGAAGCATCGTGTAGGCTGGTAGTCAGGCCTGCTGATATGCTTGGCCGCCACAAGCCACTGCAAAGCGGACAAGTGTAAGAGCAGCGGCTGTCGGCCTTCAAGTACAAGCAGGCGTGCTTTCAAACGCACACGCTATGAGCAGGCAGCGGCAGACTGCGACAAGAGCGCCAAGATCTACTGACTGTGCAACGCAAGCACTTTTTGCAACAGCAGCAGATATCAAGAGTACGCACCCTGAGGTCAGGCCGAGCTTTGCAGTTACAATGCAAACTGTTTCAAACGCAGAGCTTGTTCCCGCGGCTGAAGTTCACCAACGAGGCAACACAGTATTGCTGGTACCAGCCGAGCGAGAGGCCGTTGCAACTGCAATGAGGTTGGCCAACGACGCTGTGCAGGCCGAACAGCTGTGTACACTGTACAGGTCAAACGGCTTGGAAGTGGTGGGGTCTGCAAGCTGGTTGGGTCGAGCGAGCTACTGTTTTGCGAAAGGCGGGACTAGACTGCGTTTGAGAGAGACGCCACAAGCAAGGTCACCACAAAGCCTGAATGCTGATTGATGAACTAGTTTGCATGTTGCTATCGCGGTCGCCTTTGAATGCCCGAACACTGGCGGTGGCGTTCGGGTGCCGTGATTTGACGTGCACGCCATGCCCGACGCAGTATTACGTGAGACTGATCAATTCCTATCCATGAGTAGTCCTGTCAGACCCTTAGTAAGCGCGTTGTGATATCACGTATAGCAGAGTCCGTCATGAAGCAGTTCAGCAGTTAATCGTGTTGAAGCCACCACATGGCATGCAAAGCAGATACTGCGATTGAAAGTCTTCTCTCTCTCTTGATGTTGACCGTTGCACTCATTCTTCTGTGCTCACAATTTTCCTGCATAAGCAAAGAGCCTTCAACCTTTGCAGCGCATGTAGAGCGATGCACATGGCTTACTGAAATGCTGTAATGCTCTTTCTTGTTGGACAATGATACTGTACTAGCAGCAAAACCTGCACACCTGTGTTTGGCAGGTGGAAGAGGCGGCTTCCTGTGATGCATGGCCGCCTCAGACAGCTGTGCTCCGGGTTGCGTGGTCAATGCTGTCACTGCACCCACTCCACGCTCCCTGCAGATTGTAATTCCCTTGAGAGATTTCACTAGCTGAAAACTACATTTCTAATACTTAGCAAGAAACTCGTTCAAGATGCAGCACTAGTGTGCGCAACAGAGCTCTTGCTGCATGATTCAGCATGCATAGGTGCTAGCATACCGCAGCCTCTTGCCTCTGCCAAACTCCTTGCCCTCATCAGCATCTTTCACCTCAGCAGCTGCTTCAGCTTCTGCAATCAGTCCTGCAGCTGCTTCTCGTGTGGCAAGGCGCAGCATGACCAGGTCCTGCACCCATGCATCGGCACTTGCCTGATGCTGTACTGGCCTGGCAGCACTGTTGCTCAGCAATAACAGAAGACATCCTGACAACAACAACGACCAGACCGCAGCACAGGCTTTCACAACCTTCACCCTCATTTGATACATGACAGATGTAGTGCTATGAGTCCTGCAATTGAAAACTGGGCCAGGAAGTCATTTAATGGTTCACCTGGAAAGATGCAGATGTGCTGCATGTTGGCTGCTGAAGTGATGTGTGTTCAGCCTCTGAATCCCACTTGGCAAACAGAGCGCGCTCTGAGTCTCCTCTGGCCAGAAGTGCATTCACCTGCACTTGCAGGCAGACTTACTGCATGCTGCAGCTCAAGCATGATGAAAGCTAATCAGGGCACCATGTGGCACTCCAATGTGTCATAACTCAGGCTGAAGTCTGCAGGTATGCACACCTGTAGCATGCGACAAAGACAGCTGACATCAGCGAGACAGGTAAAGTTAGCCAACAGCCAGGTGATGATCAGTCAAATTATTTATGCATCCATCCATGATTCAGTCAACCAAGCTCAGCCTTTTGTTCAGCTTCCTGTTGAGGAGGAGCCAACCAACAGAGCACCATCCCACCATGAATCATCAAGATGAAGCAAACAATTGTTGCCTTTCCAACAGGTTGTTCATCACGGTCATGCAATGTACAGGAGGATCACCTCATTATTACTCAGGGTCTGTGCACCTGTGTCCTCGATGTCTTGCTCAGCAGAGCGCTTGAAGAGGTCTAGCAGGTACTGACGCCTCTCATCTGCTCCAGTCTTCCCATCAAAGAACCCGCCTGCCATACAAATGTAATCATTGATCTGCACAACTGCGTACTTACCAGCAATTGACAGTATGCACCGAAGTGAATGCCCAGCTACCAAACTAACATCCAGCCTCAAACACAAGTGTTCTTTTGACAGAATATTAATGACTGGTGTGCAAGACTTACACATCTTCGAAAGTGGTCAGCAAGACTAGCATGCAAGGCTGCTGCACCTGCTGCCTGCAATTGAGTAGCACATACCTGTGATTGATCTATCAGCAAGGCTCCTCTTCTGCGCAGATGTCTCCAGAACACGCTCTTCCACACTGCCCTTGGTCTGGAGGCGCAACACCAACACCTGCACATCACATTCTTGCATAGCTGGAGGGTCCACCTTTGAGCTACACTCAGCAAAAGTTTCTCTGCAACATAGAGACACTGTTGGCAGCCCACTGAACATGCCAGAAGCCCAAGCAAGTCTGGCAGATTGTGGCCATGGTAGTGGTGTCATTCACTATGCCTCAAGAGAGGAGAGCGTCTGGAAATTTTGGGAAAGATTGGCTGAAGGTCAAACAGTGTTTGCAAGAGCAGACATAGAAACTTGCAGGACTATGGACAAACTGCAAGCAGGTGGCAACATCAGTCAGGCAGGACCACGTAACACTGCTACATGAGCAATACTGTGAGCTGTGATGCTGTCACAAGTACGCTGTGCTGTGCTATGCTGTGCTGTGCTGTGCTGTGCTGTGCTGTGCTGTGCTGTGCTGTGCTGTGCTGTGCTGTGCTGTGCTGTGCTGTGCTGTGCTGTGCTGTGCTGTGCTGAGTTGTGTTCCACTTTACATACCAATGTACTGTGCAGTAGCATTTACAGCTTTCATCCCACATTTTAGCTGGTGCTTACCTCACGCTTCTGGCCAATTCTGTGAGCTCTGGCTTGAGCTTGAAGGTCAATCTGGGGGTTCCAGTCGGTGTCATACATGATGACTGTATCTGCTGCCTGTAGATTGAGACCCACACCCCCGGCCCTCATGCTCAGCAGGAACACAGACACTGCAGAGCCTGTTGCACCAGTGTACATGATCATCAGCTATTTTGTCACTTGATGACCTCTGTGTACATGATCATCAGCCATTTTGCCATTTGATGACCTGTAACTGCTGGAATGGTGTAGATACAATACTTTGACAACAGTTTAGCAGCAAGGTTTCTGTCAGACATAGGTATATTTCTCTGCATAGTATATCTTTCTGAACACAAAAGTGGCATCTCAGACCAAGTCTTCTCTGAACACCATCTGCCCTGCTGATCACAATGGCCAAAAGCAAACTGCCAGGCAGCCTGCATTGTGTGCATGAAGCAGGTCACAGCTAGGCAAGCTTGCCTGGTGCATTGAAGCGCTGTACAAGATCCCCCCTGTCAGCACTGCTCACAGCCCCATCAAGGCGCAGGTGCTCAAAGCCACGCCAGTCCAGGTAGTCCTCCACCACATCCAGCACTCGTGTCATTGTGCTGAACAGCAGCACCTGTGGACAGAACAGACTGTTGCACACCTATGCAAGCATTGTATTCTGTGACACGCAGTTCTTGAGCATGCCATGATCATCACCATCATGGTTGTGGTCCACACACATTATGTATGAATGCTGGGGCGGAGAAGGTGGGTGCCCAATTGTCTGTCATTGCACCTCACATGATGTGCATACGATGTGCAGGTAGATGTATGATGAGCATGAACCATGAGAGCATATGGACTGTGATGCAAGCCGGCTGGACCATATAGACAACACTGCATAGCTGTCTGCCCAGACATTAAGAGCAGCTGCCAAGCTGCCCACGTGGCATAAGCCGCCAGCGACAGGCTTACATCTTCAGCACATTGTTCATGTCTTTTGCGCAGAACAGCACATATTCAACTACCTTGTGTCCTGCAGCTACAAGCTTGACCAACATTCTGTCAAGGACTTCCATTTTGCCGCACAGGCTGACCTCTGGTGGCAGGCCTTGAGGGTGTGCTGCCAGCTGTGACTCAGCACCCTCTGGATGCAGCCGGCTGCACAGAAGACACAAGTAGTCACAAAAAAAAGTTTCGCGAGAGGGCCTCCTCTGAGGGGAATCCTGAGCAAGCACCAGCTTTTTCTGGGATCCCAATTTTCCTGTGGCGTGCGGCATCTAACTTGACCCATACTCGGGGCCGGAAACTCGATTCTGGTTGATACTTAAGTCTGAGCCAGACTCTGAGTTTGGTTTGGATCATGTGTCATTGCACATGATCAGGCTGGTGCCCATTTAGGCCCTGGCTGCTCAGCCTGCCACTTGGTAGATCTGGGGGGCAGGTTTAGTTGGGGCTGAGCCAGTAGTACCAGAAAGTGTTGACTCATGTCAGAAGTGTTTTAAATCGACAGCTCCAGAGTGCTGCAGTTTCAGAGTTGGAAGCCCAGGCATTGTGCGCTTACCATGTCAGCATAATAATGTCACAAGCAGCTGTGCCTCATACACCTCACAAGGCAGCAATAACACAGCCCAAGCAACAGCACAATACGGCATTTGTTATGATGCAATGGAGTAAATTTAAGGCAGACCAAAGCAAGACACTGGGACTAGACACAGTGTCTGAGCATATGAGACACATACAGGAGATGAAAGTGTAGACCTTATGAGAGGGTGGTTGGAAATAGTTCGCAGCTCCATGAGGGTGTTGTTGATCTTCTTCAGAGTCTTGGTGGCAGTGGCGGTCTCACTGGCTTCCACCTCACCCTCAATGAGGCGGCACAGAGCCAGCTGGTATGCTGAATATTGACAAGGCACCAACCGCTCAATCTGCATCAGCAGGAACAAGTGATGCGTCACCCTTCATGTACCAATGTGAATACGGGATGACGTTTCAGGCCACCTTACTGCGGCCTTGACTTATTCTGAGTGGAGAATTGACTTTGGTAGACAGGCTTTGTGATAATTCATGGCATGCAGGTCATGTTTGTGGGGCACTGCTGCGGAAACAGTGCTCTGACATTGTAGAAATGCTGATCTCAGTGACTATGAAGCATAAGTGACTATGAAGCATAAGAGCTCAGGCGACACTGACCGGCAGCAAAACAGGGCTCAGCAAGTGAAGGATAGGGCAGGCAGGGCAAGGGCGGCCATGGCAGGGCAATAAGGCAGCACGGCAAGCTTAAATTGCACCTTCTGGGGCAGCTCCTTGGCTACAGACTCCTTGAGGCGGCGCAGCATGAAGGGCCTCAGCACCTGGTGCAGCCGGTTGGTCACCAACAGAGACTCTTCCTCGTCAAGCATTGCAGACTCGTCGCTCTGATCATCCTCCATCATGCACTTAGACTTGACGGGAGCAGCAAACCTGCACATTCACATGCAACATCATACAACCCTGCTTGATTGAGCGCTCAGAGGCTGAGCGTAGGCATGACTGTGCTAAACAGAGATTGCAGGTGTGTGTGCCATGCGGGTGCTGCAGAAAGATCAGTATGTTGGGCTTCTAACGCCATCGTCAGACATTGAGGAATCTCACAAGATGCATGTCTGAACATCAAGGGACCACAGCAAGCAGGCTGCCATCAGATATGGCTATCAGCAGGCTCACCATTGCTGGAATTCGTCAGAGGAGCCAAACAAGGATGGCATGAGGAAGTTGAGCAGGGACCACAGCTCCTCCAGCTTGTTCTGCACTGGTGTGCCTGCATACCCAAAAATACCTTAGCATGCAACACAGCACTTGAAACAAGCATGCAGTTCACTTTTTGGACAAGGACTGTCACTGACTATGCATGTTAGCTTATGTTACAGTAGAGGGATGCTAGCAAGCAGGGCCAGATCACCTGTGAGCAGCAGTCTACTGCCAGCGTTGTACATCTTGATCTCTGCGTTCAGCTTGCAGCCAGCGTTCTTGAGCCGATGCCCCTCATCAATGATGATGTATTCCCATGCTAGTTTGGCCAGGCGTGGTCTGTCATTCTTGCCCATCATGAAGTCGTAGCTGGTCAGCAGGACATTGAAGCTTGCTTTGCGCCCAGCAATCTGCATGCACAAAGGGTAAACAACCAACTGCAAACCAATTTCCTTGCACCACATGTGTAATAAGTGGTACACAAACCCATACACATATTCAAGATAGTTCAGGTTGCTGGCATTAAGGTGTAGGAGATGATCACTTCAAGGTCCCAAACCAAGCGATAAGACGCAAAAGATACTGCCCATATGCACCCAGTGTGGTTGTATACAGGCCTGACATACTGCTGCTGTCATGGGAACATGGATCGAGTTGTGAGCACCTGTTGTGTGAAGAGGGCTGCTCTGGCATCAGCAGACCCTTTGTAGGAGACCAGCTTGAGAGATGGAGCCCAGTGGTGGAACTCTTGCTCCCAGTTGGCAATGAGGGAGGAGGGGGCCACTACCATGAAGGGACCTGCCGTCCTGCGCTCTTGGACCAAATATGCCACCAGGGCAATCACCTGTGGCAGCATAGCCCACATTGACTGTAAGGTTCTGCTGCAAAACAGAGGCCTACAGTGTCATAGTGGATATCTGCAGTTTTGATCCAGCATGATCATATGGCTAATACATGCTTGCGTGTTGAAGTTCACCCATGCTGAGGAAAATGGAATGACCACGGACTAGGCAGGCATCTGTTATCAGCTGAGTTATGAGGCTAAGTATGGCAGCAAAGGCGTCAGTGGCAGATTGACAAAAGGCAAGCTGCTGTTACCTGGATAGTCTTGCCTAGGCCCATCTCATCTGCCAAGATGCCATTCAGCTTGTTGTCATGCAACGCCACCATCCACTTTAGCCCCTGCAGTCACATCAAATTCCACACCCTGTGTGGCTTGTTTGACCCCAGTGTGAAGTTGCTGAAAACCAAATGCCTGTTTCCCTGGTAAAAGACAACAGGTTTAGGTGGTAGCAGTGTGCACAGCAGCAGGTCTGCTGTGGGTGCTTACCTTCATCTGGTAGTCTCTCAGCTCACCACCCTGTAAGAGGCTGGGCTGCTGGTCAATGCTGGCCTCAAAGCTGCATGCAAGCTGGCTCCACTGCTCACTGCTGTCTTGCTGTGCTGCTCTTTCTGCAAGCAGACATTACACGGCTGGTGGGCATACACAAACAGCTCAATCTGCATGCGTTACAAGCTGAATTGTCAGGTGGATCCTGTCAGCAAGAGCTGTCAAAAATCATCATTCTGCTCTAAGCCAAAGCAGCATGAGCATGTTATCATGGGTCCAGGCTCAAATAACAGGGCTGCACAGGCACTTTGCAAGCTGGATTTGTATTGGGTGTGTAAATTTATTGCAGGGGCAACTTGAAGGACTTCAACCACTGACAAGACAGCAAGTAAGATTATTTACTTACCATCAGTGCCTGCTGTCTCAGCAGATGCTGCTCCTCTTGAGCCTTGAGCACTTGATTTGAGGTTCAACCTGGCAGCTAGCTTGTTCAAGCAGGCATCAGTCTGGTTCAGCAGTTGGCTGAGTCGGCTGTTCTTGGCTGACTGTACCAACTTCAAGTAGGCTCCGACATCATTGGATTTGAGCATGGCCAAACGCTCCCGTGCAGCAGCCTCCCTGTTTGCACCACATTCAGACACACCTTCACACGCAACTTAATAATTGCATTACAAGTAAGACTTTAGGCTCAACAAAGGCTTGGCTGCAAGTCAATGCATAAGCGCACGCATTGCTTTCGAGTGTTGCTTGTCAAGGCAGTGTTGGCCTTGCCAAGGCTGGACAATGCACACATCAGAACCATAAGAGCCTGTCGCATGCAGGAGACTTCTGACGCCATTGTCTCAGTGTAGCAAGCAAGCAATGCTTGCTTGTTTGCAAGCGCAAGCAGCTGGCATGAACCACGCTACAACAAATCACCTTGCAAGTCTTGCTTGCTCTTGTGTGTTCTTGTGCCACTGCAGCACAATGGCATTGCGATGCCTCTTGCCTGAGCTGTTCTGGGTCTGCAACTCCAACTGCAGCAGCAGCGAACCATGTCCGTCAATGCTGCTTCTTCAGTCCTCACTGATCCTTAGGTTTAATTTAGCGGTGCTTTGAGACAGATCATCAATAATGCAACTATGTGATAGTAACATAAATGTAATGCGGTAACGTTTCTCCCATGGGGCAAACAATGATGGTGGGTGGGTGGCTTTGTCACCTTTGAGGCGTAAGACACCACTGCAGCTGCCCACTGCTTGTACTGGAGTCGTGTTACGTGCTGCTGTGTCCTCCTCACCTTGATGCGCAGCTTCCTGGTCTGGTGAAGTGGCAAGCTGGTGCCTGATGCTCTGCGATACAGGGAATGAGACTGTGGTGATCTCTACTGGCTGGAGCCCAAAGAAAGGACCAGAAAGGTGCTACATGCTGGGATGTATACCTGTGAGCATTGCTTTGTGATATGCTACGCCTCAGGACTGCAGCACGAGCTTGCAGCACAGATGGAGCAGCTTCAGTCAGTTTTGACAGCACCAAAGTGTGCAAGCTGTCACAAGGTTTTGTTGCACTGGCCCTGCATCCGGTACATGACTCAGCATTGCGTGTTAAGATGACTCAGCACCACATGCAATGCTGCAGCAATGGTCCCTGTGAAAGGAGCAGCCACTAGGCCAGCCATTGTGCATCTGCATGTGCTCACCTGCTAAGGCCATGAGCATGTGTGCTGTGAGACCAACCTCCAGAATCTTGCAGTACATCCTGCAAATGGACCATGATGTTTCTGCAAGTTAACAGCACTAAGCTTTCATGGATGAAAAGGCTGGCGCCATTTTCTCTCACCCTTGTAACATGACTTCTGCTCAGCTTCACAGCAAGCTGTGCACAGTTGCTATGATACTCCGCCGCCAAATTTGGTCTTGCTGACACACTGGCCTGGCTGTCCTTTGTTTGCCTGAACTTCCTGGCACCTCTGCCTCTGCAGCATCAGTTGGAGTTCTTGTCATGCTGTTTCAGACGCACTGCATGTGGCAATGCAGCTGCCCTAGTTGTGACCTGGTATATGTTTTGGGCTGCTTCTTTTTGACATTCTGCCTGGATACTTTCTGGCTTCTGCGCAGAGCTCTGAATTGTCTGCGGTATGGGTGCAGCTGCTGAAGAGCAGTTGACCTGGAGGGGATCAAAGTCTTTGTGTTGAGTTTCAGGGCGCCTGTTTCATGTTGTTGTCCAGTTGCATGTGCATGTCGGTCAGTCTGCACCAAACATATGATGTTGTCCACTTTACTGGATTTTAGGCTGGTAAGAAGTCTGTGAGCCAGAAGTAGGCGCACAAGCAGCGGAAGCTTGGTGATCTGCTGCAGCACGGCTTTCTGACTTACGAAAGCCTTGTTGCACTTTGGCAAACACTCAGCATTGGCAGCATTGCTGACTTTAGTCTGATCAGCTAGGAGCTTGTTTAGAGCTCCTGTCAGTGGCCTGCACCAGCTTGAGAACGTCACAATTGATGATACAGCAGCTTCAAGCATGCATGAATTCTCACCATTGAGAGTGTAGATCATCATTCTCCTGGTCTGCTTGCAGCTTGTCCACCGCCTGAACAAGCACACGGCTGAAGTTGATCTAGACATAACAGATATGTTATTCATGCCGCTGGCCGTCTCGTGCAAAACTCACTAGCGCCAAGGCATTTATAACAGAGTCGTCGCCATAACCCTCGTGCGCCGTAAGTGCAGCCTGCACAGACTGAGTGAAGGACTCGGACGCCGATGACACCATCCGTCAGTGCGCGATTTGCTGCACGTGTATCTGGCGATAACTGATAGCCGTCTCAGCACTGTGAAATAGAGATACAAATGACACTGAGTCGATTGCGCTGGCAGCGGAACGAGGCCCCGTTCATCCTGACTACGTTTGAATTACTTGCAAGGTAGGTCAACGCACTCAATAGGTCAACGCAGTCAACAGGTCTGCAGACTGCCGACATGCAGGAGGAGCGTTGTTTTGTGGGAACACCAAAACACTGGTGGTGATGATCATGCAAGGTCTACCTACAGCCGCTCTGCCCACAGAAGGATCGATTTGAGTGTCGACATGCGCGATGCATGCCCATAACTGTCACACCGGTTGACCTTGCGCGAAGCATACGCGCGGGCTGATGAGGCTTGTGAATATCCTCCTTCCAAAAATCAGTGCTGCAGCAGCACGTTTCGATGCGAAAGCCTACAGCACTGGTACAGCTGGCTTGTTCAACAAAGCTCAGCTGCAGCGCCCAGCTGACTGGGTCACATATGCACAAGACACCATCAACAGGTGCACCGCACACGATCGTCTCTGGCTGATGGCATCATCTGGTCAGTGATTACAATGATTGCATCCTGCAGGTGTCAACTGATTGTGGAGGAAACAGTCACAGCACCAGCTTCTGCCGATACCATACAGTCACTGGACGACATTTCTGATCATGTAAGCAAGCCTTGCATTGTTCTTGACATGATTGCTGCTTGCAGCTTTGCAAGCACAACCGGTTGTCAGTTTGCTGTGACATTTGCACAATGTGTCTTGCAGCTGTGCCAAGTGTACGATGCAGCTGAGTTCTGCAGAAATGCGCACTCGAACACAGAGTGGCGGCAGCAAGCTTTGCAGGCTGTCATGGTCACTGCAAGTAAGTGAGTGGAGGCACTCATGTCCCAACCTCACTGCCACCTGTCCATTGGTTGTGATGGAGAACAACATGTGCCTAATCTCACAGAATGCCTCATCAGCATCACAATCACCCAACTTGCATACACATTCAACTTGCAGGTTGGTGATGCTTGACCTGATGCTATGTCGTGCTGCAGAATACATACAGGAGCTCAACATGCATCAAGGGCTGTACAGTGCTGTAGTTAGGTCTTTGCAGCACTATGACCGCCTGCAGAGTCACTCAAGCGCTACATCTTCCTTTCAGGACAGGCTCACCAGCCAGCAGGTGCCTGAACTGTTTCTCGTTTTTCCACTTGGCATACTCATTAGTTAACCATGTGTCAGGGCTGTTGATAGAGCAACACATTACCCTTGATTTGAATTTGCTTGCTGCTGCAACAGTGCTCCTATCCTCCACAGACGGCACATAATGCCTTGAGCTGTGTCCCTGCTACTTGCCTTGGTACTGCAACTATACATGTGCTGCAAATTACAGCAATGGGTGCCTGGACTGTGCAACATCAGCTGTCTGATCAGCCACACTGGCTCTATAGTCCAGCCACAGTTCACAGCCACAGTTCATAAACTGGCAGCATGCCAAGCGCAGCAAATGGATGCTGCTGAGCTTGTAGCTTTGCTGACAGGCATCTGTGCCAGAGGAGCAAGGATACAATGCAGAGACTGTCATTGTTGGCAGGGCACTGCAGAAGGACTTTGAGCAGCGCGGGGTGCATCTGGATTCTCATGGCCAGCAGCAGGCCCTGCAAATGTCAGAGGATATTGCCACATTGGGCATGGCGATAAGTAAGCATGACAAGCATGACACCAGAGGTTCAACCTCAGAAGTTGAACACCTGCAGTGCATGACAACTATGCAGGCTGTTTTTGTGACATTCAAGCAAAACTTGCGCGCTCCAGCCAATGTGCTGCTGTCAGTATTGGCTCAAAGTCTGATAGCGCTTTCTAAATTGCACAGCTGAAAGAAGATGCAGAAAGTCATACAAACTCAGTAGGTCTTGCATGTGTGTTTTTATGCAGAAGCGTTTGCTGACACCGTCTGAATACAATGTTGCTGCAGCTCAGAACGCGTCAGATAGCTCTCGAATGGGAGCAGTCAAACTCCCAGATGGTGTCTGGGTTGAGGAGCTGTCGCTGACTTGGCGCAATCATATGAACACGCAGCTGTCCCTGCTGGGTTCAAAGTCACAGTTTAGAATGCACAGCAAGGGGGGCACAAAGCACCTAATGGCCCCTCAGCTTGTGCCCTTGGATCAGGGCAGTGTCAACGGGATTGTGCAAAATGTCAATGATGAAGGTGTCAGGCAGCAGGTATGCAAAGGGGCTGTAAACTTGCATGTTTGGCATAGCACTCCCTAGCTGCGGCGTTGAATAGTGTTGAACATGCAAGTTAGCAGAGATGCTGCCTGTTGGCTGTCCATGAATAGACATGCTGCGAGTAGCTGTTAGCTTATGTGCCACAGTATCTCCTGCTGCAGCACAAGAATGATGGCAAACTTTAGCAAAGAAGATACCCTTAGTATCAGGCCTGGCAGTGCCTCTGCCCTGAGATCTCCACATTTTCCCTTGATCATCCAAAGTAGCAAAATTGCACTGCTTGCAGGTTTGGCTTGCATCTAGGCAGACACCAGCTGAGAACAAGCAGGCCATAGTGGACTTCTGCATCCTGAGGCGAGACTTTGCACAGCTGTTAGGTAGGGCCCTGTCAGCACACCCATCAGGGATCAAGCTGATCTGTTGCCATACTTGCAACGACTGGCTTTATTGCCCTCAAAGAACTTGCACAAGCTCTAGACAACACGCTGCAGACAGCAAGCTAAGCACATGCCAGACTGTAGAGTATTCAAGCTGGGGGGGGGGAGGGGGACAGGTATGAGGCTATTGATGTTGGGTCAGGTTGTGTCTCGACGCAGCTCTGACTTTTCCTACACAGCAGACTTTCTGTGAGCTGTCCCGAGCAGGCTCTGCAATCATCTGCTTGTTCCTGGCACATTGCTTAGCGCACTGTAGCAAAGCAGTAACAGTTGATCTGGCTTTGTGCAGGCTTCCAGTCACATGCTCATCTGCAGGCCGGCATGGCATCTCTGGCTGCCACTCCAGATGCTGTCGTTTCCTTTCTGGATCACGCACATGTTGCTTCAAGAGACAAGGTAACAGTCCTGTACCCAGCAGAACAAGTGCATTGCTTGATACACCATGGCAGCTCTGACTTGCATGCAACATGTTTGGAACCGATGCTGCAGCTGAAAGTGCAGTGCCATGTTCACATGCATACAGAACAATTCTATGCATTCCTTTCCTCTATCTGCTGCTTCACTTTGTTTGAACAGTGGCGTTCATACACAGACAGAGGCCTGTGGCTTATGGCGGGCTGTATGTTTGCATGCTTGCCTCAAGCTGTCTTGATAGGCTGCAGAGGAGTATGATGTGTTGAGACAGAGGAAGAAGAAGTTGATGGGATCTGACAGCAGCCCCCCACAGCAGTGGGACCGAGCCTACCTCATGGGGGCCATTAAGGCAAGCTCTATGTCTGCTGCCCTCAACAGCTGCCAACAAATGCTTGCCTGTGCATGAGCAACAGTGTCAGCATTAGGGTGAGTTTTATGGCACGCCGTGGCTATGGATACACAAACAATTGTCATGCACATTGGCTTTGTCATTGTACAAGAATATACATCCCACATTTGTACTTGCAAGTCACCTTTCTACTGCAAGCATGCAAGCCTATATACCTCACTGTATGTTGCTGTACAAGGGCGTTTGCAGTGCAAGTCAAGTGCCCAAGAGGGCAGCTTGTAGTTGCGGCATCTATTTGACCACCGTTGGCTGGTGCTGTGGCCCCATACCATACACCTCTTGCTTTTGGTGTCTGCAGGCGCATAAGACCATCGACAGCAATGTGTTCCTGCACCTGTCCTTGCAAGATTGTCTCAGGGGCTTGGGGGCTGTTCTGAAGCAGCTGACAGGAATCCTGTTGGAAGAGGTGCCCATGCTGCCAGGTGAGCCTGCAATCACCCCAAGGGTCAGCCTGCAGTCACCCCAAGGGTCAGTGTGCACTTAACCCCAACGGTCAGCCTGCAATCACCCCAAGGGTCAGCCTGCAATCACCCCAAGGGTCACCCTGTAATCAACCCCAGGGTCAGCCTGCAATCACCCAAAGGGTCAGCCTTCAATCACCCCAAGGGTCAGTATGCACTAAACCCCAAGGGCCAGCCTGCAATCACCCCAAGGGTCAGCCTGCAATCACCCCAACACTCATACTGCCTGTCTGTCATGTGCAGTCATGTCATGATGCTTTGCTTGCAATGGGGAATAAACCATGTACTGGGCAAAGAGTATGGCTTAGCCTAGCTGCTCATCCCATGTTGCCAAGGAGCTTGAAACCACGATCAAAGCCTGTCTCTCTTAAAGCGACTGGGAGTTTAGAGAGTTTCCGCTGGACTGTCATAGTGATGTTGCTTGCACAGTCAAACAGGGTTGACATTATCTGCCAGCTCAAAAGGCACAACATTATCTGAACATTGGAAGGCATTTGCCTCAATGTATTGCTGGCAGCATTCATTGAGCCACACAGCCCAAAGCGGGTGTGTGTGGGGCTATGATGTTGTTGACGATTTTGCTTCTGAGGTCAATTCTGAGTGCAGGTGAAAGCTGGGCGCCAGGTGTGCAAAAGATGTCGGCAGTGCATGAAACAGACGGGGAGCTGGGAGTCATCTACCTTGACCTGTTTCCCAGGTCTGGTCTATCGCCTTGCAGGCTTGTTCCTGTGCTGTTCTGATGTCATATTGAGGGGACTCAATATGCACCTCTCTCTCATCTTTGGTTAGGTAATGCAAAAGTCTTGTGCATTTGCTCTGTGTCGTCAAAAACATGCAAGCTTAGCATGGACCAGTGCAAGCATTTTGAAACAGGTTCCACAGCACTGCAGAAGGGCAGTATGCACATGGGCCTGTGCGTGCACAGTTGCAAGGACAGACAAGCTTGTTGAAGTCAGCAAACAGCACAGTATCGCGCATAGATAGTTATCTGCCCTCCAGGCTGCACACTAAAGACATGGTGTCATTCACACAACATGTTTGTGCAGTGAGAAAGCACCCAGCTGTGTGCAGGCAGGGCAAATTTGGACAGGCAGCGCATTTCACATTGCGGTGTGGGCGCCAGCTGAAGAATGGCGATTACCAGACTCCAGTCATTGCTCTGGCCTGCAACTTTGAGCAGTCGCATGCTTGGCTGACTCACCACAATGCAGCAACTCTAGTACATGAATTTGGACACGCCCTGCATTCACTGCTGTCCAGGACACAATACCAGCATCTTTCAGGTGTGCTACGCTTTGCTATGTGTCTAAAACTGGCTGCTCAGGCGCATTCTTCTTTGCTGCGTGTCTCTAACTGGCTGCATGACGCCCTGCCACATTTTGTGCTTTTGATTTGGCACTGTTGATTTGTGTTTGGCAGCCGCCTCTGGCATGCTGTTGCTTGCTCGCATGGCATATATTGTATGTTATATTGTGGCGTACATTGTCATGTAGTATCTGCATCTGTCCATCTGACTCAATCCCTTGCACTGTACAGTTTGCAGACACCTACATTGGGGATAGCCCAAATGCCATGATAGCTGGCTTGTGTAGCATCATCATAGCATGACACGTACCAAATGCAGGTACCAGGGGTGCTATGGACGTCATTGAGGTACCTTCCCACTTCATGGAAAACTATGTGAATGATGCTCGCACGCTTCCACTGTTCATGCCAGACAGCAACTCCGCCTCCACTGCTAGGAAAGCTGAAGCAATGGCCAAACAGGTCAAGCAAGATCGCCATATGTTTGGAGCTCTTGATCTTGAGACACAGGCAAGCTTTGTTACGTGTCACACGAGAGTATTTACATGTCACCTGAGAGCACATACGTTTTGCACACACATCTGTACTTCGCCTGTGTCGCTGTGCCTTACAGACCTGTCACTTCACCTCATTTTGACTGGTTCACTGCTTCAAGCAAAAACATATTGCTGAAAGCTCAGCATGGTTGCATTTTCACAAGTGCTATCATGTGACAGGCTGCACAAGAATTTTCTGCTGACTTCACTTGCCTGATCTTGGCAGGTGTGTCACTCATTGATGGATCAGATGTTTCACAGCTCAGAGCCACCACAAAGTCAGGCGGCTGCAGCAGATGCTTTGCATGAGATATGGAGCAAGTACTCCAGATTTCCATCGCAAAGAGATCATTCACCGCACCTCAGGTAGCTTTGCAGTGACTTTGGCAACATCACTGCACATCAGCAAAGTACAGCCTCACCACCATTTGTTCCGCTACATGTCTCGCCCCTTAGACTTTGCACAAAGACTACAATCAGCTGCAATATAGCCCTGTGCAAAAGCCTTTGGGTGTTGATTGTCTGTCGACTTTGCTCTGTGTTGCATTGCAGGTTTGCCCATCTGGTGAACTACGGAGGCAGCTATTATTCCTATGCTTATGCCATGTGCTTAGCATCTTCTGTCTGGGAAAAACTATTTCAGGACAATCCTCTGAGTCGTCATGCAGGTACATCGCATCTCTGTGTTCAACAAAACTTGCCTCCACTACTTCACTGTCATTCTCAATGCAACAGCTTACCCCAGCAGTATCTCTTGTCTGACAGTACATGCGCAAAAGTGTGAGGAATGTCAAATATGATTCCAAGCCTTCAGCGTTTCTGAAATCAAGTACAAACAGCTTGGGGTGTCTACAGGCAATGTACTGCGGCATAAATTGTTGAGGCCAGGTGGAGCAAAAGACCCAAAAGCCTTGATCACAGGAGCGCTAGGACATAGTTCTCTACAGCAAGCTGGAGGTGGATACATGCCACTACCTGATGGATTGCTGCATCACTACGGCATTCCAACTGCAGCATGAATGGCGCTTAATTGAAAGGCTGTTTAGCTGATGCTAAACAACACAGTGGATCACTAAACAGCTTTAGCAATGCTCAGATGCACCCACACCAGTCATGTCCCAGTGTAGAATTTCCCAAAGACCATTCCTTGGCCCCTAAGGCACTAAGTGTTACAGCCCGAGGTGGTCCCGTATAAGCAGGTGCAGGTACAAGCAAGTATCAATGTATTTCTTTCGGTAATTGTGCGGCATTGTGCTGTTGCTGCTGCTTCTGTGTGACACACTGTGACCTTGATCCCAAATCTCATGACATCAGAGCCTGCGATACAGTGACTTAACCTCTGGATTTACTCCATGCGCATGGCGCTAGTTTGCCGCCATGCTGCGTTCAAGTCAAACTGGCAGCACGCTATGCAAGGTCTGAGGTACAAAGCCATCTGTAAGAGCCACCAAGCACAAAACTCGCTGACCTGTCGACCGCTGCTTGCGTGACAAGTAACGCAGCTTGCAGTATGGCCTTTGCACCTCGTTCAAGTCCGGGTCCGCGCCGCTCACCGTACCACGCCGGCAGTCTTCCCTCCCACACGCCAAGCAGCAAGGTCAAGATGTCTCTCAGCTTTGATAAGGCCCCACGCACTCCCGGGGCGACGCTGGATGACGCCTGCAGTGTGCAGAGCAGCAGCGGCTCTGACTCCAGAAGCAAGCTGAGGCAGCCTGGCACCGCCTGGTAAGGCGTTGAGCAATGCGCCAAGCCTTTTGACTTCTTTGCAGCGCTGATCAGCATATCACGCGCCGGCCTGACGTTACAGGAAGGGCGATGAAGTAGTAGCAACCAGCAATGCCACCTCTGATGGCACGTCAGACGTTCCTCCTTCAACCTTTGACAGCAACACTGGCACGTACCAGGAGCATGACAACACCAGCTTCTCTCAGCACAATGGCCTGACCACACCCGCTTCCAAGGAAGGACAGAGACAGGTTTCCAGAGCAAACAATGAAGATCACACCCTTCCACAGGTCAATTCATCCAGATCTGTGCAGAAGCAGTCAAGCAAGACTGTTGTGCTGTCTCCAGCAGTCTGCAAGACTCTGAATGAGGTCGCAGCTCAGCTGTGGATCATAGCTTACCACCAGAGATATGAGCCAGGGCGTGGTGGTACACCACCACAGGGTTTAGAGACTACACAGCACTTGACACAGGTATGCACTGCAAGCAGCCTGATCTGTCTGCTCATGAGATAGTGGTGCGTCCTCATTATGACTGAAACTTTTTGATGCTGATACTGCAGGCTGGTCTCTCATACATCCTCAAGACAGGCATAACACCAGGTTCACAGTGCCAGACCAGCCTGACCTGGAAGAAGACAATGATGACACTATGCATGGCAGGCCTGATGACACTG